>Ga0209543_1002306_pt1 | contig 14100 bp, 10 predicted proteins | sample MesohylFT_FD_187296 | JGI IMG/M metagenome (GOLD analysis project Ga0209543, IMG submission 187296) | Host-associated microbial community of the marine sponge Aplysina aerophoba from Gulf of Piran - sponge mesohyl, lysed by freeze-thaw... | ecosystem: Host-associated > Porifera > Sponge >...
AATATAGTATGGCTAGGACAGACTAACAACATTAGTATGAACCGTTGCCCAGTCGGAGGGAAATAGTGCGGGCGTCCACAGCGACGAGCCCGGATAGCGCCACCGAAAGCCCAGGTCAGCGAGCCCTGCGGCCCGGCCGATCCACCACCCCGCGACTATCCTCTGGTGTGACCAATGTCACACCAGCCCGCGGAGACAGCCCGCCGCGGGCCAGGGTTGGGTGCAGATGAACCCGCCAGGGCGCTCCTGTGTCGGGCCTTGCCTGGGTCACCGGTGCTGGGCTGAATCGGCTGCTGCCTCAACCGTTTCGTAGACTGGTTGCCCCGCCCCCGTAGCTCAGGGGACAGAGCAGGGGACTTCTAATCCCAAGGCCGCAGGTTCGAATCCTGCCGGGGGCGCTGCCAGTACGGCCGACCAGTTCGGCCGGTGGGTTCAGTCAGAGGCGGCCGCCGAGGCTGTCCAGGGGAACCAGCTGAGCTTCGGGAGTTTCTATCTCGCCTTCGGGGAGCATGAAGCGCCAGAAGACGACGCCGAACGGGCGTCCCTCGGTGTCGAGCCAGTTCCCGGTGCCGAGGTCGGTGTGAGAGAGGACGGCCGTGAAACCGCCGTCGGCGTCGGCGACCGTCTGGGCCCGGTTGAGCGAGATCGACCGGGCCGTGTAGTCGAGCGTCTGCAGGTGGCGGTTCCAGAGGCACACGTTGGCGTAGCGGCACCGGGGCCAGCGGGCGCGGATCACCAGCGCCTCGTCGGGGCCGACCACGAAGGGGGCCATGGCGTAGGCGGCGTCCACAGCGGCGAGGCCCAGGTCGCCGGGCACCCCGGGGGTGGGGAACTGGTTGGGCACCAGCGAGATCCACGAGCGGGGCTCGCCCTGGGCGATCGGCGGGCGGTCCACGGTGAGTTCGCGCACCAGCCCGGCGACCCGCCGGATGCCCGCGCTGACGCTGGCGTCGGACGGCCGGGGCGGCGCCGCGCCTCCGATCACCTCGATTTCCATGGCCGGCACCCGGGCCGGGTCGGCTGCGGCGTGGGTGGGGTCCTCGAAGTAGTGCCGGGTGCTGATCGACCCTTCCCCCGGGGGCGGCGCCAGCCAGTTGCGCTCCCGCGGCTCGCCTCCTATGAGGATCTCGAAGCGGCCGTTGGCGTCGATGTCGAAGGACGTGTCATTGATCGCCCCCACCACCTGGTTGTCCAGCGATCCCCAGGCGGCGCCCGACTCGACGGTGATCGAAACGTAGGCGGCACCCTTGGTCTCGCCCCGCACCCGGTAGGCGTGATCGGCGGAGATGGGGGCGTCGAAGTAGATGGCGTCGGGGTTGTCGCCGAGGACCTTCCGGTGCGGATCGACGATGCGACCGAAGCGGGGGGCGGACGGGTCGCGCTCGAACAGCCCGACCAGTCCCCACTGCAGATAGTGCATGAGGGCCCGATGGGCGTCGACGGCGTCGTCAGCGGTTTGCAGGTTCCACTCGGGAGACACCCAGCGCTCGTCCGCCTCGCGCAGCACCTCGATCAGCTCAGCGAGGGCCCGGCGGGAGTCCGTGTCCATCGACGATGCCGGTTCAGCCTTCGGTGGCCACGCCGAAGTGGTCGAGGTAGGGAGCCATGGCCGTGCGCAGCCCGTCGGCGGTGAAGCCCCAGTCCTCGGGCCGGTAGCGGTGCACGCCGAACTTGCCCTTGGGCTTCTGCGCCAGATAGTCACCCACGGCGGCGGCGTAGTCGTCGGTGAAACGGAGGCCCATCTGCTCGCAGGCGGCGCCCAGGGTGGCTGCCGGGTCGCTCATCAGCCGCGTGTAGTGGATGTCCACGAAGCGTTCGGCGGGCACGGCCCCGGATTCGCGCAGGTCCACCGAGTCGTTGAGGGCGGCGGTGAAGAGTTCACACACGAGCTGCGCGATGAGATCCACGTCGACGTCGTCGCTGCGCAGCCATTGGATCGTGGTGGTCATGCTCACGGTGGAAGGCATGGTGCGGGCGGGGTCGCGGTGGGTCTGCACCACCCAGGCGTCACCGAAGGCCTCGAACAGCGAGGGCAACAGCATGATGTGGGCGGGCGTCTTCAGCACCCACTGGGTGGGGCCGGCGCCACCCCCGAGCACCTGCAGGAACCGTCGCTCGTAGTCGTAGTTCACCGCCGGGTCGGGAAACCACCCCTCCAGGGGGGCGAGCATGCTCCAGTGGAAGCCGCAGAAGCTGCCCTGGGTCAGGGTGATGCACTCGACGGGCAGGTCGCTGCGCAACTCGTGCATGGCCTGGAACTCCGGCTGGACATCGGCCCACAGCTCCTGCTCGCACTCGCCCAGCACCCCCGGATCGGCGCCGTCACCGGGCAACGGCACGGGGTGGAGGCCCTCGGCGGCGGTCGGGGCGCGCAGGTCGGGGTGCAGCGCGAGCAACTCGAACAGGATCGACGTGCCCGAGCGGGCAGGACCGGTGATGAACACCGGGGCGGCCACTGTCTCGGCACCGATCTCGGGGGCGGCGTCGACCGCCGCGGTGAGCAGTAGGCGGCTGCGCAGCGAGCGCAGCAACTCCTGGCGGGTCATCAGCCGGCCGACCACGTGCATGTCAGAGGCGTCGACGGCGGCGACGAGAGCCTCGAAGCGCCCCTGCCAGTGCGGGTCGCCGAAGTCGCCGGGGGGCATGCCGCCGAGGGAGGCCACCGCCCGCCCCAGCAGGTCACCGGCGTCGATGGGCACCAGGTCCCGGGCCCGGCCGCCGACGGAGCCGGCCATCAGGTTTATGCGTCGCACCCAGTCGGGCCTGCTCAGCCGCTCGGCCATCGGCGGGAGAGCGGCGAAGACCCCGGTCATACGGCCGCCGAAAGTATCAGAATGCCGTGACTGGGCTCGCCCGGATCCATCCCCCGAACTCGCGTTCCTCAACGACGGCGACCCCGCACCAGCGGTCCCGGCTTCGCGCTGACACTGCACCTCGACACTCTGGTCATCCCCTACACGTGGTGCTCACCGCGGCTGGTGGTCGTGAACTCGACGAGCGACCTGTTCCATCCCGACGTACCGCTCGACTTCATCCGCCAGGTGCTCGAGGTGATGGCCAACACGCCTCAGCACACCTACCAGATCCTCACCGAGCGCTCCCGCGTCTCGGGCGAGCTGGACTGGCCGGACAACGTCTGGATGGGTGTCAGCGTGGAGAGCGCCCGCTACGCCTTCCGGATCGACCACGTCCGCCACGTCGGTGCTTCCGTGCGCTTCGTCAGTGCCGAACCTCTCCTCGGTGCCCTCCCGGAGGTTGACCTCACCGGTATCGACTGGCTGATCGGGGGCGGTGAGAGTGGCTCGCGTGCCCGGCCGGTCGAGGAGACGTGGCTGATCGACCTTCGCGAGCGGTGCTCCGCCGCTCAAGTCCCGTTCTTCTCCAAGCCGTGGGGTGACCGAACGCCGAATGCCGGAGGCCGCGACCTCGTGGGTTCGGCGCACGACGAGATGCCACAGCGCAACGTCGCCTTGACATGAGTCCACGCCTCGAGGAGTGGGATTGGTGGTCTGAGGCGAAACTGCAGGTCCTGGCGGACTACCTGCAGGCCGTAACTCTTATGTCACGCTATGGTGAAGCTATGTCCGAACTCACCGGGGCTGAGCGATACCTCAGGGGCCGACGAGAGGATCCGGCCTACGACCGCGCGTATACCGCAGCGCGACGACACATCGATCAGATCGATGCCATCATTCGCGCGTTCGACCAACGTCGATGCAACTTGAAGCTGAGCAAGGCGGAACTCGCCCGTCGCGCAGATCTTCGCCCTGAGGTGATTCGGCGGCTGTTCTCGGCGGAAAGCCCCAATCCGACCCTCTCGACCGTTGTCGCCCTCGCCGGGGCGTTGGAACTTGAACTGATAGCCGAGCCGTACGGGGACAGCCGCGCTAGCTGAGGACTCTGCGGTGTCTCTCGAATTCTTCGCGGTACATCTTGATTCGCCTGTAGTCCCGCGGGTTCGCCCGTTCTCGGCGTGGCTTGGACAGTCCGCCCAGACAGATGATTGAGGGACCGCCCAGGTCTTCAGCGTCACGGATCAAGAGGCACAAGAGTCGGTGGTTCATTCCGCCGCCCTGGACCCGCACCTCGTAGAGGCCGGCCATGTCGCCGTGCATCGCCTCCCACTTACCGCCGCCGGCGAACGCTGGTGGCGGCGCGTCGGCGAACGCGTCGAGCACGGCGTGGATCTCAGCTGCGACCTTCGGGGGTAGCCCGTCCAAGAAGTGGATGGTCGGCACAGATTCGCCTGCTTCGTCGGTGGAGGCGCGCCTAAAGAAGTGGATTAGCCACGGTCGGCGGGCAGGCGAGGTGGCCACGGCTACGTTTCACCGCCCTCATCAGCAGTATCAGAGTCACCAGACCGGCTCAGCGACGCAGACAGTGCCTCGAGCTTCGTCACCACTTCACCAATTTCGCCGAAGACCGTCGCAGGCAGGGCCTCCTCAGACCGGACCTCCAGAATGATCTCACCCCCGTCTATCGGCCAAGCCTGCCGGTCAGGCGGCCCAGCGTTCTGAGAGGACTTCGGCCTGCTCGATGACTGTCAGGGTGGCCTGTTCCTGCTTGTCGGGTGGGTAGCCGTGGCGGTTGAGGGTGCGGCGGACGAGGACGCGTAGTTTCGCCCGGACGCTCTCGCGCACTGTCCAGTCGATTGTGACATTGGCGCGGACGGTCTCGACAAGCTCTCGGGCGATGTCCCGGAGCGTCTCGTCGCCGAGGACGCTGACGGCGCTGTCGTTGGCTCCCAGAGCGTCGTAGAAGGCCAGTTCGTCGTCGCTGAGTCCGAGTTGCTCGCCACGGGCTGCTGCCTCCCGCATCTCCCGTGCCAGTTCGATCAGTTCCTCGATCACCTGGGCGGCCTCGATGGCCCTGTTCTGGTAGCGGCGCAGACTCTGCTCCAGCATTTCCGAGAACGACCGCGCCTGCACCACGTTTGTGCGCCGCCGGACGGACAGCTCGCCCTTGAGCAGCTTCTGTAGTAGTTCAACGGCGAGGTTCCGGTGGGGCATGCCGCGGACCTCGGCGAGGAACTCGTCGGACAGGATCGAGATGTCGGGTTTCTCGAGGCCGGCGGCGGCGAAGATGTCCACCACGCCCTCGGGCGCCACGGCGCGGGCGATGATCCGGCGTATGGCGTGATCCAGCTCCTCGTCGGTTCGTGCCTCACCGATCGCCCGTTTGACCAGCGCGGAGCGGACAGCCTGGAAGAAGGCCACGTCGTCACGGATCGCGAGGGCATCGGTGTGCGGCACCGCCAAGGCGAACGCCTGCTCGAGTGACCGGACCACGCCGAGGAAACGGTCCTTCCCGTTCTCCTGCGCCAGTAGGTGTTCCTGAGCCGGCGGCAGCAACCCGAGCCGTTTCCCGGGGCTGCCGGTCGTCCACTTCGACCAGTCGAAGCCACCGAGCAGATCGCAGCAGATTTCGTGTTTCTCCTGCATCACGGCGACGGCTTCGTCCTGGTCGATCGCCGCCGATCCTGTGCCGCCCTCTCTCGTGTAGGTGGCAAGAGCGCGTTTCAGCTCGTGTGCGAGCCCCAGGTAGTCGACGACCAGCCCGCCGGGCTTGTCCTTGAACACGCGGTTGACCCGTGCGATGGCTTGCATCAGCCCGTGGCCGCGCATCGGCTTGTCGACGTACATGGTGTGCAGGCTCGGCGCGTCGAATCCGGTGAGCCACATGTCGCGCACGATCACGATGCGAACGGGATCGTCGGTGTCGCGGAAGCGCCTGGCGAGCGCCTCACGCCTTGCCTTGTTCCGGATGTGTGGCTGCCAGTCCAGAGGGTCGGATGCCGAGCCGGTCATCACCACCTTGATCTCGCCGGATTCGTCGTCTGCGTGCTCCCACTCGGGGCGGAGCCGCACCAGTTCCCGGTAGAGGTCGACGCAGATGCGCCGGCTCATGCACACCACCATCGCCTTGCCGTCGAGCACTTCGAGACGCTGGGAGAAGTGCTCGACGATGTCCTCAGCGACCTGCCGGATCCGTTGGTCTGTTCCGACGATGGCCTCGAGTTGCGCCCAGCGGGTCTTGAGTCGCTCCTTGCGCGCAATCTCCTCGCCCTCGGTGGCCTCGTCGAATTGATCGTCGAGATAGGGCTGCAAGTCCTCGTCGAGAGACAGCTGGGCGAGCCGGCTCTCGTAGTAGATCGGCACGGTGGCGCCGTCCTCCACCGAGCGCTGGATGTCGTAGATGCTGATGTAGTCGCCGAAGACCGCGCGGGTGTTGGCGTCGCGCAACTCCACGGGTGTGCCGGTGAACCCCACGAACGACGCGTTCGGCAGAGCGTCACGCATGTGCCGGGCGAAGCCGTCGATGAAGTCGTACTGGCTGCGGTGCGCCTCGTCGGCGATGACGACGATGTTGCGCCGCTCCGACAGAGCCGGGTGCGTGTCGCCGCGCTCCTCCGGGAAGAACTTCTGAATCGTCGTGAACACCACGCCACCGGAGGCGACCGAGAGCTTCCGCCGTAGGTCGGCGCGGCTCTCGGCCTGCGCAGGCGTCTGGCGCAGCAGATCACCGCAGCGCGAGAAGGTGCCGAAGAGTTGGTCGTCGAGGTCGTTGCGGTCGGTCAGCACCACGATGGTGGGATTGTCCATGGCCGGCTCTCGGATGATCGCCCCGGCGTAGAAGGCCATCGTGAGGCTCTTGCCCGCTCCCTGGGTGTGCCAGACCACGCCGATCCGACGATCGCCGGGTCTGCCGCCGGCCCTTCCCCTGGTGCTGCCATCAGGTCTGGGATCGGGCGTGGGGCCGGGCTCGGCGAGGTCGGAGCCGCCGGTCGCCGGCGAAGTGGTCTGCATTTGGGCGGCCCGCAGGGTCTCGGTGACCGCGGTCCGAACGGCGTGGAACTGGTGGTAGCCGGCCATCTTCTTGACCAGCACGCCGCTCCCGTCGTCGTCGAACACGATGAAGTCACGAATCAGGGCCAGCAGCCGCTCGGGATCGCAAACGCCCTCCAGCAGCACTTGCAGACCGGTGAGGCTCGGGTCGGCCAAGTCCTCGCCCGAGATCGTGCGCCAAGGCTTGAACCACTCCCGCCCCGCCGTGAGAGTCCCGAGGCGGGCCTCGAGCCCATCGGAGACGACGAGCAACTCGTTCATCGCGAACACCGTCGGCAGTTCGGCCTTGTAGGTCTGGAGCTGCCGCCACGCGGCCCACACGTCGGCTTCCTCGTCCGCCGGGCTTTTCAATTCGATAACACCCAGCGGCAGTCCGTTCACGAACAGCACGATGTCGGGCCGCCGCGTGTGCTCGTGCTCGCTGACGGTGAACTGGTTGACGGCCAACCAGTCGTTCGCCGTCGGATCCTCGAAGTCGATGACGCTCACCTGCTCCCCCCGCATCGCGCCGCCCGCGGCTCGATATCCAACCACAACGCCTTCGGTCAACATCCGGTGGAAGGCCCGGTTGCGGGCCGCGAGAGTCGAACCCTCCGGCCGGGTCAGCCTGCGGAACGCATCCTCCAGCGCCTCGTTGGGCAGCGACGGGTTGAGCCGCGCCAGAGCGTCCCGGAGTCGACGCTCGAGCACGACGGCTCCGTAGCCGACTCGTTCTGGCTGCCCACCGTCGGGACCGATGTCCGGCCCGTGCGCAGTCGCCCAGCCGAGACCCGCCAGCCAGTCCAGCGCCGCCTGTTCGACGTCGGCTTCCGTGAGCGCGGTCACACCGGTGTTGGCGCTGGAGGCTGCTCTGCGCCCCTCACCCGCAACTCACCGGAGAGCAGTTTGGGAAGCAGAGCGTCCCGCAGACCGGCGAGGGTCTTCATCGCTCTACGGCAGTGGAGCGTTCTGGTCAAGGCTTCCGATACCTGCTCACCAAAACGATGAACTATCGGTGCGGGAGGGATGAGGACGGGCAGCGAGAGGACGGCTTCGGCTCTTGCGCGTTGGTGACTCTTGGATGTGCCAGTGACTAGCGACTCGATCTGGCGCCGGAACGACGGGGAACGCGTGAGACAGTAGGTATAGGTGCGATCAATAGATTGTCTCGACTCCAATACCATGAACTCGGTTGAACAGACAGCCCGATCTCCCGGTGTCACATCGGTCAACCAGACTCGTTCGATCTCAGGATTGAGTCGTGACAACAGAATCGTTCCGGGTAGTACGCGGAGTTTCGCGCTCTTGATGCTCTCGCCCAATTCTTTCCTGGGAGTCTGGGCCACATCGTAGGCAGGAATGCTGTAGTGGTCGAAGAGGGTGCCCGGCGAGTCAAATGGATTCTCGGAATGTCGGTGTTGTTCGACAATCTTTCCCAACTCGTCCGCTTCCCAGCCCGCCGGGATATCACCGAGTTCGGATGGTTCGAAGGAGTCGGGAAACAGGGCGTCGAGGTCGGACGAGAGGCCCGACGGTTGGCCCTCAGCCTTGGTGCGAACCGGGTCGAAGTCCACGAACCACGACCGAAACAGCGCCCGCGCCATCTCCTCGAGTGTTTCAGTCATGCACCGGTTGAGTTCGATCTTGTCATCCAGCGCACCGAGGACCCGGGCAATAGCCCGCTGCTCACTCAAATCTGCCGGTGCCTGTACGACAAGCGACTCGATCATGCGCTTGGTCAGCGCATTCCGCGTGCCGCCCGAACTCGCCCAATTCAAGAGTGTCGACTGACCCTCCGGCGAGGCCAAGTAGTACCGAAGGTATTCCGGATCTAATTTGCTGGGGTCCGGCCGGACGATTGCTACGTGCTGGTTTACGCGAGCCGGTAGGAATTGCGGATCGGCTTGGCACACTCGTGCAACGGAGTCCCCGGTGATATTCAGCAGCACATCATTGCGTAGGACTTCGACGTTTTGGAGGGCTTCAGCCTGCTCTTGGCTGATGAATGCCAAGCCATCGTGGGAGAACCCTGTGTTATGAATATTTTGGCTCCGGATAAGCGCGTAGGTCCCGTTTCGCACATACGCTTCCTTGCCGCCGCGGGGCGTTGCGCCGCTGCCAATCTTCGTACATACATCACCCAGCATCATCTCATTGAGTTTGTCGGATCTTCTCGGCGCAAATCCCTCGCGCAGAACTACGTATTCCGGCAGGATCGAGTCGTGGAAGCTCTCCGGCAGGCGGGCCCAGTCACGGGCTTCGACGATGAACGGAATGGTGGACATCTCGACGGCTTCGTTGAAGTCGCCGAGTCGGCCAATATCGATCTCTTCGCAATTCGGGCCTCGGAGTACGAGATCTAGATCGCTCCCGTCGTGGCTCTCGCCGGTCACGCGGCTGCCGTAGGCCCACACCTCCACGTCGGGCAGGTGCTCTTGGAGCAGGGCATCGAGCTTGGCCCGGTGCCGCGGCAAGAGATGTAAGTCGTTACTCATCGTCGGGGGCCTCGATCACGTCGGCCAGAACCCTTGCGTCGGTGATGAACGTCGACAACAACGTCAAGGTCGTCTCGGCGAAGTCCTCGCCGTAGTTGTGAGCGGTGTCGTTGCGGTTGTCCCGATACTCCAGCCAGCGCTCGGAGGCATCCGCGGTGAGCAGTCCGTGCTTGGCGGCATGACGGAATACATCGCGGAAGGTCAGTCTGTCGGCTTGGCGATTGCTGGCGAGCCAGGGACGGAGTCGCTTGCGCAACAGCCTGCCGCTCTGCTCCAGGATCAACTCGAAGTACTTGACGCAGGCTGTGCGCATGGCGTCGAGTAGCCAGTCGGGTTGCGTGTCGTCGTTCAGCGTGTAGAACGACTTCTCCAGTCTGTCGATACAGCGGCGCAAATGGTCGGTGTTCAGGCGCATGGTTCAGTCCCCGGAGTCAGGAATCGGGAGGTTCACATCGATGGCGGCGTCGAGGCGGGAGGACTCGGCCTGTTGCTCGCGCCACTGGGCGGTGAGGCGGGCCATCTTGTCGGCGAACGGTTCGCCGCCGTGTGAGGGGCGCTCGGTGGTACGCGGCTGCCTACGCAACGGGGGCTGCGGCGACTTCCACGACGGCGGCGGTGCTGCGAGGTTCCGGGACCGGCTCGCCGTGTTCGCGCAGGCTCGCCACGTGAATGCCGATGGCCTCTCGGATCTCATCCAACAACTCTTCCCGGCTGCCGGCCGTGGCCACGCACCCGGGGAGATCGGGCACCCAGGCGGCGTAGTTCTGCGGTGCCCGCTCGATGACAACGGTGTACTCCACAGCTGCTTGCTACTCCTCCACCCCGGACTGCCTCATGATACTCGCCCAAGTTCCGGGCGGCAGGTCGTCACTGGGCTTGCCGGCGACGGTGACCGTGCCCGGTTTGTGCGGGTGCCGGTACTGGCGATGACTTCCTCTGGTTCGAACCAGCCTCCACCCGTCGCGCCGCAGTAGGCGCTCAGGCTCCCGGACTTTCGGCACAGCCTGATTCCCGCAGGTCCAGAACCGGATCCGTTATCACCGGTTGTCTACTGCACTGCCCATCAGCCGAACCCCAGCGATCGGAGGTTCTCCTCGATGGCGGCGTCGAGGCGGGCGGCCTCGGCCTGTTGCTCGCGCCACTGGGCGCTGAGACGGGCCATCTTCTCGGCGAACGGCTCGCCGTCGTCCTCGGCGGGCTCGGCGCCGACGTAGCGGCCGGGGGTGAGCACGTGGCCGTGGCGGCGCACCTCATCGATGCCGGCCGACTTGCAGAACCCGGGGACGTCGTTGTACGTGCCGGCGCCCTCCTCGCCCCGCCAGGCGTGGTAGGTGCCGGCGATGCGGGCGATGTCCTCGTCGGTCAGTTCGCGGTGGGTGCGGTCGACCATGCTGCCCAAGCGGCGAGCGTCGATGAACAGCAACTCGCCGCGGCGGTCGCGAAATCCACTGTCGCTGCGGTCGCGGGCGACGAACCAGAGGCAGGCCGGGATCTGCGTGGAGTAGAAGAGCTGGCCCGGCAGGGCGACCATGCAGTCCACCAGATCGGCCTCCACCAGCCCTTCACGGATCTCTCCCTCGCCGGAGCGCGCCGAGGACATGGAGCCGTTGGCGAGGACGAAACCGGCTGTGCCGGTCGGTGCGAGGTGGTGGACGATGTGCTGCACCCAGGCGAAGTTGGCGTTGCCCTTGGGCGGGACCCCGAACCGCCAGCGCCGGTCGTCGGCGAGTTGTGCGCCTCCCCAGTCCGAGACGTTGAACGGAGGGTTGGCGAGGATGTAGTCGGCCCGGAGGTCGGGATGGCGATCGTTCCGGAAAGTGTCACCGTGGGCGATCTGGCCCTCGATGCCCCGGATCGCCAAGTTCATCCTGGCCAGCCGCCACGTGGTGTAGTTGGACTCCTGGCCGTAGATCGAGATCGGGGCGGCGGCCGCCCCGCCGTTGCCGTTGCCCGAGGTATGGGCACCGATGAACTCCAGGGACTGCACGAACATGCCCGAGGATCCGCAGCACGGGTCGTAGACGCGCCCCTCGTAGGGCTCCAGCATCTCCACCAGCAGGCGCACCACGCAGCGCGGCGTGTAGAACTCCCCGCCGCGCTTGCCCTCGGCGCCGGCGAAACGGGACAGGAAGTACTCGTAGACGCGACCCAGCACGTCCCGCGAGCGGGCCGCGGCGTCCCCCACGGTGATGTTGCTGATGACGTCGATCAACCGGCCAAGGCGCTGCTTGTCGAGAGCGGGCATGGCGTAGTTCTTCGGCAGCACGTCCTCGAGCGCTGGGTTCGCCTCCTCGACGGCGTCCATGGCGTCGTCGACCGTCTGACCGATGGTGGGTTGGCGGGCCTGCGCCTGGAGGCGGCTCCAACGCGCCTCGCGCGGTACCCAGAGGATATTCCGGGCCCGATACTCGTCGGGATGCTCGGGATCGGCGCCGTCGTCCCGTTCGGCCTCCAGCTGGGCGTGGGTCTCCTCGAAGGCGTCGGAGACGTACTTGAGGAAGATGAGGCCGAGGACGACGTGCTTGTACTCCGCGGCGTCCATGTTGCCGCGTAGCGCGTCGGCCATCTCCCAAAGCTCGACCTCGTAGCCGGTGGTGGCGCTGTTCGTGATGCTCATCGACGCGTCCGCCTCAGACCGTTGCCCGCTCCGCCATCCGCGCAGGCTAGCCCCACAGCCTCCCCCGATCGTCTACCGCCCCGACCGAGCGGCCCAGAATGGCGAGTCCTGGAGCGGGTCGCGCGGGGAACTCCGGCGACGACGAGCGAATCTCGGCGGGACCGCTGACCCCCGCAGGGATTCTGGTGAGCACCGGCAGGGTCGACCGGCCGACTAGCGCTGGCCGCGAACGTGAGGCGGCCACGGTTCCCTACGAGTGCTGGCACTCCAGGCCGAGCGGCTGACCGCTCGCCCCTAACGGGTCCGAAGCGCCCCTTTACCAACAGCGCGCTGGACTCGTGGCACGCCTCAGCCTGCGTGAAACAGTGAGGGATCAAACAGCTCGCCCCAACGAGCTGTGAGAGCCAGCAGTCGCTCCCCCTGGGCACATTCGCGTCTGCTTCGCGGTCGTAGGCGACTGGCCAACCTCGCTTGGGCGAGGCCGGGGGGCCCAAACGGCTCATCCCATGGCCGTCGCGAGGTTGCGTTCGCGAGTCGCTTTGATCGGCTCGATCCCATCGCTCGGGTCTGCGGTGTCCCGGGTCATGTGGAAGAACGTCGTAATCGCTCCGAAGGTGTTCGTCACGTCGACGAGTCCTTCGGGGGTGAGGACGACGGCGTGTCCATCTGCTGTAGCAGACGTGACTCCCAGGTTGCCGTGATGCCGCGATCCGTCTACCCACCAGATGGTCTCCGCAGCTAGGTCGCCTCGGCTCGTGAACCAGCGACATGGCTGGGATGGATCTGGCATCCACCCCATTGCTGCTGCAAAGTCTGGACGGAATGCGAGCCACTCGGCGCCCATCTGATGAAACGTCCATGATCGGTTCTCAATGACGAGCGGCTCACCGGGGTCAGGGATTCGGAGATTGGTTTCGGCTGACGCGTCGCGGAGGGTCGCGTAGTCGCGGAGAGTAAAGAGGTTTCGATCGGGTCCTGTTCCGATGGTGGGGGCGAGGCGGAGTTCCTCCTCCAAGCGGGGTGGATTCCACACTGTGAACCTGCTGATCGCTGCGATGAGAGTCCGTCCGTCGGCACTGGCCGCATGTACGTGCTGGTCAAGTCGGTTTGCGGTTTCGGCGAGCCACTGATCAACCGTGTCGATCTGGTCGGGGTTAGGCGGCGCGGGCACGAGACTCGGGCGGACGCTTGGAGTTCGGACTAATGCGTCGACGTCGATGGTCCGCATGGCGCGACGCACCCGCGGGGGCGCATCATCAAAGAGGCCTGCGTCTTGCAGGTCCGCGAGGACTTTGCCGAATGCTTCCCGTGATGCCGCGACCGGCGTGGTGGGGAGCGTGTGCCTCATGCCCGCTGAGTCCAGGGCATCGTCTATCGAGTCCTGAGTTGGGAGACTCGCGAGTGCTTGCGAAGCGTATTCGGAGGCGACGCCGAGGAGCGCCTCAATGTCGACTCCCGAGTACTGTGAGAGGAGTTTGTATTGCTCAACGTGTGGGGCTAGGGACTGCACGCGAGGGCCGATTGTGTAGGCCGTCGGCTGCGGCAGGGCGAGGTTGTATGCCTGCCGCAGCGGTCTGCGCGGCCTCGACGGTGGTTCGGATGCGAGATCGCGGAGTACTTGGCTCGGGTGGTTGGCCAAGGTCTCGTTGAGCGGTTGAAGTGCGTCCGGCGTGACGAAGCCGGTGAGGGTTCTTGCTGTTGCGAGGCATCGACCCGCGGATTCTAAGGTGTCGTGTGTTGTGGCCGCCTCGGCGAACCGCGCGAGCGCCTCGGCGACGTGAACGTTGCCTGCTGTGAGGGCGCGAGCGACAACTCTGATGGCGCCATCTCGGACCGGCCATGTGGGATGAGAAATGTGTCCGACAGCGAGTTCTGCGATCGCGGTCGCGGGCGATACATCCTCGCTGGTGGCCCGCGGAGGTCCAGTCGGATCTGGGAGCCACCAGCGACAACCGTGATCTGCGAGATCTTCCTTGGCGCCTAGGTCGAGCGTTGCTGCGACCCCTTCGAGGTGCGATCGGATTGCTGGCCATGTGTTTGCTGCAGCGATATCAGGGGCGAGGGCGGACATAGTGGCTCTTCGGATTTGAGCGGGGAGTCGGTGTCGCGGTGGCGGTGGCGGGGGTCCGCGAGTGGTGGGTTGGGGGCCTCCAGAATCGGGGTT
>Ga0209543_1002308_pt1 | contig 14087 bp, 21 predicted proteins | sample MesohylFT_FD_187296 | JGI IMG/M metagenome (GOLD analysis project Ga0209543, IMG submission 187296) | Host-associated microbial community of the marine sponge Aplysina aerophoba from Gulf of Piran - sponge mesohyl, lysed by freeze-thaw... | ecosystem: Host-associated > Porifera > Sponge >...
GCCCGCGAAGGCGCCAAGGTGAGCATCTGCGCCAGAGGCGGCGAAGCCCTGGAGCGGGCCGCGGAGGAGATCCGCACGGAAACCGGGGGAGACGTCCTGGCCACGGTGGCGGACATGTCCAAGTACGACGATATCCGGAACTTCGTGGACAAGAGCGTCGAGGCCTTCGGGCGGGTGGACGTGGTGGTGAACAACGCCGGCGGCCCGCCGTTCGGGACCTTCGATGCCTTGAGCGAGGACGACTGGATCGGGGCGTACAATCTGAGCCTCATGGGCACGGTCAGGCTGACGCGCGAGGCGGTGCCGCACATGAAGAAGGCGGGGGCGGGACGCATCATCAACATCACCTCCTACGGCATCAAGGAGCCCATCCCCGGACTGATCCTGTCCAACACGTTCCGCACGGGCGTGGTGGGTTGGGCCAAGACGCTGTCGCGCGAGCTGGCGCCCGACAACATCCTCATCAACACGGTGTTGCCCGGACGCATCGACACCGAGCGCCATCACAGCCTGAACGTGGCCCGGGCCAAGCGGCTCGACCTGCCGCTGGAAGAGGTTCAGAAACAGAGCAAGGCGGAGATTGCCCTGGGCCGTTTCGGGCAGTCCGAGGAAGTCGCGGACCTGGTGGTTTTTCTTGGCTCCGACCGCGCCAGCTACATCACCGGGAATACGCTCCTGATCGACGGCGGTCTCGTCCGGACACTCATGTAGGGAGAGAGGTAACGATGGTTTATTACATCGTTCAGTGGGACCTGCCGGATCAGAAGGCCAACCTGACGATCTACAGCAACAAGGCCAAGAACGACTGGCTGCCGATGACGCTGGCGGCCCCCGGAGTGAGGGAGATCCGCAACCTCCGCAATCCCCTGGAGGTCAGCCCCCAGGTCGCGATCATGATCGAGTTCGAGTCCCTCCAGGCGTGGGAGGGTTTCATCGAGTCACAGGACTACATCCGGATCATGCGCGAGCTGAGAATCCTCGGGTGCACCAACTTCGACGCCAAGGTCTGGTGCCCGTCCCGCTACTTTCCGGAGGCGCTGAAACGGGACAGTTAGCCGCGGAACGGAGCCGCAACGCCGTCCTGCCCTTGCGGACCCTTCCTTGACCGGGGCAGACGTGCGGTTCCGTGCTGACAGATTCGAGATCCTCCGGACCCGGACGCCGAAGGCCATCGCCGGAGACGATTTCCGGCTGGCCTCCGTGCTGGCGCCGATCCAGGAGCGCCCGGACGGGGACTACCTGATCCTCACGTTGCGCGCCAAGAACCTGAGCTCCCACAGCGGCCAGGTGGCGTTTCCGGGCGGCAGTGTCGATCCGGACGACGACGGGCCGGTGGCCACGGCGTTGCGCGAGACCCACGAGGAGATCGGCATCGATCCCGACCACGTCCACGTCCTGGGCCAGCTCGACGAGGTGTTCGCGGGGTACAATTTCCTGGTGACGCCTTTCGTGGGGCTGATTCCCTATCCCTACGAGTTCCGTCCCGATCCCCGGGAAACGGCCGCGGTGTTCTCCGTCCCGGTGGCCGCCCTGTTGAAGCAGGACGCCCTGACCCTGGACTACCGCCTGTCCAGGCGGTCCGAGCCCATCTACCACTTTCAATATGAGGAGTGGGATATCTGGGGCGCCACGGCCCGTATGGTCAAGCAGTTGCTGGAACTCGTGTACGGCTACCGGTCGCCGGGCCGACTTGAAACCAAAGATGAAGGTTGACATGCGGCGGCTGGTTTCTGCTACCTTGTGATTCGTGAGTTTGCTGGTTGACCGTGTGGGGTGAATGGTTTCCTCATATGCGCAGTCTTCGCGGGAGGCTTGAACGATGAGCAATACTTACACGGCGATCTTTGAACGAGACGGCGATTGGCACATTGCCTATTGTCCGGAGGTGCCAGGAGCCAACGGTCTGGGTCGCACGAAGCAGGAGGCTCAGGCAAGCTTGGCCAGCGCGATTGAACTCATCTTCCACGACCGTCGTGAGGATGCGCTACGAGGTGTTCCCGACGATGCCGAACGAGGCATCGTGGTCGTAGGGTGAAGAGGGGCGCTCTCCTACGGCATCTCCGTCGCTACGGGTGCTACCTCAAGCGGGAGGGGTCGGCACACTCGCTATGGTGCAATCCCGCCACTGGCGCTGTTGAAACGGTACCCCGCCACACGGAAATTCCCGATCGCCTCGCGAGCAAGATTTGCAGGACACTGTCCATACCGGAACTTGGCGCATAGTGGCTAGTCGAGGTCGATGTCCTTGAGGGGCTTCTCGATGGGCTCGTCCTTGGCCTTCTTGAGCAGCTCCTGGAACTTGCGGTCCAGCACCTTGCCCTTGTCCTTTTCCGCATCGAGGATGTTGCGGTACTTCTGGTCGCGCTGTGTCGCCTCTTCCCGCAGCAGGCGGCCGGCGTCCTTGAGCTCCGGCGCCTTGTGCTGGGGCGGCGGCAGCTCGTGCCGCAACACCACCGCCAGCGAAGGGTCCACGAACAGGGTCGCGCCGCAGCAGGGGCAATCCAGCTTGATGGTCTGAGGTTCCTGGTCCGGCATGATGGTCCCGTTTGCGCGTCGCGCCTGTTGCCGGCTAGCCGCGCAGCTCGATCTGCTCGCCGTCGGGGCCGCCGAAGACGACCCGGCGCCAGCCTTCCTCGCGCGGCTCTCGCGCCGCGGTGCCGTGGGGCGCCCGCAGCAGCGTTACGCCGCGCTGTTGCAGCTCCGCCACGGTTTCGTCGAAGGTGTCGGTCTCCAGGCAGAAATGAAACCCGGTCATGGAGCCCTCGCTCCTGTGGGTCAGCTCCAGAACGGTGTCCCCCAGCTTGAGGTAGGCGATCTGCATCCCCGCCGTGGCCTCGTGCTGGAAATACTTCCGGAACCCGAAGTGCTCCTCGTAAAAGGCAATGGTCCGGTCCAGATCCGCGACATGAAGCGCTACGTGGTCGATTCGCTTGAACATGGAGGTCTCCCCTGTTCAGCCTATACCACGATCGCGGTCCAAAGTCCCGATCATTCCCCCCTACCCCGTACTTGCGGTGTCTGCCGAGTTGCGGGCCGCCTGGCACCTTGCCTTCGAGGATCGGCTGGAAGGAGTCGGTTCGACCGGGCTGGAGAGGCCGAACACATCCTCCGATTGTGTTGTGTACCGGTATGCGGTACACAACACCATGATCCGAAACTTTCGTCATCGAGGGCTCAGGCGAATGTATGAGCGCGGAGATGCAAGCAGGGTCGGGTCCGATATTTCGGACCGTATCGCGCTGGCGCTGGCCGATCTCGACGATGCCCGCAAGCCTTCGGACCTCGATCTGCCCGGTTACCGGCTTCACCCGCTGAAAGGCGATCTCAAGGGGTACTGGAGCATCTCGATTTCTGGAAACTGGCGAGTGACGTTTCGCATCGAGGACGGTGACGCTTACGACGTCGACCTGACCGACTACCACTAAAATGGGAGGCATGAGTATGGCGATGATCGATCCTCCGCATCCCGGACGCAGCGTCCGCGAGAACTGTCTGGAACCGCTCAGTTTGAGCGTGACCGAAGCGGCGCGGGTGCTGGGCGTGGCCCGTCACACCTTGTCCCGGGTTCTCAACGGCCACGCGGCAATCTCTCCGGAGATGGCACTCCGGCTGGAGAAGGCGGGCTGGTCGAATGCCGAGTTTTGGCTGCGACGCCAGACCACGTACGATCTCGCGCAGGTACGCAAGGACCAGGACCGGATCCATGTCCAACGATACCGGCCGCAGCCAGCGGTGTGAGGCTTCCGGAACCGGTCCCTGGCAGCCAATGGATCGAGGAAATCGACGTCCCAGTCTTTGATGGCCGGGAACGATGGTGACATTTGATCGCGGTCTTGACGACGAGTTTGTCGAATGCCTGAACATGGAGTACGCCAAGGGCGGTTGGTGGCGCGCGTTCGTCGACGACCCGAAACTGTTCGTGGCTATCCGCGACAACCGCTTGAATGTGTACTACCGCGGGTGTAGCTTGCCTCAGATACGGTGTGAGGCAGGGGCGGTGGTCGGGCAGACTCACTACAAATTCGTTCTGCGCCCGTCGGTTGACAACCCCTCTAGGCCCAGTTCCAACCTTGTTCGGTGGACGATACAGGCTATGGAGCAAATTGGAGAGCTGTTGGGCCGGAATTAAACAGTGGTCTTCAGGTTCTCCTTAATGCGCATTTTTTGTGGGACAGCAGTGTTCAGGATTGGAACGCCGAGAGCATATAGGGTCGACTGTGTGATCCGGGGAAACAAGTGAACAGGGAGAATATTGAATGGCGTTTTGTGTATTCGAGCCTTACCATGATGATGACGGCGCACACGTCATGCATCCCAACGGTCAGGAGAGGTTCCGTCTTGCTGGTGATAACCTCATATCGCAAGCATGGTATGAACAAGGCGAACCCATTGACGAGGGCTGGCATATCACCGAGGAATATCTGATCCACCTTCATACCAACGGAGAACATAACCTCACGAACCGTCGTTTGATCATCGACTTCGCCCCGAGAGCTATGAACCGAATCGGCTTGTTGGAATTGCGGGACATCTACGCCTACAAGTGGGGCAACCACAATCCAGTCCCGCTGTGGATGCCGCTTATGTTCAGGTACTTGAGGGTTCTAGACCAAGCCTACGATCCTCCTTTGAACGAAGCGGGAAGAGCGACAATATTGCATCAGGTCCCCGTACCAAGCCCAGATGCGGATGTTTATTTCGCTTTTCTGTATTTGCAGCCGAGCTTTAACTTTGGTCCAATTGGTGCGACGAACGCAACTTTCTTGTATGGCGCTGCTTTGACATACTTTCAGCAGTTTCTTCCCCAACCGGACGGCTTCCAGCCGCCGTGCTGACGGTCAATGATCACTCTCGGTGTGGATCTCGCATCCCAGCCCAAACGTACCGGCACTTGCCGGATCCGTTGGGATGGCAAGTCGGCAGTTGTCGATTCGCTCTCTATAGGCGCGAAGGACTCAGAACTACTTCGGCTGTTCGAGTGCGCAGACAAGATCGGAATTGATGCCCCGTTTGGCTGGCCCGCGCACTTCGTCCGGGCCATCTACGACCACATGACCTCGACGATCTGGCCGACTGTCGACATCTCCCAGCTTCGATTTCGGAGAACGGACCAAGTGGTGAGGGAGAGCCTGGGTCGATGGCCGCTCAGTGTATCGTCGGATCGGATCGCCATGCTCGCAATGCGAGCTGCCCGTCTGCTCGCAGGAACGGTTGCTACAACCGGCGAAACTATTGACCGGAGCGGTGGCGGCCGCTTCGTCGAAACGTATCCTGCTGCGGCACTCTCGACATGGGGATTTTGCTCACGGCGCTACAAGGGCACGAACGGAACCGAAGCTCGCGCCCGGCTTGTTGGTGAATTGGCCAAAAAGACTAGTTCCTGGCTCACTCTCACTGAAAAGGACCTATGTCAGTGTAGGGCGTCGGACGATATGCTGGATGCGCTCGTGGCAACTCTGGTCGCTCGAGCGGCAGCAATCGGCTGCTGCGAACCTATTCCCTTTGAAGACCGCGGTCTAGCCGCAGATGAGGGCTGGATCGCGCTGCCACGGTCAGAGAGTCTCGCAAGACTCGTGTGACGCCACAACGTCACCGTGCACCGACCTAGAGACCGGTTCTGCCCAATTCTCGACGATCGAACCTTCCCACTGGAGATCGGCCCTGGTGCGGCTCGGGCATCCTCGATGCGGGGTGAGCGCGCCGTCGACATCGGGGCGAGCGAAATCGTCGACATCAATCACGGCGTCGCTCTCGATGCGTTCCCCGGTCCGGGTGCCCATTCCGACCAGGGGGCTTTTCCACGCGGCGCCCCCGGTCTTGAGCGAGGCTCCGAAAGAGGCGGCCATGGTGTCCTCCACGGTCGCGAACACACTGTCATCCATCGAATGGCCGCACACGTCCGCGTCATCGCCGCGCAGCATCCGGTCAGCGAGCGCACCGACGTTCAGCGGGAGCGGCGGGTACCGCTCTTGAGCCGCTCACCCCTGGGCCTTCTCTTGCGTATCAAAGTCTTTGGTACGAACTTCGTTGGCGTTAGCCCCATCAGGATCCGCTCACGGATGCGTGGGCGGAGCGCCCAAACACCGGGATGGAGGGTATGAAACAGCGCTTCGAACGGTACCCCCCGGCGCTTCTGAAACACCAGGGAATCCTGACAGTAAGAGTTGTACGCAGCCTGGACGGCCTGTTCAAACTTGAACGGTATGCGCAGACCGTCCTTCTTTCGTTGGTTCTCAAGTTCCGCAAGCAATCTTTGTCTGGCCATGCCCTCCTCGCGGGGCAAGAGCATACGGACCAAATCTACGACATACGCATGGTCCCGCGTTGCTCTTCCTGGCCCAAGAACCTGCCGTAGCGCCCTCGTGATGTTGGCGTTCGTCATCATCGTGATGACCTCCCCCTCCGTAGCGTTCGCCGCTGATCATCCGGCCTCGATCGATAGCTGGTAACCACCGTACCCTCCGCTACGACGACCTTGACATTTGTCAAGCGCTCAATTCGCTGGATTTCGTGCTTCAAGGCCGCAACTTCGCGGTCTGCGTCCGCTTTCCGCATAAGGTAGGCATCGGCCGCGATGAGTGTCCCACACTCCAGGACGACTTCAATGTCCGCACGTCGGAAGTTCCGCTGGCCCAAGCGGAGTTCGGCGTGACGGCTCAGGTTGAACTCAGACATGGTCCGCATCCTCGGATTCGCGGCCCTCTGGAACGCCGGTCGAGTCCGCTAAGGGTCCAAGTTTGAGGACGGGCCGCTTGGCCCATTCCTCGTCGGGAACCTTCGCCTCCAGCCATTTCGTTCGCTCAGCGGAAGCTGAAACATTGTCCTCTTCGTCCCTGCCGCGAAGACGATCCGGGATTTCGTCAAGGCGAACGTGGCCGCGAGCAAGAGCATAGTCAGCGCGCTGTGACCCTCCGGTTAATCGTTTTCGATAGTTGAGGAAGATCTTACAAGTCGGAAAACGCTCGCCGGAGTAGCCGGTCCTTTCGTAGTCGATCGCATCGTTCCCGGGGCTGAGTTCCCTCGCCAACCTGATTAGGAAGTCAGAAAAAGGATTTCGGTCTTGGTCGTAGTCACCGTTTTCTACATACATAGACCATGGCTGGTCTTCTTTGAGTATACGAGCACCAAACAGATCCCGTCCGTTGATCGAGACCTCTTCAGCCGCCCGGCCTTCTTCACAGTCGCCTACTCTCGCAAAGTCAACGTGATAAGGCACTGTCTTCTGATAGGCATCCCATGCCTCGACCATCTCATCGAGATGGCGGCGACGGTCGGCAAGACTCATTTCCGCCAACAGGGTGAACAGAAACGGCGCCGCATCAATGATCTCCCAAATGTCCACGCCGTAGCGATCCTCCACGAGATCGTAGGCCAGCATCGTCTCGTGACGAACGTAGACTCTCACTCCGAGATAGCCGTCGACCTTGGAGTCGGGTGAGTGCTCGGCAGCCAGGACCTTCGGCTCGACTCCCAATGCCTTGGCCAACCTCTGGACCGTCTCCTGGCGTGCTTCGCCACCTTTGCCGCCTTCAATGCGGGCGACCGTCTTCTTGTCGACATCGGCCCTCTCGGCAAGACCTTGCTGACTCAACCCGGTCCCCTTGCGTAGCTTTCGCAGTGTGTCTGAGACGATTTTCATTGGTCTCCCTCCTTTCGTGATCCATAGTATGCATATGAAATTTGATCCATGCAATCCCAATTAAGGGGACTATTACAACTTTTTTTGACCTATTTCTGGATTTATTTATATAGTTTCGCCCCCAAAGTGTCCCTATGCACATCCAAACACAGCCGAGCCCGATAGCGCCGTGACACGTACCCTGGCGTGGGTGGAGCGGAACACCGTCGAGGACCCGGTTGCAATACAAAGCGAGCGGAGCGATGGCCGCGACCGGACATCGGTTGCGGGGATTCGGCATGCCGGGGCTGTCACAAAGAAGCCGACCTCGGTCAGTCTGTGGGCGCGACCGCCCAAACAGGCCGTACGACGAACGCAGCATCCGACCCACCGAAATGGCGAGGGACCGGAGTCCTACGGTGTCTCCAGTGCCCTTCCCGACAAGAAACCGTAACCGATGACCTACGGCATGGAGAAGTCAGGCTCCGTCATACTAGCTGTAAGATCCGTGAGCATGCGGACCTCGGTCCCCGCGGAGGTCCGTGGAGCCAAGAACCGTGCCCGACGGGGATCCGAGAAGCCAATGGACGCATCGGGCACAGGACGGGGAAGCGTGCCACACGCGGCCGACCGGATGCCGTAATTCATACAACAGGAGCGATAGGAAGGGCTGGAACGCCTCCTGGCCGACCTGCACAACCGCGCGAACTCGGCAGCGTATCGCTGAAGCCATCACGGCCGGTGAACATTCCGAAGCCGGATGGCGGGACACGACCGCGTAGCGTCGCGGCCATCCGGGACAAGCTAGTCCAGAAGGCGGTTACGGAGATAAGCCTGACGCCGATTTGCGAGGCGGAGTTCCTGGCGTTCAGCTACGGGTTCCGGCCCGGAAATGGAGCGCACGATGCGCGCCGGACGGTCTTCATGTGTCCAACGCGGGACTATACGTATGTGGCTACAGATTCCGCACTGTCGCTCCCATAAAAGGACCGTCCACGTATCGTTGGTAACGGTCACGGCAGCGCCTACCTGCAACGGTAGGCGAAACCGGGTGACCGCATGCGACGCCCGAAGCCCGGGGCCTCGGGCACCAAATTTGAGGACATCTTCGCCAAAACTGTGCTCTCTACTTTCCTCCCAATCGCTTCGACGAGCCGGCATTCGCTGAACGAGGAAAACTTGAAGGCCCGAGCGCGTTACATGGACCTATGTGGGATTCGCCGACGGGGCCTACCGTTTCCCGAAAGATGCGTCGTCGCTGTTCGTGGGGTCGCCGAAAGAGGTGGAGGAGATAAAGCGCGCGGCGAACGCCTACGCGGGTGAGGAGAAGACTGGGGTTGAAAGGATCATTGACAAGAACTCGAACATCCTGGACGTCGAGATCGGGTTCGGGCTACAAGTGGCGCTCGATGGCGGCGGGTCTGAGGATGGGCACCGTAAACTCGGACGCCAGGGTCAGCAGGTCTTCGTCTCCTGTCACCAGGGCATCCGCCCGGCCCGCGAGCGCCAACTCGAGGAAAGGCCGGTCGAAGGGGTCGCGGCAATCCGGCACGGCAGGCGCCTCCGGTACGGTCACGGTCTCGCACCACGGCAGGTAGTCCGCCAGCAGGTCTTCCCGCTCATGGCCGGCCAGCCGGAACTTCGGATAGGACAAGACGCGCAACAGCTCCAGGGTGGTCGCCTGGCTCGCCAGTGGGATGATGGTTTCCGAATGCCAGGCGTGGCGAAGCCACGAAAGCGATCCGGCGGGAAACAGCAGGGCCGACAGCAACACGTTGGTGTCGAGCACCAAGCGAGACGAGGTCATTCAGCGCGGCGGGCCCAAGCCACGGCCTTGCCCACGTCGTCTTCGTCGACGCCGAGTTCGGCCAATTTGGCACGGACCGCCTCGACACGGGTCAGACGCACGGGCGTCAGCACGATGCGGCCCGTCTCCCGGGTCACATCGAAATACTCGTAGCCTTGAAGGTCGGACACGACCGCTTTCGGCAGGGTCAGTTGGTTCTTGGACGTCAGCTTTGCGAGCATCCTTGCATGCCTCCTTGAAGTAAGGAAAAAAGGAAACCATATATTCCTTCTTCGTGCAATAGCATAGTCCCATGCGCAAAACCCCATTCCTTGCATCCACTGCCTCGATTCTGCACCATGGGTTCCGTCCATGCCTGTCTATCGCTTGAACCGGGAGCTCGGGTTTCCCTCCCCGCACGAGGCGGAGCCCGACGGGCTGCTGGCGGTGGGAGGCGACCTTGGCGGCGCTCGCCTGCTGCTGGCCTACTCCATGGGCATCTTCCCCTGGTACAGCGCGGGGCAGCCGATCCTGTGGTGGTCGCCCGACCCCCGGTGCGTGCTCGATCTCGGCGACTTCCACGTTTCCAGGCGGCTGCGGCGGGTCTTGAACCAGGGGCGATACCGGGTCACCTTCGACGAAGACTTTCGGGGCGTGATCCGGGCTTGCGCGTCCGTGGAACGCCTCGGGCAGGCAGGCACCTGGATCACGCCGGAAATGGAACAGGCCTATGTGCGTCTCCACGAAGCCGGTGTGGCCCACTCCGTGGAAAGCTGGCTCGGAGAGGAGCTCGCCGGAGGCATCTACGGCATCGCGCTGGGGCGGGGGTTCTTCGGCGAGTCGATGTTCCACCGGGAGACCGACGCATCCAAGGTGGCGCTGGCGCGGCTGGTGGACCGGCTCGCCGGCTGGGACTTCCATTTCATCGATGCGCAGGTTACAACCTCCCATATGCTGAGCCTCGGCGCCCGGGAGGTGCCCCGGGCGGTTTTCCTGGACAGCCTGGAGGGGGCCTTGGGCCATGCGACTCGTCGCGGAAGCTGGCGCGATGACCTGTAAGGGCGGTTTTCAACCCCGCCCGTAGCTGACGAACCCCGAAGGCGGAAACAAGATCTACAAGGAAAGGAGGGGCCTCGGATGGCCACCGTCAAAGAAGCGTTTACCTGCAAATATCAGTCCACCACGAGTGCCGGAATCGAGGAAGCGACCTTCTCTCCCGGAGACGAGGTCGAGGTGGTCAAGGAGTGGAGCAACGATATGTGTCTGGTGAGGGACGCGGACGGCGTGGTGTTCAACGTGCCGACGAAGAATCTGAATCTGTGAAGCTGGGTCGGCCGCCGGTCACCCCCCGCGAAACTCGTCGGGGAAGAGCCGCACGGCGCTCTCGATGGGCGGGCCGGGCATGTTGACGAGGCTGCAGAACCCCTTCCCCTTGTTGAAGGCGATCACCTTGCCGAACTGCTCCAACAGCGCATCGCTTCCCTCGCCCTGCTGAACCTTCTTGAGCAACGCCGCCAGCATGTTGGTTTCCATGCGGCAGGCCGGGCACTGGCCGCAGGATTCCCGGGCAAAGAAATCCGCGATCCGCACCACCTCATCCACCACCGAGTCGTCTTCGGCGAGGACCTTGACCACGCCGCACCCGATGGACGAGCCCGCTTCAAGCAGGGAGGCGTGATCCAGCGGGATGTCGAGTTGGTCGGGCAGCAGAAATCCGGATGACGGGCCGCCCGGCAGGATCGCCTTGATGCGCTTGCCGCTCTTCAGGCCGCCGCCGCATTCCTCCACGAGGTGGCGCAGGGGGGTGCCCAGGGGCAGCTCATACACCCCGGGCTTCTCCATTTCGTCCCCCAGCGAAAAGATCATGGTGCCGGGGCTCTCGCCGGTGCCGAAAGAGCGGTACCATTCCGGCCCCTTGGCGACGATGGGCGCGATGTTGGCGAAGGTCTCGACGTTGCTGACCATGGTGGGCTTGCCGAACAGGCCCGCGGTAACCGGGAAAGGCGGCTTTTGCCGGGGCAGGGGCTCCTTGCCCTCGATGACCTCCAGGGCCGCGGTATCTTCTCCGGCGACGTAGTTCGACGGCGCGGCCACGGTTACAAGATCAAGGCTGTAACCGGAGCCCGCGATGTTCTCGCCCCAGTAGCCCTCTTCCCGGGCCTCACTCATGGCGGTCTCCACCGAGCGCGTGGCCGCCTCATAGCCGTGATTGATGTAGAGGTAAGCCTTTTCCGCCTGCACCGCGTAGGCCGTGAGAATGACCCCTTCGAGGAGAAGATGGGGGACGTTCTCCATGATCACGCGGTCCTTGTGGCTGCCGGGCTCGTCCTCGCCGCCGTTCATGACCACGTATCGGGGCGTTTCGGGGGATTCCAGGGTCAGCGCGAGCTTCTTCCCGGTGGGGAACCCGGCGCCGCCCCGGCCGCGCAGGCCCGACTCCTCGACCCTGGCGATGAGGTCCCGGGGGGATAGCTCTCCCAGCCGGCCGACGGCCTCGTAGCCGCCTCTCGCGCGGTAGGCGTCAAGTCCTTCAGGCTCCTCGACCACCCCCCGCGGAAACAGGATGCCTTCCATGATGGCTAAAAGACTCCGGTGTCGAGCAACTGGTAGATGAGCTCCTTGAGCGAAGGGTCGATCTTGTCCAGCCGGTCCACGGGCGGTCCGCCGGCCAGGTGCGCGACGATGTCGTCCACGTCCTCGGTTTTCACGCCGGCGTACCAGCACTTGTCCGGGTAGACCACCATGTTGGGGCCTTCCTGGCAGGCGCCGAAACACATGTAGGAACGCACCTCCACGTCGTCCAGCCCCTTGGCCGCCACGCGTTCCTGTAGCGCCTTCATCAGCTCCTCGGAGCCCCGACTCTTGCAGTCGACATTCTGACACACGAGGCAGAAACGGTTCACAGGGTTCTCCTTGCTCGCACAGGGAAAAGACCTCGACGAGGCGACGGACTAGTTCATCTGAAGAACCCAGTCCTTGTCCTTGAAGATATCGTTCAGGACGCGCTCGTCCTCGGCGCCGGGAAGCACCTCGGAAAGATGTTTCTCATATTCCGTCCCGGAGAGCAAATCGCCGTCGACGCTGTACCGCATGTCCGCGTGGTCGCCGATGGAGCGGTTGAACTTGACGTCCGGAATCCTGAGCCTGGGCTCGCCCTCGGGTACGAAGTTGTTGAGATTGTCCACCAGCCCCCGGCACTCGTTCAGGTAGTGCGTCCGGGAGAGTTCGTTGAGCCTTTCCTTGTCCGCGGGCTCGCCGGCGGTGGCTTCGTCGAAGCGGCCCTTGATGCCCCAGACGTAGGCCCACTGGGCCGACGAGGAGTGGTCGGTGCCGAACAGGTCGTAGGCGGTGGAGAGCCACTTGTTGAAGTATTTCTGGATGATGGGAACCGGGATCCGGTTCGCCCGGACGATGCGGGTGAGGCCGGTGTTGCCGGTGAACATGTGGAAGAACTCTTCCTTGAGCATGGCCGAGACGCTGCGGGCCAGCGGGGCGAAGGCCGAATGGCTGAGCATGGTGAGCTGGAACTTGCCGTCCCGGTCGACGAACTGGGTGTAGGTGTAGAAGTCGAGCCAGTTGTTCACCGGCTGGTTGAAGGACCCCAGCAGGCGCTGCTGCTCGTTGGCCCGGCGTTCCAGGAGCTTCCGCGCCTCGAGCTTGCCGGTATCGCCGAAGTACTTCACCAGCAGGTAGCACATCTGCCAGCCGTGCCGCATCTCGTCGCTGTTGACCCGTATCAGCGCCTGGCGGTCGTACTCGGTGGGAGCGTTGTCCAGCAGGTTCTTCTGCTGCTCCACCGACGCGAACTCGGTGTCGCCCTGGTAGACGATCAGGGTGAGCAGCGCGTCCCGGATGGACTGGTTCGGGATCTGCCCCACCCGCTCCCACTTGGACTGGCCCAGGTAGTCGCCGAATTCGATGTCGTCGCTGCGTACGTCGCCGAGCTTGGTCTCGAACCTGTAGTCTCCCAGCAGGTCCGCGTCATAGCCGATGTCTTGCTGCCATTCCCTAAAGCAGTCCACCCAGTCGTCGAAGGTCGATATCCTGGTCATCTTCCTTACTCCTTGTTTATTATGGGGATTCAAACGAGCGTTCGCTAAAGTTAATGCATTCCGGCGCCAGCGTCAACCCCCAGGGGAGACCTAGCCGCCACGCGGTGGTGAATTTCTCCTGCCTGCCCTTTTCTTTGGCCCCGATTTGTGAAACAAAGACCGTTTGGTGCCAATGGGTTGTCTCACAAAGACGAAAACTTAGGAGGCTCGCTATGGTTGGTCGATTTATCCGTATCGTGATGCTTTCAGCGCTTGTCCTTGCGTTGGTTCCGTCGCTTGCCATGGGCGCGGACGACTTCTTCAAGGGCAAGACCATTCGTTTCGTGGTCGGCTTCTCTCCGGGCGGTGGTTTCGACACCTACACCCGGCTGATTGCCCGCCACTTCGGCAATAATGTCCCCGGTAACCCCAGGACGGTCGTTCAGAACCGGACCGGCGCCGGCAGCATGATCGCCGCCAACTACATCTACGCCAAGGCCAAACCGGACGGCCTGACCATCGGCAACTGGATCGGCCCGCTGGTGCTGCAGCACGTGCTCGGCAAGAAGGGCATCAAGTTCGACGGGCGCAAGTTCAACTGGCTGGGCGCCCCGTCTACCGACGACAACACCTGTGCGCTCACCAAGGCCAG
>Ga0209543_1002313_pt1 | contig 14064 bp, 15 predicted proteins | sample MesohylFT_FD_187296 | JGI IMG/M metagenome (GOLD analysis project Ga0209543, IMG submission 187296) | Host-associated microbial community of the marine sponge Aplysina aerophoba from Gulf of Piran - sponge mesohyl, lysed by freeze-thaw... | ecosystem: Host-associated > Porifera > Sponge >...
CAACCGCATCCGCCTGACGCAACAGCGCCTCGATCTCGCTTTCCAGACGCTGTTCCTCTTCCTGCATCCGGTCGTAGCTCATCGCCTTGTGCTTGCTCGCGTTCGCACGCACCTTCGTCCCGTCGATCGACAGCTTTCCCAGGCGCGCCAGACCCAACTCCTGCGCCAGACGAACCACCTCCACGAACAGCGACTGGAAATCCTCCAGGTGCCGACGCCGAAACTCGCACAGCGTCCGGTGTTGCGGAAAGTTCCCCGCCGCCAGCACCCGGAACGCCACGTCCTCTTCCAACCTCCGCGCCACCCGGCGCGACGAAAACACCCCGGTCGCATACGCGTACAGCAGAACCTTCACCATCATCCGGGGCTCATACGGCGCGTTGCGGCGGCCGTCTCCCTCGTACGGCGCGTAAAACGCCGTCAGATCCAGATCGTCCACCAGATCGCTGAGGTGGTGCGCCAAGTGGCCCTCAGGCAGCCACTCCCGCACGTCGGGAGGCAACAGCAGCGACTGGTCCGGCGCGTAGGGGCGGAATGTGGTCGACATCGAATCCTTCCGTCGTCGGCTCGCTCGCCTACAATTGTCGCATCTGTTTTTCTGCGGCGCAGACTCCTAGTTGCCTGGATGGCTGGTCGCGCGGAAGCCGCTCGGCGGATGGCGGTGAACGCCTGAACCCGGCCCCCGGAACCGCATGATCGATGCCCTCAAGCGGTATGGCTTCGAGCATCCTCGGATGGTAACGGTCCGGGACATTGATGGACCCCGGAGCGGAGGCGGCCCGGTTCAGACTCGTCGGGAACGACCTCCGTCGCGGAACCGACCGTGAACCGGATCCAAGGGCTCGTCATCCGCGGCTGCCGCCGCGAGCTGGGGCTCGGCCCTCTCGCCGTTGAACCAGCGGGAGGTGCCGACATCGGAGGCGCCGCAACCGCTACCGTCTCGGTCGGGCAGACGATCGACGCGGACCACGAGACCATCAGTTCGCAAGGAGACCTCGTCAAATGGCCGAACGTTCGAATGTGCACGTGCGGCGAGCGGACTCGGGCGATGCGGAGGCTCTCGCGGCCCTTGGCCGCGCCCTCAACCTCCAGCAGCGCGATCCCGCCGCGGCATTTACCGCCGAGGCGGTGCGCCGCGACGGATTCGGTGGTACGCCGCGATTCGAGGCGTGGATCGCCGAACTTGATCAGCGAGCCGTCGGCTACGCGCTCGCGGTTCCCGCCGCGTACGAGACGGCCTACGCCAAGGCCGGCATGTACCTGCAGGATCTGTTCGTCGAGCCCACCGCCAGACGACGCGGGGTCGGTCGTTCGTTACTGGCCGCGGTTGCGGCGGCTGCGCGTTGCCGGGGTCTGGAGTTCGTCTGGTGGGCGTCGCGCACCTGGAACACTGATTCGCACGAGTTCTTCCGGACCGTCGCTACGGTGGAGGAACCCGTTGTCGCGTTCGCCGCGTTCGGTGACGAGTTCACCAAACTGGCAAACGAGGGCGATGAAGCGCCATGAGGCGGCTCACGTCTTCCCGAGCTGGGTTAGCCCGACGAATCCTACACTGGCCGCCACCACGGCTGACAACCAGAACACCCCGGGGCCGAGGGTCGCAAACAGTAAACCACCCAGCAGGAGGCCGGCGATGCTCGCCGCCGCACCGAGGCTGCCGGCAAGCCCCTGCACGGCACCCTGGTGGACCGGGCCAGCCGCTCTCGACAGCAGCGAGAGCACGGATGGCCACATCACGCCATTGCCGACCGCGAGCAGGACCACGGCGCCGTAGATCGCGGCGCCGGTCGTTGCGTCGAACAACCGGAAGCTGAGTGCGAGAACCAAGCTTCCGACGACGACGAGTAGCGGCTCCGACGCGTGGCGCGTCACCCATCGATAGAACGGTCCCTGGACCAAGACCAGCAGCAGGCCCATGACGGCGAAGAACAGGCCAGTGTCGCGGAGCGACCAATCCAGCGTTCTGGTCGCGAAGACGGGGAACGCAACCGCGCTGCTCCTGGCCGAACTGCTTGCGCACCGTTGCTGGCTCCGGATTCTCGCTCATGGCGCACGGGTCGACATCGGGCAGGCGCAACGCGATGACCAGCGTCGCGAGGAGCGAGATCGCCGCGGCGGCGATGATCGGGAGGACCGCACCGAGCGCGGTCGTGCCGAGGATGCCGGCGATGGCAGGCCCGAGGACGAACCCGAGATTCGCGGAAACGGCCATCTTGCCGTAGCTCGCGGCGCGCTCGTCTTCCCGCGTGACGTCGGCGAGATAGGCGTTCGCGATTGACACGTTGCCCCCGGTCAGGCCGTCAAGAGCGCGGGCGACGACGAGCACCAAGAGCGGGAGTGTGACGACGAACGGGCCACTGACAGCGGTGTTGACCCGGAGCAACGGCGTGTCGGGGAGCGCGAACGCCACGAGGAACACGAGCCAGGAGACGAGTGTGCCAGCTTGGCTCAGCAGGAGGATTCTGCGGCGCCCGTAGCGGTCCGACCACCGTCCAAGCATAGGCGCCCCGATAAGCTGGAACGCCGAGTAGGTCGCGCCGGCAAGGCCGTAGACGAACGCGTTGCCGCCCCAATCCGTCACCAGAAAGACGAGGAACGGCAGGACCAGGCTGAAGCCGACGGTGCCGATGAAATTGACGATCAGCAACGGCAGAAGCGGCGCAGCCAGGCGGTCAGGCCCGAGCTGAATCAGGCCAGGTATCGGACGCCGTATCTCGCTCCCGCCGCGTTCAGGGCTTGCATCAGCGCCCCGACGTCTCCCGCCGGGACGTCGAGCGCCGCCAGTTCATCGAACAGTCCTTCGATACCGGCGGGCGTGAAGAAGAACAGCATCCGGGCCGTCGCCGCGCTCTCGTTCCGAAAGCGGTGCCGCGCTCCCTTCGGGACGTTCAGATACGTTCCGTTCCCCCGGGGCCACCGAATGCGACCCCGCTCAGATCGGCCATCTCGCGTTTCCAGGTCGTCAGGTCCGACAGCTTCAGGTCCGACAGCCGATGGTGGCCGCAGGCTCTGGCCATGACCCGCATCAGGTCGGTCGACGCCTCAAGAAACGTCGCCAGTCGCCGTGCAGCGGTTGGGACGTCCACCCGCTGCCGCAACTCCGGCTTCTGGGTCGCGATGCCGGACGGGCAGTTGTTGGAGTTGCAGATGCGAGCCGCGACGCACCCGATCGCCTGGATCGCCGAATTGGCAAGGGCGACGCCATCGGCCCCGAGCGCGAGCGCCTTGACGAAGTCCGGCGGCATCCGAAGTCCGCCGGTGATGAGCAGCGTGACGTCACGGCCGGCCTTGCGATCGAGATGCGCCCGCGCGCGGGCCAGCGCCGGGATCGTTGGCACGCTGATATGATCCCTGAACAGCAGCGGCGCCGCGCCCGTGCCCCCGCCGCGGCCGTCCAGAATGATGTAGTCGGCACCGGCTTCGAGAGCGAAGTCGATGTCAGCCTCGATGTGGTTCGCCGAGAGCTTGAAACCGACCGGGATCCCGCCCGAGCGTTCGCGGACCTCGTCAGCGAACCGCCGAAACTCGTTGCCCGTTCGCGGCGATTCGAACGTCGGCGGAGAGACCGCATCCTGACCCGGCTCGAGGCCCCGGGTTTCGGCGATCCGCTCGGTGACCTTGGCTGCCGGGAGGTGACCCCCGGTGCCGGTCTTCGCTCCCTGACCGCCCTTGAAGTGGAACGCTTGCACATCAGCCAGCAGATCCCAAGTCCAGCCGAACTTCGCCGACGCGAGCTCGTACAGATAGCGGCGGTTCGCTCGTCGTTCCTCAGCCAGCGAGCCGCCTTCTCCGGAGCAGATTCCGGTACCGGCAAGCTCCGCGCCTTGAGCCAGCGCGATCTTGGCCTCCTCCGAGAGCGAGCCGAAACTCATGTCGGAGACGAACAACGGGATGCGGAGCTTGAGCGGCCTCTTCGCGCGAGGACCGATCGTCAGTTCCGTCGCCACCGCAGCGTCATCCGGCAGGGGTTTCACAGCCATTTGCGCCGTCAGGATCTGAAGATCATCCCAGTGAGGGAGCGCCTTGCGGGGAACCCCCATCGCTCCAATCTCACCGTGTCGTCCCGCCCGCGACAGCCCGTGGCGAGCCATCTCGTGTACGAGGGCAACGGTCGGTTCCTCCGGCGTGGGCTGAGCATCCGGCGCGCCGTCGGCCGCGGCTGCCGGCACTGGGTCGCCGACGTCGAGACCAGCCAACCTGGCGTGGCTCCCGTCGCAGTGAGGAGGGCCCGCCGTGCCCTTGCACTGGCATAGATGGGCCGGCCCGCTCGTCGCAGCCTCGAATCGCAAGGGCGCGATGTCGGTTCCCGCGTGCGATCCGTCGCAGAAGGGCTGGCTGGCCGACAGGCCGCACCGGCACCAGTGGTACTCGTGCCCTTCCTTCAGATCGACCGCGACTGGCCGCATCGCCGCAATGACAGGTCTGCCCATCGCCCCCCAAGAGACAGCAGCACTATAGTTGCACTTGCAACTATTCGTCAAGACAATCGTTTTGAGAGTGGCAGCAAATGCGGCTACTCTGTAGCCGTCATGGAGGCGCTCACCAGCCGGCGACTCCGGCCGTGGAGGCGTTTTCTTCGCGTCCACACCGCCGTCGTGAACCACTTGGCGCGCGACATGCGAAGCCAACACGGCCTGTCCCTTGCCTGCTTCGATGTGCTGGCGCAACTCGGCGTTGCAGGCCGGCTCCGGATGGCCGATCTCGCCAGCCGGGTACTCCTGTCCTCCAGTGGTCTGACCCGTCTGCTAGACCGCATGGAGACCGATGGGTTGATAGAGCGTCGGCGCTGCGACGAGGATCGCCGTGGGTGTTGGGCAAGTCTCACTCCGGTGGGCCGCCGACGCCTCGCGGACGTGATGCCGCGGCACCACGACCTCGTGAGCAAGTGTTTTCTTCAGGCCCTCGACGCTGATGACGTGCGAGCCCTTGACCGGATCTTGACGAAGATTCTTGAGACCAACCAACACCCGGACAAGTCTGCACTTTCCAACGGCTCCACCGATCCCCACACGGCCAGCCGGAGGATCGCGCCCCCCTCGGCGCACCGTCCTTCAGAGAACCGGCGAGCCTGAGGAGATCCGGATCGAGATCGGCGAGAAGGACGTCGGCGAGCAGGGAGGGCCCGGGTGGCAGAATCCAGGAGAAGATGCCGCGAGACCGAGAACCATCGTGGGGGTCGGGAAAAGGTCGGGAGCGTTGCGCGAACGCATCGCCAGGCTGACCGCGGCCAGCCTGAGCATCACCGCGACGCTCGACCTCGACACCGTCCTCCGCGCTCGTGAGATACCGTGATGGCGAACGATGCTCCGCGCCTGGTGACCGACTACTATCGCCGGTGCGTTCCCGCACCGCCGTCCACGCCGCGTGGGACCGTCGTCGAACAAACCGGCGAGATACGTCTTGCACCAGACCGGCCTTGGATGCCTTTCACCGCCGAGCAATTGTGCTTCGCGGAGGAGACGCGTTTCGTCTGGCGCGCTCGCTTCAAGATGGCTCCGCTCGTAACTGGGGTCGTCGAGGATGCGTACGAAAATGGTCGAGGTCGACTCGACGCCAAGGTGTGGGGCGTGCTGCCGGTAGCGCACGCACGGGGGATCGAGGTTGACCGAGGCGAAGCGCAGCGCTATCTGGCGGAGCTCGTCTGGTGTCCGATGGCGCTGGTCCACAACGACGAACTCAACTTCAGCGCTTGCGGCGATCGCATCGTCCGCGTGTGGGCCCACGACGAACAGACGTACGTCGATCTCGTGTTCGACGACGACGGTGATATCGTCGGGGCGCAGACCAGCACACGTTCGCGTGGAGCAACCGTGCAACCGTGGGCGGGGCGGTTTTCTGACTTCCGAGACTTCGCGGGTGTTCGTGCTCCCTCCCGGGGCGAGGTTCGGTGGGAGACTCCCGAGGGTCCATTCGCGTACTGGCGTGCTGACATCACGTCCTTACGTTGGCAAGAGTGAGGGACCCACGGCGCAATTGGGAACGGCCTGGCCGATGAGCGCAATGAAAGTGGCGCTCGCGGCGGTTCTGATGACCTTGGTCGCTCAAGTCGTCCACGCCCAGCCGACCGAGATTCCGTTCCACCGGGCGAGCACGGTCCGGTTTGTCCCGGCCGCTGAGGCCGCGGACCCGTGGGTACGGAGTCTCAGCCCATTCGATCGTTCGGCGCGTATGGGGCAGGTCGACGATCCGGCCAGGCGGCGTTCGTGGAGTTCGCGGCGTCGCAGGCGCAGGAGTGGACCGTGGAGCAGATCGAGACGCTCGCGGCCGTCGTGGAGTCCGCGGACCGGCGGATCGAAGAGCTCGGCTTGCAGCTGAACCTCTCCAGGGTGCGTGCCACGACCTGTTCGACCTGCTCATCGGTGATGCGGCGCGGTGTCCCCGGGGCGGGGTTCGTCGGCCAGACCGTCGACACGGTCCCGCATGAAGCGCGTGCGCCACTTGCAGACGGTGGTGGCCGACACGTGCATCGTCCTCCAGGTCGGCCAGCGCATCGATGCTACGCGGGTGATGATCGGTCTGGCCGGCGCCCCCATCGGGTGCGTGCGGTGGGCGGCGTCCGGGCGGTGCGGAACGCGGAGGGTGGATGGGGCCTCCTGGGGGCGACGAGCGGCCGTGCGGTCCGTTCGACCTTGGTGTGCGTGCTGAGGATGTCCTCCGAGCGGCCCGGAACCTGCCTCGGGTGCGGGTGCATGCATAGCCACCCGCAGTGGCTGGAATCTACCGAGAGACGAATCGCGAGAGGACCATGACGCCGGCAATCGCGATCCCAAGCAAGGCCGCGTTCTACAAGACGCCGCGGCCGCCATCGACTGGCTGGCGCGCGCCTTTGGCTTCGCGGTTCAGATCGGGTCGCACAGGGTCAGGAGGGAAGGGCGGAACGGCGAGATCGGAGCACGGGGATGCCGCATGAGCGTGTAACTTGGCCCTGTTCGATGATTACAGCGAACTTGCAGCCGCAATTGCACGTCTCCTCTCGAAAAGTCCCGTGAACATTGACTAAATTTAGAAGAGTGTCGATCTTGACGCGGGAGAAGGCCTCGGTGGTTTGGCTCATGCGCGCGCTGCCGGTTCGCCCACCGGCCGGGACGGAACGGACGCGCGAACCGCAGCGTCCGAAGAGGTCAGCCGAGAAGCCGGAGGGCGCCGACGACGATTCCTACGATGCCGACCAGCGCGCCGACGATGGCCCCGGCCTGAACCAGCATTGCGCGGTAGATTCTTGATTCCAGCGCGGTGATCTCAGTCCGCAGTTCGGCGATGCCGGCGTCGAACCTCTCCGGCGTGACGTGCTCGCCGTGCTCGGCGGCCTGCCGGATGGCATCGGCCAATGCGTCGGCGTGACCACGATCGATCCCGGCGTCGGTCAACTGCCGAGCGATGGTGAGTGAATCGAACATCGGACCAACCTGACGACCGTCCGTCAACGTCGTCGCGACCAACGACAGTATACCGTGCGGCGGGGCAGCGGCCGACGCGGGCCGCCGTGAAGCCTTCCCGCAGGGACACTTTGGAGGGAGCGACCCGACCCGGCGGGTGTGACTGAGGAACACCTGCCGGGCCGGTCGCTCCCCTCGCAATTGTCCTTTCTGGAAGGAGATCCGCGCCTGCGTCACGGGCCTCGGCGAGCGAGACGAGGGCACCGAGTGCGGCGCCTCACCGCCGGATGCTGACACGTCCCGCCGCGCTCCCTGGACCCGCATGTCGAAGCGCCAGTCCACCGTCCCAGCGTCATCCGCGCCGCCGCGCCCGGTGCCCCACCGCCGCCGACGCCACCCCCGCGTACGACGTTCCCGCGCCCCGGCTGCCCGGTCCTCCATCTGACCCTTGGCCACCGCCGAAGACAGATCCTGCACCGGACGGTGGGCCGGGCCACGCCCGAGTTGGAGGCGGCAGACGGTCACGAGCCGAAGCGCGAGTTCGTGCGCTGCCGGCGAACCGGACCGTCGCAGTGGCAGAGGATCGGCCAGCTTGCGATAATGGCGAGATGTCCCCGGGAGAGCCGAAGATCATCAAGGGCCACTGTCCGAGTTGCGGCAGCGGATGCAAAGCGTACGTCCGAGGCGAACACGCGATCCGCTCGACCGACCCGGACGACGGAATCTCCGCGAGAGATGTCGGGATGGTTCTGGAGTGCTGTGGATGCGAGCGGATCTACTTCCGAAGGGACTTCTGGCTCTCCGAATGGGAGAGCTTCGTCGAGACATCGTACTGGCCCGCGCCGGTCCGGCGCCAACGTCCGACCTGGCTTGAGAAGATTGAAGCGTCCGAACGTGATCTCGGTATGCTCTTGGACGAAATGTACACGGCTTTGGACAACGACCTTCGTGTACTCGCCGCCATCGCCGCGCGGACCGTCCTTGACTGCGCATCACAGCTGCTTGGAGTTAACCCCGCGACTGACTTCGAAGAGAAACTACGTAGTCTCTGTGCCAACGGCAGAATAGGCTCGGACGAAAAAGAGACTCTGAAGACTCTTGTGGGCGCCGGAAGCGCCGCCGTTCATCGCGGTTGGCGACCGACAGTCGATGAAATCAGCACGATGGTCGGAGTTGTAGAGACATTCATTCATCGTTCACTCGTCCTGGGCGGGGGAATTGAGAAGCTGAAAGTCTCCGTGCCAGCTCGGCCGAAGAAGACACCCAAAGGAGTAGGTGCATGAGTCGGCACGCCGTACGTATCGCCGTCACTGTCGCTGCCACCCTCAGCCTTGCGGTGCTTGGTCCACCGGTTCAGGCGCAGGACACACCGTCAGCACAAGAACTTGCCGACCTGCGCGCCCGCGCCGAGGCTGGCCAGGCTGATGCGCAGACCAACCTCGCGTTCATGTACGCCAGCGGCGACGGCGTCCTGGAGGACGATGGCGAGGCCGCGCGCTGGTTTCGGCTAGCAGCTGAGCAGGGCCACCCCGACGCGCAGACCGGCCTCGGGTGGAGTTACTTGAATGGCGAAGGTGTCCAGCAGGATGACGCTGAAGCGATCGTTTGGTTCCGTTTGGCCGCTGAGCAGGGCTTCGCCTCCGCACAGTTCAGCCTTGGGTGGATGTATCACTGGGGCCGCGGGGTCACACATGACGACGCCGAAGCTGCTGCGTGGTATCGCAAGGCAGCCGAGCAGGGCCTCGCCATAGGGCAATACAACCTCGGGCGCATGTACGCTGGTGCTCTCGGCGTGCCACGGGATGCGGTTGAAGCTGCGCGCTGGTGGCGTTTGGCCGCCGAGCAGAGCCACGCCGATGCCCAGTTCAACCTCGGGAACACGTACTACCTTGGTCGGGGCGTGCCGCGGGACACCGCTGAAGCCGTCCGGTGGTACCGCTTGGCCGCCGAGCAGGGCCACGCCGATGCCCAATTCAACCTCGGCACCATGTACGACGACGCCCTCGGCGTGCCGGAGAACGCCGCTGAAGCCGTCCGGTGGTACCGTCTGGCTGCCGAGCAGGGTGACGCCCGCGCCCAGATCAAGCTCGGGCTCATGTATAGCGACGGTCGGGGCGTGCCGCCGGACGCCGCGGAAGCCATCCGTTGGTACCGTCTGGCCGCCGAGCAAGGAGACGCCAGCGCGCAGCTGGCTGTCGGAGCAAGGTACTTCAATGGTGTGGGTGTCCCACAGGACGCCACTGAAGCCATCCGGTGGTACCGGGCGGCCGCTGAGCAGGGTTTCGCCGACGCACAGTTTATCCTCGGGCTCCTGTACAGCGTCGGCGCTGGTGTCTCGCAAGACGACGCCGAAGCGGTCGCTTGGGTCCGTTTGGCCGCTGAGCAGGGTCACGCCGACGCGCAGTTCAACCTTGGGGGCCTGTACGCCACCGGCGAGTTCGGCGTCTCGCAGGACGCTGCCGAAGCCGTCCAGTGGTACCGCTTGGCTGCTGAGCAGGACCTCGCCGCCGCGCAGTTTGCCCTCGGGCTTGCGCACGCCACCGGCGGGGGCGTTCCGCAGGACGCCGCTAAAGCCGTCCGGTGGTACCGTCTGGCCGCCGAGCAGGGCGACGCCGACGGCCAGTACAGTCTCGGGTACATGTACGCCAACGGTCAGGGCGTCCCGCAGGATGACGTGGAGGCGCACATCTGGCTAAACCTCGCTGCTTCACGGCTTACCGGCGACCAGCGCGAGCGGGCCGTCGCCGCGCGCGAGGTTGTGGCTGCACGGATGACGTCGGCAGACTTGAGCGAGGCGCAACGCCGCGCGCGGGAGTGGCACGCGACGCATCTGGAACCCTGACGAAGGTGCGTAGGTACGTTGGTCGCTCACGATGAAGGCGCGTCGCAGCGAGCGCGCGTCCGGCCCGATAGCGAGCCGTCAGGACGACAAGATCCGCCGCGGCCGTGCGATCCCTGCGAGCTTTTGCCACGCCCAACGCATCCGCCTCATCGACACGGCTTCTTGGGCGCATGCGGACGCCGATCCCGGCTGGGCGCGCTGTCCACTCCGTCCGCAGCCGGTCTCTATAGTGCAACCGAGTCCCGTCTGGTTTGCGGGGTACCGTATGGGGAGCACAGGGAGGAACAACGTCCTAAGTCGTTGTATAGAATAGGGTTGCTAGATGTCTGTGGTGGACCCTCGACATGCGCGCCGAGAACCCATGCGACCGGGTGGTGCCGGTGCTCGGTCCGCAGAACGACATCGTGACGCACCGGCAGGCGTTGCCGCACAAGGACGTGGCCGCGGCCATCAAGACGGTGCGGGACGGCTCGGCGCAGCCGGCCGTCCGGCTGGCGTTCGAGTTTCTGGTGCTCACGGCGGCGCGGTCCGGCGAGGTCCGGCTCGCGGCGTGGGACGAGATCGGCACGGCCGCCGCGGTGTGGACGGTCCCGGCCGCACGGATGAAGGCGAAGCGCGAGCACCGGGTTCCACTCTGCCGGCGGGCGCTGGAGATCCTCGACGCGACGCAGACGCTCGGCGGCGGCACCCGGCTCGCGTTCCCGATGCAGAGCGGGAGGTCGATAGCCTCGTCGACGTTCCCGAAGATGCTCCAGTACCACGAGGTCGCCGCCGTGCCGCACGGCTTCCGGTCGTCGTTCCGGGACTGGGCCGCCGAAGAAACGGACCATCCGCGTGAAGTCATCGAAGCCGCGCTCGCCCACGTGATCCGGAACAAGGTCGAGGCCGCCTACGCGCGGTCGGACCTGTTCGAGCGTCGGCGGCGGCTGATGGACGACTGGGAGGCGTATCTGGACGGTGTGCCACACGCGAACGACACGCCACGCCGCTGACCCCGCGGGGGCATTCGCGATCCAGACGTCGATCTTCGCCGCGAGGAGTGCCTGTGCCGGGGCCTACGCATCTCCGCCGAGTACTGTTCTGATCGTCCTCAGCTCGACTTCCGCAAAACCGTGCCATGCGCCGTTCTTCGAGTAGTGCCCCTGGGCAATCACGTCCCCGTAGCACTCCCACAGTCTCGCGGCGAGTGCATCCCGGTGAGGTACATCGAACCCCAAGTCGCGCCACGTCAGACCCGGTTCGGTAACGGACGCCGCCACGTGCGCATCAACGCTTGGGCACCATTGGATGCTAACGCCGCAATCGGCAGGTGCGTCTTCGTCCATCATCCTGAGCAACTCAAAGAGCTCTTCCTGCCCAGCGGCACGAGAGCCGGGGGCGGCGCCGATGGGAGTGCGAATGGCACCCACGATGAACGGTAACGTTGGACCAACCTGTAGCTGCGGGTTGCGGATGATCCGAAGCCATGCCGGGACGAGCACCATGGAGCCTGAGCCTATCACGCCCGGCCGCCGATCCGGCCCTAGTGTCCAGTCCCCGAAATTCGTTGCAGAATCCCTGGGCCGTTCGAGACAGCGAAAGCGAGCGAAACGCTGTGATTCCTCGGCAGCGTGTAGGGCGAATTAAGTTGCGTGTCTCCGGGACGGCACACTAGCGCCTACGGACAATCACCCCGGCACGATCGTCGGCAGGGCATCCCGGACTGCCGCATCGAGATTCGGAACTGTGCCATTGCTCATCACTCTAACCAGCCACCGCCTAAAGTTCCCCGCGCTTTGCGCCTTGAGATGCCGGGCAGCCAATGCCAGCAGGCCCTTGTTGTCATAGCATGCCAACAACGCCGGCAAGTCTCCGTTCCCAATCGCCCGATCAATCCGCTCCGTCGCCTCCGTCGCAATTCTCGCGATGTTGATAGCTCCTGTCTGTCGCTCGTACGCTCGCGCTATATCATCCACGCTGGACCCTTCGCTCAAGTTAACCCTCTTGAGCAGCCTATCTATGCGCCGTCGACAGTATCGAGCAACAACCGCGTCCTTTGCCTCCGGCGAACCGACCGCCTCAAAAACCGCATCCCTCAGGAACGCCAAGCGCCTCTCCAGATCGTCCGCAACAAGGCCTTCATGTTCGGCAATGGCTTGGCTGACGTCCGGCAACAGCACGAGGTTCTCGATCTCCGAAACCGGCAAGACCGCGACTCCAAGTTGATTCAAACGTTCAACGTCCTCCGGTTGATAATCGTCGGCATCGACTATCCCCGCACAAGTGACACGGGTGAGTGTGGCGTTGCTCCTCATTGACGCCACGGAATGAATCACTTCCTCGCAAGAGCCCCTTGGCGTGACCGTCCATGTCGGATAACAGGATCGATAGATCGCCGTATCGAGACTCTCCGCTGTTCCCTCGACAAAAAGCATCGGCTTACGACTACCAAGGATCAGCGTCGTGACCTGTTCGTCGAAGCCAGCCTCTTCTGGTAGCCTATCGAGCGTCCACGCAGGTGTGGGTCTGTATTCTCGAACAATAAACTTCTCGGCGCTGCGAGACGCGGCGAACTCCAGATCGTGCGTCAGGAAGACAAACGCATTCTTGGGCCGGGCGCCTTCCAATTCATCCCACAGGCGGTCCATGATCGAGCGATGCACATGGAGTTCCGGTTCGTCAACTACCAGAAGAGATTCTTCGTCCGCAACCAGCGTTTGTCCGATGAGGTAGAATACGGCTCGTTCGCCATCACTCAGCTCCGAGGCGGCGTACGTAGTGTTGTCTTTCGAATCTCGGACAAGAATGCCGTCCCCGCTCACCTCAAGTTGGCGTTGCGGCAAGAGCCGCTGCCAGATATCCACGAGGTGCTCAAACTTCGTGGCGTCAGCCGGGGCGAAGTTACCGGCACGGATTCGTTGGTGAGTTCTGAGGGCGGTATTCGCCTGCTCAGCAAACAAGACCTGAACCAAGAAGTCAAAATCGTTAAGAAGCGAAACGGCAGCACGATCCTTCCAGCGATGGCCCCTTCGATATGCGAGGGGGTCAGACATCGCGGACTCGTTCCCACTCCTCAATCCAGCTAATGCTGACTGTTCATCTATTCTTGGGACGGAAGGATTGAGTGCCAAGGCTCGATGCGCAGAGATCCTATGAGCGTTTAGCCCCAAGCTGTCTTCAATGTACACTGCCATGCGGGTCTTGCCGCTACCATTGGCCCCGCAGACGACAACGGAAGCCCCCTCTTCGACCGTGACCTCGGTGGAACCCGCCACGCCGGGAATCTCAAACCTGATCGCCATACGCCCTCTGACCTCAGATCCACGTGCCAGTTGACCGTTGGTTGACCCGAGCTGGCCGGAATTCTAGCACGGTCCCCGAACGGGCTTCCCTGCGCTGAATGCTGACGCGTGCGTGTCGCCACGGGTTCGCATGGACGAATCTGCCAAGCCTCTCGTTGAGGGCGTCGACGGACGTGCCCACGGGTTCGGGGTGAGCTGTACGCGTCGATGAAACGAAGATGGCCTGCCCGCAGGGCTGGCTGGCGTGACACGGCAACAGCGTCCAGTTCGACCGCAGCCGCCTTAAGCGGGTCGGTTACGACGGCTCCCGGTCTCACCCTTGCACGCCGCCGACATCTGGACCGGGAGGCAGCTTCGTCTGCCCCGCCGCCCGAGCATCCGATTGGAACGCCCCTCCGATTTCCGACAAGATCCCGTTGCGATCACGATCTGCCGCTACCTGCTAGTGTGCCGTCCCGGAGACACGCAACTTAATTCGCCCTACACGCTGCCGAGGAATCACAGCGTTTCGCTCGCTTTCGCTGTCTCGAACGGCCCAGGGATTCTGCAACGAATTTCGGGGACT
>Ga0209543_1002319_pt1 | contig 14047 bp, 10 predicted proteins | sample MesohylFT_FD_187296 | JGI IMG/M metagenome (GOLD analysis project Ga0209543, IMG submission 187296) | Host-associated microbial community of the marine sponge Aplysina aerophoba from Gulf of Piran - sponge mesohyl, lysed by freeze-thaw... | ecosystem: Host-associated > Porifera > Sponge >...
GAGCAACTCGCATGAGTGGCTCGCTACGAGGCGCTCCAGTGGCCCCATGAGGTTCGAGTCGATCGCGCTTTCCACAACGTCCCTAAACAAGTCCCTGGAAGGTCCCTAAACAGTCCCTAAACAAAAGAGAGCGGGCCGAAGCACCCACTCTCAGCAGCCGCCTGCCGGTTTCCGCCGCTTCACGCGGCCGCTTCGCGCCCCGGTCACCGAAGACAGTCTTCGACTCGGAGGCGTTCCCCTTCTTCTGGTTGAAGCGAGGGAGAAGCGCCGGCAGTCGATTGAGGACTATACAACCGATGGTTGGGGTGGGCAACCATTCTCCGCGCCATTGCGCCAGAATGGCGCACTCCCGGTGGAGAGCGTGGCGGCCAGCGGGCGGTGCGGCGCCGCGCTGTGCGGACAACCGGACCAGCGCGGCGTTGGCAGGGGGATTGCAGAAGCGGGAGAAGCGAATTGCAGCGTGCGGCGCTGCCGGCCACGCCCTGCGGGAAGAGGGGGGCCGGGACGGTTGTATGCTTCCCTTCTTTTGGCTGAGGTACTCCTGACGATGAATACGAAGCAGCAGATCCTTTTCACCGCCCTGATGGTGTTCGGCGCCCTGGTGTTCGGCATGATCATTGCGGGTGGTCTGAACCTCACCGAACCGACCCGGGCGGAAGAGGCAGGTCGGGCCGCGGCGGCTTCCGAGGACGACTCGCGGACCGCACAGGCAAGGCGGATCGAAGGCCACGCCAGGACCTCGATCGACAGCTTCGCCGATCTGGCGGAGGCCGTGCTGCCGGCCGTGGTCACGGTCGAAGTGGCGCGGATCGAGGAGAGTTCGGGCCCCGATTTCTTCTTCCAGCGCAGCCCCTTCCAGCGGCAGCCGGACCGGGAGGCGGAACCCGACGAACAGCGGCTTCAGGGCGCCGGCAGCGGCTTCGTCATCTCCGCCGACGGCTGGATCGTGACGAACAACCATGTGATCGACAGAGCAGAGGACGTCACGGTGCGTCTCGAGGGCCGTGAGTACGAAGCCGAGGTCCGGGGCCGCGACCAGGAGACCGATCTGGCCCTGATCAAGATCGAAGCGGAGCAGGACCTGCCGTTCCTGCCGCTCGGCGACTCGGAGGCGCTTCGGGTCGGTGACTGGATCATGGCGATCGGCAGCCCGCTGAGCTTCGAGGCATCGGTGACGGTCGGCGTGGTCAGCGCCAAGGGACGGTCCTTCGGCATCGAGGGCGGACCCACCAGCTTCGCGAACTACATTCAGACCGATGCCGCGATCAATCGCGGCAACTCCGGGGGACCCCTGGTGAATACCGCCGGCGAGGTCGTCGGCATCGCCACCGCGATGGCCTGGGCCGAGAACATCGGCTTCGCGGTGCCGGTGGACGTGCTGGAGGGAGTCCTCCCGCAGTTGCGCGCCGAGGGCAAGGTCAGTCGCGGCTACCTTGGCGTGCAGATCCGGGATCTGGAGCACATCGAGGCCAGGTACTACAAGCTGGATGAGCCGAACGGCGCCCAGGTGCAGAGCGTGCAACCGGATACGCCGGCGGAGAAGGCCGGAGTCGAGTTCGGAGACGTGATTCTCGGCGTCGACGACCACGATGTCGTGGGCACGCGCGACCTGATCGACTACGTGGCGGCGCTGGCGCCCGGCGAGAGAGTCGAACTCGAGATCCTGCGCGACTCGAAGCGGATCAACCTCGAGGTCGTGCTGGAGGAACGGCCGGTCCAGGTCGCCCAAAGCGAGGCGCCGATGCCGGCGCCGCCGCGCGAAGAGGCCACTGAGTGGCTCGGACTCGAACTGCGGCCTCTGACCGCGAATCTCCGGCAGCGTTCGGGACTGGACCGCCGACAGCGGGGCGTCTACGTCTCGGGTGTTTCGGCCCGCAGCGTCTTCGCGGAGAGAGGCTTCCAGGCCGGAGTCGTGATCTCTGGCATCGACGACGCCGAGATTCGCGATCTGGACGACCTCGAGCGGACGGTTGCCGATCTGGATTCGGGGGATCTGGTCCGTGTCGAGGCGATTGTCCCGGGCGGCCAGCGGTTCTTCTCGGTCATCGAAGTACCCTGACGCTCATGGGTCCTCGCGTGCTCGTGGTCGACGACGAGGAGTCGATCCGAAGCTCGCTGCGGATGATCCTCGAGTTCGAGCGCTACCGGGTCGAGGAAGCGTCGACCGGCCGGGAGGCGCTTCGACGCGTGATGATGAGGCCCCCGGCTGCCGTGCTGCTGGACATCAAGATGCCCGAATCGGACGGTCTGGCCACGCTCTCCAGCCTCCGGGAGCGCGGGCACGACATGCCGGTCGTGATGATCAGTGGCCACGGCGACATCGCCGCAGCGGTGGAAGCGACCCGGCTGGGCGCTTACGACTTTCTCGAGAAGCCGCTCGAACGGGACCGCGTGCTACTGGCTCTTCGCAATGCGATCGAGCGACGGCGGCTCGAGGACGAGAACCGTCTCCTGCGTGGGGCGCCGTCCGAACTGGTCGGGGAGTCGGCTCCGATGCAGGAGCTTCGGGCGACGATCGAGCGGGCCGCACCGACTCCGGCCACCGTGCTGATCACCGGGGAGAGCGGCGTCGGCAAGGAACTCGTGGCGCGCGCCATCCACGCCGGCAGCCCGCGCGCAGAGGTGCCGCTCGTTCAGGTCAACTGCGCCGCGATTCCTGACGAACTGATCGAGTCGGAACTGTTCGGCCACGAAAAGGGCGCGTTCACGGGCGCCGTGCGCCGCCAGATCGGCAAGTTCACGGCCGCCGACGGCGGCACGATCTTCCTGGACGAGGTGGGCGACATGTCCGCGCGCACGCAGGCGAAAGTGCTGCGGGCGCTCCAGAGCGGCGAGATCGAGCCGGTCGGCGCCCGCACCACGGTGACCGTCGATGTCCGGGTCGTGGCGGCGACGCACAGGGACCTGATGGCCGAGATCGAAGCGGGGCGTTTTCGCGAGGACCTCTTCTACCGGCTCAACGTGGTCCCGATTTGTGCGCCGCCGTTGCGGGAGCGCCTGGACGACCTGCCGCTCCTCGTGGACCACTTCATCGAGCGCTTCGCCGCCGAGAACAACTACCGGCAGAAGACCCTGAACGAGGCGGCGATCCGTCAATTGAAGGCGATGCCGTGGCGGGGCAACGTCCGCGAACTGAAGAACCTGGTCGAGCGTCTGCTGATCCTCACGCCGGACGACGAGATCGGCCGCGACGACGTGCTTCGCCTTGCGGGTCCGGTGCGCGGGGAGTTGTCGGAGGCTATTCTCGCGTTGTCCAGCCTGCGGGAGTTCAGGGATACGGCGGAACGGATCTATCTTGCGAAGAAGCTCGAGGAGAACGGCTGGAACGTGACCCGGACGGCCAAGGCGATCGGAACACCGAGAAGCAACCTGTACAAGAAGATGGATCAGCTCAACCTCCGCCGGGCGGACGCGACTTGAGCGCGGCGCGCCCGGGCGCGGTAGTCCCGCACCGGATTCTGGTGGCCAAGCCCGGGCTCGATGGGCACGACCGCGGCGCGAAGGTCGTGGCGCGGGCGCTCCGGGATGCCGGCTTCGAGGTGATCTACACGGGGCTGCGCAAGACCCCGGAGCAGATCGTCGCGGCCGCCGTGCAGGAGGACGTTCGGGCCGTCGGTTTGTCGATCCTCTCCGGCGCCCACAACACGCTCCTCCCCGAGGTGGTCGAAGGTCTGCGGGCGGCGGACGCCGGCGACGTGCTCGTGTTCGCGGGCGGCATCGTGCCGGATCGGGATATCGAAGATCTCAAGACCGCCGGGGTGGACGAGGTCTTTCCCCCGGGCTCGAGCACGACCGCGATCATCGAGTACCTGAACCGGTCCCTGGGGTCGCCATGACGCCTCAGGTGGATGGCGAACCGAGTCGCGGCCGACCGTTCGGGGCCGGCGACTGATGCCGGACAACGAGGCGGCGGCGGGCGCCCCAACGGCGGGCGCGGCGATGGAAAAGCGCTTCGACCCGGCCTCGTACGAGACCAGGTGGCAGGCCTGGTGGGAGGAGCAGGACCTGTTCCGGTGTCCGGAGGATCCGGACGGTCAGGGACCCTCGCCCTACTGCGTTCTGATTCCACCTCCCAACGTGACCGGCAAGCTGCACATGGGGCACGCGCTCCAGAGCACGCTTCAGGATCTGGTCACCCGCTGGCGACGGATGCGAGGCGACAACGCCCTGTGGCTTCCGGGCACCGACCACGCCGGCATCGCGACTCAACTCATGGTCGAACGCCAGCTCGAGCAGGAGGGCACGAGCCGGCTCGAACTCGGGCGGGAGAAGTTCCTCGAGCGGGTGTGGGCGTGGAAGAACGAGTACCACGCGAACATCAAGCGACAGTTGCAGCGCCTGGGCGCCTCGTGCGACTGGTCCCGCGAGCGGTTCACTCTCGACGAGGGTCTGGCGCTCGCGGTGCGCACCGCCTTTGTCAGTCTCTATCGGGAGGGCCTGATCTACCGCGGCGAGTACATGGTGAATTGGTCGCCCGTCCTGCGGACCGCCGTGTCCGATCTGGAGGTGGAGAACCGTGAGGTGGAGGGCCAGCTCTACCATCTGGCCTACCCGCTTGAACCCGGGGAGGGAAACGGTCGGTCCGGCGGGGCGACGTTGATCGTCGCGACCACCCGCCCCGAGACCATGTTGGGCGACACCGCGGTTGCCTTCCACCCGGAGGACGAGCGCTACCGCCATCTGGCCGGGCGCTTCGCGCGGCTTCCGATCCTGGACCGGCGGCTTCGCCTGGTCGCCGACGAGCACGTCGACCCGGAGTTCGGCACCGGGCTGGTCAAGGTCACGCCGTTCCACGATCCGAACGACTACGAGATTGCCCAGAGGCACGATCTCCCCGGGGTGCGGGTGATCGGTCTGGACGGCCGGATGACGGCCGAGGCGGGGTCGGACTTCGAAGGCCTGGATCGCTTCGAAGCCCGGCGCCGCGTCGTGGAGCGTCTCCAGGCGGAGAACCGTCTGGTCAAGAGCGAGCGGCACGTCCACAGCGTGGGCCACTCGCAGCGAAGCGGCGAGCCGATCGAACCGATGCTGTCGCCACAGTGGTTCGCCGACGTCTCAGGCATGGCGAAGGAGGCGCTCACGGCCGTCGAAGACGGACGCCTGGCGTTGATCCCGGACTCCTGGGACAAGACGTGGGAGCACTGGCTCACGAACATCCGGCCCTGGGTCATCTCGCGTCAGCTCTGGTGGGGGCACCGCATTCCTGCCTGGTACGACAGCGACGGCACCTGCTACGTTGCGATGAATCGCGAGGAAGCCGAGGAGTTGGCCGGCACGGCGGACCTGACCCGGGACGCGGACGTGCTGGACACCTGGTTTTCGTCCGGGTTGTGGCCGATCTCGACCCTGGGCTGGCCGGACGAGGAAGCAGCGGACCTCCGCACCTGGTACCCCACCGATGTCCTGATCACCGGCTACGACATCCTGTTCTTCTGGGTGGCGCGGATGGTCATGCTCTCGAACCACTTCCATGGCGACATCCCGTTCGGCACGGTTCATCTGACCGGGCTGGTCCGCGACGCGGATGGCGAGAAGATGTCGAAGACCAAGGGGAACACGGTCGACCCGATGGAGCTGGTCGAGGAGTACGGGGCGGACGCGATGCGCTTCACCTTGGCGGTGCTCGACGTGCCCGGGCGCGACATTCCGCTCGATCTGGAACGGATGGCCGGCTATCGGGCCTTCGGCAACAAGATCTGGAATGCGGTCCGTTTCGCCCTGGCGCGCACCGGGGGGGCGAAGACCCCGGCGTCGGTGGTGGAACTGACGGGCGCCGACCTGGCTGCTCCGGAGCGGTGGATCCTCTCGCGACTGTCGGACACCGCCGCCGCGGTCAACGAGGCACTGGAAGAGTTCCGTTTCGACCGAGCGTGCAACGCGCTCTACCACTTCTTCTGGCACGAGCTCTGCGACTGGTACATCGAGTTCGCGAAGCCGGCGCTCTCAGGAAGGGCTCCGCGGCCGCGGACTGCCGAGGCCCTTCTCTTCGCGATCGATTCCAGCCTCAGGCTGCTTCACCCGGTCATGCCGCACTTGACGGAAGAGCTCTGGCAACGGCTGCCGCGCGAACTGGCGCCGGAATCCCCCGGTCCCCGGAGCATCGCCGTCGAGGCCTACCCGCTGGGCGATGGCGACCTCCTCTCGCCGGAGATCGAACGGGGCATGGACGTTCTCATCGCGGTCACGCAAACCGCCCGGAGCCTTCGCCGTGAACGGAACCTCGCCGGGGCCGCGAAGATGTCGGTCTTCGTCGAGGCGGGCGAGGAGAGTGCGATCGCCTTCCTCGTCGAGCAGGCGGCGCTGCTTGGCGCGCTCGCCGGTGTCGGCCAGGTCACCGCGGGCCTGGGTCCGGCCGGCTCGGTTCGGGATCGGGCCGGGGGCCTGAACCTGGCGTTCGAGGTCGAAGCGCCGCCGATGAGCGAGGCCGAGCGGGCGAAGCTCAGCAAGGACCTGCAGAAGATCGAGGCCGAGATCGCCGGCGCCCGGGGCCGCCTGTCGAACGCCCGGTTCCTCGAACGGGCTCCAGTTCACGTCGTCGAGGGCAACCGCGTCCGCCTGGCCGAGCTGGAGGAGCAGCGGAACCGGGTGGCGGAGATCCTGGCGCAGTGAGCAGGGCCTCACTCGTTGCCTTCCGCAGCGCAAGCTCCTAGGCTCGCTGCCCTATGGGGCGCGGCTCTTCTGATTTCGACCTGTTCGTCGCCGATCTTCGCTCCCGTTCCCGGCGGTTGCCGGAGAACCTGGTGCTGATGGACACGGTCGATTCGACGAACCGCTTCGTCAAGGCGCTGGTCGAACGGTCTCTCGAAGAGGAGTCCACGCCGCGAACGGCCTTCGTCGTGGCCTTCGAACAGACGGCCGGCAGGGGACGGCAGGGGCGCTCCTGGGTCAGCACCGCCGGGCGCGGCCTCTACTGCACCTGGTTGCAGCCGCTGCCGATCGCCGGCGCCGGCTCGCTGGAGAATCAGCTCGGTGCGTTGCCGCTTCTGGCCGGAGTCGCCGTGTGTCGTGGACTTGCGGAGTTCGTGAAGGGCCGGGCGGGTCTGAAGTGGCCCAATGACGTGCTCGTGGACGGTCGCAAGATCGCCGGTATTCTGATCGAGACGGTGGTGGGCGGCGAAGGCGAGACGGTGGCTGTGATCGGGTTCGGAGTGAACTACGACTTCGGCGCCGACGGTGAACTGCCGACGCCGGTAGCGACGTCGCTGGCGCTCGAAACGGAGCGTCCTCCCTCCCGGGCAGCCGTTGTCGAACGGCTCGCGACGTCGGTGGAAGGCGAACTGAGCCGCGCCGGGGAACCCGAGTACACGCTGGACGCCTACCGCGCCTGCACCGTACACCGGGAGGGCGACGAAGTGACCTGCCGGATCGGTGGGGAGACGGTCTCCGGCCGGTTCGCGGGCTTCGACGAAGGCGGCCGCTTCCGGCTCGAGACGCAGGCCGGTCTCCGCACGATCGCGTCGGGCGAGGTGATCGAGGAGTGAAACCGGGGGCGGATCCCGAGCGAAGAGACCGCGACTACTTCGAGGCGATCGAGGAGGAGTTCATCCGGCTGCGGGGCGCGCCGTTGCTGTTGAGTCCCGCCGACTGGCGCCTGGCGCAGCAGTGGCGGCAGGAGGGCATCCCGCTCACATTGGTCCTGGAGAGCGTCCGCGAGGTATTCGCGCGCCGGGCGGAGCGGGCGGCCGCTTCGGCGACGGCGCCGAAGCGGCGTGTCAGCAGCCTGCGCTACTGCCGGGCGGCGGTGGAGAAGGCGTGGTCGGCGTACCGGGAACTGGGGGCGGTGCCACCGGTGCGCCGGCGACCGGCCGCGATCGATGTGCCGGCGCGGCTTAGAGCCCTGGCGTCCGCGCTGCCGGCGACCCTGGAGGACGTCGACGCCTGGCGGAGCCGGCTGCTTGCGCTGAGCGGCCCGGCGCCCGAGGTGGAAGCGCGGCTGGCCGAGTTGGATGTCGAGCTCACTCGGTTGGCATTCGAGTCCCTGCCCCCGTCGGAGCGCGAGGCCGTCCTGGCAGGCGCCGACGAGGCGCTGGGCCGGATGGCGGGAAGAGTGGACAAGGAGAGGCTGGCGGATCTCAGGCAGCGCCTGGTGCGCCGTTCGGTGCACGAGAGTTTCGGGTTGCCGTTGCTGTCCCTGTTTGCCGAGCCGGCCCCGTCGACCGGGGGAGACTGACGCGGCCCGCGTGTTGCAACGCGCCCTCGCGCGGCCCGCCGGTCAAGACATGCGAATCAGCCGCCCTGTTCGCCGTTGGTTCGCCGCCAACGGTCGGCGCAGCGGTCGTAGAGGACGATGCCGACCGTCATGCCCAGGTTCAGCGACACGGCGGTGGGGACGCGGAGACGGTAGTCGCTGCGTTCGAGGATGCGGTCGGCGACCGCCCCGCTCTCCGGCCCGAAGACGTAGCAGGCCCGCTCGGGGTGAACGAAGTCGGGAAGCGCGATCGCGTGCGGCACGATCTCGACTGCGACCAGGGCCGTGTCGCGAGGCCTCGCCTCGAGCAGGTCGTCGACCTCGATCACCGGAACGTGCCGGTAGGCCCTGGTCGGATCCGTCGGCAGCCGGCGGACGTTGATGTCCGCGGAAGGCTGGCCCAGGATGATCATGCGTGCCTGGAAGCAGAGTGCCGCGCGCAGGACGTGGCCGACGTTCACCGGATCGGCGGGCCGGTCCAGCGCTACGCAGGCGAAGCCGCGGCCGCCGGCCAGATCCGCCCGTCGCTGGACCGGTCGCTCGATTTTCTTCGCCACTCAGGGCGCCTCGTCGCCGTACTGCTCGAACAGCCGCTCGATCAGGAGCTGGAGCGGGAACCGGTTCAGCTTGCCGGTGCCGGCGGCGCGTTCGCCGAAGCTGGTCACCGAGTCGGCCGCGATCCCGTTGCCCCAGATCAGCACCGGCACCGGATCGGCGCCATGAGCGCCCGCTTCGGACAGGGTGGCGTGGTCCGCAGTCACGGCGATCCGGATCGGCTGTTCGAGCTTCTCGAGCAACGCACCTAGTTCGCGGTCGACCCGCTCGAGGAAGGCGACCTTCAGATCGGGGCGGCGGTCGTGGGCCGCGATGTCGGCGCCCTTCACGTGGATCATGACCAGGTCGTGTTCGTCGAGGGCCTCCGCGGCGCAGTCGAACTTGAGTTTCAGGTCCGTGTCGACGTTCGCGGTCATGCCGCGGCGCCGGATCACCGAGGCGCCGAGAGCCGAGGCGATCCCCATCACCGTCCGATCGCCGCCGATACAGGCCGCACTGAGCGGGAGGCCGCCCGGCTCCAGAGGCAGGAGCTGATGCACCCGGCCCACCCCCCGGGTCAGGACGGCGTTCGCCGGCAGTTCGCCGTTCTTTCGTCGTTCCTCGTTGACCGGATGCCGCGCCAGCACGCGTCGCGCCTCCTGCTCGAAAAGGGCCAGGACGCGCGCGGTGTGCTCGGCGCTGTCGTCGTTCGGGTCGAGGGGTCTCGGCGCCAGCGGTCGCCCCGAGGGAGCGCCATCGCCCGGGTCGGAACCTTCGATGGCCGACGTGAGGCCTTCGCCGCGCAGAGTGATCGCGATGCGATGCTCCGTCGTCGCTCGCACGCGGACCTTGACCCGGTCCGAGGCCGGCAGGTCGAGGCGGTCGATCGCCTTGGCCAGCTTCTTGGCCCCCTCGCGGATGCGGCCGGCCCGACGATCGGCGACGAAGCCACGATCGTCGAGAGTGGCGAAGTTGCCCCGGATGGCGATCGTGCCCGTCTTCAGCTTCAGGCCGGCGCCCAGGGCCTCGATCGGCCCACGGGTCATCACCCGGGGCGACTGGGCGAACAGCGCCAGGTTTCCGGATGCCGTGTCGGGAACCACGCCCGGTGCTACCGGGTCGGCGAGGCCGCATACGCCTTCCTCGGCCAGCCGGTCGAGCGTGGGTGTCTGCGCGGCCTCGAGCGGCGTCCGCGCCCCGAGCGAGCGCAAGGGCCGGTCCGGGAGACCGTCGATGACCAGCAGTAGAGCGGGGCTACGCCGCTCGCCCAGAGACGTCACCGACGCCCGGGTGAGCCACGGCAGCCGCTGGGAGAGGCTCTGCCCGAGCAGGGCGATGGTGGTCGGAAGCAGGTCCTCGCGATCCGCCGTGTCGAGGATCGGAACCCCTGCCTCCTTCGCCAGACGCAGCAGGTGGCGCTGTTGCCCGCGGATGACCCGAAAATGGTCGAGTTGCCGGTTCGGTCTCCGGCCGGCGAAAGACTCGCGGGCGAGGAAGTGGCTGCGGTGGATCTCCTCGTCCGGCGTCGAGAGCATGGTGAAGAACTGGTACGCCTCGCCTTCGAGGTCGGCGAAAGGCACCAGGCCGGGCAGCAGGTGGACGCCCTCGACGACCAGGCTCAGGTTCTCCGCGATCGCTCGTTCGACGACAGCCCGCACGCCGACACATACCCGAGTGGCCTGCTCTTCGAGGGTTGCAACCTGGGGGTTGCCGGCGCCGGGCGCGAACTCGCTCGTTGGGTCAACGGGGGTCTCGTAGCTCGATACGTGCAGAGCCGGAAGGATCGCCGGGGCAAACACCATCCGCATGACCTGACGCACCGTGTCGGTCGCGTTGATCCGGTAGATGCGGAGCTGCGGCGCCAGATCGAGCGCCAGAGTCGACTTTCCGGTGCCTCCCGCGCCGCCGATGTAGATGACGAGGGGTTTGGGGAGCCGTCTCAGACGACGGATCAAACGGTAACGACGAGCCGTGTCCGCGCCCTCTTCCGCCTCGAGGAGCTCGGCGATCCGCTGGGCGAGTTGCTGCTTCTCGAGGCCGGTCGTGCCTTCGTGCTGCAACTGTCGCTGAAGTTGTTCCACCCGGCGGTAGGCCCGGTCGAAGTCGAGTCCGGCCGCGTAGAGGCTGCGTGCAAGCAGCCCGCGGGAGAACGGCTGCGCCTCGCCGTGATGGGTGACCTGGATCGGGCGCGCCGGACCACCACCGGTGGCGATCAGGTGTCCTCCCGTGCCCGTCGCAGCGGACAGGTGGCGCAACTGAGGGACTCGCCGTCGGGCCCGAGAACATCCGGACCACCGCAGGAACCGCGCAGGCAGCGGCCACTCAGCAGCACGCCGACCGACATGAGGACGACGCAAACAGCGATGACAGTGATGCTCAGAAACAGAATCGCCATGACTCGAACCAGAGTCTAACGGTCGCGCAGCAGCGGCGCCTGGCAGCGGGCGGCACCCGCCGTTCCGGGGTTCCGCTAGTTTGTGTTGCCGAAGAGGTTGCGGAAAGCGGTGCTCGGGTGCTCCTGGAGCTCCGTTCCGCGGTAGACGAGGAGCAGGGTCGCGATGTTGTTCTCATTGGCCCAGCGGAGACCGTCGTCGGGCCCCAGGACCATCAGGGCGGTGGCGTAGGCGTCGGCGATGGCGCAGGTTTCGTGGACCACGCTGGCCGAGGCGAGGGCGTGTTCCACGGGCCGGCCGGTGCGGGGATCGATCGTGTGGGAGTAACGGGTGCCGTCGCGTTCCCAATAGTTCCGGTAGTCGCCCGACGTTGCCAGGGCTCCGTCGGTGAACTCCAGGACCTGTTGCAGGCCGGGCGGCAGTGTCTCGTTCAGCCCTTCTGCACCGGAAGTGTCGGATTGCGCCGGGGGACGCTCGATGGCGATGCGCCACGGATCACCGGTGCTGCTGTGACCGGCGGTGCGCACTTCGCCGCCGATCTCGACGAGGTGATTGGCGTAGCCGGCGTTGGTCAGATCCTCGGAGACCCGGTCCACGGCCCATCCTTTGGCGATGGCTGAGAGATCGAGCGCGGTATGGGCCACAAGCTTGAGTACTCGTCGATCCTCCGACGACAGTTCGATCGCGCCAACGCCCTGCCGCAACTGGGTGAGTTCGTCCTCGCCGGGAGGCATCGGTTCGGCGTTTCGCCCCGGAGCGCCGAAGCCCCAGGCGTCGACGAGCGGCCCGACCGTCGGATCGAACGCACCGCCGCTTTCCTCGCGCACCCACCAGGCGAGCTGCAGGACGGCCCAGGTTTCGTCCGAGAAGACGAACGACTCGCCGTCCGCAAGCCGGTTGAAGCGCGAGATCTCCGAGTCGTCTCGGTAGGTCGACATCGCCCGGTCGACCGCGTCCAGCCGTTCCTCGACAAGGCCTTGGATCGCCTCGTGATCACCAGTCTCCGCGATCGCACGAACTCGGTAGTAGGTCCCCATCGTGGGTCCCTGGAGCACGACCTCATTCGCTGTTTGGGCACAGCCCAGGGCCAGACAGGCAAGGACCAGCAGGAGCAGCCGTCCCCGCCGCCACTCCGAAGCCACCCCGTTGCAGAACACAGCCGTTGCGCTGCTCGACGCCGTCCAGCCTGGTGGGGCTCCGGGGGAGGGGGCCCAGGTGGCTCGGAGCGAGCGACGGGCGACGTCCTCACGGTAACCGGCGCCCAACTGGAGCGAGCGGAGTGTAGTGAGCTTTGATCGGGCGATATCCCGTGAGGCCCAAAGAGGGTAGAAGAGAGTCTCTCCATAGACGTTCTCTCCAGTATTCACGGGGCCTTATGCGGGTTCCAGACCCGTTATCAAAGGCAGAGAGAGCGGGTGACAGCGTGCGGCGACTGAGGCAGATTTGGGGGACATTGTGAGGGAATACAACATAGAAGTCCCTGCTACCATCGGGCCATGGCCCTTACCCAGCGAGAAGTCGATGCCATCAGACCCACCGGCAAACCCTTCAAGAGGTACGACCGAGATGGCCTGATGGTGAGAGTCACCGCCGCCGGCAAGGCCCGATGGGTCTGGAGAGGCGTCGTCAAGGGAAAGCGGATTGAGGTCGGCATGGGATCGACCCGGTTCCGGTCGCTCAAACAAGCTCGTGAGGTCGCCTTCGAGCATACGAGAACCGCCCGATTGGGCGGCGATCCCAGGGCGCCCGCGTCCTCCGACGTGCCGACCTTCAGCGAAGCCGCGACGCTGTACCTGGAGATCCAGTCTCCCGACTGGGGAGAGGACCACGCGAGGCACGTCAAACGGCTACTGGAGCGGCATGCCTTCCCGAGCCTCGGGGACCTGCGGGTGGACGAGATCCAGACCGCCGACCTGATGCGGGTCCTGGTGCCGCTGTGGCGGCGTCAGCGGCCGACCGGGCAGCGGCTGCGGCAGAGGATGGCGGGCGTCATGGCCTGGAGCGTTGCGGCCGGCTACCGGGCCGACGACCCGACGAGCACTCTGTCGGCGGTGTTGCCGGCGGGCCGGAAGCAGCGGAAGCACCATCGTTTCCTGCCGGCCGAGGAGTTGCGCGAGGCGCTGGCCAAGGTACAGGCCTCCGGCGCATGGATCGGGACACGGCTGGCAATGCGGTTTCTGGCGCTGACCGCGGCGCGTAGCGGCGAGGTCCGCGGAGCGAGGTGGGCGGAGGTCGATCTGGAGTCGGCCACCTGGGTCGTTCCCGCTTCGCGAATGAAGTCCCGCAAGGAGCACCGGGTTCCCCTCTCCAGCGCTGCCCTTGTGGTCCTGGAGCGGGCCGATGGACTACGGGGCCGGGGTCGGGGCCTGATCTTCCCCGGCATTCAGGGGAAGATGGTCGGTGCGGCCGTGTTCGGCCGGCTGCTGAAGGACTTGGGGATCGATTGCAGTCCGCACGGGTTCCGCAGTTCGTTCCGGTCCTGGTGTTCGGACGAGGGGATCGACCGGGAGCTTGCGGAGCAGGCCCTGGCCCACGCGGTCGGGAGCCAGGTCGAGCAGTGCTACGCCCGTAGTGACGTGCTGGAGCGCCGGCGCGAGGTCATGGAGGCCTGGGGCGCGTTCCTGGCCGGCTAGGTGCGCCGCACTGCCCCGACGCCGTCCTCTTTCGTCACCGCAGAAGCGCTTCCTCGGCGTCGCCGGTCGCTCCGCGGTGTGCTCGATCCGCCGTGTTCCGTCCGCCGTCCAGGCCATCAAGGCGTCGGCTCAGGTATGAGCGGCCGGAGCGCGTTATCTGGAGTCCAGGGTAGACGGTCCAACGCCCTCCGGGAGTCGTGTGGAGTTCCCCTTCCACGAGTCCCCGATCCACCATCGACCTCACGCAGTCCCGCACCACGGAGTCCGCCACGTCTTCGAGGCTTGGATGCGCAAGCGGT
>Ga0209543_1002325_pt1 | contig 14019 bp, 15 predicted proteins | sample MesohylFT_FD_187296 | JGI IMG/M metagenome (GOLD analysis project Ga0209543, IMG submission 187296) | Host-associated microbial community of the marine sponge Aplysina aerophoba from Gulf of Piran - sponge mesohyl, lysed by freeze-thaw... | ecosystem: Host-associated > Porifera > Sponge >...
GCAACAGGGTGTCCACCATAGGTACAGACCTGAGCGAACTCCCTGTTTTCATCCGCATCGCCGAGGAATGTATTGAATACCTGCGTTGAAGCGACACAGGCACCAAGGGGTAGATACCCACTCGTCAATCCTTTTGCCAATGTGATGAGATCGGGTTGTACATCCCAATGCTCACAGGCGAACATTTTTCCTGTCCGTCCGAAGCCAGTGATAACCTCGTCAAGTATGAGGAGCAAGCCGTAATCGTCACAGATTTGTCGTAGTTTCGGGAGATATTCATCGGGGGAGACAATGACACCACCACCACCGATGATCGGCTCTGCGATGATAGCAATCACGGTCTCAGGTCCCTCGCCTTGAATGATCCGTTCGATCTCATCAGCACACGCGATACCGCACGAGGAAGGCTCTAAACCCAATGGACACCGATAGCAGTACGGCGGATGCGCATGAACAGTGGCCGATACTTCCGGCCGCTCGCGAAGGATGTCCAGGTGGAAGCGCCATTCCGACGACGGTCTAAGCGGTCCCTCCCATGAGCCGTAGTCTCCGTCGATGGGCATGGAGGCGATCATCGAGGGCTCCATGTCATCGTATGGAATCGACGAAGGAGATATCAGCATCCGATCTCCCAGCCTTGCCGAAATATTTCCCGATGTGCCTTGGTTTAGACCGATGGCATTCATTTTTCTGCAATTGGCAACGATTTCGCTGCGAAGATCGCTTTCCAGATTATTCATTATTCGCACTTTTCCTTTCCGAAGGAGGGCGTTGAGCGGCTAGTCCCGTCTAAATTGCCTGCGAAAAAGGCGGCAAAAATCCACATTCCGGCCTAGAGCTTACGGCGCAGCGGAATAACGAATTATCTGGCATTTAGCAATGACCGAAGCGATCGACGATTTGCATATTGCAGGAAATAAGCGAAAACTCGCGCTTCTAAAGGTTTGACCTAGGGAATTCGCGCCTGAATCTTCAGGCGTGAACACCCCACTCCCGTTCGTTTTTTTCTATGGCCAGAATCCTGTCTTTAGCCTTCGGATGGTCCATTAGCCACGCGACGCCGTCCGCGCCGGAACCCATCATGCCCAATTTATCGAATAGGCTTTTTTGCGGAGCGGTGCCGATTCCGGACTTGATCAGCAAGCCGCTGGCAAATTTGTCGGCGGCGTACTCGTCTCGCCTGGAAAGACCCGAAACGAATATCCGAGCGAGGAAATCGGCTATTAAATTGCCGACCAGCGGTATCTTTAGAAACATGAACCCGAGAGCAATGCGCATCGCATCCTTCCCGGCGACATCGACCATCCGCCGTTTGGCATGGCCTAGCGCAACGTGTCCGATCTCATGGGCGATTACCGATGCAATCTCCTCGGCCGAGATATCTCCGACGCGGTATCGATTCATAAGACCGCGAGTTATGAAAATGCGCCCGTCCGGAACTGCGAATCCATTGACCGCGTCGATTTCGAAGATATTGGCATCGATGGACGAAACGCCTAGAACCGCCGCCATTCTGCCGTTCAGCCGATCAACCGGCGCGTCGTTGAGATCCGTGGATTTACTTTCGATGTCTCTTTTCATTTGAAACAGAGCAAATTGGTAACGCACAAGCGAAAAAACAAGCGGCAGCAGGAATAGGTACAGCAGTTTGGACATGATGATCTATGTATGCGCGGGTTGGAGCGGAGGCAAGTTCGCGGCGACGCGACAAAGCGTCTGCTTCATTTATATCGGTCGATCGGCTCGAATTCCGGGTTTTCGGCAATCCGTGTTAGAATGAACCGGAGGCGCGGGATTCTAGGAAGCGGCTTCCGCGGGTCGCCACTGACTGATTGCGGCATTATGCATGGCTTTGGAGGAGTGCGGATGGAAAGGGGAATTTCGAAGCCTCGGCGCATGCAAGGCGAAGCATTCGCTGAGGGCGACCGGTTGATTTTCATGAACAGCATTTTCCGGGGAATTCGGGCTATACCTGTACAAGTCAACAACGAAGCTTCCGGTATGCCGGGCGCGCTGAAACTATTTTCCAGTTCCGAGCCGCAGCCGAATTTGAAAACGGAGCCATGACGTGAGCGAAGGTATTGCCCGCGAGGAGAAATCCGCATTGCAGCATCCTGTGCCGCCCGGCGTTTTTGCCGAAACGGTGACGGAAGTAAAACACTATACTCCGAGACTGTTTCAGTTTCGCATGACGCGCCCGCGAAGCTTTCGATTTAGGTCGGGCGAATTCGTCATGATCGGGCTGCCGAACGCCGCGAAGCCGGTCTACCGGGCGTATTCGATATCCAGTCCGGCATGGGACGAGGAACTGGAGTTTTTTTCGATCAAGGTTCCCGGCGGGCCGCTTACCGAGCATCTTCAAAAGATCAAGCCCGGCGATACGGTACTAATGAGGAAAAAGTCGACCGGCACTCTTATATTGGATGCGCTTCTACCCGGAAGCAGGATTTACATGCTGTCCACCGGCACTGGCATTGCGCCGTTTGCCTCTCTAATGCGAGATCCCGAGATTTATGAGAAATTCGAAGAAGTCGTCGTGACCCATACATGCCGGGAAAAAGACGAACTGACCTACGGTTTCGAAACGCTGTCGAAAACGCTGGAGGATCCGTTGGTCGGCGACGAAGCCAGAGCGAAGTTAATTCACTTTCCAACGACGACGCGAGAGTCCAGCAAGACCGTAGGCCGCATAACTAGTAAAATCGACGACGGCACTTTTTTCGAATTGATAAATAGGCCGCCGTTTGATCCCGAACGGGACAGAGTGATGATTTGCGGCTCAATGTCGATGCTGCAGGAGCTCAAGGCGAAGCTCGAAGCAATGGAATTCAAGGAGGGATCAATCAGTTCGCCCGGTCAGTTTGTCATAGAGCGCGCCTTTGTGGACTAATCGTATCACGCTGAGCAAAGCCGTCCTCATTTTGGGATCCATCGTATCCCGTCGTCGATTCGAGAATTCTCAAATTGGATTCTTAGTCTTGATTCGCAATTTTCCTGCTTGCGGGGCGTGCGGAATTCCGCTGGTCGAATTTAATGTCGCGCCTCGCCAACTCGCGCAACCGAGCCGATCGAGAATGTCAAACGGTCGGCGATAAGGCCGTGTCCCAAACTGTTTGCAAGGGCGTTGCGGGAAATTATTCGTAAGGAAGCCCGCTTCATTTCGGCTTGAAAGATCTGAGTATCACAGGCGGCCTTATCGACCCATTCCGGCAATGGCCTCTTAGCACGATGGTAAACTGAATCATTGGGTTCTTTCATGTTCTAGAATTCGCATGCTCTACGCTCCAGGCTCACTATCCCCGCAACTACGAGTTCACGCTGCTATTCGAGGTTGTGAAATCCGACCGCAAGCAGAGCCTTGTCGCCGCCGTCATCGATGATTTTCGGCATAATGCCGAAGTGCGCAAAGCGAACGCCGCGCGCATGCGCTATGTCGAGACCGCCGGGGATCGATTGCGGTACGACCGCAAGCGCAGATCGAGGATGCGTATCGGCTTCAACGCTTTCGAAAGGACGTGGAAGCAACTGGTCGGCATGCGCTACAAGAATGCCTGAAGCCACGTGCTGGCCCCGGTCGCCAGCGATCTGCTTGCTCGCGAATCTTGCGTCGCGAATTACAGATAGGAAAATTCCATCAATTCGAAGGACAGCCGGGGTACGGCGGCATGACCTATAAAATGAGACGTTCTTAGCGAATTCGCAGCTGGTTGCGCTCCCGAGAAGTTGAGGGCAAGCCTCGGATCGCGGCCGTTTCCGCGAGTTGGATGCAATGCGTCATGCTCCGCACGAATTGATTGAATGTCAGAGATCGAACGCGTAAATGCTGTCCGCCTACCGACTAAAAGATTTGATCAAAAGGGCTGTCAATGCGATCGACTACTCGCTTTAGCGATGACTGGACCTTCCACGAAGGGTTCGAAGAAAACCTAATTTATGAACTCAAAAGCGGCAGCAGGATTAATCTACCGCACAGCGCAGTCGAACTGCCCTACAATTATTTTGACGAAACCGAATTCCAACGCAGTTTCTGCTACCAGAAATCCTTCGAATGGCAGCCTGAATTCGAAAATCGGGAAGTTTCCCTGGTATTCGACGGCGCGATGGCGGATTCCGTCGTTTACCTGAACGGCGAGAAAATTGCGTCGCATAGGGACGGCTACACGCCCTTCGAAGTGCCGTTGAACTCCAATCTGAAACGCGGCGTTAATCTTGTCTCGGTGAAGATCGACGGAACTGAAAATCCGGAATTTCCGCCGTTCGGCGGTCAAATCGATTATCTGACCTATGCCGGAATCTATCGCGATGCCTGGCTAAAGGTCGTCGACTGCGTTTCTATCGAGAGAATCAAGGTTGAAACGCGAAACGTTCTTTCCGAACTGAAATCCGCGACCGTCCATTGCGAATTGCGCAACCCGCAAAAGCTAGGCGGCGACGCGAAGTTGACGGCTCGGATATTTGATGCCTCAGGCAATGAAATCGCTTGCAATTCATGCCTTCACGCCGGCGAAAGAACCGAAATCTCACTTGCCGATCTGCCGAATATCGAACTTTGGGAACTGGACAATCCATCGCTCTACCGAGTCCTTGTCGAACTCGATCATTCTAAGGGCTCCGACCAAGTATCGACATGGATCGGGTTTAGGACTGCGGAGTTTACGCCGAACGGGTTTAAACTGAATGGCCGACCGCTGAAAATCATGGGGCTGAATCGCCACCAGTCCTATCCCTATGCGGGATACGCGATGGGCAGGCGCGCTCAGGAACGCGACGCCGAAATTGTAAAATACGATTTGAAATGCAATCTCGTTCGAACTTCGCACTATCCTCAATCGCCCTGGTTTTTGGATCACTGCGATAGAATTGGGCTTTTGGTTTTTGAGGAAATTCCTGGCTGGCAGCATATCGGCGGTCCCGAGTGGAAGCGTGAAGCGGTCGAAAACGTCCGCCGCATGATCCGCCGGGACTGGAACCGTCCTTCGATCATACTTTGGGGAGTTCGAATCAACGAGTCGCAAGACGACGGCGCCTTTTACGAGGAAACGAACGCGGTTGCGCGGGCGCTGGACCCCACGCGCCAAACAGCGGGCGTTCGGAATTTTCCCAATAGCGAATTGCTCGAGGACGTCTACACGATGAACGACTTCATTCAGGGCAATGAAGAGCTCCCGTGGACGAACCACTTCCCGATTTCCCTGCGGAAGCAAAGGGACGTAACCGGCCTAAACTACCCGGTTCCGTATATGGTTACGGAGTTCAACGGGCATATGTACCCGACAAAATCGTTCGACCCCGAGCAAAGGCAGGCCGAACACGTAACTCGCCACCTCAAAGTGCTGGATGCAATGTACGGAGATCCCCGGATATCCGGCTGCATCGGATGGTGCATGGCGGACTACAATACGCACAAGGACTTCGGTTCGGGCGACCGGATATGCCATCACGGCGTACTGGATATGTTTCGAATTCCGAAGTTCGCCGCCTATGCATATTCAAGCCAATGCGACCCGTCGGACGGCATTGTAATGAAACCGGTAACCTTCGGCTCTCGAGGCGAACGAAGCATTGGCGGAATATTCCCGCTCATCGTTCTGACCAACTGCGACGAAGTCGAGCTGCGCTTTGGAAACAAGTCCGCGGTCCGGGCGAAGCCCGACCGCGAAAACTATCGGAATCTGCCCTTCCCGCCCGTAGTGATCGATCATCGGCACCTTTCCATAGAAGAAATCGGCTGCTGGGGCACGAAGTGGGAGGATCTTTTCTTTACAGGATTCGTAAACGGCGTCGCGAAAGAGGAAGTTCGGCTTGTCTGCGATCCCCGCCCCGACAGGATCGATGTTGAAGCGGACTCGGAATATCTCTTGGCATCCGAGAAGGATTCCGTTCGCGTCGTTGCGCGCGCAGTTGATCAAGCGGGCTCGATCATGCCGGTTTTCGGAGATCCGCTGCAAGTCGAAGTCGAAGGCGCCGCGAAAATTATAGGCCCGGACCGACTTGCATTCAGGGGCGGAGTCGCCGCGTTCTGGCTTGAGTCCCTCGGGGAAACCGGACGAATCGAAATAAAAATCTCTTCAGGGCGGTTCGCGCCCGCGCTGCTGGCACTCGATGCGGTTCGGGAAGAGCCGCATTTCTCGAGCATTGCTCGGAATCAATACGCGGAGCGCTAGCGAACCTTGCCAAAAGGCATCGCTTAACCCCGAAACAATTGAAATTTCCGCGGGTAAAGCCTTGTCCCGAGCCTACTTGAAGGCCGGCGCGCCAGGCATCGGCCGAGCGCTCTTTTCAGGATGTCAGCAGACGGATTTAAATCTCTGCATTATCGTATCCAGCACGTAGTCGGGATCCTTTTTCCACCAGTTCTTGTCCGAGAAGATTTCTACTTCGCAGAGGCCGTCGAAGCCGGCGCCCTCGACCGTTCGCCTTATATTCCTTAGATCGGCGACCCCGTCTCCCATCATTCCCCGGTCGAGAAGCATGTCCTTAGTATCGGCCAGCCAGTCGCACAGGTGATATCCTAGGATTTGAACGTCGCCCGCATTCGAAAGCTGTTCCTCGAGGGACAGGTCCCACCACACGTGATAGACGTCGATAGCGATGCCAATATTCGAGGATCCGATTTCCCGGCACATTTTTGCGGCATCTCTTACCGTTACGAGGCAGGACCGGTCTCCTCCGTAGACCGGGTGGAGCGGCTCCAATGCCAGCCTGACGCCGTTGCGTTCGGCGTACGGCGCGATTTTCGAAAGGATTTCAGTTGCCGTCCTCAGGCTTTCGGCCATGGAATGGCTTCCCGCGACAACTCCTCCGACAACGACCGTTACGGCTTTCGCGCCGAGTTCCGCCGCCGTGTCGATAAGCGAGTTGAATTCATCGACGGTTTCGGCGAGGGCGGGGGAGGCGAGCGGTCCGACGAGAAACGGCGATCGGCAAAGACCCGTGACCTCCATGCCCGCCGCGCGGGTTCTTTCGCCGATTTCGAATGCTCGTCCGCCGAGTTCCCGCTTCCAGAATACGATGCCGCCGAATCCTCGTTCGGCGCAGGCGTCGATGACTCTTTCCGGTTGCCATCCCGCGCCCTTGCCTTCCAGGATGTGGCCGAGAGTTGCTGTGTTCAGCGCCAGGCAGGCGCAATTCTCGGAGAAATTCCGCATTCCAGCTATGCCCCGTACAAGCCAAGAAATTTTTTCATTCGAAGGATCGCCATTTCTGGATCGCTCAGAAGGCCGCATGAATCCGCCATCTTGAAGCAGTCGACGAAGTAGGGAAGAGAACGCATCGACTGCGCGCCGCCCAGCATGATGAAGTGCCTCTGGAATCCATTGAGCCACGCCAGGAACACGACGCCCGTCTTGTAGTATAGCGTGGGCGCCCGGAAAATGTGGCGAGATAGAGGTACTGTCGGTTCGATCGTATCGCTATAGCCTTCGATATCTCCTTCGCCAAGAAGCGCGATCGCGCGCGCGGCGGAAATCGCGATCGGATCGAATATTCCGAGCAGGGCGTGCGAGAATCCTTCCTCGTCGCCCAGAATGAGTTCAGGGTAGTTGAAGTCGTCGCCCGAATACATCCTTACGCCGGCTGGCAGCCGGCGCCGCATCGCGATTTCCTTGTCCTTGTCGAGAAGCGAGATCTTGATGCCGTCAATGTTCGATTGGTTGTCCTCGATGATGGTCAGCGCGGTTTCCAGGCAGCTTCGGAAGTTGTCGCCTCCCCAGTATCCCGACAGCTCCGGATCGAACATGTCGCCGAGCCAATGAAGTATGACGGGCTCGTCGCAAGCGGCAATCACCTCGCCGTAGACCGATTCGTAGTCTTTCGGACTCGTCGCGACGCGCGCCAGCGCCCGACTGGCCATGATTATGATTCGACCGCCGACTTTCTGAATTCCTTCGATCTGCTCCATATAGGCTCGCCGAACATCGTCCAGATTCCTTGCGTTCGAAGGCTTCAGCTGATCCGTGCCGGCGCCGTTGAATACGAGCGCGTCGGGCAACTCGCTCGACGTGCGGCGGATCAGTTCCAGCGCGAGGGGCCAATCCAGCCCCATGCCGCGCTGGGCCGTGTCCATGGCTTCGGCGATTCCGAGCCCGAGTCCGGCTAGGTGGCGCCTGAAGCCCATGGTCGCTTCCCAATCCAGCGATGCCGGTTCGCCGGGGACGCAGTCGGAAAATGGGTCGGCAGCGACGTGAGCGGCCGCGAATACCGTCCTTATGGGATCGGGAGGCAACGGCGTTTTTTCAATCGGCGTTCCCGAAAGCTCGTATGCCCGGAAATCGCCGCTGGTATCAGGTAGCCGGATTTGCATGATTTGTCCTCAAAACCGTGACAGGAGCAGGCCGCCGTCGGCCGAGATCGCCTGTCCCGTCGTATATGGGAGCGCACCCGAGGCCAAACCGGCAATTAGCCTGCCGACTTCTTCGGGCGTGCCGACTCTGGGGTAAAGAGTTAGCCCAAATCTAGCTCTTTCGGCGTAGTCCTCGATTACGGGTTTCGTCATCGCCGTCCTGATCAGGCCCGGCTGAACATCGAAGACGGGGATTTCCTCGGCGCCGAGCCGCGCCGCGAACGCCTTGGAGACCATGGCGGCGGCGGCCTTCGAAACGCAGTATTCGGCTCTTGTAGCCGAAACCGCGACCGCATTTGCGGACGAAACATTCACGATGGAATAAAATAGCGATGGATTCCGCGTCCGGCCAAGGAGTCTTTTCGAGAACGCCTGGCTGAGAAAAAACATCGCCTTGGCGTTGACCGCGAGGCACCTGTCCCAGCTCTCCTCGGTTGCATCGAGAATGTCGCCTCTGCTCGTCACGCCCACGCCGGCGTTGTTGACAAGCGTTGTCAGAGGGCCGATTTCGGCCTCGGCGCGGTCGATCGCGCGCTCGTGCGAGCCAATGTCGGAGACATCGAACGGAACGGCTACGGCACGTCCCGATCCCGCCTCGGAGACTTGGCGCGCGGCGTCTTCCAATCCCTTCCGATCTTTCGAACCGTTCAATGCGACGGAGAATCCTCGCTTGGCTAGTTCGACGGCCGCGCCTAGCCCGATGCCTCTGCTAGCTCCGGTAACGAACGCTGCGTGCCCGTTCACGGCGCGGCTCCTTTCTTCAGAAGTTCGCGCGCGATGATCATTCTTTGAATCTGGTTGGTGCCCTCGTAGATCTGCGTGATTTTCGCGTCCCTGTACAGGCGTTCGACTTCGAATCCGCGAATATATCCGGATCCTCCGAATACCTGCACGGCATCGGAGGTCCGCGATACCGCCATGTCGCTTGCGAAGCATTTCGCCATCGAGCATGCCATGGTCGCGTCTTCGCCGCCGTCGATTTTCCTAGCGGCTGAATGCACGAGAAGCCGCGCGGCTTCGATGTCCTTCGCCATGTCGGCCAGTAGCCACTGCACGCCCTGAAATTCCGAAATCGTCCGATTGAACTGCTTGCGCTCCTTTGCGTATTCCAATGCCGCTTCCAAGCCAGCCTGGGCGATTCCCACCGCGAGCGCAGCAATTCCGACGCGTCCCTTGTCGAGGACGCTCATCATCAAGTGAAATCCGCGGCCTTCCGCGCCTAGAAGCGCGTCTTCGGGCAATTCGACATCCGAGAACGACAGCGAGCCGACGGGACTGGCCTTCTGCCCCATTTTTTTCTCTCTTTTCCCTCTGGCGACTCCGTCGGAATTCAAATCCACGAGGAATATGGACATGCCGCGATGCCCGGCGCCAGGTTCGGTTTTCGCGAGGACGAAGCCGACATCCGCTACGGGCGCATTGTGGATCCAGATTTTTTCGCCGTTGAGAGTCCAGCCGCCGGAAGTTCTCGCCGCGTTGGTTCGAATCGCGGATACGTCCGTTCCCGCTTCCGCTTCGGTGATGCAGTACGCCGCCTTGAGTTCCGCCGCCAGAAGCCCGTTCAGCCATTTTTTCCGCTGCCCGCCTGTTCCGTGCTGCACAAGCAGCGTCGCCGCCAGTTCGACTAATCCGCACTGGTCGGCGACGGATGAGTAGCCCCTCGAAAGCTCCTCCATTACGATCGCGTAGGACAGCGTGTCGAGGCCAGGCCCGCCCTGCTCCTCCGGAACGCAAATGCCGAACAGGCCGAGTTGCGCCATCCGCTCGTAGATTTCGGCCGGAAACCTCTCATTGCCGTCTAGCTCCTCGGCTGCGGGCCGGATAACGCTGTCGGCGAACTTCCGCGTCATGTCGCGGATCTGCAGTTGGGTTTCAGACAAGAGCATTGCTATGAGCGCCTATGTAACCGGGCGGTTACTATATAGGGCGGAAGGGAGCGGGGTCAACAATTCTTCGTTTGCGACCGACCCGCGGCATTCGGCTATAATTCCTTGCAGTGTAACACAACAAAACTCAGCGCGTTGTCCACCAGCGGGCTCGAGTTCCCGTTTTTTCCTAGTTTGTCGACTTCGCGGCGTATTCGGACTGCCCTGCGCCATGGCCCGGCGCCGGCATTCTACCAGCGGAGGCGAGATCGTATTTCTTGAGCATCTCGATCCAGTGCGGCGCGTTTTTTCGCACCATCGGCTCCTTGTAGCTGGCATCGAGGTCGTGCGGTAGGGGCGAACCTTCCCGGGGAGGCTGCGGCGGTCTTTAGCACCTTGCAAGCTGTGGCGACGATGTCGCGCATTTGGCCCCGTCGCACGGCCAGAGACCTGTGGTGTCCCCTGTACTGGCATCTGCGCGTACGGGAGGCGGCGTGAGCGCACTCGACCAGCGCTTCGCGCAGCGTAGCGTTGCCGCGGCGTGTCCGTCGGGAGCGGCGCTTGTCGGCGCTCTCGCTGTTCTCGGAGCACAGTCCGGCCCAAGCGGCGCATCTCCGGGTCGATGGGAAGGCGTCGATTTTCGGTTCGAGCTCCAACAAGATTGTGCCGGCGGCGCTGTGGCCGATACCGGGAACGGTCGCCGGAATGTAGACCAGTCGGCTCCAGTCCTTCAGGCCGTCGGCGGTCGCGCAGTCGTAGGAGGCGATGCGCTCGGAGGTTGCATGCAGGGAGCGCAGCAGTTCGGCAAACAGGAACGCTACATATGTAAGGGTAAGGGGTTGCTGATTTCAAAGTAGGCCGTACGAGGCGGCACTTGAGACGGCACGATGCCACGAAGTCTTGTCATCCATGCCATAACCGCAAACTTCGTACGGACGCGCCACGGAGCCCGGCGTTTCAGTAAAGACGAACGTTCTTCAAATGGAAGTTCTGCAAGGCATTCTAAATACAATTCCAAACAGGAAGCTAGTTCCCGCTTAGCCTCATCCATTGAACACGCAAACGTAGCAATATCGAGATCAACGCAGATTGATTCCCAATACTTATCTTTGCGATAGATGTAACAACGAAGAATAGAAGACATTCCTAATCACGATAGAATTTCGAATCGATAAACTGTTCGTAGCATACCTGCAGATGATTGTACTGCGCTAATTAGTAATTTAAGTCTGTAAGTCGAGTAAAACAAGATGCGATGAAAATAGAGAAGCGGACGGACTGGCATAAATTACCGAATCTTGTTCCGTCGAAGATGTTTCCGTTTACACTTATGCGCTAACTCGGTTGAGCTGCAGCATCCGGTGGACCGTCGACCTGGAGATCGAACAGGCGGCCGGCCGAGGAGCAATGGCCTTCGGTTAAGGAATCGTTCCAATCGGATTACGAAAGCCTTCGTTCCGGCTTGAGGGCGGGATCAAGTGCGCGGTTTTGGGATGTCTGTTCAGGAGCCCGGCCTATAATCCAATTCGATCTCGGCTTCATGGATTTGCGAGGATACGAGCGGCCGAACCGCTCGCGCTGCAGGCCCTCAGATAGGCATTTCATAATCCGCGCGACGGATTTGGCGACGAAGGTGCGGTGCGCGAGGAACATCGTTTCGATTTCGCGGCCGAGCAGACGCATCCCGTTTTTGAAGTCGACGCGCCTTTCGGAACCGTCGCCGCCGCGGTTAATGTCGGCCTCACAGCAGTTGGCGAACAGGCACAAGACGGCGATAGGGGCAGAGGCGGCGTAGAGCTCTTGCTTGCCGCCGCGCTCGGACTGCCCCCGGAATCCACCGATCAGGCCCTTTCCGCCCCCCTAGAACTCCTCCTCCCAGCTATTAAAGGCGGCGATCGTGGCGGTGATAAGGAAGATCGTGATCTTGGCCGGCGTTCTGCTTCGCGACGACCACGAAAGGGAGGGTCGCCGACCGGCTGCGATCTGAATCCAGTCGGCGGAATCCTGGCTGCCTGGTCCGAACTGCCTCGGCGGCTCTCGTAGCCGCGGACCGAACGATTCGACAAGCTGGCATATTTCACGGGGCGCGGCGGAACCTGGGGATTCATCTGTGAATAAACCGGGTTAAATTATGTATAGCATGGGGGAAATCGCCAATTTTTGTTACTATGCATCCACTTCCATATTGTTCGCTCGTCCCTTTGCTAGCGAGTTTTCTTGACACCCGGTCTTCCTAGCTGCGACGAGCTTACCGGCATTGGTTTCTGCTGTCTTTGGCTCACGGAAAGGCTTCGCAAAATTTTCCGTTGGCAACTTCTATTTTGCTGAATCTCAAATCAAGTCGGAGCGGTTTGAAACTCACGGCTAATTATTGCTTGCAGGGGATATTCAACCCCGGGTTTGGTCCGGCGGCGATTTGACCGGGCCGGACCGTTCGGACCGGCGTCGGTACTTGGTCGTTGTCGTTGTCGGGAATCCGGGCGGGGATCCGGCTCGAGTGATGCCTCCGGCCTCTTTCCGCGGACTTTCGTGCGCGTCCGGACGGCCCGCCGCCTTTGCGGCAGGACCGAATGCCGGGATCCGGAGGGGATCGGAACTCAGGCGGGAGCGTGTCTCCGGTGATTGCCGGTCAGGCGCAGTCGGTCGAGCATCAGCCGCGGGTTTCGGGCCAGCCTGCGAAGCGTTTGCGCGACGGAACCGGCGTGCGCCCGGATCAGGCGGATGGCGAAACGCCGCGGGCAGGGCATGTATTCGGGTCCGTGACCGCTCCTGACCCTCGAGTGGTCATCGTTCCAGTCGGTCGGCTCGTCCAGTACCCGGTGCACTCGGTTCTCGATAGTCCAATAGAGCAGGTTCAGCGAAAGCAGCCTGGCGGCATCGGCGGTGGCGGCCGCGTGGCTGGTGATGCCGACGACCTCCCTCCGGCCGGGCTTGGCGCATCTGCACTGCCGGACGTTCTTCCTGATGGCGAAGAGACCTGCTCCATCCGGCGGGCAGTCTACGCGGCGAATAGGAAGGAGTTCAGATGTTTCGTCCGGATCAAGCCCGAACTGACCCGATCACCGAAATAAAATTCGCCATGGGGAAAAACACTACACTCGCGTTTCCGAAGCATTAGCGATATGCAACAACTTCTCTAAGTTTCGCGTCGAAAGCACGCATTGCTAGAGCTGCACATTTGTAGTGCACTTTCGAAAAGCCATAATCAACCGTAAACATCGATCAATGACTATCTGGAAATAGCGTCTTATTCAGTTCACGTGGTTCGTACCGCACGACACGAATGTTGTTACTGACGAAGTCTTCGCCACTCCATTTAGACAGGATGCCGACACAATCCAGCGCAACAAATTATTGCGTCCGGAAACGCCCTTTCTGAGTACCGCAAGAGGACAATTCGAAGACTTGACATTCTCTGTCCAAGTCAAACCTGCACGAATAGATCTTCTCATCGTAGATAGTGCGACGAATCCGCCTTCTTTCGATTCCAGTCCTAGAATACCTACCCAAGAAACGATCAACAGCGTCTTGAAAAAAATCGAGTCAATTCCCGATCCCGTCATCCCGTCCGTTAATAGGTTTGCAATTGCCGCAGATTTGCTTGAAATTGCTGATAACTACCAAGCTGCAGTTTCAAGGTTTCGCGCGCATTCTCCGAGTGCCGCGTCGGTTGGAGTCTCCCGTCCGGTCGATACCGACGGGCGCGCGGATTTCAGTGAATGCTCCGGGCTGCGAAAACAGCGTCGAGGTCCTCTGCGGAAAACAGCGCGTCAAGCCAGATGTCGAGTTCTCCGCTCGCGGCGGCGCGAACCT
>Ga0209543_1002331_pt1 | contig 13988 bp, 17 predicted proteins | sample MesohylFT_FD_187296 | JGI IMG/M metagenome (GOLD analysis project Ga0209543, IMG submission 187296) | Host-associated microbial community of the marine sponge Aplysina aerophoba from Gulf of Piran - sponge mesohyl, lysed by freeze-thaw... | ecosystem: Host-associated > Porifera > Sponge >...
TCGAGAGCCGGTGAGGCGCCGAGCACCGTCGCGGTCGAGCCCTTGATGGCGGCGAGCGGCGTGCGCAGCTCGTGGCTCACCATGCCCAGGAACTCCGCGCGAAGGCGGTCCAGCTCCTCCAGCGGCGCCAGGTCCTGCATGGTGACGACCACCGAGGCGAGCGCGCCGTCCTCGCCGTGGATCGGCGTCGCGTTGACCAGCATCGACACGCTCAGCCCGTTGGGCGCCGACAGCACGACCTCCTCCGCGCGCACCGTGCCGGCCTTCTGCATCGCGTCGGCCAGCAAGAGCTCGTCGAGGGCGATCTCGCGTCCGTCGCCGAGCCGGCAGGTCACGTCCTCCGGCAGCGCCTGCGCGGGGCGGTCGGGCGCGCGCAGGGGCTCGATGAGGCGCAGCGCCTCCCGGTTGGCCCGGAACCTTCAATCCGGGCATGCCGGAGTTCGCGGCCAGTGACGCAAGCGCTTTCGATATCGGCGCGAGGTACCGGCTCGCGCTCCACGGTGGCCCGGTCGACCTCTCGGCCGAATTCAGCCGCTTCACAGCGGGTCCGGACGGCGCGCCGTGGGAACGTCAGGATCAGTTCGTAGTCGGCGCGTCCTGGTTCGTAGAGCCCAGCGTGAAGCTCTTCGCCGAATACATCCGCGTGGAGGGATTCGCTCCGCTCAATTTCATCAGCGGCGGCAGCATCAGGGACGAAGACGGCAACGTGCTCGCGGATCGCACAATCAGCGACGCCGCCACCCGATCGAACGTGTTCCTGCTGGGCATCAATGCGGCGTTCTGACCGTTATCGGGCAGGTTGATGCCACGGGAAGCAACACTTGGCCAGTGCCTGGACTACCATGATCGGGATCGATCTTGCGAAGAACAGCTTTCAACTGCACGGCGCGTGGGCCGTCGGATCGGTGGCGTTCCGCAAGAAGCTGAGCCGGGGGAGAGTACTGGAATTTCTAGCTTCTCAGCCGAGTTGCGCGGTGGCGATGGAGGCCTGCACCGACGCTCATTACTGGGGCCGGGAGATCGGCGATATGGGTCACACGGTGAGGTTGATCCCACTCAATATGACAAGCCCTACGTCAAGCGTCAGAAGAACGACGCTGCGGATGCAGAGGCGATCTGCGAGGCGGCGTCTCGTCCAACGATGAGTTTCGTGGCGATCAAGACGGCGGAGCAGCAGGGTCGGGTGATGCTGTTCCGGACGCGCGATTTGTTGGTGCGTCAGCGCACCCAGACAATCAACGCGCTACGCGGCCATCTCGCGGAGTTCGGCGTCGTTGCGGCCCAGGGTCGGGTCCATGTCAACCGCCTGGCGCCGGCGCTTGAGGATCCAGACTCGGACCTGCCGGACACGGTCCGCTAGCTGGGCACGCTTCTGCTCGAACAGATCGCCGGGCTCAACGCGAAGATCCAGTGCCTGGAGAAGGAAACCCACGGGAGCGCACGGCAGGATGCAGAAGCACGGCGCCTGATGAGCGTGCCGGGGATCGGCCCGATCGCCGCGATGGCGATCCAGGTCTTCGCACCGCCGATGGAGACCTTCCGGCGCGGCCGGGACTTCGCTGCCTGGCTCGGCCTTGTGCCGCGCCAGCACTCGACCGGCGGCAAGCCGCGGCTGGGCAAGATATCGAAGATGGGCCAGCGCGATCTCAGGTTCTTGCTGATCACGGGTGCCATGGCGGTCGTCCGCTGGGCGGTCCGGCACGGCAGGACGAACGATCCGTGGCTCGCCAGGATGCTGGCGCGCAAGCCGAGGATGCTGGGCGCCGTGGCGTTGGCCAACCGGATGGCGCGCATCGTCTGGGCGCTGATGACCAAGAAGGAGAGTTACCGGGCTCCCGCCGTCGCCTGAAGGGCGGCCAGGCGGGTAGCTGTCGGGGGCGTGGGCAGGCCTGAGGAAAGGCAAGGACAAACGGTCAATCGAGACGGGATCGGGAAAACAGGTTTCCGGATGGAGAGCTCTCAAGCTCGCGTAACCGATATGGACCCGGTCCGCGCATCTCCATGAGGGCCCGCGGCGTGTGACGTGCCGCAATGAGAGGCCGGATAACCACGCGGTCGTGCTGGTCGACACGGGCTTAGCGCCGGCCTCGCGCGGGAGCACCGATGCCGGGAAGACGCTCGCCGCCGGGGGGCGGGGCGCGCACTCCGTCGCTTGCCGCAGAGGTGACGAACTCGCGCGCCTCGCCCGCCTGGTCGATGGTGTCGATCAGGCTGTAGCGCGCGCGGGTGAGCTTGCGGGCACTGTCGGCGGTCTCCTGCAGCAGGATGGCCAGCTCGAGGCTGGAGCCGAGGCGCAGCACCTCGACCTCGCGCTCCGGTTGGCGCCGTCTACACGCCTGTGAGCCAAAGTAATGAAGGGTGCCTGCTTTACCACGTCCGCATTCCAGCCGGTCAGGCGCCCGCCGCCCTGGTGTACCGGAGCGAGGACGGGAGCTTCAGCTACGCGCGCCCAGATCAATGCGTCCGCCTTGGGAGTGAGCGATGATTGAGGGGCGACCCGAGGCTTGATCGCGACCGAACTCCTGACGCTCACAGAACGCATGGGGATTGGGGTGGTCAATGGCGCAGCCCATGATTCCGGCCCTGTTGAGCCTGAATGGCTGAGTTGTTCGGCTGACCGGGCGAGCTCCCGATCCTCTGCGGCGCAGTTCGGACGGGCCTCCGACACGGCTGGCATCGCCGACGCAAATCGAGCCATGACGAATAGCAACGCGTTCGCTAACAACAGCGAAGTCCTCCAACAGATATAGCGCGTCAATCTTGTCGATCTGGATGTTTACGTCTGCGCATCGTTATTGAACACCCTTCCATTCGAGATCCCGTACCGTATACGCACTGAACGACCCCTCGATGATGCGATCGTGAGCGTCCTTCCATCTCCTCTTGGCGTGGTCGGGGGTCTTGTCCCAGACCATTACGCTGAACACACACTCGTAGGTGCGAACTTGGCGATTCCTTCCTTGTGCGACCAAATTGCCTATCGCATCATTGAACTCGTCGTCGCTCAACTCCTGCCCGTAGGGCAGCTCGTCAATTTGCAGTTGTATCCATTCGTCCGCGTATAGCCCGCCGCCGTCGTCAAGAGCTCCATCTGGCGGCGCCGTTCTTGGGGCCAATTCAATACTATCTTCGTGTATCGCCACGTTGAACGCGTAATGCGGTTTCTCACGCGTCTTCCCTTCGCCGGCGCTGACAACTTGATACCAGCAGGGCGGATTCTCGCCCTTTCGGCGCAATAATGCCAGATTGCGGCGCGCTTGGTCGCGAGCATGTTCGGCCTCTTGCTGCGCTTTGTTTGCTTCTTCGATCTTCTCCTGCGCCTTGTCACGCTTACGTTCGGCTTCGGCCCGAGCCTGTTCGGCTTGCTCTTGTGCGTTGCGTGCCTCATCGACTTTCTGCAGCGCTTGATCACGCTCCTGTTCCGCTGCGTTGCGAGCTTGCTCAGCCTTCTCCTGCACTCTGCGCGCCTCATCGGCCGCGTTTATCAGAGCCTCAATCCGATCTGGAGAAACCCATACGCGCGGCGGTATTGTTGATTTACTCTCTGGGACCAGTTCTTCCTGCTGGATAAGACCCAGCAAAGCAATGAGCAAAAGGAATGTAAGGAGGATGAACGTTTCGGCGACAGTGAGGCCCAGAACCGCACCGCGCCGATAGGAGTTCACCGGTTTCGTTTCCAAAACCCAGAACCTGAATTCTGGCGTTGGCTAAGAGATTCGACTCGCGCTTCGGCTGCGTTGGCAAGCGTGTGGAGGGCTTCCGCTGCGCGCTGGGTCTCGCCCTGGGTTGTCTGAACGCTTTGCGCAAGAGTGCCGAACAATTCGGCTGCTTTAGCGGTCTGTTCGGCTGCTGCTGCGGCATCAGCGGTGATAGTCTGAAGAAACTCCCCAATCTTTCGCACCGCTGCCGCTGTCTGCACGGTGTCTCCACTTGTGCGCATGCGAGCGTCCAGCTCGAGCATTGTATCGAGCAAACCCGTCATCGCGTCGGTGCGGGTATGGATCTCCGCGAGGTTGGTACGCAGCTTATCGACTTCTCCCACAAGAATTGTGGTCGCTGTCGCTGCGTCGCGGGCGCTGTTGCCCAACGCCGCACTTGCGTCGCTCGCGTCTCCGAGGCCGGATCTGAGCCGATTCAAGGTTTCGTCTATCCGTTCGTGCGCGGTAGAAACGCTCTGGGCTAAGGAGAGCGATTGCTTCGCGGCGGCATCGAAGTTCTGTTGCAGTGTCTCGAGGCTCTTTCCACTCGCGGATCGGAATTCGTCATGAAATGAGTGAGTGACCTCGCGGACTTCGGCGACGTAGCCGTCGTGGGCGGATTGCAGCCGAGCCGGCAAGTCTTCAGCCTGTTTCGCTGCTGCGGTGAGGGAACGCCCAACAACTTCAAGGGTAGTCTCAGCTTGGCTCCTGAGTTCCTGGGTGAACGCCTCGGCGTTGCGCTCAAGCGTATCCTTGAATTCTGCGCTTTCTCGCTTCATCGCCTCACTATGTTTACGCAGATGGTCCTCGGTGTCGCTGGCATGGCTGCGGACAATCCTGTGAAAACGTGCGAGCGCGTTCGCACCCTGAGTAAGGTCACGGGCGATCCTCCCGAGGAGGTGCCGGTTGAACATCTCGAGGTCCCGTGAGTTTGCGCCTGCAGGTGGGAGCGCTGGAACCATTGCGTCGTCGGCTAATTCAGTTTCTCCCGCAGAATCGGTCCGTTGCCAGTTCTGCACCGCAATTCGGCCGGCGATCCCCACAACAGTGGAACTGAGCGCGATGCCAAAGTTTTCGAGCAGGCCACGGAGATTCCCCGCATTGCGCACTACATCGGTATCAGCCCCAAAGAGTTCCACGAGGCTAAACATGAGAGAAATGAGCGTGAACAGGAGTCCCAGGTAATAGACGTTGTCGCCTTCTTCCTCAGGAGCGTTCTCGTCGTTGAGTACGTAGTAGATCGTCAGTGCGAGGACCACGCCAGCCGCGACGACCGCCGCAATCCAGGCGTCGGCAAATGTGCTCTTGGTCCACCAAACACCAGCCCCGCCGCCGAGTAGCGCGACGAAGAACCAAAGCGCGTTGGTCCTCATTTTGGCTATACGGGCCATGCATACCTTATTTGGTCGTTGGTGGTCGCCTAGCCGCGCGACCTGAGGTCGGTCGGTCCCCGCTTCTTCGGCGGTGGTCGGGACTGCCTGAAGCCGACCGAGAGGAGATCCCGGTTCAGATCGAATCCTGCCATTCGATCTGCCCCCCCTGTTCGTGGACCAATTCAGTCCACCAGTAGTAGTGACGTTCGCTCTGCCATTTCGCGTACTTGGGCCGTTCGAGCCGAAAGAGGCTTACCCGCGTTCCCGCCAGATCAGTGAGGAGGTCACGGGCGCGGTGGCGCATGTCCTTGGCGTCGGGATAGGGTCCGTAGTGCGACAACCGTGGAGTGTTCTGCAGCAGATCGGAGAAGACTACGAGATGGACATTGAATCGATTGTCCCCACGTTTGCCTGGCCCGTGGCGGGCGGCAAGAACCGCAATCGTTTCAAGTAGCGGCGAAGTCGACTGCGGTTCGCCGTCGTGTTCCGGGAACGCGTTAGTCAGTGAGTCTTCGAAACGTTCCCAGTCTCGTTCGTGGAAACGCCAGCCCCGATGGATGTCGTCGCGCCAGCTACGATCCTTCGGATTTATGAGCGGACGACAGATGTCGATCAGTTGCTTTGGTGCGCCTGGGTCTTGCGACAGTTCGTAGACCGCGAGGAGTTCTCCCGCCGCAATGCCCATTCGGCCCGCGTGCTCCGAGGCGATTTGTCCCGCGAGGCGTTCGAGCTCGGCCCGATGCTTCGGGGTTAGCGGATCGCTCGTATCGAGGAGCAGCACGGTAGCCCCGACGGGGCCGGTCGCTTTGGGGCAGAGGCGGTTGTCAGTTTCAGGAACGCGAGTACCGACTTGATAGAACGCCACCACGCCGATGAGAAGGAGTGCACCAACTCCCAGCGGGAGGATCATTGACCGCCAGCGTGCCTTGGCTTCAGCCCTGCGGCGGAAATCCCGTCTCACGGAGTATCCTCCGCGTAGTCGTCGACGACTCGATCGAGCATTTGATATCGCGTCCGGAGTTGGGCGTAGGCCTCCTCAACCCGTGCAAACCCTGCCTTTGCTTTCTCCGGGATATCGCCCCACTCAGGGGGATCCGGGAGAGGGACTTCCGGTGGGCAAAGCACATCCTCATCGATCACCGGCTTGATGCCGAAAAAGGACGGTGGTGTGGCCGTGCGCGCGGCCAAGTTTGCATCACGGTAGGCCGCGAGAAGATACGCGAGATCCATATTGTATTGTCGAAGATTTACCGGATAGTCATGGACGACCATGCGCAATCTATCGAACGCGCTTTCCCAAGCGGCTTTGTCTATCTCATAGCGATTCTTGATCTCGTCGATTGCCACGTTTGCCGCATTGCGGGTAGATTCCAATTCTTCAAGTGCGTCGTTCAAGTCGTCCTGATAGCGTCCGCGCAGAGCTTCCGCCTTCCGGTGTCTCGGACCATAGCCGGGGAATGTGTCATCGGCGGTGTACGACTTGTACGCTGTCCAGGCGAATACGGCGATGCCGACGAGAGCCAGCCCGGCAGATTGGAGGCTTTCCCAAGGGAGGGGGCGTTCGATCATGGTTTGGTAGGCGGTCGCGAATGCTTCGTCAGGGGCCTCGAGTGTGCCCAGCTGCTCGGCCAGCACGTACACATCGCGCACATGGCCGGCCATATTGTTCCAGACTAGTGCGACCGCAAGGGTGACCGCGCCTTGCGCGAAGGCGAACAGCTTTAGGAAACCCCAGTCAAATCGAGTTGAGCGCCATATTCGTCCCGCCCAAGCTCCCAGGAGGATGTTCGCGAGAGTGAGCACAACAGCGACCATCCATCCTTCAATCACCCCGCCGCGTGAGACGCTTCCCAGGAGGTTGGCGCCCACAAACGTTTCGGCGATCCCGGCAACTGGGACCCACAGCCAGTGCGCAAAATTATTGCTCGGATAGTGAGCCACTCGTGAGAGCCGGTGCCGCTGGCGGAAGTTCCTTAGGTCGCGGGCAGCTTCCGCATACTCCGCACGCTTCTGATCGAGATCACTCACGCTTTGGTCCGCTTTGGCGCGGAGGTCCTGACATCGTCGAGTGACGAGAGCGTCGAGATCGATTTCCGGATTTTGCTTCTCCCAAAAGCTGCGGAAATCATGGAGACTGGCGAGCTCTTCGTTTATGTACTTGCCGACCTCCTCCTTGCAGTCGAGCGCCCGTTTTCGAACCCAGCTTTCGATCTTGTGGTAAATCTCATCGGGCAGCGTTTCATTTGAACCAGGCTGGTTCCGCTTGCCTCGTCGCTCACCTTCCGCTCGGATCCGGTGAGCGGTGAGCCAAGCGTCACCGTCGAGACGGAGATATTCGCCCTTCGTCCGGTCGAAGCCTGGGATGTCTTCCCACTCGGAACGAGGAGTGGTCCTATTCATTGTTCAGGCCTTTTTCTTTTTCCTCGTTTCGCCGTCGCCGGGCTCGCACTTCTCTTGAACTGCGGCGTTTTATTCATCTGTACTTCCGCAACTCTTCAGTTGCTCGTTGGTCCATGCAGCATCCAGATTGGTGCTAACATGTTTACCCTCGATTTGGCCTGCCGGTACCTCACGACGTTCAACAATGAAGTCCGGAGCACCGCAGACAATATGAGAGGGCTCGTTGACGGGACGCACGGCGGAGCCGCCCAATCCCTTGACGAGCACCTTTGGCGTGGCCCGGCAGCTGCGCTCGGTCGCCTGACCCGTCGCCACCGTCTCCGAGACGGCGCGACGACAGGTGCGAATTTGTTCGTTTGCCGTACTCCGAGTGGTCACCGAACCTGCCTCGCCCCTTTCGTAGCCATAAACCAAGTCGATTCCCACCTTCTCGCCGACAGAGGTGCGCCATGCAAGGCCCAGGAATGGCTGGTCATAATTGGCTCGTCCCGTTGTCGCCCCGAATTCGTGGAGTGTCGCCGCCTTACCTCTCCGCTCCGCAGTTGTCCTCAACGCCAGCACGTACCATGTGAAGTAGGGAATGTCCTTGGGAGTGCTCCAGCCTCGCACACTTGAAGTGTGTTGGTGGCCCCAAACGGTGAGCGACTTCGAGCCAGTCGGATGAGCTGGCCTGACGATCATGCAGTGCCCGCGCGATGATCGCACCGATGCGTTCCGCCGGTGCCTCAGTCTCCCGGTTGCCGACGTGGGCATAGCGCATCGTCATGCTCGGCCGCTTATGGCCGAGCAGACGGGAGACGACGATTTTCGCTTCATTCTACCCATGTTGGGCAAATCGTAACGATCCATTATTCCTGGCATCGCTTTCACGGGCGCTCGGCGTGCGTGGTTCAGCGTCGACAAGACGCTTCCGGACAGTAGGTTCGTGTCAAGGCGCCGTCCGGCGAGCTAGCAGTCTGTCGGACTTTGGGGGATGTTCAGTTAGAATTCGTCTATGAGCAGGTTCGTGGACTGCGGGCGGGACCAGGCGTTTCTGCTTCCGCCCGATCTTCGGGAGTGGATCCCGGAGGATGATCTGGCGCACTTCGTGATCGAGGCGGTCGAGCGCGTCGACATGGGCGCCTTCAAGGTGAACCGTCGCGGCACCGGCTCGGCGCAGTATCATCCCCGGATGATGCTGGCGCTGCTGATCTACTGCTATGCCAACGGGATCTTCTCGAGCCGTCGGATCGAGCGCGCGACCCGTCGCGACATCGGGCTGCGCTTCGTTGCCGCCAACAGCCATCCCGACCATGACACGATCGCGACCTTCCGACGCGACAACTTGGCGGCGGTGGGCGAGAGCTTTCTTCAGGTTCTGCTTCTGGCCAAGGAGCTGAAGCTGGTGAACGTGGGCGTGGTGGGCGTGGACGGCAGCAAGTTCGCGGCCAATGCGAGCAAGCATCGCTCGGTCAGGTATGACCGGGCGGGGGAGCTGATCGAACAGTTACGTCTGGAGATCGCCGCTCTGATGGAGCGTGCCGAGGCGGCGGACGATGGTGCTGGCGAGGACCCGCAGGCGCTGCCCAGGAAAATCGCGCGGCGTGACGCTTTGCGCGACCGCTTGGACGCTCAGCACCTGCGCCAGCAACCGCAACGAGTTGGTGGCGGACATCGAGGCGATCGCAGCCGGACTGGGCCGGCCCGAGACGGTGCTGGCGGACAACGGCTATGCCAACGGTGCGGCGGTGGCGGCGCTCGAAGCGAGCGGCATCGAGGCCCTGGTGGCGACGGCTGCAGAAGGCCGGCGGCGGCGCCACGACTTCCGCCCGGCCGGGGCCGGGACGGCGGCGAAGGAAGTCAAGGCCGACTGGCTCCGGGAGATGGCGACCAAGCTCGATAGCGAAGAGGGCCGGGCGCTGTACAGGCTGCGCCAGCAAACCGTCGAGCCGGTGTTCGGCGTCATCAAGGCGGTGCTCGGCTTCACCGGCTTCTCGCTGCGCGGCCTCGACAAGGTGGCCGGCGAGTGGAACCTGGTGGCGCTGGCCTACAACTGCAAGCGCCTGCACAAGCTCACGCTGTCGACGGCGTCGTGACGGCGTTCCTGCTCATCTTGTTTGTCGCGCCGCAAATCGACTTCTGTAACATACCGATTTTAGCTTCATAATCAGGCACGGATTACCTTTCCCTATTCAAACCGAAACTGCGAGCGTCGCGGTGGGCAGCGAGCGCGAGATGTTGATGACGAAGGCAATGGTGTCGGTGCCCTCGGTACGAATCGACGGCAGTTAGGGACCGCCGTCGATGAAGCGCCGGTTGTGAAGTAAGCAGGAGGGTGATCGAATACCGGCTCAATGGAGAGGTGAGACCAGAATGAGAAAAATATGCGCGTCATAGCGGGATTTTGTTACTGCCGCGGTCATCGGTCTTTACGCGCCTCACCCACCCCCGCGAAGGACGGTGCCCCACCCACCTCTTCCGCTTGACGTTGCTGATAGTGTCAAGCCGCTTGCGTGGCCACCACAAGTCGCTGCCCGAGCGCACCAAGGGCGGTTTCGACTTGGCCGATGTGCGAACGGTGGTCAGGGTCAATCAGGCGGCGCACTGCCCCCTCTGTGATCCCGAGCTGTTTGGCGAGCTCCGTGTTGCCGATACCCTGCACGCGCATTTCGCTGTAGAGGGCCGTCTTGGCGGCAACGAGAGCGGGCAACGCCACCAGCGGGCGACCGCGCGCCGGCGATGGACGCGGAATTTTGCGCCGCTCCTGGATATACCCGCCAAGCGCGGCGATCAGACAATCCTCGGCCTCCGCCAACGCCTCCTCCTCCGTCGCGCCCTCAGTCAAAGCTTCCGGAATGTCGGGAAAGGAGGCCAGCACCGTTCCATCGTCCTGCCTGTCCAGGCTCACCGGATATGCCAGTCGCTGCGCCATTCCGCCCTCCCCTTGCCGGCCTCAGATGTCCTCGCGCGAAAGACCGAGCTGCCGAAGCATGGCCGCCAGGAGTCCGGGACCGATCTCCTTGCGGCGGTCCTTGAGCGTCGTGAAGCGATCTCCCAAATGCAGCCGACCATGGCTTCCCTTGCCCGCGCGAGTCTCGAAGCGCACCGCAACGCCGCGTTCACGGCCAAGCGCCCGTATGCGCCTGACGAACTCGTCACCTGTCATGTTAGGCGTACACTTATGTACGAGGCAAGCTCAACCTGCCATAGCCTTCGCCGCGCCGCCCAGATTCCAGGACGGTGCCTGCCGGACGGCGGCCCCCTCTGCCTCGCCTGCATACATCAACTCGTCAATCCTGTCCGCGACCCTCTGCGCCGGCTCCCTGAGCTGCTCGACGGTCCAGTCGGCGGCATAGCCCTCGGTCACGTCGCTCGGCCGCGCGTGGTTGACCAGGCGCTTGGTCAGCGTACGGGGGAGCAGGAGCTCGCGCTCGGACACCGTGATGAAGCAGTTCCGCAAGGCGTGGAACCAGAACTTCGCGCCACCCGCCAGGGTGATGCGGGCGTAGTACCCCTCGATCGCCTCGATGTGGCCCGACGCGCTCTTGGGCGACGGGAATACCCAGACCCGAAGATGCGGGGGCGTCGCCGCTCTGTCCGCCAAACGCCGCGCCAGGATTGCCGATAACTGGCGCGTCACCGGAAGCTCGAGCGGCTCTCCCGTCTTGGTCTCTTCGACCCGGAAGAGGCCAGCGTCCAGGTCCACCCGGTCCCAGCGTAGCGCCTCGATCTCGCCGACGCGCATGCCCGTATAGAGGCCGAACCAGAAGATGTCCCTGACCGCCGCGCTTTCCACCTGCGCCTCGATGCCCGCGCGCCAGCGGGGCAGCACCTCGGCCGGGGAAGAAATCTTGCGGCGCTTGCGAGTGTTGAAGCGCCCGCCGCCCGCGAGCCACTGCTCGACGGGATTGCGCAGACCGTCGTGGTCGACGCAGGGCCGGCGGTAAACCGAGCGCAGGAAGGACATGACATGATTGGCGGACTCCATACCGCTTTCCTCGCCGATGCGGTTGAAGCGTGCCTCGACATCTCGTCGCGTGATGGCATCCAGCGGACGGCCCATCCAGTCTCCAAGATGCAGCCGGGCGTGTCGGCGATACGCCGTGTTGGTGGAGTCCCCGCGCTTCGGGTTGGCGGCCATGTAATCGTCAACAGCGTCCTGGAGGGTGGGTATGGCCCTCGCCTCCGCGCGCTCGCCGGCGGGATCGTCTCCGCCTGCGACGCGGCCGAGGGTCTCCTGAGCGAGGCGCCTCGCCTGATCGGGCGTGATTTTACCGTAGCGGCCGATGACGACCCGCTTGTTGGGAGCCTTGCGCCCGCCGTCGCCGGCCCTGTAGTTGACGATAAAGGACTTGGCGCCGGTGGGATGCACCTTCACACCGAAGCCTGTCAGCCTGTCGTCCCATGCGATCCAGGGCTTGTCTTCGGGCTTGAGGGCGTCGACGTTTCGCTTGTTCAGGGTAATCCTGAGCTTTGCGATCCGTTTGCTGGATGTGTTGCTCATGGGGTTGATTGTACGTCCAACGAGGCCGGATCGTCAACACGTCGATCAACCCATGAAATGCACTATGTGACCTCTGGTGTCCTGACAAATTGGGCGAGCGATACAGGCGCGATCCATCAACCGTTTGCACAAAGGGAGTTTTAACTGACATAGGCGGGCATGGGCAGACACGGGCACCGACAGACGACGTTATCGGCCGCCTCGGCGCCGACGTCACTGTCAACCACCTGATGAGCGGGGGCCGCGTGGCCAACCTCAGCATCGCGACCGACGAGTCGTATTTCAACCGGGACGGCGAGAAGGTCGACAGGACCGAGTGGCACCGCGTCGTGACGTTCCAGGACGGGCTGATCGACATGCTGGAGCGGCACGCGAAGAAGGGCCGGCTGGTCCACGCCGAGGGCAAGCTCCAGACCCGGCGGTGGAAGAAGGACGGCGAGGACTCGGACCGCTTCTCGACCGAGATCCTGGTCGTGCCCGGCCACAAGGTGCAGTTTCTGGACCGCCCGAACGGCGCGAACGGGAACGGCGCCCAGGCCGCGGCGGAGCCCGCCAACGGCGAGGCCATGCCGGCCGGCGGCACCCCGGCGCAGGGCGACGATCTGGGCTCCGAAATTCCGTTCTGAGCCCTGAATGCATCCTCCCTCCCAACTCGGGCGGCTGCTTCGGCGGCCGCCTTTTTTTCTGCCATGGGTCCGGAGCGGCACCGTTCTCGGCCGGGCATCCGGAGAGCGAGAGGGGAGCGGCGGGCGGGCGATCGCCATGAAGAGCAGGAGGGAGTCGATCATGAGCGCCGTCATCAATCTCCGGCATGAGCCGAAGCTGCGCGAGGCGTTCGACTACGCGCATGTCGTGAACAACACCGTGCTGATCGACCGCCGCACGAAATGGGGGAACCCGTTCCGCGTATCGCGCGGTCTCACGCATGCCGAGGCCGTTGCCCGGTACCGCGTCCATCTCTGGCAGCGCATCCGCGCGGGCGAGGTGACGCTGGAAGAGCTCGCCGAACTCGACGGCTGCTGGCTGGCGTGCTGGTGCGTCGGCGACGGTCATCCCTGCCATGGCGAGGTGCTCGAACGGGCAGCCGCCTGGGCGGCGCGGGTGCTGGCGGAGCGGGCCGATGGGTGATGCGCCGTCGTGCTTCCTCTCGAACGCCGCGCCAAGCCGAACCGCCGATGGGGTCGGTGCGGGTGGAGAGAAATGCGCCTACTACGTGATCTCCTATTGTGCCACGCGTGCTCGGGCCAGCAACCCTGCGGGTCCTCCGGTCGCTGCGCTCCCTCCGGCCTGGCCCAAGAAGCTCTAGGGCGGGCCGTGAAAGTCGCCGACCGTGAAGATCGCGGAGCGATCTTCCGCACCACTCGACGACTTTCCGCACCAACCCCGCCCAAGAGCTTCTAAGGCCAGGTGCTCGCCCTGTGCGCGCGTGACCCAACAGGACATCACTTCGGGGCGCACCGCTCCGATCGCTGCAACCCGATCAAGGGAGATCGTCATGACCTTCGATATCGACACCATCGAGACCGCCGGGCAGTCCGTCACCGCCACCGTCTGCGACAACGCCGCCCTGTTCGGCGCCGTCCCCAAGCGCGACGAGTTCGACAGCCGCGAGGTCTGGGACGAGGACGACGCGACGGACGCGGTGAGCGAAGCGTTCCGCATCCTCGCAGAAGGCGTCGCACCGGACGGGTTCCAGCTCGCCGACGAACGCGAGCAGATGCTGTGGGGCTTCGTCAACAAGACAGACGCTTTACCCCCTGGAGCGGTCCTGAGCGATCTGGAGCCCTCTGGAGTATACTTTTCAATGCCTTATCCAAGAACCGGAATTCTCCCCTTCACGGTCTGGAACCCCCCTGAGCGGCCCCGAGTTTGCTTTTCCGTGTTGTCTGCTGTGTTGACGAATGCAGCGCCAAATGTCATATTTGCCGCATGACCGATACCCACGGAAAACGCGTCGCCCGGGTCAAGATCGCCATCTCCAAGCGAACCGTCGACGCCCTCGAACCCGCCGAGCGGGAATGGATCGCATGGGAC
>Ga0209543_1002340_pt1 | contig 13965 bp, 9 predicted proteins | sample MesohylFT_FD_187296 | JGI IMG/M metagenome (GOLD analysis project Ga0209543, IMG submission 187296) | Host-associated microbial community of the marine sponge Aplysina aerophoba from Gulf of Piran - sponge mesohyl, lysed by freeze-thaw... | ecosystem: Host-associated > Porifera > Sponge >...
CCGGCCCGGCGCGCCGCCTCGGCGGCGTTGCCGCAGGCGACGAAATGGCGGCAGAACGCCTCCTGCCGGGTCGACAGCAACCCGTAACGCCCCATGACGCGGGGCTCGGGCACGGGGAAGGAAACGGGCATGGGGATTTCCTTGATGTTCGTTTTATGTTCCAAAGCGGAAATATAGGAATTATTACGGGTTTGACAAGTGTTTTTTCTTGAAATGGCGCGTACGCCTTGACCCGGCATTTTGACCGGAATGCCGGAGGGCGTAGGGGAGGGTTTCAAACCCTCCCCTACAAAGCCGGGTTTTCGCCAAGCTCTACGGCCGCTGCTCCGCGCGGGCGGCGATTTCCGCGAACCACGCGGCCAGCGCGGCGCGGTGCCCGGGCAGCCGGGCGAAAATCGCCTCCGCCACCGATTCCTTATACATGTGGCTGGTCAGATTCCGGTCTTTCGCGGCTTCCAGGCGGGCTTCGGCCGCATCCTCGTCGCCGATACCGGCCTCCCGGCAGGCCCGGATGACGGCGCCGGGCGACCCCGCCTCGACTTGCTCCATGACCGCCAGATAGCGCTGCGCCGCCTTCCAGACCGATTCGAAAGTGAATTCGAAGCGCTTGATCGCGGCGTCGCGCTCGACTTCGGTCGGCGTTTCGATCGCCAGCACCTCGCCGAACCGCGCCAAAGCCGAGTCGGCGTCGTACAGCCGTCGGGTCAGCCGCTCCACAGGATGCCTTTCCGGCGGACGGTTTCGGCAAATCCGCGGTCCGCACCGGACAGGTCCACGACATGGACGGTCCGCGGCACGGTGCTCAGTTCCAGCGTCTCGTGAAGGTCCAGGAGGAAGCCCGCCGGCAGCGGCGCGGCCGGATCGATCGCGACGTCGATGTCGCTGTAGACCCGTTCCGTCCGGTCTGCGAACGACCCGTACAGGTAAACCCGCGCCTCCCGGCCGCCGAGCGCATCCAGCACGATGGCGCGCACGGCGTCCAGCCGCGCCTGGCGTTTGCCCTCGGTGCGCTTGTCCTCGGATCGATCTGTCGCAGCAACTGTCATGGCCGGAATCTATGCCCGACGCCGCCACCCGGCAATCGGCCTATTCCGCCGCTTCGCGCATCGCTTCGGGCGCGCCGTAGCCGCCGCCGCCCGGCGTTTCAACCACGAACACGTCGCCCGGGCCGACCTGGCACTTGTCGGTGCCGGTCATGGCGACTGTGCTGCCGTCGGCGCGCTCGACCCAGTTGCGGCCCTTGGCGCCCGGCTCGCCGCCGGCCGCGCCGAAGGGCGCGTAGATGCGGCGCGACGACAGGATGGCGACCGTCATGTCCTCCAGGAAGCGCAGCCGGCGCACCGAGCCGTCGCCGCCGCGCCAGCGCCCGGCGCCGCCCGAGCCGTGGCGCAGGCGGAAATCCTCGAGCAGCACGGGGAAACGCCATTCGAGCACTTCGGGATCGGTGAGGCGCGCATTGGTCATGTGGGTCTGAACGGCGCTGGCGCCGTCATGGCCCTCCCCCGCCCCCATGCCGCCGGCGACGGTCTCGTAATACTGGTGCCGGTCGTTGCCGAAGGTGACGTTGTTCATGGTCGACTGGGCCGAACCGAGCACGCCCATGGCGCCGTAGAGCGCGTTGGTGACGATCTGAGAGGTCTCGACATTGCCGGCGACCACCGCCGCCGGATATTGCGGCTTCAGCATCGAGCCGTCCGGAATCACGATGTCGAGCGGCTTGAGAACCCCCTCGTTCATCGGGATGTCCTCGTCGACCAGGGTGCGGAAGACGTAGAGCACGGCGGCGCGGCACACCGCAGAGGGCGCGTTGAAATTGTTCGGCAGCTGGGGCGACGAGCCGGTGAAGTCGACATCCGCGGTGCGGGCCTCCCGGTGAACCCTGACAGCGACGCGGATCTCCCCGCCGGCATCGATCGGGCTCGTGAATTCGCCGTCGGAAAGCCGGTCGAGCACCCGGCGCACCTGCTCCTCGGCATTGTCCTGGACATGGCCCATATAGGCATGGACCACGTCGAGCCCGAACTGGCCGATCATGCGGCCGATCTCCTGCACGCCCTTCTCGTTGGCGGCGATCTGGGCCTTGAGGTCGGCGATATTCTGGTCCGGGTTGCGCGCCGGATAGCGCGCGCCGGTCAGCAGGGCCCGGGTCTCGGCTTCGAGGAAGCGGCCGTCCTTCACCAGCAGGGCGTTGTCGAACAGCACGCCCTCTTCCTCGACGACCTTCGAATCCGGCGGCATGGAGCCGGGCGTGATGCCGCCGATATCGGCGTGATGGCCGCGCGAGCCGACGAAGAACAGGATGTCCCGCCCGTCCCCGGCGAACACCGGCGTGATGACGGTGACGTCCGGCAGGTGGGTGCCGCCGGCATAGGGCGCGTTGAGAACGTAGACCTCGCCCGGCCGCATCGTGCCGGCGCGCCGGCGGATGATCTCGCGCACGCTCTCGCTCATGCTGCCGAGATGGACCGGCATGTGCGGCGCGTTGGCAATCAGGTCGCCGGTCGGCCCGAAGATGGCGCAGGAGAAATCCAGCCGCTCCTTGATGTTGACCGAATAGCTCGTGTTCTCCAGCACCGAGCCCATCTGCTCGGCGACCGACATGAACAGGTTGTTGAACACCTCCAGCATCACCGGATCGGCCTGCGTGCCGACGGCGAGGCCGCGGTCGAGCGCCACGACCCGCTCGAGCACCAGATGGTTGCGTTCGGTTACGCCGGCGGCCCAGCCCGATTCGACGACGGTGGTCGCGGTCGCTTCGCGGATGATCGCCGGGCCGGTAATCCGGTCGCCGGGCTGCAGCCGGTCGCGGTCGAAAATGTCGGCGTCGTGGGTTTCGCCGCCGGAAAAGATCGCCGCCCGGTCGATGGCGGCCGGTGCGGCATCGCTGCTGCGCGCAACCACGGCGTCTTCGACCCGGTCGGTCACTCCGACTGCCTCTACGGAAACGGCCTCCACCACCATCGGTTTTTCCGGAACGGTGAAGCCGTAGCGCTGGCGATGCGCGTCCTCGAACGCGGCGACCGTCTCCTCCAGCGTCCCGGCGGCGACGACGATCGCCGCGTCGGTGCCGTCGTAGCGGATGTGGGCGCGGCGGTGGACGCGGATGTTATCCGCCGGGACATCCTGTTCGGTGAGTTCCGCCACCGCCGAATCCGCGAGCCGGTCGAGCGTGGCGTTCATTGGCCCGGCGAGGCCGGCGTCCAGAATCGCCTCCACGGCGGTTTCGCGCAGCGCCCGGACATCGGCCAGCCCCATGCCGTAGGCCGACAGCACGCCGGCGAAGGGATGGATGAAGACCCGGGTGACGCCCAGCGTATCGGCGATCGGGCAGGCATGCTGGCCGGCCGCACCGCCGAAGCAGGCCAATGTGTATTCGGTGACGTCGTAGCCGCGCTGGATCGAGATTTCCTTGATCGCATTGGCCATATTCTCGACCGCGATGGTGAGGAAACCCTCGGCGACCTGCTGCGGCGTCCGCCGGTCGCCGGTGGCGCGCTCGATCTCCTGCGCCAGCCCTTCGAAATGCCGGACTACGACATCCCTGTCGAGCGGCAGGTCGCCATCCGGCCCGAACACGGCGGGAAAGTGCTCCGGCTGGATCTTGCCCAGCATGACGTTGGCGTCGGTCACGGTCAGCGACCCGCCGCGCCGGTAGCAGGCCGGCCCGGGATTGGCCCCGGCGCTGTCCGGCCCGACGCGGTATTTCGCGCCGTCGAAATGCAGGATCGAGCCGCCGCCGGCCGCCACGGTGTGGATTTGCATCATCGGCGCGCGCATGCGCACGCCGGCGACCAGCGTTTCGAAGGCGCGCTCGTATTCGCCGGCATAGTGGGACACGTCGGTCGAGGTGCCGCCCATGTCGAAACCGATCAGCTTGTCGAAACCGGCCATCTCCGCCGTTCGCACCGCGCCGACGATACCGCCGGCCGGGCCGGACAGGATCGAATCCTTGCCCTGAAAGCGGCGCGCGTCGGTGAGGCCGCCGTTCGACTGCATGAACATCAGCGCGGTATCGCCGATCTCCGCCGCGACCCGGTCGACATAGCGGCGCAGAATCGGCGACAGGTAGGCGTCGACCACCGTGGTGTCGCCGCGGCCGACCAGCTTCATCAGCGGGCTGACCTCGTGGCTGACCGAGACCTGGGCGAAGCCGATCTCCCGGCACAGGGCGGCCACCGCCTTCTCATGGGCGGCGTAGCGGTAGCCGTGCATGAAGGCGATGGCCACGGAGCGGTAGCCGGCCTCGAAGGCTGCGCGGATGTCGGCCTCGGCGCCGGCGAGGTCGAGCGGCGTCTCGACCGTGCCGTCGGCCATCACCCGCTCGTCGACCTCGACGACCCGGCTGTAGAGCAACTCCGGCAGCACGACATTGCGCGCGAACAGGCGCGGGCGGACCTGGTAGGCGATGCGCAGGGCGTCGGCGAAGCCTTTGGTGACGACCAGAAGGGTGCGCTCGCCCTTGCGTTCGAGCAGAGCGTTGGTCGCGACGGTCGTGCCCATCTTGACGGAGTCGATCCGCCCGGCGGGGATCGGCGCGTCGGGCGCGAGCTTGAGCACGTCGCGGATGCCCTGGATCGCGGCGTCGGGATAGCGCTCCGGATTCTCCGACAGCAGCTTGTGGGTCGCCAGCCGCCCGTCCGGCGCCTTGGCCACGACGTCGGTAAAGGTGCCGCCCCGGTCGATCCAGAATTGCCAGCCGTTCATGGTTCCGTTCGCTCGACAGTCTCCGCGATATAGAAGGCATGGATCGCCGCTTCGCAAGGCGGCCGAGTGACCGCCTTCGAGACGGCCATTTCGAGACGCAGCGCTGCGCACGGCTCCTCAAATGGCCTCCTCAGGATGAAGGGTTGCGTTCTTTATGTTATTTGCAGCTTCATCCTGAGGAGGGGCTGAGGAGCGATCCGCAAGGATCGCGTCTCGAAGCCCCGTCTCCAAGGACGAAACCCCGTCTCGCCAACAGCAGGTGCCGCGCCATGCGCCGGATCGAATCGCCCCTCGTCCATCCCTTCGCCGGCTTCGACATCCCGGCGCTGGTCGCCGCCCGGTCGGCCAGCCATCCGGACAAGCCGTTCCTGGTGTGGGAACCGTTCGTCGGGCCGCGCGCGGCCTGGAGCTTCGCCGAATTCGCCCATGAGGTCGACCGCGTGGCGGCCGGCCTGGCGGCGCGGGACATAACGGCCGGCGACAGCGTTCTGGTCCATCTCGACAACTGCCCGGAAATCCTGTTTGCCTGGTTCGCCTGCGCCAAGATCGGCGCGATCTGCGTGACGACCAACGCCCGCTCGGCAGCCGACGAGATGACCTGGTTCGCAGACCATTCCGGCGCCGTCGCGGCGATCACCCAGCCGAAATTCGCCGCCATGATCGGCGGCGCCTGCAAAGACCTGCGCTGGGTCGCCGTCACCGATACCGACAACGGCGAGGCGCCCACGCCGGGCAGCGCGCCGGGCAGCGGGCCGAGCGGCGACAGCTTCGCCAGGCTGGCAGGCGACCCGGCCGATGCGCCGTCCCGGCCGGCCGACCCGATGGCGCCGCTCTCGGTCCAGTTCACCTCGGGCACGACCTCGCGGCCCAAGGCAGTGCTCTGGCTGCACGGCAACGGCCTGTGGGGCGCCAAGATGAACGCCCTGCACGAAGACCTGCGCGAGACCGACTGCCACCTGACCTATCTGCCGATTTTCCACACCAACGCCCAGGCCTATTCCGTGCTCGCCTCGCTGTGGGCCGGTGCGACCTGCGTGGTCCAGCCGCGCTTCTCGGCGCGCCGCTTCTGGGACGTGGCGATCCGCAACGGCTGCACCTGGACCAGCATGGTGCCCTTCATGAACCGGGCGCTGATGGACCATGACGTGCCGGAGCGCCATCCGTTCCGCCTGATGGGCAACGGCATCTGCAGCCCGCCGACCGACGAGATTTTCGGCGTCAAGACGATCGGATGGTGGGGCATGACCGAGACCATCACCCAGGGCTTCGTCGGCGACGTCCATCTGCCGAACCGGCCGCTCTCCATCGGCAAGCCCTCGGTCGAGTACGATATCCGGATTCTCGACGCGGCCGGCGATCCGGTCGGCCCGGACGAGACCGGCGACCTGTTCATCCGCGGCGTGCGCGGGCTTTCCATGTTCGCCGAATATCGGGGCAACGAGAAAGCGACCGCAGAAGCGTTCGACGAGGAAGGCTTCTTCACCACCGGCGACAAGATCGCGGTCCACAGCGACGGCTTCTGCAGCTTCGCCGACCGGGCCAAGGACATGCTCAAGGTCGGCGGAGAGAATGTCGCCGCCTCGGAGGTCGAGCGCGTGATCGCCGAACAGCCGCTCGCCCGCGAGGTCGCCGTTGTCGCGAAGAAGCATCCGATGCTGGACGAGGTGCCGGTCGCCTACATCCTGGTCGACGGCGGGGCCGCCAACGCGCCGCCGGACTACGGCGAGCGGATCATCGCCGCCTGCCGGCAGTCTCTGGCCGATTTCAAGGTGCCGACGGAAGTCCGCCTGGTCGACGATTTCCCCCGCTCGACCATCGAGAAGATCGCCAAGAACGTCCTGCGCGCGGAACTGGACGCCGACCAGGCCGGTAACGGCGATGGCTGACGGCCCGCCGCCGCGCGGGGCCGGGACGGCGAGCGGCCCGCCGGGCGCCGGGTCCATCGACGAGGCGGCGATCCGCGCCCATCGCGCGGAGCGCATCCGCCGGGAGCTGCACCGCCGGGACCGCGAAGCGGTATTGACGGTCGATCCGGTCAACCTGCGCTACGCCACCGGCACGCGGAACATGCAGGTCTGGACGATGCATAATATCGTCCGGTATGCGCTGGTTTTCGCCCACGGCCCGACAGTGCTGTTCGAGCTGGCGACCGGCCGGCATCTGAGCGCCGGGCTGGAGAGCATAAGCGACGTCCGGCCATCGATCCCCTTCGATTACATGCTGGTCGGCGGCACTGCCGAAGCGATGGCGCGGCGCTGGGCGGCGCAGATTCGCGGGACGCTGAAGGAACAGGGCTGCGCGGCGGACATCCTGGCGATCGACCGGGCGGACACGTTGATGGTCTGGGCGCTCGGGGAACAGGGCACCCGCGCCGTCGACGGAAAGGCGATCCTGGAACATGCGCGCGCCATCAAGTCGGCCGACGAAATCGCCGCGTTCCGGCTGTCGCTCGCCACTTGCGAAGCAAGCGTCCGCTCGCTGCACGGCTTCGCAGTCCCCGGCACGCGGGAGTCCGAGGCCTTCGGCCATCTGGTCGGCGAGAGCCTGGCCCGCGGCGGCGAATTTCCCGAGACCCGGTTGCTCACCGCCGGCCCGCGCACCATCCGTGGTTCCAGGAATCGTCCGACCGCGTCATGCAGGCGGGCGAACTTCTCTCCCTCGATACCGACCTGATCGGCCCGATGGGCTTCTACAACGACATCTCGCGCAGCTGGGTGGTCGACGGTGGCCGACCGACCCCGGCGCAGGCCACCCTGCTCGACCTTTCGCAGGCCCAGATCGAGCACAATATCGACCTGCTGCGCCCGGGCGTATCCTTTGTCGATTACGCCTCCCGGGCCTTCCGCCTGCCCGACGCCTATCTCGCGAACCGCTACGCCGACCTGGTCCACGGCTGCGGCCTGGGAGTCGAATACCCGTTCGTACTCTATCCGGAAGACGCCGACGACGGCATGTATGACGGCCATTTCGAAGCGAACACCATCGTCTGCGTCGAAAGCTATGTCGGCGCGTCCGGCGGGCCCGACGGCGTGAAGCTGGAACAGCCGGTGCTGATTGCGGAAAACGGGCCCGAAGTGCTGAGCGCGCTGCCGCTGGATGCCACGGATTTCTGAGTCGAGCGAGGGGCAGCGGCGCCGGCGCAGCAGCGGACGCCCCGTCCTCAAAGGGGATACCTCAGCGAAGAGTTTTCAGTCGGATCCGACAGGTAGAGCGACGCGTCCCCCCTCCCTTTGGATTCCTCTGCGAAATTCCCGGGGAAGGTTTTGTCGGGAGCGGATCGGGTATTTTCCGGCAGCTTTGGGTATCGATCAGGGTGTTCGATCCAGCGCTGCCGGGCCGTGCGTCGGCGTATTTTGCGGATTTCGGGTGCGCCGGGGTCTCACGGTCCGGCGAGCAGGCAAGCCCGGCGCATATTGTAGACGGTGGCTGCGGCGAAGAGACGGGCCGTGTTCCTGTCCAGGGAAGGGCTTCTGGCGCGCCGCAGCCCGTAGAAGCGCTTGAGGGCGGAGAAGACGGCCTCGACCGGGGCGCGTCTTCGCGCGATCAGGTCGTTGCGGCGCTTCTGCCAGGGAGGCAGCGCGGCTCTGTGCTTGTTCCGCCGGTGCATGATCCGGTCCTTGATGCCGGCGGCCTTGAGCCGCGCCCGTCTGGCCGCCTGCTCGTAGGCCCTGTCGCCATAGACGGCGGCCTCGTCGCCGCAGATCAGCCGGTCGGCGACCTCGCTTTCGTAGGTCTTGGCCGAACTCAGCACCACGCGCCGGATCAGCCCGGACCCCTGGTCAACGCCCAGATGCGCCTTGTAGCCGAAGAAGGCGCGGCCCTGCTTGCGGGTCCAGTCGGCGCCGGGTTCCCTGGGGGCCCGCGCGCCCGCGCCGGCCTTGTAGGACGGCGGGCGCGAGGCCGCGGCCACCAGCGTGGCGTCCATCAGCGTGCCCTTGCGCAGGATCAGACCGGCGGCGTCGAGCTGATGGTTGATCGCCTCGAACGCCGCCTCCAGAGCCGAGCCCGCATCGGCGCGGAAGCGACAGATCGTCGTCTCGTCCGGCGTCTCCCCGTCGAGCGCAAAGCCGCAAAAACGCCGGAACGACAGGCGGTCCAACAACGCCTCCTCCAGACCGGGATCCGAAAGGTCGTAAAGCGCCTGCAGATAAAGCGCCTTCAACATCGACAAGGGCGCATAGGGCGGGCGGCCCCGACCCCCCGGACGAACCTGCGACGCCAGACGCTCGAGCGCAGACCAGTCGATCAGACCGTCCAGCCGCTCAAGCTTACGGTTCGACCCAAGACGCGGAGAAACAAACGCCTCCGCAAACCCCAACTGACCCTTGCCGCTCATCGCCGACCCCCGATTGGTGATACCCACACAGAATCACATCCCGAACCCTTTGAGAATCTCCTTTTCGCAGAGGAATCCATTGGAGGGACATCCGGCACTGCATGGTCACAGACATAAATCCCCTTGAAACGCTCCCCTGCGCACCTCTGCCTTTCCGGCCGGAATGCCGGGCCGAGGCGCCTCTCCACGCTTCAAGAAAAAACACTTGCCAAGCGCGGAATATTTCCTATATTGGTTGGCAGGAACATATACCGAACATCGAGGATTTCCCATGCCCATCTCCTTCCCCGTGCCCGAGCCCCGCCTCATGGGGCGTTATGGTCTGCTGTCGACCCGGCAGGAGGCGTTCTGCCGCCATTTCGTCGCCTGCGGCAACGCCGCCGAGGCGGCGCGCCGGGCCGGTTATGCCGAGCGCTCGGCGCGCCAGTCCGGCCACGCCCTGCTGGAGCGGTCCCACATCGTCGAGCGGGTGCGCCAGATCCGGCTGCTGTGGCGCCAGACGGCGCGGGCCGAGGTCCAGATCCTGCTCGCCCGGCTCGAACAGGTCTGGCAGGCCGCGGCGGCGGCCGAGGCGCCGCAGCTGATGCTGCGGGTCGTCCGGTTCCAGGCCGAGCTCTCGGGCCTGTCGCGCGAAGGCCAGGCTCACCGCCCGGACTACTGGCCCGTGCCCGACGAGGACGAGTTCGGCGAGGTTGCCGCGGCGGCGGGCATGACCGCGCCCGGCCCGCTGGCGCAGGCGGTGCGGCTGGGTGGCGAACGGGCGGAGCGGGCGCTGGCCCGGCACGAGGCGCAGGCGGCCGGGCCGGACGGGCCCGGCGAAAAGGCCGTCAACGGGGCCGTCAACGGGCCCGTCAACGGGGAGGCCGAACGGCTCCGCGCCGAGATCGAGGACTGCCGGCGGCTGCTCGACCCGCCCGCCCCGGCGCCGGACTCGGACCGCGTATTTCCGCCGACCGACCGCGACCTTCCTTTCCGGCCGAAGCCCGGTTTCGGCGAGCATCCGGACATCCGCAAGGGCGACGATGAGTATATCGACGGCGTCGAAAGCGACTGGATGAACCGCCTCCGCAACGGCGACGAACCGGTCGAACCGTGGCCCGACGCCCCGACCCACGAGGATCCCTTCGCTTCCGCGCAGGACGACCCGGAACAGGACGACCCGGAGCGGGACGGCGAGGCGGAGGACGGCCCGTCCGCGCCGGCGCCGCTCGCCGGACAGGAGGACAGCGCCCCATGCCGGCATCCGGCGAACGGCCTCGGCCGGGCCGACGCCGCGCCCTGCGCCGCCGCATCCCCGGCCCCGGCGCCCCACGCCGCCCGTTCGGCCCACCGGCAGAACGGCAGCGCCGCCGGACAGAACGGAGCCGCCCATGACATTTCATGACATTTCATGACGCCCGTTACCTGTTGCCCGAACCCGCGCCGTCATTTCGACCGGAGCCCCGGATTTGTTCCGGGGCGGAGCGGAGAAATCTTTCCGGCACGGCGCTCCGGTCCCGGCGCCGCGGGTGAAAGATTTCTCCGCTCGCTGCGCTCGGTCGAAATGACGGAGGGGGTATGCGCTCGGTCGGAATGACGGGAGGGGGCATGCGCTGCCAACGGCAGAACCGCCCGAACCTGCTTATCGGACCGCCGGTGCGCGGCTGGCGCCGCGCCAACCCCACCCGGTGCGCGAAAAGCGCGCCGACCCGGACGTTGCCCTAGTGGCTGAGTTCCTTGATCGCCTCGTCCAGCCCATGGAGGGTCAGTTCGTACATCCGGTGCTCGAAGGCGTCGCCGATCATGCCGATCGAGGGTGTATACTGCCAGTGCCGCTTCGGCACCGGATTCAGCCAGACGCAATGGGTGAAGGTCTGGACGATGCGGTTGAGCCAGACCTCGCCCGCCTCCTCGTTCCAGTATTCGACCGAACCGCCCGGCATGGCGATCTCGTAGGGGCTCATGGAGGCGTCGCCGACGAAAATCACCTTGTAGTCGCTGCCGTAGGTATGGAGCACGTCCCAGGTCTTCATCGGCTCGCTGTTGCGCCGGCGGTTGTCCTCCCAGACGAAATCGTACAGGCAGTTGTGGAAGTAATAATACTGCAGATGCTTGAACTCGGTCTTGCAGGCCGAAAACAGCTCCTCGCAGACCTTGACGTGCGGGCTCATCGAGCCGCCGACATCGAAGAAGATCAGCACCTTCACGGCGTTGTGCCGCTCCGGCACCATTCTGATATCGAGCCAGCCCTGCTTGGCGGTCGAGTGGATGGTGTCGGGCAGGTCGAGCTCGTCGGCCGCGCCTTCCCGGGCGAAGCGGCGCAGCTTGCGCAGGGCGATCTTGATGTTGCGGGTGCCGAGTTCGACCGAATCGTCGAGGTTGCGGAATTCGCGCTTGTCCCAGACCTTGACCGCCGAGAAATTGCGGTTGCCGTCCTGGCCGATGCGCACGCCTTCCGGATTGTAGCCGTAGGCGCCGTAGGGGCTCTTGCCGGCGGTGCCGATCCACTTGTTGCCGCCCTGGTGCCGGCCCTTCTGCTCTTCGAGGCGCTTCTTCAGTTCCTCCATGAGCTTTTCCCAGCCGCCCATGGCCTCGATCTCGGCCTTCTCCTCCTCGGTCAGGTGGAGCTCGGCCATCTTGCGCAGCCAGTCCTCCGGGATGTTGGCCGGATCGAACAGCTCGGAGAGCATTTCCAGCCCCTTGAAGACATGGCCGAACACCCGGTCGAACTTGTCCAGGTTTCGCTCGTCCTTCACCAGCGCGGAGCGGGACAGATAATAGAAATCGTCGACCTTGTAGTCGGCCAGCCCCTGCTTCACGGCTTCGAGCAGCAGCAGATATTCCTTCATGCTGACCGGCAGATGGGCCTTGCGAAGCTCGAGGAAGAAGGAGGTGAACATGGCGCTCGTCGAATCCCAACGGGAAAACCGCGCCCGGCCGGGCGGACAGCAGGTTGCCGGGCGGCGCACTATAATCCGGTCGTCGCCGCGGCGGATAGGGATTTTCGCGCCGGATCGCGCCGCACGCGCGCAAGGCCGATCGGAGACGCCGAAGTGGCGGTGATTAAATTATTCCTGATTGCATTATTTTTTTCTTGATATAGTTGACTTCATTCTCTATATGGGACCCATTAACGTCCGAAGTCCGCCTGCCACAGTCTGCGGGCACCCCAGGCATCCGCAGTGTCGATCCCTTTGCGGCCCGCCGAGTCAGGCGGCCCGAGGCGGCGACTGCCCTTGTCCGGGCGGGCCCGGCCGGTCGGGTCCCTCGACCCGGCAGTCTCCTTCCGTTCGGGATGTCCGGTCCGCGGACCGCGGGCTCAGAGGCGAAGATGCCCGGTTTTCCGCCATTCCGGCGCGGCTGCCGCCCCCGTCTCCGTCATTTTAAGCCGGGCTGCGCGACCGCATAGCGAACAAAAACTATAGAATAATATCCTATCTGATACGCATTTGCGCGGCCGGTTTCGGGTTGCGGTCAATTATTTTATATCTAAAATATTTAGACCTAAACTAATTGTGGCCGGCTCAGTCGGAACCGGACCAGCCGGGAAAGCTGCCGGCAGCCGGAGCGGCGTCGCGATGTGGAAACCGCCTGAACGGATCAAGTATGCACCGGAACCCGGCGCCTGGCCGACGCGGATAGAGGCCGAGTCTTCCCTGTGGTTCAGCCCGATCCGCATCGGCCCGCTGACCCTGACGAGCCGCACCTGGGTGCCGGCCATGGTACCCTGGCGATCCAACGAGGAAGGCTGGGTCACCGACGACGTGCTCGACTGGTACGAGCAGTTCGCCCGCGGCAAGCCCGGCGGCCTGGTCATCGAAGCCACCGGCATCCGCGATATCCCGTCCGGCCCGCTGCTGCGCATTGGCCACGACCGCTACATTCCCGGGCTCAAGGAACTGGCGCAGACTGTCCGGCGCGCCAGCGAAGGGCAGACGCGCCTGTTCATCCAGTGCATCGACTTCCTGGCGATCCGGCGCCGGCCGGATCCGGCGAAGTTCCTCGACCGCTTCCTCGTCGTCACCGACGACATCCGGGCGGCGCTGGGCATGGAGGCTGCGGACGAGACAGCAATCCGGGAGACGCTGAAGGCAATGCCGGACGCCGAACTGGACGGCGTCCTCGACGCGCGCCAACTCGAATCGCTGCGTATGGGCTTCCGCGAACGGGTCGGCGACACCCATGTGCCGCATATCCGCGATCTGCCCGGTGTCCTGCCCGACCTGTTCGCCGATGCTGCGCAGCGCGCGCAGGAAGCCGGCATCGACGGCGTCGAGTTGCACTACGCCCACGCCTACACCATGGCCTCCTTCCTGTCCCGGACCAACGACCGGGACGACGGCTACGGCGGCTCCAGGGAGAACCGGGTCCGCCTGCCGCTCGAAGCGTTCGCCCGGGTGCGCGAGGTCGTCGGCGCGGATTATCCGGTCGGCTGCAGGTTCCTGACCGAGGATATCGTCGACGGCGGCTCCGGGGTTCCCGACAGCAGCTTCTATGCCGCCGAATTCGCCCGCGCCGGCATGGATTTCCTGTCGCTCTCCCGCGGCGGCCGGTTCGAGGATGCCAAGCAGCCCAACATCGGCGAAGCGGCCTACCCCTATACCGGCCGGTCCGGCTATGAGTGCATGCCGGCCTACATCTCCGACGAGTTCGGGCCGTTCGGCCGCAACATCGAGCCGGGCGCGGCGGTCCGCAAGGCGGTGCGCGACGCAGGCTTCGAAACGCCGGTTATCGTCACCGGCGGTGTCCACGGGTTCGAGAAGGGCGAGCGAATCCTGCAGGAAGGCAAGGCGGACATCGTCGGCATCGCCCGGCAGGCGCTCGCCGATCCGGACTTCTTCCTCAAGGTGCGGGCCGGCTGCGGCAGCGAGGTCCGGGTCTGCGAATACACCAACTATTGCGAAGGGCTCGACCAGAAGCACAAGCAGGTGACCTGCAAGCTGTGG
>Ga0209543_1002355_pt1 | contig 13877 bp, 10 predicted proteins | sample MesohylFT_FD_187296 | JGI IMG/M metagenome (GOLD analysis project Ga0209543, IMG submission 187296) | Host-associated microbial community of the marine sponge Aplysina aerophoba from Gulf of Piran - sponge mesohyl, lysed by freeze-thaw... | ecosystem: Host-associated > Porifera > Sponge >...
TATTCCGCACTCGAAAAACACTCTCAATACTCTCAAAGCCGTCACTTACGCCTGCACTGTATGCTGGCAACACAAGCAGTGCAAGTATCATGATATTGTTTATTATTTTCATGATTCATTCTACCATATTTTTTGAAATTGAAAATAAAATACAGTATCCACAAAGCGAAAATCTTTCCTTCACTTTAAACAAATCATTACCTTCTTCTCGTTTATCTTCTTTTGCGCTCTACTGTTTTGATAATTAAAACAATCTAATAGTTTGCACTTTTGCACTGCTATTCTTTTCTATCAGGACATTCATCTACTAAAGTACGTTCAACTGTTTTATCACAAACCACATCCAACAAAACTTCTGTGTAAAATCATTTTTTGGCGCCCCAGAAAATGAATTTCCTAAAAAATGACATCATACGGGATGGTTCGGGTTCTATCATATACCCTATACGGGATGGTTCGGGTTCTATCATATACCCTATACGGGATGGTTCGGGTTCTATCATATACTCTTTTACTTTCAAAAAATCTGAAAACTCTGAAAACACAGACAGTTGTTTACCTACCATCTCACGTCTCTCGTTTTGATCTCTGACAATATATCCTAATCTTCTTTTTAGTTCGTCTATATAAAAAAATTGATCTCCCAAAGTAGCTTCAGCCGTCTGATCGCACACCACACCGTACAAACTTCTTTGTAAAATCTCTTTTTGCCGACTCTGCCTTTCTTCCCAATACTGAACTTCTTTGAGTATTCCTATACAAAATTTCAAATTACCGCACAAATCATTTTCTTGCAAATCACATTCAACCTGTACAGGTGGCAACACGATATCGCCATCAGTATCATGCAATCTCTTCTGCAGTATGACAATATGTAGAAAATTCTCCGTCGATCCCATCCGAAATAAACTCTCAGCACTAATAAATTCAGTTACTTGCTTTTTGAGCACATTCTCATACCAATCAGCATGCGCGACGCCTAATTGTGGCAAACATCTGACGTGTTTTTCAAAATCATACTCAATAAAAAAAGGCGCACAGGCAGCTGATTGCGCTATCCGAGTACTTATTTCACGCTCCATTTGCATAAATTCATCCAGATTGTCCCTCACATTCTTAAGGCGCTCTTCCAAATTTAGGTGTGCACATTCTTCTTGTAACACAACAAGAGGGTTCTCTTTACTCCTAAAAAACCTCTTTAGCTCAATACTTTTTGCTAATAACTTTAAGAGTTGGGAGATCGGTTTGCTTAGACTCATTACCATGGATACCTTATATTCTTGAAGACAATCTGTTAGTTTAGATTTTTCACAAAGTTTGGATAAATCACTCCTGCGCTGATCGTGAGACACCTCATACTGGTCAATAACTTCAACACTTCTTTGGCAATCCAGAATCGATACAATGTGCTCGTCCAGCAAACGCTTAGTTTTTTTGAGTGCTTTCAGAAAATTTTCCCAACGGCACATTAAGTCATGAGGAGAAGGATCTTGAGATGCATGATCACACACCACTTTATAACGGCAACCTAGCGAGTCATCATCCTGCAAGGAGCATACATCCTCTCTATAGCTGCCATTCAAAAACTCATCAACTAACCTCAAATTTTTAATGTTAAGGTTTGTTGAATGGCGGGGATCATGGCAAAATAGAGAGCAACAATACCGCAATGAGCGCACAGCATTTGTCAGACAATATCTATTATCCTCATACTCAACGACACGCACCTTACTGTATTCCTCACCCATACTGTCAACAAATCTTTGATCGAATGTTAAACCTATATCTCCAATAAGATCTTCATTTTCAGGATTACTATTAACAAAACAGTTATCGTCCCCAACCAAACCCTCTAGACAAACTCGAAGTTCATACTTCTGTTTTAACACATGCCTTAGTTTTGTTTGAAAACCCTCGATTTCAGCCTGATTCCGCACTCGAAAAACACCTGCAACACTCTCATCACTTAATTGAATGCTTGCACCGTATACCTGCAACGCAGTCAGCATACAGAATATCATTCTATTGTTTATTACTTTCATGATTCAAAATACCATTTTATTAAAAAATTCACAACAATAAGGAAGCGTTGACCTCTATCATAACGCAAAAAGTTGAGTTTCATTACGCACCCATAGAGCCCTAAAGCGCAGCTCTCTTTGCAACACTAAAAGATGGCAGCGCCTACAATCCTCTTAAGACGTCGATCTAGGTTTCATATACTCTTTTATTTTCAAAAATTCTGAAAAACAAGACAATTGTTTATCTATCAGCTTACTTCTCTCGTTTTGATATCTGATAATATTCCCTAGCAGGCTTGCTTGCAGTTCTTGTATATAAGGAAATTTATCTCCCAAAACATCTTCAGCTGTCTGATCGCACACCACACCGAACATACTTCTTTGTAAACTCTCTTTTTGCCGACTCTGCCTTGCTGCCAAACCCTTAATTTCTTCGAGTATTTTGATACAAATTTCCAAATTACCGCACAAGTCCTTTTTCTTAAAACCACATTTAAAGTATATAGGTGGCAACATGAGAGCGTCTTTACTATTATGCAATATATGCCTAACGCTGATAATACGGTAAAAACAATCCCCCATCGCCCTCTTCCGCACAAGCTCTTCAGCATCAATAAATTTAGTTATGTGCTCTCTTATCACACGATCATACCACTCAGCATGCTCCATGCCTAATGGTAGAAAACGTATTATATCTTCTTCAAATTCATACTCTTTAAAAAAAGTCGCGCTGCGAGCTAATGTCTCTAGCCGAAAACTTATTTCACACTCCATTTGCAAAAACTCATCCAGATTGTCCCTCAAATAATCACAGCGCTTCTGTAAATCGAATTTTGCACATTTTTCTTGTAACAGAACAAGAGGGTTGTCTTTCCTAAAAGACCTCTCTCGCTCAAAACATTTTTCAAAGAAATCGAAGGCTTTGCACATCGATTGTGTTAGATCTAATTTCACGAATATCGCATAATTTTTAAGACTATTTATTAGTGCAAATTCGTCACCAAGGGTGGTGAAACAACTCCCTTTATCATCGCTAGAACCCTCATCTTGAACCATAACATCAACATTCTTTATGCAAGCATAAATCACTGTGAGATGCTCTTCCACCAAACGCTTAGTATCTTTGATTCTTTGCAGAAAATTTTTCCAACGGCACATTAAGTCATTAGGATCAGGATCTTGAGCCAGATGAAAACAAGCCTCTGTCAGATCGAGGCCCTTAAAAAACTCATTAACTAAGATCAACCCCCGAGCCTCAGTGATTGTATTATTACGAAAAAGTCGAGACAAACACATCTGCAATGAGCCCACACCCCTTCTCAGTTCATCTCTATCACCCTTATACACAACGACATTCACCCTACTGAATTCCTCGCCCATACTGTCAACAAACCTTTGATCTAATGTTAAGCCCATATTTCCAATAAGATCTGCATGTTCAGGATTACTGTTAGCTAAATAGTTCGCTTCCCTCATCAAACCCTCTATCCGCTCTTGAACTTCATAACGCTGTTGGAACATTAGTTCTGTTTGACTAGCCTCGCTTGCAGACTTATGCCGCACTCGAAAAACACCTGCAACACTCTCATCACTTAATTGAACGCTTGCACCGTATACCTGCAACGCAGTCAGCATACAGAATATCATTCTATTATTTATTATTTGCATAATGCAATGTACCATTTTGTTAAAAAACTCACAACATGAAGGAAGCGTTGACCTCTATCATAACGCAAAAAGTTGAGAGGCATTACTCCCGCTCTCCAGCACAGTGGGTCGCACGACAACTATCATCTTCTGCATAAGGATTTATTGGTCATGGCTATGCCTATCCACTGATCCGATAGTTCTATCAAACAGACAGCGATAAAAATTTAACAGATTCAAAAATTCTGAACATGATTCCAAGAAGCATGCTATCATCTGACTTCTATCGTTTACGCTTACACAGTGAGAATACACGATCAGGCGCTGTTCTTCTTGTACTATATCAGAAAGCCTATCTCCTAAATTATATTTAGCAGTCGGATCACAAAACACAGCATAAATATTTCTGTTCACAACTTTTCTTGCACTACACAGATAGCTGTCCAAATTCTGAATTTCTTTAAGCCTTTCTATAAAATTTTCCAAATGGCTGCACAAATCATTAGTATCAAATGATTTATAATCGCTCACCTGTATAGGTGGCAACACGCTATCGTCCTCATTGTCAGAACCACTGCAAAGATCTTGAGTATCAGGCTCTCTCCTGCTTCCCAAAGGATCATCTATAGGGTGCTGTTGAGCATAAACCGCTATCCTTCGCTGCAATGAGCCCTCAAAATCAGTAAATTCAGTTACGAGACGATTTAAACGCCTACCCCACCACCCAAACCATTTAGCATCCTCCCGGTTTAATTTTGGAAAAACGCTGTTATATTCTTCAATATTATCCTGCTTAAAAAAATGCACGCAGCCAGCCAATCTCTCTATCCGAGTGGTTAGTTTGCACTCCTTATTCCAAAAATCATATAGGTTTTTCTGGAAATTAGCATAGTGTGTTGATAAAGGTTGTGCTGCACATTGTTCTCGCAACACAACAAGAGGGTGACACCTAAAGCAATACCTAAAATAACTCTCTTGCTCCAAATGTTCTGGCAATAACTCTAAGACTCTACATATCTCTTGTTCTATAGAATTTACGCACCTGCGATAGCCTTTAAGATTTGCCTTTAGTGCATCTTTTGCAAAAAACTTAGCAAAAAACCTCCCAGGGCGAAAGTCTGCAACACCCTGCACCATAGAATCAACACTTTTTTTACAAGCATCTATTGATAAAATATGCTCTTCCACTAAGCGATGAGTATCTTCGAGTTTTTCTCTAAAATTTTCCCAATGGGACATTACGTCCTGATGGGCGCCTTGATCAGGGTGCGAAAAAGCCGCTTGGCTTGCGCCATTATGCAAATATACATCAGCTTTGCGTAAAGGATTCATAACACTGTCTGCCTTGCTCAAAAATCCATCACACCTAGTACGAAAGTCTCGTAAAGTCTGCACCATCTCCTCTCTAGTACTCTTATACTTCTCTACCCACTCCTTGCTCGATGGGAAACCCATATTTTGCATCAGAGTGTCATCTATTTCAGTAAGATTTGCACAGTCAGGATTACTTTCAACATTGCTTTCAACAACAAAGTTCGCAAAACTTCTCAAACCTTCTATCCGAGCGCAAACTTCATGGTCCTGCCGCACAAGATGTCTGAGGAGGTGAGTAATGATTTCTTCGCTATCTATTGATGATGCGCTTTTTGCTTGTAACGCAATCATCACACATAGTGTCATTATATTTTTTATTATTTTCATGATTCAATTGTACAATTCATTCAAAAAAATCATAATATATAAGCAGCATCAAAACTTAAAGAGTGAACATCTTTCCCTCACTTTAAACGCCGCTGGCACCAGCTACTTCTTTTTTGATCTCCCTCCAACACATCACAAGCCACGAAGGTCTTAAAAATAACTGTAAGAATTTGTACATCTCTTTTGATATATCTACACAGCCAGATGGACATTCCTCTTTTGCCAAACTAGCAGTTTTGTGGAGCAGTTCTATAAAATTTTTCCAATTGAATATTATGCATTTAGGATGCTGAATTGTAACATCAGGATGAGACTCGTTAGCGCGTGATTGCTGCAGAAATTGAGTACACTGATCAAGAAATGCACTCGCATGACTTGCCATCACAAATGAAGAATACTTATAAACTTCTCCAGAATACTTATACTTCTGACTTTCAAGAAGATTTGCATCTTCAAGACTCCTTTCAACAAAAAAGTTCACATAGGCAATCACACCCTTTATCCGAACATGAAGTTCAACAGTATTCATGAATTCCAACAGTTTAACAGTCTGTTTGGGTCTTTGGTCGCCTTCCTTCCACATTTGCAAAAATTCCTTCACCGTCTTAACCGTTTTTCTGGGGTGAGCAACTATTTCGTCGAAATCTGGTACTGTTGATTCTGCACCGTGTACCTGCAGCGATGCCAGCACACATACTATGATAATATTGTTTATTGTCTTCATGGATTAGGGTACCACTTCATTAAAGAATTATAAAGCCGTAAGCATCTTCTAGTTTATCTTCCTTTTTCAATATATCTTCCAGAGAGATTCTAACGATTTCTTTCTCCTATACATATGATATTAATTTCCATAGATCACATACCATTACATTAAAAAATTCACAATATTTTAGACAGCATCAAGCCTTCAAGCAGTAACAATCTCTCCCTCACTCCCACTCACCAGCACAGTGGGTCGTAAGACAACTATCCATCTTTTCTGCATAAGAATTTATAGGTGAGGATTTATCATAAAACACCGCATAAATTCACAGATCTTTCAGAATCCTCAACTGTTTAGTACAGCACTTAACGGATTCCTCAAATAAATTTCTCTTGTTCAAAAGGTCTGAAAATGAATTCAAGAAGCCTGCTATCACCCGACTTCTATCGTTTACGTTTACACAGTAAAAATACACTCTCAGGCGCTGCTATTCTTGTACTATATCAGAAAGTCTATCTCCCAACTTATATTTAGCAGGCGGATGATAAACCACAGCATAATAGTTTCTGTACACAATCTTTCTGTCGACACACAGAGCGCTATCCAACTTCTGAATTTCTTTAAGCCTTTCTATAAAATTTTCCAAATTGCTGCACAAATCATTAGAATCCAATACTTTATAATCGCTCACCTGTGTAGGTGGCAACACACTATCGCCCTCATCGCCAGAACCACTGCAAAGATCTTGAGTATCAGGAAAGGAGTACTTTTTAGTGTAATCCTCTCTCCTTCGCATCAATGAATCCTGAAAACCAGTGAATGCAGTTGCTAGACGCTTTAAACGCATAACCCACCACCCAAACGATTTAGCATCCTGCTCGTTTAATTTTGGAAAAACGCTGTCATATTCTGCGACATTATCCTTCTTAAAAAAATGCGCGCGGTCAGCCAATATCGCTATCCGAGTGGTTAGTTTGCACTCGGTCTCCCAAAACTCATGTAGGTTTCCCTGAAAATTAGCATAGTGTGTTGACAAAGGTTGTGCTGCACATTGTTCTTGCAACACGACAAGAGGGTGACGCCTAAAACGCAGTTCTCTTTGCGATACTACAAGATCACACACGCGCCCACGATTCACAAACGCGTTCCTCCTCAGATAGTCTCATTTTCAAAAATTGTGAGAATGAATCCTCGAAGTTGCCTATCATTCTAGATCTACAGCCTTTATTGTTAAACAAATCTGATAGTGATGACAGCAGTTTTTCTCCATTAAGAGATTCTTTGCGCACATAACATACAACCTCCTCCTTACACTGCCTTGCGCAGATAGACAAATTATTTTCCAAATCCAAAATCTCTTGCAGTCTGTTTATCAAATTTTCCAAATTGCTACACCAATGCTTAGAGTCAAATGCAACCTGTATAGGTGTCAACACGCTATCGCCATCATTTGCACGCAAACACTTACCACAGACGCAAAGAGCTTGCTCGTTAAGCGCGCTCCTTTGCTTCAATGTATTTTTATCATCAGTCAATCCTTGTGAGAGCACGCCCAAACGCCTTCCCCACTCCTTATACCATTCAACATACTGCGCTCTTAATTCTGACAAATCGCTTAATTTCAAAAAAAATATGTCATCTTCAATATTATGCTGCTCAAACAAATTTGCGTAAACAGCCACACCCTCTATCCAAGCATTTATTTTAGAGTCCAATGTCACAAAATTATCCAGCTTGCCTTTGAAAAGAGCATAACTATCTTGTGATTTGTCATCCCTTGACCATAAATTTAAGAGTTGGCACATCTGATATACTCCTGGCGCCTCCCTGAAACAATCACCATTTTCGTCATCTAATTGTGCACCGTGTGCCTGCAACGATGCCAGCACACACATTACTATAATATTGTTGATTGTCTTCATGCATTAGAGTATCACACAACAAAACCTCTAGTCAGCATCAAGCACTTAAAAGGTGTGACTATCTTTCCTGCACTTGCAACACCTCTTAGTACCTTATATCTTCGTTTTTGGCCCTCCCCCCCCAAGAGAACTATAATCTTGCCCAAAAAGCAGCTCTCTAAGGGCTGACACACCTGCGCTTGCTGAGCGGCTGACACACCTGCGCTTGCTGAGCGGCTTCCACCACACCATTTCTCGTGTTCAAAAAACCTAAAAATGCATACAAGTATCCATCGATTTTCTTACTTCTACATTCTATCAGGTTAAGATATTCTCTTAGTCTGCACTGCTGTTCTGTTGAATCAGGAATTTGATATCCCAAAGCACGCGCAGCACCCTGATCCTTAAGTACCTTAAAAACACTGCTGTCTAAAAGATTTCCTTGGCTACACTGCTTGGCTTGCCAATTCTGAGTATCTTGCAGGATTGCTATAAAATTTTTTAAATGGCAGCCCCAATCAGTAGTGCCACATTCGTTAAAATCACTGTCAGCATGTTTGGCAGGTAAACAATTATAACCTCTGAAACGATAGCGCATACGCCGATATTCAGCGCCTTCAGCGATAAATTGATTTGCCAAACCAAACAACTGGATTGCCCACTTCTGATAACATTCAACATTTGGCGATCTTAATTGTTCCCAAAGAATGTCATTTTCAATATTATGCTGCAGAAAAAAAAGCGCGCAGCCAGACAATCTCTCTATTCGAGAGATTACTTCATCCTCCATTCGCAAAAACTGATGCAGATAGCATATCACATTATCACAGTGCTTTTTTAAAACAAGAGGATCTCGCATAAAAGCGGTATTTTGCTCCAAATATTTTGACCATAAATCTAAAAGTCGCAAAATCTGATCTTCTGGGCTCTGATCTTCTGGGTTTTGTAAAGTTTCTAGTGCAGATATTAATTTCCAAAACTCTGAACACACAGACAGTAGTCCATCTACCCTCTGACCTCTCTCGTTTTGAGCGTCGACAAGATCCCCTATCAGGCTTCGTTTCATTTGTTGTATATAAGGAAATTGATCTCTCAAAGTAGCTTCAGCTGTCTGATCACACACCACACCGAACACACTTCTTTGTAAACTCTCTTTTTGCCGACTCTGCCTTGCTTCCCAGAGCTCAATTTCTTTCAGTATTTTTATAAAAATGTCCAAATTACCGCACAAATCATTTTTTTGAAAATCACATGTAACCTGTATAGGTGGCAACACGATATCGCCATCATCATGCAATACCTTCTGAGCTTTGACGATATCTGAAAAATTCCCCTCCGCCAAACGCCTCAATAAATCCTCAGCGCTAATAAATTCAGCGAGTTGTCTTCTTAGCACCTGGTCATACAAATCAACATAATTCATGCCTAATTGTGGAAAACGTCTGACGTATCCTGCAAAATCATACTCTATAAAAAAAGGCGCGCAGCGAGCTAATTTCTCTAGCCGAGTACTTATTTCTCGCTCCATTTGTATAAACTCATCCAGATTGTCCCTCACATTCTTAAGGCGCTCTTCCAAATTTAGGTGTGCACATTCTTCTTGTAACACAACAAGAGGGTTCTCTTTACTCCTAAAAGCTCTCTCTTTCTCCAAACATTTTGTAAGCATATTTAAGCATTTGCACATCTTTCTTTCTAGGCCTTCTACCACGATTCTCCCATAACTTTTAAGATTATTTTTGAGTACAGATTTATCACACAGTCTGGACAAATCACTCCTGAACGAAGAATAAACAGCACCCTGGACAATACCATCAACGCTATTTATGCAAAGAGAAATCGATGTGAGATGTTCTTCCGCCAAACGCTTAATATCTTTGATGACTTCCAGAAAATTTTCCCAACGGGACATGAAGTCATGAGGATCAGCATCTTGAGCCGGGTAAGAACAAACCTCTTTGTCCTTGCCGTTCAAAAATTCATCAACTACAATCAAATCATCCACCTCAGGGCCTTGCATGCAATTTAGAGAGAAATAACCGTTTAAATCTCTTGCGCACCATACCAGATCGTCTCTAGCCCTTTTATACGGAAGGATAGGAATCGCCCTAAATTGCGCACCCATACTGTTAATAAAATTTTGATGTAATGTTAAACCTATGTTTCCAACAAGAATGTCTCTTTCAGAACGAGCGTTAGAAAAAAATTGCGCATGTTCCTCAAAAACCTCTCGCCGAGCCCGAATTTCAGAACGCTGTTTCAATAAATGCCTTAGTTTTGCTTTCAAATCCTCGATTTCAGCCTGATTCCGCACTCGAAAAACATCCGCAACACTCTCACTTAATTGAACGCCTGCACCGTATGCCTGCAATGCAGTCAGCACACACACTATCATTATACTGATTGTCTTCATGGCTAGATTATACTAATTTCCTTCACTTTAAACACATCTATATTCTTCTCGTTCACCCCAAAGTACGTTCAGCTGTTTAATCCACCACACCGAACAAACCTTCGGCCTAAAATCATTTTTTGGCGCTCCAGAACATGAGTCGGCTCAAAAGTGAGACTGGTTCAGGTTCGGGTGCTACCATGTACTCTTTTATTTTTAAAAAATCTGAAAACGCAAGCAAGTGTTTATCTATCATCTCACGTCTCTTGTTTTGATCGCTGATAAGATTCCCTAGCCTTCTGCTTTTCAATATTTCTATATAAGGAAATTGATATTCCAAAGTAGCTTGAGCTGTCTGATCGCACAGCACACCAAACACACTTCTTTGTAAACTCTCTTGTTGCCGACTCTGACTTTCTTCCAAAGCCTGAACTTCTTCGAGTATTTTTATAAAAATGTCCAAATTACCGCACAAATCATTTTCTTGAAAATCACATGTAACCTGTATAGGTGGAAACACGATACAGTCATCTCTCTCATGCAAAACTCTGAGAATATCTAGCAAATCTGGTCCATAACCAGCAGTGAATTTCTCAGCATCAAGAAATTCACTTACTTGCTTTTTTACCACCTTCTCATACCAATCAGCATGCGCGACGCCTAATTGTGGAAAACGTCTGACGTCTTGTGCAAAATCATAGCGAATGAAAAAATGCGCGCATCCAGCCAATCTCTTTAGCCGAGCACTTATTTCACGCTCCATTTGTATAAACTTATCCAGATTTTCCCTCACATTATCACGACGCTCTTCTAACGTTAATTTTGAACTTTCTTCCTGTAACAAAACAAGAGGGTTTTCTCTAATCCTAAAAGACCTCTCTTGCTCAAAACTTTTTTCAAATACATTTAAGAGTCCGCACATCTTTTTTGTCAGACATGCGACCTGGCAACTCCTATACTCTGATATATTCTCTCTGAGTACAGATTTGTCACAAAGTCTGGATAATTCACTCCTGGGCTGACCGCGGACCTCATCCTGGTTAATAGATTTAAGACTAACTGTGCACTCAAGAATCGATATAGAATGCGTTTTCAGCAAACACTGAATACCTTTGATTTCTTCCAAAAAATTTTCCCAGCGGGACATTAAGTCATGAGGATCAGGTCTTTCTATATCCAAGGCGCGTACACCTAGATCAGCTCTATTCAAAAATTTATCAACTGACATCAAAGCCCTAACCGCAGGTGTTTCTGTATAACTGCGACCGCGAAAGCAAAAATCCCTTAATGCGCAGAGAGCAACTGTTAGCTCATCTCTACTATCCTTATACACAGCGGCATTCACCTGACTGTATTTCTCACCCATACTGTCAACAAATCTTTGATCGAATGTTAAGCCTATATCTCCAATAAGATCTGCATTTTCAAGATTACTGCTATCAAAAAATTTCGCTTCCGTAGCCAAACCCTCTAGCCGATCCTGAATTGCACACCTCTGTTTCAACACTTGTCTTAGTTTTGTTTTAAACGGCTCGAGTTCAGACTTATGCCGCACTCGAAAAACATCTGCAACACTCTCATCACTTAATTGGACGCCTGAACCGTGTACCTGCAACGCTGCCAGCACACACACTATCATTATATGGTTTATTATTTTCATAACTCGAAAATACCATAAAAAAAATCATAACACAAATACTGTATTACTGTATCAAGAACTCAAATCAGTAAACATCTTTTCCTCATTTCAAAACTTTTTCATAGACTGTAAAAAGTTGCTCACCTCTTGTTTTATATCGTCTGCTTTCCGCATATACACTCTTACCCCTTCATAATCACAATTCCAGAATATAGGGACAGAACGGCTCCAGAGACTGGGGGGTGAATGCGGATATTGAAGCGGATCTCCTATCAAACAAGGAATTTCTTTGAGTGTTTCTATAAAACTTTTCCAATTAGATACTAAGTCACTAAAATCAAGATCGTCAGCAGGATAGGAGCCAGCCTCTTTGCTACAGTGATTATTCAACTCTTGATCAATACAGCAGCACATTGCGATTCCATTGCGCAGATAGCGAACACACCTCTTACAAAATGCGACCATCCGCCCAAATTTTCTAGAAGCCTCTTTGCTACAGCTATTATGCAACTCTTTATCAATACAGCGGCACATTGTGATTCCATCGTGCAGAAAGATAATACACTTCTCACGAAATGCGACCGTACTCGGTCCAAGTTTTCCAAAATACTGATACCCCTCACTTTGCAGAAGGGGTGCATCTTCAGGATTATTTTCACTAAAAAATTTCAGGTAGACAATCACGTCCTTTATCCGAGCAAGCAGTTCTTGGTTCTGCTGATCGAAAAGTCTTAGTGTTTGAAAATGCTCTGTTTCACTCTGATTCCGCAATCGACCAGCAGGATTTGCACAAAAATCATCAACTGATGGAACCTTTGCGCCGTATGCCTGAAACACAAGCAGTGCACATAGTACCATATTGTTTATTTTTTTCATGACATATTTTACCATATGATTCAAAAATGAAAGATCTGTTAACTTTGATCATAACTCAAAAAGTTGAGAGGCATTACGGACCTGCTCACAAGACAACTATAACCTTCCCCAAAAAGCAGCGCCCTGTCTGACACACCTGCGCTTACAGAACGCATACCACCTCACAATTTCTCGCTTCCAACAATTGTGAAAATAAAGACAAGTGTTGGTAGATCTTGGCACGTCTACTTTTTATCACGCTACGATAATCTAATAGACTGAACTGCTGTTCTGATGGATCAGGCAATTTATCTCCCAAAGCACGTTCAGCAGCCTGATCGCGCCACATCTCCAAAGCACTGCGGTATAAAATCTCTCCTTGGCTAGCCTGACTCTCCTCCCAATCCAGAAGACCTTTCAGTCTTTCTATAAAATTGTGCAAATTGCAGCCCCAATCATTAGTGTGAAATGCGTTAGCTTCACAGTCAGCCTGTGTGGGTGGCAACACGCTATTGGCATCATTTGCAGGCAAATATTTATAACCGCTGAAAAGGCCGTGCATACGCTTATATTCAGCACCTTCAACAATAAATTTATTTGCCAAAGCATACAAATGGCTTCCCCACTCCTTATACCACTCAGCCTTCTGCGGGCTTAAGTTTGGCCAAAGGATGTCATTTTCAACAGTATTCTGAAGAAAAAAATACGCGCAGCCAGATAAGCTCTCTATCCAAGTATTTATTGCATACTCCATTTGCAGCAACTGATCCAGGTGGCATATCACATTATCGCAGCGCTTTTTTAAAACAAGAGGATCTTTCACAAAAGCGATATCTTGCTTTAAGTACTCTGACCATAACTCTAAGAATCGGAACATCTTATCTGCGGGGGGTTCTAGTTGAGACACTGTCGTTTTCAAAAATTCTGAAAACCGCAACAATTGTTCATCTACCACCTCACTTCTTCTGTGTTGCGCGTTGGCAAGAGGCCCGAGCAGGATTTCGTTCATTTTTCG
>Ga0209543_1002369_pt1 | contig 13827 bp, 12 predicted proteins | sample MesohylFT_FD_187296 | JGI IMG/M metagenome (GOLD analysis project Ga0209543, IMG submission 187296) | Host-associated microbial community of the marine sponge Aplysina aerophoba from Gulf of Piran - sponge mesohyl, lysed by freeze-thaw... | ecosystem: Host-associated > Porifera > Sponge >...
GTCCTTCGCGTAGTAGCCGTCGGCTTCGTAATAGTGCGCCCCCTGGGACGGGCTCGCGACCGCGCCGATCGAGGCGACCATCAGATCCAGCGCCCCGCGCGGCGCCGCTTGCGAACCGGGCGCGCCGCGGGCCGTTCGCCGTCCTCGTTGCCGGCGCCGGTGGTTTCGGCGGATGCCGGCGCGCGCGCCGCCTTGTCCGTTTTCTTCGCCGGCCCGCCGGTCCGCGGAGCCGGCTTCCGCGCCGGGGCGGGCGGGGCCGGCGCCTCGTCGAGGAACATCCGGGCGCCCTCCACCGGCGCGAAGCGGGCCGCCGCGCCACGCGCCGGGGATTCCTTCAACGAGAACTCCACCGCGTCCCGACGCCCGGGGAACCGCAGCACGCCCTGGCCCGGCGCCAGGCGCCGCAGCCGCCACGCCGGCGCAAGCGATTCGCTGCCGATGGCGTCGGAGCACCATTCGGCGGTCTCCTCGTCCGCCGCCGCCAGCGCGGCCCGCGTGGCGCAGAGCCCCGCGACCGTGCCCGCCCCGTCCGCGCCATAGCGCGCGCGCAGCGGCCCGAGCGCCTCGATGCCGACCGCGAACCGCACACCCGCGCCGCGCGCCCCGCCGAGCGCCGGCAGCAGGGACGGCAGCCGGTGCAGCGCCTCCGGTTCGTCGATCACGATCCACAGGCCGAGACCGCCGCCGGGGTCGAGCGACAGTGCTGCGCCGACCGCTATCTCCGTCCACGCCGAGACCAGTCCCCTGAGCCGGCCGGTCCGGTCGTCGGGCGAGGCGAGGAACAGCAGCCCGTCACCGCGCGCCACCCAGTCCCGGATCGAGAAGTCGCCGCCGGTCCCGAACCGCAGCGCCGCCAGATGGTGGCGCAGCAGCGCGCGGGCCCCAGGCAGCACTTTCAGGCTCACCCGGGCAAGCGCCGCCCGCGCGGGCGTCCCCACCAGCATCCCGGCAAGCGCCTCCGGGGCAGTTTCAAGCAGCAGGTCGAGCAGTGCGCCGTTGCCGGTATCGCCCCGGCGCCGCAGCGCCTCCGCGACTTCGACGAAGAGCTGCCGCGCCGCAAGCGCCGCCACCGCCCCGCCGGCGTCCGCAGGGTCGGGTATCAGCGCCGCCGCCATCGCCTCCAAATCGCCGCGCCCGCGCGCATCGCAAGACGGCGACCAGGCGGCGGCGCGCGCATCCAGCGGGTTCAGCAGCGCGTCGCGGGCCGGAGCGAACAGCCGGCGCGTGTATTCTCCCGTCCGGTCGAGGACGATACAGCGCCCGCCCCGCGCGCGGACTCCCGCCACAAGGTCCGCGATCACCGCCTGCCTGCCCGAACCGGCCGCGCCCAAGACGAGGGTGTGCCCCCTCCCGGCCTCTTTCGGATAGGGGATGCCGGCGATCCGGACCGCGCGCCACGGCATCGCCGCCAGCATCGGGAGCGCCATGCGCCCGAAGAGCGAACCGGACAGTCGGGCCCGCGGTCGGCTCGCCGATCGGCCGCCGCCCCGGGCAGGCGGTCTCTCCGCTGCACCTCCATATATAGAGTGTCGCCAGCCCGCGAGCAGCACCAGCGCCGCGAGCCCGGCCGCGCCGCCCGCGCCGAGACCCCGCCAGCCCGCCTCGACCGCGACGCCGAGGATGCGCGCGCGGGTCCGGTCGATCTTCGGGTCGGCGGCGACCGCCGCGAGCGGCATGGACGAGACCTCTCCCGCGCTCCACTCGTAGCGCTGGAGCGCATGCTTCTCCGCGCCGGCCGCGAGCCTCGCCCGCGCCAGCGTGCCGAGACCGGGCAGACGCCACTCGTGCGCCGTCGTCTCCTGCCACAGCCGGACGCCGGGCACGGCCGCGGCCCCCGTCGCGCCGACGGCGAGCGCGATGCAGACCGCACGCCGCCACCCGCCGCGGCGGAGGGTGCGGAACGCCATCATGGACAACAAGATAGGGGCGCCGCGAAGCCCCGCAAGCCGCTCCCGGTATGGGAATTCCGGCAGTTCGTACTCCAGGCGGCGCCAGGCTGCGCCTGTCTGCGAATGACCTAGAAAATCTTTTCTTGCCCGATTCGTCAGCCGACCCGCGGGCGCCGATTCCGGCGAACCGGCGGGCGAATTCGCTGTCCCAGACGGTGCGTGTGGTGTGAGGCACAAACCGCCGAAGGGCGTAAAAAGGCTCGATTGCCCACACCCTACGGCCTCAGGCCAGATAGCCATTCCATCCCAACGGCTTAGCCCGAGCGGCGTTTGAGCGATGCCGTTCACCCAGCTTGTGATGGACCGGTCCAGGACCCGTTGCGCGGCTTCCGTTGGTCGTTTTAGGAAGCACGTCCAGCATTCCAAGTCGTCCTGTGACGGGCTTGGACGGCGGGGTGATGCGAAGGGGATGTCATGAATAATCAGGGGGTTCGCGGAGTAAGGGGAGAGTTCCAGAAGATTGTGGCGACCCTCGGGCGAACGTTGCTGAAGGACTACCCCACGCTTCTGGGAAAGAAACAGATCACCAGCCTGATGGATGCGGAGTACTGCAAGGATGTGATCGGCTTCGGCCTCTCGAACCACGCGCTCCTGCGCCATCGGGACCAAGGCCACATGATTCAAGGTCACGGCCGGTACTGGGTGCAGGTGTACGCTGGGCTGGGCTGGGCTGGCGAGTTCCATGTCTGCTCGCAGCGGTGGAAAGACCATCACCAGGCCAACGCCCGCGTCCTATCGAGGTTCGTGTCCACGCTCGCGCGAAGGAAGCCGGAGCACGCCGGTTCTCGGACGCTCTTGCGATACGTCGAGGCTCTCGACCGTTACTGGGCCGCTGCCGGCGGCAAAGCCGATTCGACTGAAGCTCCGGCGAAGCAACCGCCGCAAGTGCGGCCGACCAGACAACCGGGAGCGGACTGGCCAGTTTGGCCGCCGCCGAGCGACGAGGATTTGTGTGAACTTGCTCGAGCGATGATACCGTTCGTGCGTTTCCTCGATCCCGGTATCGTCTACGCTGTCGCCGAGGATAATCGCCGCATGCGGTCCGACTGGTCTTCCCGGCTTGAGGCGCTCGGCATCGATTCCGCCATCTATCTGTGGGAAGGCTCGCCCTGCATTTTTCCGGGTGTTCGTCGGTACGCCGGAAGCACGGAGATTGCGGTGTTCAGGCGACGGGCTACGGCAGACGAAGTTCCCCCGCAATGCCTTGCGCTCGACGACAACGACTATCCGAAGCATTTGTGGGCGTTCGCCTTCACCGGCAAGCCGTTTCGCAAGCGCGGGCCGGAGGGCTACCAGCTTGCCCACCTCCTCGACCACAAGGAACACGGGAACCGCTGGCGCGAGGAGTTGGATATCCCGCCCGATGCCAAGCGGCCGGTACTGCCGTACGGGCTATTCACGAACGCGGCGAACTCGGCTTACGTGCCGGGTGCTTTCCTGAGGCCCACGGACTTCTCGCCCAAGCTGCGGAGTCTGATCCAGAGACGGGCGCTGCAACTCTACTGCAACATATGCCGCATCGTGCCGCCTCCCTTGTCGGTAAGGCCCTGCGAAGACCAGAACTGGTCTCTCGACAATTTCCGGTGGAGCGCGCCCGTGGGAGGCATGGACAATGTTCCTGACTTTCTGGAGTTCCGTCGCGAGCGCCTGGCGGAACTCCTCGACAGACGGTATGCAGCCCTGCGGACTGACTAACAGGGCCATCGAGAACCCAAGTGCGTTGTCGTTGCCGGGGTCGAACGGCAGCCGTTGCAGCGCCGTCCGCACGACCCGGGACGGCAGCCCCGCCGCTGCGCATTCACGATCTCCGGCATTCGCACGCGGCGGTCGCGGTCAACGGCGGCGAGGCCTGCGCGTCGTCGCCCGGCTGCTCGGCCATTCAGACTAAGACGACATTCGGTTACGCGCACCTTGCCGAGGGCTCCGTGTTCGATGCAGCGAACAGGGTATCGCGTGCCCTCGCCGACATGCTCGACGGCTGGGAGGCCGGTCGATGACCGAACGCACCCGCCTGACTGATGCGCTCGCGCTCGCGGCCCGGCGCCGCGAGCGCGAACACGATACCGCCCTGCAAGGCTTCATGCTGCGAGTCCAGCCGAACGGCGCGCGGTCCTGGGTGTTTCGCTTCCGCCGCGACGGCAAGCCGCGCCGCGTCACCTTCGGCAAGCCGGACGCGGTGAAGGCCGACCAGGCTCGCCTTCCTCGCCCGCGAGAAGGGCGGCGGGACTCCGGTACCCCTTCCCGCTTCCGGCCCGGCGCTGACGAAGTTCGCCGCCGAATACGTCGAGCGGCGCTCGCCGTCGTGGAAGCCGTCCACGGTATAGGACACCATGAGCTACCTCGACAGCGCCATCCTGCCCGCTCTTGGCCATCTCCGCGTCGGCGAAACGGCTCGAGAGTTGCTGAACTGCCTCGCCGAATCGGCGTCCGGGGAGTGGGTGTTTCCCGGCAGGGGCGAGGATGAACCGCTGAACAAGGACGACCTGTGGAGGTTCTGGATCATGCCGCGTGATGCGGCCGGGATCGTGGCGGATGCACGGCTGCATGACCTGCGCCATGCGCACGCCTCGCACGCGGTCATGAACGGCGAGAGCCTGCATGTCGCGGGACGCCTGCTAGGGCATCGCCGAGCATCTACTACCAACCGGTACGTCCATCTCGACGACGCGACCCTGAGCCAAGCCTCTGAACACGTGGCGGTGACGATCCAAAGGAAGCTAGGCTATACGGGCGATCAACTGAACCACGACAAGCACGAATTTTGCAGGGGAGGACGACGATGACGTTCGATAAGGTCGTATTGACGATAGGGTGTATGACGCTTGCCGCATGTGGCGGTGGTGGCGAACTTTCGATGGGGCCGGTATCCCAACTCGACTATTCGAACACCGCTGCGCCGCGCCACAGCTACACGCCATACGAAACCAGATCCCACGCCCATTCGTTCCGTCTGAGCGACGATGTAACCGAGGTCTACATCGGCGGCGATTTGGAGCCTCGGCAATCCCTGCGTCATGTCGCGACGACCAAGCACGGCATCCGGTACCAGATGGGCGCAGCTAGGGATGGCGTGGGGGTGGACCGGCTGGTGAATTACGTGCACGACTTACGGACGCAGGATGATACCGATCCCTACGAGTTAGACGGCAAAGATTTCTACCCGTTCCGTGTCGCGCCAAAGTTGTATGTTAATGAGTATTTCTTGGAAGATGAGAATAAGGACATATTCCGTGCTTTGGTGGACAGCGTTCGGTTGATCAACGATGCATTGCCACCGGAGTTCCAGATTCAGTTTGCGGGCAAAAAGGAGAGCCGTAACGGCTTTCTTTACGCTAGCAGTGGGGAGATAGTGGCGATCTTGGATTCTCCACAAGGTGTTTCAGAAAATTGCGGTACGACTGCCGTGGCGTGCGCGAATAACTCGACTTATGGAGGCTACACTTCTCATGCGTTCTTGCGTGTTCCTGACAATTTCGATACAACTGAATACATGCACTCACGCTCCGTAATCGTCCACGAACTGCTGCATGCGCTCGGTATCTGGGGCCACGTCGACAGTATCGAATTCCCGGATAGCATCATGGGCGCGTCCGGAGAATACATCCCGAACCTCGGCCATGTCATTAGCAGGATCGACCGCGAAGTGTTGCAGATCATTTACATGAGCCAGCGAACCGACCTCTATAACGACTGGGGCGAATGGTCGGACACGACCTTCCACTTGGTGGGCCGGACAGAAGACGGGAATCTAAATTTCGGGGTGGCGCTGTTCAACGGCCTGCCACAACCATGGGTCAGGGGCGTCTTGCCGGATACGGACTTGGTCGACAATCGTCGCCTATACGGTACCGCCACATGGAACGGTAACCTGCTGGGATTTTCTGGACCTTCGCCGATTGCGGGGGATGCCCAACTTCAGGTCAGACTTTCTACGCTGTCTAGCCCCGATAGTGAGCAGGACTTGCGGCTCCGTGACATTTACTACCTGAATCGTTTCGAATCCGAATCGTCAGACCGTTGGTTTCATACCCGCAATATCGATTACAAGATCAGCGTTGCAGGGAACGGATTCGTGAACGTTCGCGGTGAAGGCTACGAGCAAGGTCACGTCACCGGGGTTTTCCTCGGTCCTGAACATGAGCACATGGGTGGAACGCTCAAAAGAACCGATATGGTGGCTGCATTTGGGGGCACCAGGTAGTCGTTCTCGCTGAGCGTCAGCGAGACAACGGCAAGCAACTTTGGTATCGAGTACAGACGAGTGTGACAACCATTCTCCGCGCGCTGTTTATCCAGAGTCGAGAGCGACAGATCGGCATCACAAGGTTATGGTCGTGTCCTGAACAGTACGACGATGATTGGGAGTGAACGGAAACGGATTAGAGGCAGGATTTGCACAAGTCATTGTTGTAAAATAATATTTTTTCGCGACAGCAATGACTGCGCAACCTAGGGAAGTGCATCAACTCAACGATGCGTGAGGTGTGATAACCACGCGCCGAAGGGCGTAAGGAATGGCAACCCTCCGGCGCATTCGCGAAGCGCCGAAAGCCCGGCCGTGACAATGGCTTGCAGCCCGCGCGGCGTCTGAGCGCGACGGTCCGCACCCTTCCGAACAGCGAACCCGGCCCGTTCCCCGGCGTGTCCTGAGGGTTGCGCATCGCCTTCCAGACGGCAGGGGTAACAGGACGGGATGTGGCATGCAAGCCGCGATGGCGGATTTCACACACCGCGCACCAGCGGCACGGCGTTACCGCTGCGCAGCGGCAGTCGTTCACACGTTACCGCAGACCCGGCCATGCCGATGTGCGCAGGCGCCTGCGCACGGCACTCTATCAGGCGGCCACGGTGATGCTGAGGCGCGGCGCTTCCAACTGGCTGAAGGATGGGCGCTGCGCCTGGCGGTGCTGCGCGGCTGTAGGTGACGGCCAGAAAGCGCGCAACTATTTCCCTGGCCCGGTGGACCGGCGTGGTGCTTCACCGCATGTGGCGGGACGGCACCAGTTTCCGCTTCACGCGCGAGGAGGCGATGGCGCTCCAGACGGCATAGGCGCGGTCCTGCCGCATTGGCCGTCAACGGGAAGAGGAGGAAAGGACCCCGCCTGAAGGTGGCAATACCGGTGTCCCTTCGCCGGGACGCAGTTCCCGATGATACGCGTGTTAGCCGCTGTTCGCCGAACCCAACCAATGCGTTCGAGCACGCTATTCAGATCGGCACTCGGGAATCGCCCTGGACCAGGCATGACGTTGGCGGCCCACGCGCCGACCACGGACGAAAGCGAGAGCCTGGCGACGGACACTTCCGGGATCGCGATTCCTCCCAAGACCGGAAACTATTCCAATCGACCGATCCTGGTCCGGAGCCGTATGACCTCCGGGACATCATGAACCCGCCGGGTGATATACGACCCGTCGCAGGCGCCGAAGCACGTGAACGAAAAACGAGCCGGGACGGAAGGCTGCTGAAAATCGTACTTGACGGGAAATGCCCCGTTACGGAAGCGGGCGACCCGAAAGAGCGGGCGCGCTTGTGATTGCGGGTCAGATGGCGGCATGGCGTAGCAACAACAGCAATCCAGATTCCCTCTCGGCAGGGCTCGGTGTGGGAGGGATTGCGGCTCGGAATTGGGAATCCCGGGTATCGCGATGCCGGAACCGGCGCGCGCGTATTCAGCGGGAGGGAGGTCGATCAGATGAAGTGAATTTTCCGGTCGTGCCGCGCTATTTCGCAGTTCGGGGCACGATTGCGGAGGCCAGCGCTCGTCCTGCCGATTTCGAGCAGGGAATAATCAGTCCAGCGTTGGTGCAGACCGTTCCGTCGACGGATGCGGGGAAGAGCCGTTATCCGGTCAGTCGTCCTTTTTCCGTTCGGCGAGCAGGGCTGCGATGATGCCGCCGAGCACAGCGCCGCCGAGAAAAGCGACCGGCGCCGTCAGGCTTGCTCCAGCGGTTGTCCTAACAGCCCCGAAAGGAGCGGACCTTGTCTGATCCCGGCTGTCGTGCACTTCGACATTCTGTCTTCTGAGTTCCCTGACGACATCGTCCACTTCCAGCATCAGTTCGCCCAGCGAAATGCCGAGCGCGCTCGCCGCGCTGGCCAGCTGGTCCATGTTGAGCGCCGAAGAACCTGCCTCGATGCGTGACCACGTCGAGCGGCTGACGCCCACGCGACGCGCCAACTCTTCCTGATCTACGCCTTTCTCCTTGCGCTTCTGGACGATCAGGCGTCCCAGGACGGTCTGGTAGGTCGTCTCATTCTTCATTCGAGAACGAGCCCCTTGACATATGTGCGTGTAATGCACATTTGCTTTTTATACCTATGCGTGTCCAGTGAACAAGTGGTTCAGCCGGCATTATGCGGCTCGCGACCGAGGAGGAGCAAGATGAATTCGACCGTCGATCCGGGTTTGTCCGTCAACTTTCACCTGATCGAAGCCTGCAATGCCCGGTGCAGCTACTGCTTCGCCACATTCCCGCATCTTGGAAAGCGCCACCGGCTTTCGCCCGCGGACCGCGAAGCGCTGATCGATGCGCTGGTGGATGCCGGCGTCGGCAAGATCAACTTCGCCGGCGGAGAGCCGACCCTGATGCCCGACCTGGGGCCTCTCTGCGAACGCATCAAGAGGCGAAGCCGCGGCCGTTGTGCGGTATCGCTCGTCACCAACGGAGCGCGCCTGGGGCCGCTGCTCGAAGACTGGGCGGAATGGATCGACTGGGTTGCGCTCTCTGTGGACTCCGGCGACGACAGCACGAATGTCGCCCTTGGGCGGACCGGAGCCGGGCGACCCTACGCGCCGGTCATGCTGGAACTGGGGGCCGCAGCGAAACGCCGGGGTGTTCGGCTCAAGTGCAACACGGTCGTCAGCCGGCTCAATGTTGGAGAAGATATGCGCGGCTTTGTCTCGGAACTGGCGCCGGAGCGCTGGAAGTTGTTCCAGATGCTGCCGGTCGCGGGCGAGAACGATGGCGCGGTGAGGGATCTGTCGATCCCGAAGACGGACTTCCGGGCGTTCGTCGAGCGGCACCGGCCGCTGCACGAGGCCGGCATCGCCATCGTGCCCGAAGACAACGACGCGATGACCGACTCCTATCTGATGATCGGTCCCGACGGGCGTTTCTTCTGGCACGTTCCTCACGTGTCCGGAAGGACGCTCGAATACGGACGGCCAATCTTGGAGGCAGGTCTTGGCGAGGCGCTGCGGCAGACCGGCTTTTCCCGAGAGAAGTTCCACGCCAGGGGCGGAGCCTACGACTGGCTGCGGCAGATTGGAGAAGCGACGCATGCGTGACATTGCACTGTCGGAACTTCTCGCGGCGCGAGGTTTCGCGGGAGATAGCGGGAAAGCGGCGCTGGAGTTGCTGCACCAGGCCGGCCTGACCCGTCCCGGCAAGGTCCGCATCGCCGTGAACAAGGTCGCTGCTGTCGACGAGGCGTTGGGCGCGGCTTTCGTCCGCCACTGCTGGAAGCCCAACTGCCGGCCGTCCGATTCGGACACCCGCCGTCCTGTCCCCGTCTCTCCGCGGCATTGCCAGTTTTGCGGCGGAAGCGACAACCGCCGCGCGGTGGAGGAGATGATAACGGCGATGACGGCGGCTGGCTGGCGAAAGCTACTCGTCGTCGGCGGGTCCCCTGGAACCCGTGGCGACCTGCAGAAGCTCTGCGGTGGCCGCCTAGGCCTTCGCTTTGTCACCGAAGATACCCGTCCTGACAGAAAAACCATCGCCCGGATGCTTGGCTGGTCGGACATCACCTTGATCTGGACGTCGACCGAGATATCACATAAGGCTACAGATACGCTGGTTGGTCCGAAGGTGCTCCGGGTTCCACGGCGTGGCGTGGCGGCACTCGCAAGCACCGTTCGCGACCGATGCAGGGCAAAATCCGGCTGAGTTCGTTCAAGTAAACGCGATGCTGGCAGCGGAACGGTGCGCATCAGGCAGTTCGGCGCGCAACACGGGCATCGGCGGCGCTTTGCGCGGGGATTGCCACCGAATACTTATAAGAAATGGGCTGCGTGGTTCGCTTTGACCGTGTCATGCTCGATAGAGGCAGTTTCTGCCCCTGTCCGCCCGATCCGGCTTCGGCGGTGTTTCGTCCGATTTCGCGTCGTCGGTATCGACGGGTGCGCGCGGTGGCGCGGCCCTGTAGCCCATGGCGCGGGCGATGACTGTTGCGGCATGGGCGGCGGCGGCGCGAAGCGCTGCATCGTCGAGTTGGGCGTAGATCGCGGTGGTGGCGCGCTTGCGGTGCCCGAGCAGCTTGCCCACCGCGGTCAGCCCGACGCCGTGAATGACGCCCTGCGACGCTTAGGTATGGCGGGCGTCGTGAATGCGGAGGCCGCGGAGCCCGGCCTCCTCCCGCACCGTGACCTAGAAGGCGTAGAGCTGCGCCGAAGTAAGGTCCTCGGGAAATACCCGCGCCGCGCCGTCCCGCCGGGGCAGCGCCGCGAGAATCTTCACCGCGTCCGGCCCGAACCACAGGGTGCGCGGGCCGATCTTCGAGTCTTCGAGACGCGCGCTCGCGCCTTCCTGCGACAGCGCGCCGATCTTGCGCCATTCGAGGTTGGGCACTTCGGAGAGCCGCGCGCCGGTCAGGGTCAGCAGGCGGATCGGGCCGAAGCGCCCTCGTCGTCGGCCCGGACATTGAGTCCGGCAGCACCGCGCGCGTGTCGCGTATCCAGTCCCAGCGGAGGCCGGCGATCTCCGACGACCGCGCGCCCGTGAACAACAAGAGCCGGACCACGACGGCGGCCTGCCGGTCTTCCGTATGGTCGAGGACGAAGCCGAGGCGCTTCAGTTCGTCGAGCGACAGGAACCGCTCCCTCGGCTTCGTCCTGTAGCGGCGCATGTTGCGGCAGGGGTTGGAGCCCTGGGGCCAGAGGTCCCAGAGCTCGGCCCGGATCATCATCACCGACAGCACCGCATGCCGCCGAAGAAGGGCAGGATGTGGTTCTTGAGCGCCGAGCGGTTGCTCGCCCGCGTGGCGGGCTTCCAGCGCGGTCCCTGGCGGCGTATGAACTCGTCGGCGAAATAGCGGAACAGGGGGCCGTTCTCGCGCTCGGCCTCGGCGGCCTCGATCTCGGCTACCGCCATCGCGCGGGCCTCGTCGGCAGTCAGTTCCGCCGTCGTGCCGAGGCGCAGGGTGTCGACGTTCAGCCTGCGCTTCACGCGGACGAAGAAGGTCCGGGAGTCGTCGGCCGTGATCCTGAGGCTGAAGGCCGGAAGGGTATGGTCGATGATCGTCAGCGGCCGCTTCCGGTGCTTCGGCTCGGTGAATTTGCGGCGTACCGTCCGTTCGTTGATGTTGGCATGGATGCGCATGGCGCCATCTCCTTTCCGTTCCCTCGGAGCCGCCGCGTTCCAAGGGAACAGCGGCGGCGGTTCGGGGAAGGAGAAGCAGCTCGCGCGGGAGCCTGCGGCGAGAGGCCCGTAAGGCCTAACGGATTGCTGCGATTGAGGAAATCGCCCGCTGCACCGGGCCGGGGAGGTCTCGCCCTATGCACCCAGGCCTGGCATCGCACATCCGGTCGCTGACCTCGACCAGATCGCGCACCAGCCCACGAACCCGCTGATTTTCCGCGATCTGGGCCCGCGTTCCTTCGATGGCACCGGCAGGAATGGTGCGACCGCGGTACTTCCCTGTATCCCTGTCCGACCAGGTCAACAACCAATAAGGACCATATCCCTGCGCACCCTTGAGTGCACAGTGGCAGTTGGGCTTGCCACACTTGCGGTACTGCGCCCTGAGCGAACCCTGGCGGAGGTCGCGATGCCCGCAAGTTCCCGCAGCAACTCGCCACGCTGATCGACGAGCCGTCGTGATCGGCAATGGCCATGTCCGCCTCCATCTGTATCCGTATCAAGGAAACAGATATCGTAGCGAAACTAGAGCGTTTCTCGACCTCGCAAAATCAGAACGAACGTGCACCTTGCTCCCAGTCCCGCCGCGGCGCGGTCCTGTAGGGCTCGATCAGTCACGGATTCCTCCGAAGCCGGCCGTAAGGTCGTCGCGTTTCAACGTTCCGGCCATGCCTTCATGGGCAATACCCAGGAAAGTTCCCTCGACCACTCCGTCGTCGCCAGACTCCCAAGTGCGCCAAAAAGAATTTCCGCTGACTTTCATGGGGTAATACAGGTCGCCGTCGCGCCATATTGTGCCCGTTCCAATGGCGCCGATTGTTTCCTTGGCGCGCCACTTCTCCATGTCTGTAAAGCCCATGCGGCCGGTAAGACTTGCCAGCCGCACGGTCAGCGCGGCGGCTCCGGCAACCGGCTCGGCGCTCGGTGTGAACCCCAAGAGCCGCCCGGACCATGTGGCACTGCCAGAAAGCGCGGTGTTGTTTTCCAACCGTCTACCCGGATACGGGCCGTTCGCCCACGACTGTGTCAGACCGTTGCGATGTGCCGCACCGAACCAGATATGCCCGCCGCGAATGGCAAGCCTACCGAAAATTACCTCGGACCTATCCTCCCACGGGCCCAGCTCGGTATAGATGCCGGACGCTCGCGTTCCGGGTTCAACTCTATCGTAAACGGCAAATAGCGCGTCGCGGTCGAGCTGGGACAGCAGGAAGCCGTTATTCTCCCGACGCGGAGTCCTCATCACACTTTCCGGGAAGTCGTAGGGATCGGGGTGATTGCGGCCAAGAATGTGAATGAGTTCATGCAGGACAACACGGCGCAGTCTCGCCAAGTCCATATCTTCGTAATCGACGCGCACTATGCCACTGGTAATTTCATCCCCAGAAATCCAAGTACTCGCGCAACCGTCTGAAGTAGGTCCGCAAGCGTCAGCGGGCCAAAAAATCTGCGGTTCAAAGTGGACAATGATTTCTCCCTTTCCCGGTTCTCGATTGGCATACGGAACAAAGGCTCGCTCATCGCTTATACGAAGTTGCCAGTCACGCGGCAGGCTGTCGTTCAAAACTTGCACCGCAAACCGCAATGCTCGCCAATGATCGTCACTTGTGCCCGCTACGGCCCTGACTACAGGCGGCCTATCCCCGAACCGGCGCAGCCGCCCGTCATCTTCTGCCGCATCGGCTTCAAGATAGTCGGCCAGTCTCTGTTTGCTCGTGCCGTTCCTGACATTTTCGTGCCAGACGGGAGCGTTGTCATGCCGGACTTTAGAATAGACAGAGCCAAGAGCCCTCGGGTATGGCACCCCGACCGGCAGGATGGTTTCCGCCACGCCGCTGCCGATATGAACAAGCTCGTCGAAGCGAAAATTCGGCGACCAGTCGTCAATCCATATAGCGCCTTCGCTCGATGGCGAGGTCACCTCGACAAGGTTCGCCGTGGTCGCCGTCCGCGGCCCCGATCCACTTCCGCCGCCGCACGCGGCAAGTAACAGAGTTGCGGCGGCGGCAATGACAAAACTGTTCACTGATGCGTGTGCGCTGTCTTGAATCCCTTGGCGTTCAAGGGTTCCAGCTGAGTTGAAATATTTCCTGTTCCGGCGGGTTGGCCGATTTCCGCAGCTTCGGGGCCGGTCGAGAGGTCGGTTTAACCATTTCCATTCCATGACCGGTCTAGCTCCGCGCTTTCAGACGAATCGGCAAGCCGGCGCGGATCGGGAAAAGGTGTCGCCATCGGGGCTTCGGACCTTGTCCCACCACCAGCGCTGGTCGGGAATACGATGGCGACGGCGGAGAAACAACCCTTTCCGTGGCGGGATGTCGAAGCCTCGATTCCCTGACAATCGCTGAGCACGGGCAGGGTTGAGGCTCGGGATGCGGGTTTTCGGGTACAGCGATGCCGGACCCGGTGCGGTCGTGTCCGGCGGGATGTCGGATGAGATGGATTCGTCGGTCGGTCGGTGCGTTTGGCCGTTCGCCGAACGAGCGGGCGGCATAGGGCCTGCCGGGTTCGACCAAGG
>Ga0209543_1002375_pt1 | contig 13807 bp, 14 predicted proteins | sample MesohylFT_FD_187296 | JGI IMG/M metagenome (GOLD analysis project Ga0209543, IMG submission 187296) | Host-associated microbial community of the marine sponge Aplysina aerophoba from Gulf of Piran - sponge mesohyl, lysed by freeze-thaw... | ecosystem: Host-associated > Porifera > Sponge >...
TCAAGCGCCCTGTTCACCATCTTCCGTATCGCTCGCAACGGATGGTCTGCTGGCACTCGCGCTTCCGGCGACACATAACTGAACATCCCTTCCTGACGCGGATCTGTTCCTCTCATCGCTTACTCCAGGTCGATACGAATATGATACTTACTGTTATCCGCGTCAGGCGGAGTTTTTCAACAACCTGCTAAAAGGATTTGCCTCGGTATAGTCCCAAACCATCGGGAGTGCTTGGCGTCCGAAGGTGGACACTAATTTCGCCGCACCCGTATGCCAAGCACAGATTGCGGACCAGTAGTTGGCTCCCTTGTCCACTGCGAATGCCAAATACACCCCTACCGCCTCGGCGTATGCCTTGGGTCCGGCACCCGCCTCCCGCAAGGGCCGGTCGTCGTCAACCATGGCCGAGGTCACTCCCCAGTGGTCCTTGTTGACCTGCTCCATCGCTTCCGACACCAAGTCGGAGAAGATGGTCAAGGCAGCTAGTTGCCGCGCCGTGAAGAGATCGCCGAAGGCGGGCATGCCATAGTCTGGCGGAGAGAACCAGCGGGGGTTGCCCGGAAGCTCCAATTCGGGCCGCCACGTGGGGTTCGCCTTCGCCGCCGCCTCCTCGTGCTCCACGGTCGGTGGCAGATAGACCCGACCCCGGTCCCCCTCCGCCACTATAGCCATGAGCCGTGACCCCAACCGCTTCGCCTTGCCCTCCGTCTTGACGTAGTCGCTCGGAATGGCCGTCCCCGACAGCAAGCACCTGAAGTTGGCTCCGCGCGCCATCTTGGTTCCAGCCTTCGCCGCCTCGGGGTCTGCCGGCACCCCCACCTTCACCGCAAACCGGTACCCGCTCCCTTCGAACACCGGCTCGACGTACACCTCCTTCCCCTTCTTCGTCGAGAGCATGAACGTAGAGACCAACGGCACCTCTACATCCGCAAACGCCGGATTCGGGCTCTTCACCGTGCGCGCCCACAGCCACGCGATCATCGTCAGCTTGCGGCCCTGGTACGGCTTCAGGTCAGGCCGCTCCCGCACCATCTCGTCGGTGATCTCGACCTTCGGATACAAATGCCCGATACGCTCCTCCGCCTGGTCTCGCATCCACCGGCCATAGTAACGGACATCCTCGGCGAGCCCCTGCGCTCCCGTCCACTTACGCTCTGTCAGCAACGGCTTGCCTGCCCCTCCGCCTTCTCGCGCCTCCGGGTTCACCGGCTCCCTCCCCGCAAACCTGGGCGGTATCTCGATCATCGCCTTGTTGATCAGGACCGCCACCGGGTTCAGATCGCTCGCGTGAGCTTCCAGTCCCAACCGCTGAGCCTCCAGCGGCAACGCACCGCCTCCGGCAAAGGGATCGTGAAACGCAGGCAACTTGTCAGGGTCAAACAACTCTCCAGCCCGTGGATGTCCCGCGTTGTCGGTACAACACCGCCGCCAGCTAACTCGGATTTCGTGTCGCGCCTGCTGCAGCACATCCTCATTGGTGGTACTCTCCCACTGGACCATCTCCCCCATCAGCCGGAAAAGCCGTTCGCGCTCCCTTTGCTGATCAACTTCCGTGGGAAACAGATCTGGACGGTCCGAAGGGTCGTCGACCATCTGTGCGAAAATCACCGCCCGCGCGGCCGCGAGCGGCCGCCGCGCCCACCAGAGATGGAGCGTGCTTGGGTGCCCGTGTCTGATCGACTTCTCCCGTGCCGCGGCCCGATTAATTGCGTCTAGCGGAAGAGCGACCTCGATGAGTTTCTTCTTATCGGTCATGGTGTGGTGCCACAAAGAACTAACGGCCCGTCTTGGAAGATCGCCGCACACGCGCCATCCGCTTTTGAACTCCAGTCATTCGCAAGCGCCATTCAAGGAGAGGTTCACTGACCCCGAACTGCTCAGCCAGCAGCCGGGGTGCCCGGGTCCACCGATAAGCGTCGAGTAGTCCTTCGGCCGGGACAAGGAGGCATCCCGCAAGCCAAGCGGCTTCGTCTTCCTGCTCCTTGTTGAACTGAGCACGGAACAGAATACCCTCGGCCGAAACTTGAGCATCATCCGTCTTGTGGTTGAGAATAATGTGGGCCAGCTCATGGACAAGGCTGTTTGTCTGACGAGTGATGGGTTGGCTTGAATTCAGGATCACGAGATTAATCCCACCCTGCGAAACCGTGATGGCCGACCAACTGTCCGGATCTGCTACCGTCAGTTGTTGGAGGGATTTGTACGAAAGAAGGGGAAAGTCCTGCGGCGTTGCCACGCGCACGCGAAGAAATGCCGCCAACGCCCTCGGGGCCAGAGCCTCTTCAGAGGAGACTCCGAGGGCCTGCCGATACTCTGCTGAGGTCCTTTCGCACCATGCCTTGAATCCCCGCCGCACTAATCGTTCTCCTCCTCCGCCGCCAGCATATGTTGCGCCGCCAGGATCAGTTCCTGGAGAGCCGCCGCTGTCTCTACAGCCATGGCCTTTTCGCTTCGGAAGTGCACCGCAACCGTCCTCCGACCGCGGTCTTCAGGATCGAAACCAAGGACACTGGCCGGATCCACGTCTAACCACTGGCAGATCCTGGCGAAGTTCTCCAAGTCTGGAAGCTTCCCGTTCTCTATCCGTGACAACGTGGCCGGCGACACCCCGATCTCCCGTGCCGTAGTCCGGATACCGACCTTGCCGCGCTTCTGCGCGACCAATTGTCCCAAAGAAGCCAGTGAATAAGGCTCGGGCATCGCCTCCTCCTGAAATTCTATCCGAAGTGCTTGACATGTGAGACGGAGTGGTTACACTGACTAAGTGTTTCACGTTTCGAGCGGTTTGACAACTGTGCATTTCAGGCCTTAGAAGGAGGTTTTTCATGGCACTATCCGACGACAAAACCAGTGTGGAGAGCACCCCTGAGGGAGGGGTCGTCATTCAGATCGACCGCAAGGAGTACCGACTAACCGACAAACCCCCGGACACGAAGATAGTCATGACGGGGTGGGAACTCCGGAAGCTCGCCGATCCCGAGATCGATGAGAAACGAGACCTGTTCTTGGTGGTCCCCGGCGGCTCAGACAAGAAGATCGGCAACGACGAGGAGCTTGAGATTCACGATGGTATGCGCTTCTTCTCGGCGCCGGCTTTAATCAACCCAGGCGCACGAGAGTCACGGGAGGAGGTAATGCATGCTACCACCAGATGAGCGACACTATCTCCAGGCCAAGTTCCCTGAGTTTTCTGAGGCGTTAGAAAACCAGATGGTATGCGTCATCATCACCAACTTCCCGCTACCCTCAGGTTTGACGCCGCGCCAGTCGGATCTACTGTTGAGGCTCGCAGCGGGTTTTCCTGACGTTCCACCCGACATGTGGTGGTTCGACCCCCCGGTGTCGCGGCCCGACGGTAAAACGATACCTCAGACTCAAGTCCAAGAGATGCACCTGGGGAGAACTTGGCAACGCTGGTCCCGCCACCTCAACCAAGGAGAGTGGCGTCCTGGAGTCGACGGCCTTGAAAGCTACCTAACCCTCGTACACCGGGAGTTGGGGGCCGCCGCATGAGTATCACTGTCGTCTTGCCGGACACGATCACTGGCGACTTGATTCTGGCCGCCACGTCACCGACTGAACGTGCTGGCGTTTTGACCGCTCGCTGTCACCAAGCTCCCGGCGGTGACCTGCGCCTGCTCGGAAGAACCCTCTATTGGGCGTCCGAGGATTCATACCGCTATCGTGCGGCCACCGGTATGGCTGTAACGCCGGAGGGTTACCTAAGCGCCCTAGGCTCGGCCACAGACGATGGGGCAATACCCATCTGGCTGCATACACATCCGCAGAACGCGCCACGTCGTAGTGAACGGGACAAGGTTGTCGATTCCCAGATCTCGGATCTCTTTCGAATCCGAAGTGACTCCGAGTTCTATGGAACCGTGATCGTCTCTCCGAATGGTCCGACTCTCGACCTGACAGGTACGCTGCAAAAGTCTGGTGCCGAGGAAAAGGCTATTGACCGTTTCTGGCTCATCGGAGACCGGTGGTGGCTCCGACCTACCTTTGATCTTCAGCCACATTCCATTGAGCCGACTCTCTTCGACCGCAATGTTCGAGCATTCGGCGAGGATGTTCAACGGACGCTAGGCATGTTGAAAATCGCCATCGTAGGCACTGGTGGGACCGGATCTTCAATCGCCGAACAGTTGGTACGTCTGGGAGTGCGTCAGCTCTTGCTCGTCGACGGTGACACGCTGTGTGCCACGAATGTCACTCGTGTGTACGGCTCGACACCTACCCACGTCGGCAAACCGAAAGTCTCTGTGGTTGCCCAACACTTGGCGGCCATCGCTCCAGACCTTCAATGCGAGACGATCAAGGGCAAATGCACTGACGCCTCCATAGCCCGAGCTCTTGCAAATGTTGACCTCATTTTCGGGTGCACCGACGACAACGCCGGAAGGCTCGTACTGTCCAGGCTCTCGACCTACTACCTGATACCCGTAATCGACATAGGAGTGGTCCTTAGCAGCGACATGAAAGGGCTACTCACCGGAATTGACGGTCGAGTTACCGTTCTTTCCCCGGGCAACGCCTGTCTGGTTTGCCGAAACCGCATCGACACGGCGCGAGCATCGGCGGAGATGCAAACGAACCAGGAACGCACTAGGTTAGCCGACGAAGGGTACGCACCCGCCTTGGGGCGCGTTGAACCGGCGGTTGTTGCTTTCACAACTCTAGTCGCCTCGGCAGCGATCAACGAGCTGCTCGAGCGTCTCGTCGGTTATGGACATTCAACACGACCGAGCGAAGTGCTACTTCGAGTACATGACCGAGAGTTCTCGACAAACATCGCAACCCCGCGGGCTCGGCACTACTGTCATCAAGGCCAAAACAAGTGGGGCCTAGGCGACACGGAGCCGTTTCTGGAACAGCTTTGGACCATGTGACGATGAGGAAGTCCTCCAGCAGCGGATACCGGCGGGGGCGCTTGCGGCACCTTGGACTGAAGTTGCGCCGAGTCCGTGAATACCTGACCGCGACACGATGGCGCATTGAACGGACTGTACCGGAGGCGGACCGTATCCCGGAGTTGATTCCTCACCATAGGGCCATTCTCGTAGGAACGCCGTCATTGCAAAAGTGGCTTGTTTTCGACTGCCCATGCAATTCCGATCATCGAATCATGCTCAATCTTGACATTAACAAGACACCGTATTGGCGGCTCAAGGTGTCGTTATTCGGACGGATCACCGTGTCACCAAGCGTGCATTACCTAGGCGGGGGTGGGACCTGCCACTACTTCCTAACACGCGGGAGAGTAATTTGGACAAGAGATGCCACGTTGTTCGAAGCTCGGACACCGTGCAAGGAATCAATTCATGGACGCCATAGCCGCTAGTTCCCCAAGTATTCTATCCAACCCACCGCTCGCAGAAGCGCGGCCTTTTGATAGAGACGGGCGGAAGAAAATTATTCAGAGAATTCAACGGACGACAGGCAAAGCACTCATCTGTTATATCGCTCAGGATGAGCTGATTCTGCCTGAAGACACCGTCTATACGCAGGAGCTGCTCTATCCACTGAAAGCCGGCACTTCCGTCGACCTCCTTCTGAACACACCTGGTGGCGACATAGACACGGCGGAGAAGCTGGTACACATGATTCGTCAAGTTACCACCCCAACTGACGGAGACATACCGACGGGCGACTTCCGGATCGTCGTCCCGGACAAGGCCAAGAGTGCTGGGACCCTGGTAGCCTTGGGGGCAAACGCAATTGTGATGAGCGACACGTCTGAGCTGGGCCCGATTGACCCCCAGGTTAGGCTACCCGACCAAAACGGAAACCAGCATTGGCATTCGGTGTTCAACTACATAGAATCCTACGAAGCAGCAGCAGAGAATCTTCGACGAGAACCAGCAGATCCGGTTTTCCGGATGACGATGGCAAAATTCGACCCGGTTCTTCTACGGAAGGTGGAACAAGTAAGAGATCGCGCTCGCACATGTGCTGAGAACCTCCTCAAGCGTCACGGCGGCAATTTCACTCTAACCCCCAGTCGATTGATGGATACGGAGAGATTCCCGTCACACGGCCAGATGATCGATTGGGAAACAGCCAAACTTGACCTGGACCTCAATATTCTTTTCCTTGGAAATAAGGATCCCTTGTGGCGTCTATACTGGGAGCTGTACTGTTATCTTCGGATGGCACTGGCCGGCAATCGGAAGATTTTCGAATCCCTTCAAACCTCGGTCATTCTGTAACTGGCGAAAGCCGAACGAAACAGTAAACACCACTGCGTAGCGCGTAAAGAAACCGTTCTGCCCTAACTCGGCCTCTCCGCCCGCGCCAACAACTCCCCAAAATCATAGTTGACGCTCGTCACCCCGAAGTCCGGTTCCTGCCCGAAGGGTCGGCGAACATAATGGACCCGCTGACCGTCGTCTCCCAGGAACTCGACGATGGCGAGGATGAAGTCGTCAGGCTTGTTCAGGGAGTAGAGGACCTCGTTGCGCGTAACCGTGATGGAAGCTGCCCCACTGACGCGGCCCTTCACCTCGATGAACCGCAACTTGCCGGTTTCGGGCACCCGGCTCTCGATGTCGTAGCCCAGCTTCTCGAACTCCCGATCAGTAGGTTCGAAGCCCAAACGCCGCTCCACATCCATGACGATGGCTCGGGCGCGCGCGGCGGACGCCTGGGTGTCCTTCGGCGTCCTGAGTCCTGACACGCCACCCCCGGACATGGCTTCGATCAAGCCGACGGGAACTACCAGCAAGCCGCCCAGCACCACCGGGGGCAATGGTGAGATCTGTGCTTCGAGTTTCAGTTCCTCCAGCCGCTTCTGCAACCGCACCTGGAGGGTGTCCGCCCGCTTCCTCGCCTCTCCTGAGTTGAGCCGCGCACCGGTCTTGCCGGCTTGTTCCTGGAGCTTGAGCTGTTCGGCCCGGTGATCCCAATAGGTGATTTCCTTCGTCAGGCGGTCCTTGACCGCAGCCTCGGTCTTCGCGATCAAACTCAGCTTGGCGGCACGCACTTCCTTCAGGTGCTCGGGGACGACCTTTTCGACAGCGTAAGACAGGGCCGTCTGTTCCATATCCTTACGAATCCACGCGCATTCCTCACGGTCGAGGACGGCCTCGACCCCCGGTTCGTCGTCCGACAACGGCCGGTAATCCAGATACGGCGCATAATGTACGTGACGCGTCGCTCCGTCCGCATCGAGTTCCACGTAACGCACCCGCTTCGACACGACTCGCCGTTCGCCGGTGCGGGTGAGGCTTGCGTCTTGCACGGCATGTTCGACGAAAAAGAGCATACGGGGAGTGGTCCCGTTGTCGCCCTCGTCCACCAAAATCGTACCTCGCTTCAGGAGATCGCGGTGACGTTCGAGGGTCAGATCGAGAACAGCATCCAGCAACGGATGTCCCGGGCAGACGAAGGCCGCCAAGGGTTGGCCCGGGGGCGCCACCATGTGTTTCTCGAAAGCAATGCGCTCGTAACGAGGCAACACCGGCTCACGCACGCTAACCAACCGGTCGCGGTTGCGGACCAACGCCGGGACATGGGTTACCTGGTAACGGCGGGTCTCACGTTGCCGCACCGAGCCACCCAGGCGCTGGAACGCTTCCCGGAAGAACGACTCGATGTAGTGCGGCTGAAGGCGACGCGCTTCGGCCCGCTCCATGTCTTCACGAATCCGGTGCAACCGGCCCGCGTCCATGCCATCATGGACCAACTGCCGCTCCTCCAGCAGGTCCTGGAGCATGCGACGATCCAGCGCGTGATCCACCGCGGTATCCAAACGGGCCTGAACTTCCGGCTGCTCGCCGTACCGAATGGCCTCCAGCAGGAGTTCTCGCAGCGGCCTTCCTTCGAACTCCAACTTGCCGAGCACGTCGAATACCTGACCTCCCAGCGCCTCTCGCGCCTGCTCCAGCTTGTCCAGCAACTTGCGGTAGACGTCGCCCTCTCGTGTTTCGTCCGCCACCAGGTTCCACAGGTGGCACACTTCCGTCTGGCCGATCCGGTGAATGCGGCCGAAACGTTGCTCCAGGCGATTGGGGTTCCAGGGCAGATCGTAGTTCACCATCAGGTGGGCGCGCTGCAGGTTGATGCCTTCTCCCGCGGCGTCTGTCGCCAGCAGCACCTGGACCTCGGGGTCGTGCCGGAACGCTTCCTCCGCCTTGAGTCGATCCTCCCGGCCCATGCCGCCGTGGATCATCACGACCGAGGTTTCACGCCCAAGCAGAGTAGTGATTCGGCTCTGAAGATAACTCAAGGTGTCGCGATGCTCGGTGAAAAGAACCAGCTTCTGCCGCGGGGACGGCACAGGTGGCGGGATTGGACCTGCCCCGTAGGGGGTCGCATCGTCCTCGACTCGATCGGCGAACCCGGCCGACGTGAAGATCTCGCCGAGAAGGCTCGCCAGCTCTCGCCACTTCGTGTCGCCACCGCTCTGGCGCACACTCAACGCTTGCGCCTCCAGTGTTCTTAGCGTGTCGATCTCCGCCTTGAGCTCTAGAATAGAGCGGGCGGCCGTCGCCTGATCAAGGATGTGCACCTCCGCGTCGGCTATCTCCTGTTCCGGCGCATCGTCAAGATCCTCGACATCTTCCGCATCGAACTGTGGACCGTTCAACGCGGGAACAAAGGTGTCCTGTCGGCCCCGTTGAAGCACCTCCAAGTCGCGCAGGCGGCTCTCCAGGCGTTCGCGCCGCCGGCGAAGCGACTGATAGATCGCTTCCGGCGACGAGGCGAGCCGCCGCTGGAGGATTGTCAGGGCGAAGCCCACCGTGCCGGCCCGCTTGGCGTTGGCCAGCGCCTCCGCGCGATTGAACTCCTCGCGCACATAGTCGGTGACGGCCGTGTAGAGCCGAGCCTCAGCCTCCGACAGCTTGTAAGGGACCGTATAGGCGATGCGCTGCGGAAAGAGCGGCTTGCCGTCGAACTTCAGAAGACGTTCCTTGACCATGCGCCGCATCAGGTCAGAGACATCCGTGACGTGGACCCCGTCACGGAAGCGGCCCTCGAAGCGGTCGCCGTCAAGCAAAGCCATGAATAGCTGGAAGTCTTCCTCCTTGCCGTTGTGCGGCGTCGCCGTCATCAGCAGGAAGTGCCGTGTCAGACCCGACAGGAGCTGGCCCAGCCGGTAGCGTTTCGTGTACTTGATCTCGCCGCCGAAGAAGGTGGCCGACAGCTTGTGCGCCTCATCGCACACCACGAGATCCCAGCCGCAATCGGGGGCGCTGAGCTTGGCCTGTACGTCGTCGCCGCGTGACAGTTTGTCCAGGCGAGCGATCACGAGTGGGGTTTCCAGAAACCAATTGCCTGTGCGCGCCGCTTCCAACTTGTCGTTGGTGAGGATCTCGAACGGAAGCTGGAACCTGCGGTAGAGTTCGTCCTGCCATTGCTCCGCGAGACTCCCCGGGCAGACCACCAGGCAACGCTCCAGATCGCCTCGCGCCATCAGCTCCTTGATGAGCAGGCCCGCCATGATTGTCTTGCCGGCTCCCGGGTCGTCGGCGAGCAGGAAACGCAGCGGCTGGCGCGACAACATCGACTCGTAGACGGCGGTAATCTGATGCGGAAGCGGCTCCACCACCGAAGTGTGAACGGCCAATACCGGATCGAACAGGTGCGCCAGACGAATGCGTTGTGCCTCGGAAACGAGCCGGAAGAGCGCCCCGTCCCCGTCAAGGCTCCAGGGCCGACCGACTTCCACGACCTCGAGCCGGGGCTCGTCGTCGCGATAGAGCAGTTCGTTGGCGACCTTGCCCGTCGGCGTCTTGTAGGTCAGCTCCAGCGCCGCCGAGCCGAACCACTGGACATTGACGACGGTGACAAGGCTGTCGGCAAGGATGCCCTTTACGGCGGTGCTAGGTTGAAGGTCTTCGAGTTTCATCCCATGGGCCTCTCAAGTTGAAGCTGGTTGAGCTCCAAGCGCCACTTTCCGTGGACGGTTAGGCCGTTCAACCGACTTCGACGACGCCATGGCTGCGAACAACCGTTTTGACGATCCGAGTCTCCTGTTCGCAGAAGACGATCAAGTTGTTCGACGCCGGACCACGTGCGCTGGGGACCAACAAGCCGTCCGCGCCCAGGAAGGCGCATGCCTCGGCGATCTCCTGAGAACGCGGGTATTCTCTCTGCCGCTCAAGATAGCTCAGGTGGCCGTAAGAGGCCGCATCGAAGCCGATGGCCGAGAGTGCTTCGAGGCTGGGGAAGCGCATGACCGCATCCAGGCGCACCGCCAATTCAAACAGCTCATAGCGTACTTTCGAAGGCGGAAGAGGCTGGCCTTGATACAGATGAAAACGTCGCTCCGCGATGGCGGCCTCGCGTGTTTCCGAGGTGTAGAGCACGTCCAGCGTGCCGTCGTCCCAACGTCCTCCAGCCCGTGAGCATACAAGCGGATCAGAGCCCTCTCGCACCGACCGCCACACCGTTCCCGAGTAGGGGGATTGCTCGACGCGTTCCAATGCATCGAGCAATCGCCGATCCCGTATCCGGAACCCGGTTTGGAAGCGGTTCCCTTGCGCCATCTTCAGAGATACGCGTCCGCATCCAAGCGATCGAGGACGGCGATCACTTCTTCGGTGCGCTCGCCATGGATCAGGTCGATGGCCCGCTCACCGTCCAACTGCGGGTGCCGTGCATAGAGCCAGGCGCGAACTTCCTCTTGGCTATAGTATTCGCTGAGCCGCATCACCACGTAGGACAGATCCGACATGATGAGTTGCGTTTTCGGATGCGGCGACTTCTGGCCGCTCCCCCATCGAGATACCGTCGCCTTGGATACACCGGCAAAATTAGCGATGTCGGTTCCCTTCAAGCCACCGGTTTGCTGCAAGCGTTCGATGAACCGCACAACCGGTTTGCCCATCTTCCTTGTTTGTTCCATACGCAACTCCGCGCGGTCGGTGTGCCGGGTGGCTCCTGTATCCGATGACACCTTGGTTTCAATATCATATGTAGTGAAACACACAAGTCAACAGCGCGGATGCTATGGAGTTGATTCGCATCCCTCGCCCAACCCCTCCGTTTCGTGTATCGTGGCGGTCGGATCGAGGGACCAATCGAAAGAACCACCAGGAGGAATCCCATGAACAACCTGCGCGGCAAGTACGCCATCGTGGGCGTCGGGCACAGCAAGCTCGGCAAGGTGCCGGAGATGGGGCCCATCGGGATGTTCGCGGTGGCGGCGCGGAACGCCATCGCGGACGCGGGGTTGACCAAGGCGGACGTGGACGGGCTGATCACGCGGGGGCCGGATGACGTGTACTGCCACCACCAGCGGGTGGGGGCGGCGCTGGGGCTCAACGTGACCTACAGCACGTCGACGGACAACGGCGGCGCCAGCCAGGTGCTGGGGGTGGCCATGGCGTGCATGGCCATCGATGCGGGGCTTTGCAGCACGGCGGTGGTGGGCTTCGGGCGGGATACGTGGTCCCGGACGCACCGCACGGAGACCGCGCGCAAGCGGGTCAACATCGGCATCCAGAACCAGGGCGAGTTCGGGCCCGAGTTCGGCTGGTTCGGCGCTCCGTCCAACTACGCGGTGTCGGCGCGGCGCCACATGAAGCTCTACGGCACCACCAAGGAGCAGTTGGGCCACATCGCGGTGGCGTTCCGCGAGCACGCGAGCCGCAACCCCAACGCGTTCTTCCAGAAGCCGGTCACCATCGAGGAGTACCTGAACGCGCGTATGATCGTCGATCCCCTGTGCCTCTACGACTGCAGCGTCTACATCGACGGCGCCGCCGCGGTGGTGGTGACCTCGGCGGAACGCGCCCGGGACCTGAAGCAGCCGCCGGCCCATGTCATGGGTTTCGGTTTCGGCAACCGGCTCAGCGGCTGGTTCGAGGAGAGCAACATGCTCACCACCGGGGCCAAGGAGGCGGGCGAGGGAGCCTACCGCATGGCCGGCATCGGCCCCGAGGACGTGGACACGGCCCAACTCTACGACTGCTTCACGCAGATGGTGCTGCTGCAGCTCGAGGACTACGGCTTCTGCGACAAGGGTGAAGGCGGCCCGTTCGCCGCTTCGGGGGCGCTGCGGCTGGGCGGCCGGCTGCCCACCAACACATCGGGCGGGCAGCTCTCGGAAGGGCATACCGAAGGCATGTTGCAGATCGTGGAAGGCGTGCGCCAGGTCCGCCGCGAGCACGGACCCGACCGCCAGGTGAAGGACGCCGAAGTGGCCTTGGTGAGCGAACACGGCGGCAATACGGCCTGCCAGTCCGCCATGATCCTGGCGAGGGAAGCATCATGAGCGAGTACACCAAGCCGTTGCCGTATCCCACGGTGGAGTCGGAGCCCTTCTGGGAGGGCTGCAAGCGCCACGAGTTGTTGTTGCCGCGGTGCCGCGCGTGTTCCGGATACTGGTTCCCGCCCGGTGCCACCTGCCCGCACTGCTGGAGCACGGAGTGGGACTGGACCAAGGCGTCGGGCCGCGGCAGGATCCACTCGTTCGGCGTCTACCACCGAGTGTACCACCCGGGGTTCGAGGGCGAAGTCCCCTACGTGTTCGCGGTCGTTCAACTGGAGGAAGGACCTCGGCTGGTGAGCAACGTGGTGAACGAGTCGCCCGAGAAGCTCGAATGCGACCAACCCGTGGAGGTGGTGTTCGAGGATGTCACGGAGGACGTGACCCTCTACAAGTTCAGGCCCGCGGGCTGACCGCCCGTGTAAACCGCGCGCTAGCGCGACGCCTTGGTGAGCGTCTGGATGAGCGGATCGGCCTGCTTGTTGCTGACGCTTCTCCGGAGCAGGATGTCCCGTGGCGTGACATCCACGGTCCCGTAGTAGGTGCGGTTGTCGTCTCGACTCACCACCACGCCCCCGCCCTCCACCGACAGGCCCGCGAACAGCCCCTTGACGCGGGCGAACGAGAAGAGGTCGAAGATCTCGGCCTTGGCGCCGACGCCGTCCGGACCCACGCCGATGCTCGCGTCGGCGCCAAGCTGGAACTTGTCGGTGAGAAATCTCCTGAGGCCCGTGTCCGTCATGATCATGAGGATGACCTCGCCCGCCCCGACGCCGAACTGAAGGCCGACGGAACCCGACAACACGTCATAGAAGGCGGGATAGCTCCACCGGCCGTCCTTGTCCTGCGCCAGGAGCACGCCCTTGCCGATGGAGCCGCCAACGAAAAAGCCGCCCTTGACGAAGCTCGGCATGATGAGGAGGCCCTTGGCGTAACGGACATTGTTCCGGAACCACGTCATCCGGGAATCCCGTTGGAATTCCTCGAAGGTCACACGGGCCTTGTCCACTCTGACGGCCAAGTCCTTCGCGGCCGTTGGCTGTCCGAACACGACGGCGGACGACATGGAGAAGAGGAACAAGACGGCGAGCGAAACCAGAGTTCTCTTCATTGAATGCCTCTCTTCCTCCAGTGGCCCGCGGACCGACGACCCAGCCTGACCGTGCACTTTCAGGATACCACGCGAGACGGGCATGAAAAACGGAATACGCGACTTCTTCAGAACTCGGTGCCGATACCGGCGGCCCGTGCCTTGTCGTGGGCAAGCCGCGCCAGCGCCATGTACCCGACGCCCTGATCGCTGTTCTGCTTGAAGAGGGTGATCTCGCGGTCGTTGCGGCGGCCGCGGGTCTTCCCGGTGACCAGAGCGCTCAGGTCCTTGACGTGGTCCCAAGCGATCACTCCGTTTTGCACCGGCTCCAGCAGGTCGCCCTGTTCGTCCTGGATACCCTGTTGCACCAGCGTCGCCACGATCACGTCCGCCCGCGCCAGCACCTCGTCGTCCAGCTCCCGTCGAGGCCGGCTCACCAGCCCCTCCATCAAGAGCTCCTTGTTGCCCACGATGGAGGTGACGTGGACCCCTTCCTCCAC
>Ga0209543_1002376_pt1 | contig 13793 bp, 18 predicted proteins | sample MesohylFT_FD_187296 | JGI IMG/M metagenome (GOLD analysis project Ga0209543, IMG submission 187296) | Host-associated microbial community of the marine sponge Aplysina aerophoba from Gulf of Piran - sponge mesohyl, lysed by freeze-thaw... | ecosystem: Host-associated > Porifera > Sponge >...
GAGCCGGCGACACTCAAGGTCCTGATCGAGATACTTGGGCCAATGTTCGCTCCTACCGACTGGACAGACTACTTCTCGACCGAGCAGGCGATGTGCTCGTTCGTCTCGAGCCTCATCGGGCAACTTGGCTCAATCTCCGACGACGAGGCCGGACGGGCGCTGACGGAATTGATCGACGACCCCCGATTGGCCGCATGGCACGGTGATCTGAAATGGTCCAGGGGTCGCCACCGCATCGGCAATCGGGACGCGTCGTACAGGCATGCGATCGTCGATCGGATCCAGCGCACACTCGACAACCGAGCACCCGCGAACGCTGCGGACCTGGCCGCTCTGCTGGCCCACCGCCTCGCCGACATCGCGGCAGATGTCCGAGGCGGCAATTGCGACGGGTGGCGGCCGTTCTGGGACAAGGACCACGACGATCAGCGGCGCACGCCCAAGGTGGAGAACTCCTGTCGCGACGCGGTGCTCGCGGCTCTGCAGACACGCCTGCCTCCCGAGGTTGATGCGGTACCGGAGGGCCAGTACGCAGTTGACAGGCGAGCCGATATCCGCGCCTCCTGCAGCGGACTCAACATCCCCGTCGAGATCAAGAGGAACTCTGACCCCAACCTATGGAGTGCGCTGAGGACCCAGCTCATCCCCAGTTACACGACCGACCCCGCTACAGAGGGATACGGCATCTACCTGGTCCTATGGTTCGGCACCGCCGCGACCAAACGCGACCCCGATGGCTCGCGCCCCGCCACACCGACGGAACTGGAACAGCAATTGAGGGGCACCCTGACACCAGACGAAGCGCGCAAGATTCTCGTGATTGCCATGGATGTCACCAAGCCCGGCGATCACCAGGAATCCGGCTCTTCGGACACTAGCGGGGAGCGGGTCCGCGGTGGCGGGAGTGATGGCCTCCGGAATCGGGATTGATGTACGGCTATTGCCGAGAGCAGGTATCTCGGCCTATCCGAAGAGCCCAACGGCTCGGAGCAATCGGATAGCTGTCAGGTCGCGATGGGTTGGAACTCCGGCGCCGACAGCGGCTCGTAGCCGTCGGGCCAGGGTGCGCGCAGTTTGCACAGCAGTCGCATGTGCGGCGCCGCGTTCGGTCCGTTGACGTGCTCGGCGACGATACGAACATCGGCGTCGGGGTATTCGCGCAATTCGTGGATCGTCGTGACCAGGTAGTCCGGCACCCAGCCGACTCGACCACCGGTACGGGAGTTCAGCAGCACGGCTCTGGGGTTGACCGGATTGTCGGGTTCGTCGACCAGGTCCAGGGCGTCGCCTGCGGCAACCTCGGCGACCGCCGCGACCGCCCCATCGATGTGGCGGATGCCGCGTGCGAAGAACAGCGTGGTGAGTCCGCCATCAGAGGTTCTGTCCGGGTGCGCGAACACCTCGATGCGGTCGGTCATCCGGCGGCCTTCGCTGCGGGCCATCACCTCGAAGGGATCGGTATCGATGTCGAGGTCGAGCCTCGCGAGGTAGTCGCCGTAGTCCGGTCGGCGCCGTGGCATCTGCCGGTTGCGGAACACGGGGAACAGGTGGTCGCTCTCATAGATCCGGTGCAGGTCGGGAAGTCCCGGCAGTAGCTCGAACCCGTCGAGTTGCTCCGCCACCTTGAGGTAGACAAACCGGTATGACTCCTGCGAGTCCACGATGCGACGGGTGAGCATCCCGACGGGGCGGATCAGTCCCTCCGGGTGCCGCCACGCGGCGTAGAGGCGACGCTCGGTGTGCTCGGTCATGCGGTGCACCCTACGAGGCAGGTGTGACAGGCAGGCAAGTGCCAGTAACTCCACAGTAGCGGAAGTCAGCCAACCACCAGACGTCTTCGGTTGTGGCGAACGAGTCGTTCGGCGAACTCGCCTGCCGTGCGCGACATTCGATGGCTGGGCACGTACCAGATCGGTTCCACGAGCCGGTCGGCGTCTTGACATCGGTCAAGCCAGCGGCTGCGAGTGTGACTGCTCGACATTTCCAGCGCGGCGACCGCGACATCCAGCACATCCGGGCGTCCCGCAAACCAGGACCTGGCTTTCTCCGCCCACGCTTCAACGGTGTAGCCGCGGTCGCGTGTTGCGAGCCGAGCCTCCCTCGCCGAGTCGCTCCACAGGAACCCCAGGCTCGAGGCGTGATCGAAGCTTGGGGCGAGCTTCAGAAGCTCGCCCCGACGGAGCACCGCCCAGTTCTCCTCGTGGCGGTCGGTGTTGCCGATCACGGCATCGAGGACCAGATAGCCGACGAAGACATCCCATGCCGTGAACGCCTCCGGGATGCCGGTCGGGGGTCGCACGCCCTGCAGTGCCTCGCGTACTGCCTCCAGGGTGTACCCGGAACGACCACGGCCCACGGGCGGATCCTTGAGTAGTTCGTTGCCGTGGAGCAGGTCCTCCTCGGGGGTGCGCATGTCGCGGCTGATCACTCCGAGGCAGGTCTCGTCGCCGCGCGTGTCGACTGCGAGTTCGGTCTGGGCTGCCGGAAGTTCCAGCCGCTCGGCAACGCCGGTGGCGATGCGCTCGGCCCAGTCGTCGCCCTTCCGATAGCTGGTGCCGTCGGCTGGGCGACTGTAGGTGGCGTCTTTCAGAAGCCATTGCTCTCCAGTTTGGGGATCAGCGCGCCATCGCTTCGGCTTCGTGCCCAGCACCTCCTCGCCGACCAGTCGCCAGTCGGTGACGTTGACCTCGCGGTAGCACGACTGAAGTCGGTCTGCCATGGATGAAGCATGCCGTTTCAGGGCTCGTTCGAGACCTCCGAGCGCCCGTCGGTGGAACCGGTGCCGAGCCTGCTGGCCCGCGAGGAGAGCGGCGCCGCACCGTCTACGAGTGCGCTGACTCCGCCCCGCAGTCCGGCTTGTTGGCTGCGACAAGAACTCCAAGCGGATTCATCGGCTAGCGCGGGGCCAACCCGTGCGCCGTTCGGGAACCGAAAACTCCGCTGCTCGCTGCGCCTCGTCCCTGAGCCCGAGGAAGAGCCCATTTCGTCCACGTCGCCAATTCGGATTCGGTTCGGGTGGTGGGACGTTGTCGGCGTAGCGGCGGATGTTGCAGTTGAAGTCGTTGTCGGCCAACTCGTCGATGGTGACGACCCTCGCGAAGCCGTCCACGTCGACGAAGTCCCGGCAGGTGGCGGTGATCTTCTCCTCGTCGCGGGGGCGGAGGTGGTTCTGTGCCCGACCCTCGCCGTAGTCGCGATCGGCGTTGATGAACAGCACCTTGCGGCGACGCTCGGGAGGCTTGGAGCCCTTGGCGCGCAGGATCAGGATGGCGGCGGGGATGCCGGTGCCGTAGAACAGGTTCGGGCCGAGCCCGATCACGGTGTCGAGGAGGTCCTCCTCAATCAGCCTCCGGCGGATGGCCCCTTCGGCGCCGCCGCGGAACAGCACGCCGTGGGGCATGACCGTGGCGCCGACGCCGTCGCGCTTGAGGACCGCCAGCATGTGCTGGAGGAACATCAGGTCGGCCTTCTTGCCGCCCTCGGGGGTGTAGCCGTAGCGGAACCGCTCGGTATGGGCGAGCGAAGCCTTGTCGTAGTTCTGGCTGAACGGCGGGTTGGTGATCACCCGGTCGAACCGCTGGAGTTCGCCGCCGCGGACGTGTCTCGGGCTGGTGAGCGTGTCGTCGTTGGCGAGATCGGCGTCGCGGATGCCGTGCAGCAGCATGTTCATCTTCGAGATCGACCACGTCGTGCCGTTGTTCTCCTGGCCCGCGAGGACCAGATTGCGGGGATCGCCGCCGTTGTCGGCCACGTGGTCGCGGGCGTAGATCAACATGCCGCCCGAGTCCGAGCACGGGTCGTAGACAGCCATCCCTTCCCGCGGGTCCACCAGCCGCACCATGAGCTTGACCACCTGGCGGGGCGTGTAGAACTCGCCGCCCTTCTTGCCCGCCGAGTCCGCGAACTCGCGGATCAGGTACTCGTAAACCGCGCCGAGCAGATCCGGGAACTCGAAATCCTCGTTGCGCAGCCGGTACTTCGAGAAGTGATCAATCAGGTCCCGCCACTTCCGATCCGTCACCGTCGTCGTGCCCACCCGCCGGTTGAAGCTGCTCCTCGACAATCCGCCGATACTCCTCCTCGAACACATCACTCGCCCGCTTCAGGAACAGCGCGCCGAAGATGTACTCCTTGAACTCCGACGCATCCATCTTCCCCCGCAAGATGTCAGCAGCGGCAAACAGATGCCGCTCAAGCTGCGCCAGCGTAAGCACGGCGCAAGGCTAGAGGGGTCGCACGATCCTCGTCGCCGTCGTATTCCTGACCGCCAGAAGGGGCGAGGACGAGCGACACTTGACCCTGCGGACGCAGAATGTGGCATTGAATGACGCCGGTCGCCGGTAGTACGCTCGGGGTCGGCTTCCCCCTGACAGAGCCGGCCGGGCGATCCCGCCCGGAGGAGGGAGCAGCGCAGTGGAAGTCGGTCAGATCCAGTTCATCGTCGCCTGGGTGACGATCATCGGCACCACCCTCGGTGCCGTCTTTGCCGCCTTCGCTTTCCTGCACCGCGAGATGCGAGAAGGATTCGAGCGTCAGGACAAGCGGATGGACCGCCAGGACGAGCGGATGGACCGCCAAGACGCCGAGATCAAGGGACTCAGAACCGACGTCACCGGCTTGCAGGTGGGCATCGCCCGTATCGAGGGACACCTGGGAATCGGTTTCCCCAGCGCCGACGAACCACGGGAACCGAGCGAACGCCCCGACTGCGCCGCCTGACCGGCTGCTCGGCAACCCCGCCGGGCCGGCCGGCAACCCGACGCCGCTGAATCCGTCGTCGCCGCTCCGGCATCGGTGACCACATCGGCGCTGCCCTGCGCCCGCACGCCAACTGGCTCGAACGCTCCACATGAAAGGTACGCAATGAACGACGACGAACTGCTCCGGTATCTCGGCACCACCGATGATCACATCAGGTTGACGGTGCTGGTGCGCCTCGAGCGCCCCGGCGCCGAAGCCACGATCGGTACGCTCGACGGCCCCAACGCGTGGGTGCCGACGTGGCCGCCGGACGGACTGGCGTACGCGTCGGTTCAGACCGAAGCGATGATCGGGCTGCTCGGCCCCGCGGCACGCGCGGTCGCCTGGGCCGCGGGCCACGAGTGCAACCTGCCTTACTCGGAGCGGTGCCCCGAGGCTGACGACATCATCGCGGCGTGGGTGGGGATCGACGACACCGAGGTCAACGGGGAACAGTTCGCGGCGCGCGACGTGATGCTCGCGGTGCAGTCCCTGACCCGGCCACTCGAGTCTCGGCGGGTCTGGGGAGAGGCGAACGGCTGGCAACTCGTGATCGAAACGGTCGCCATCAACCCGGACTAACCGGCGAGAGACCCGCCTCGGCCTGCTGCGCCGCAGCAGCGAACTGATCCGACACGTGATGGCCTGCCTCGCACGCGACTGCCCGTCCTGGCACGACGACGTCTGGCTCGTGGACTCCACACCCATCGAGCGCGGGCGCAGCCGCGAGACCCAACAGCGCTCCGACCTGGCGGGATGGGCCACCTACGGTTACAGCGCCAGCCACTCCCGCTGGTTCTGGGGGCTGTGCCTACACCTGTTGGCCACCCCGGCCGGCCTGCCGATCGCCTTCGCTCTCACCGGCGCCAAAGCCGACGAACGCGACACGTGCCTGGACATGATCGCCGACGCCGGCGTCACCCGGCGCGCCCAGACCCTCATCGCCGACAAGGGCTACCGCAGCGCCGCCTTTGAGCAACAACTCGCCGACGCGGGCATCACCCTGATCCGCCCCGCCACCACAACAGAACCCGCCCGAGGCGCCCAGACGTTCCTGCGACCGTGCCGCGTACCGCGCGCGACTCCACGCATCGCGTACGCTCACAGTCATGAGTCTCAGAGGAACTCGCCACCCGATGACGCAACCAGATCGGCTATTCGTTGCCGAACCTTCTACTGCTACCAACAGGCCTCAACAGGTGCAGCTCAATGGGCATCAGGTCGAAGTGACGGAGGTCTTTTGGACGTTCTGGTATCTCGCTGCGGAGCGACAGGCCATGTTCATGCGCCGCGTGCGGGCACTTCCAGAGCCCTGGACGTCGGATTCGATTCTGTCGAGTCATCGCTTCACTAACGCGTACCGGGCGTCCGATCGCGTGAGCCAGTACTTGCTCCAACGCGTCATCTACAACGAAGAGTGGGATGGCCCTGACACCGTGCTTCGCGTGTTGCTGTTCAAGATCTTTAACAGAATCGACACCTGGGAACATCTCATCGCGTCGGTTGGCGAGCCCAGCGTGTCCGATTTCGATCCGGCGGATTATGAGAGGGTGCTAGATGAACGATTCGAAGCCGGTGAGCGCCTCTACTCGGCCGCGTACATCATGCCGAGCCCTCGCCTCGGCAATGAGCGCAAGCACGCTGACCACCTTCAGCTTCTCGACGAGCTTGTGGCGTCTGCGGTGTTGGACGGTTTGCTGAGGTCGATGTCGCTCGAGGAGCTGTTTCATCGGCTGCTAGCGGTTCCCTCGTTCGGTCCGTTCCTCGCGTTCCAATACGCGGTCGACTTGAATTACAGCCCGCACTTCGGATTCGAGGAGATGGACTTCGTCGTACCCGGCCCAGGGGCGCTTCGCGGCATCGCGAAGTGTTTCAGCGATTCCGGTGGGATGTCGCCGGCGGAAATCATCCGTGCCGTGACCATTGAGGCTCCGCGGTTGCTTGCCGGGGGAGTTGTGGAGTTTGAGGACTTGTGGGGCCGACCGCTCCAGCTCATCGATTGTCAAAACCTGTTTTGCGAGGTCGACAAGTACGCTCGCGTCGCATATCCCCACCTCGCCGCAGGAGGCCCGAGGCGCATCAAGCAGACCTACAGTCCCGATCCGGAGCCACTGACGCTCGGCTATCCGCCGAAGTGGGGTCTGCCGTGGTCGGCATCAGAGCCAGCACTCGTCTCGGCTGTGGGTGGTGTCGAGTCGCCAGGTGTTGCGGCGGGCTCGAATCGGAGTGTGCGCTGATACAAGTCGCCCACTGCCATCCCTGCACCGGCGGCCCGGAGCTGGCGCCAGACGTTGTAGCCCAACAGGATTGCTCGTTCCCACTCCCAGTCAGGGCGGCTTGAAACTTCCAGTCCGTCAGTCATCGAGCGGATCGTCTTGAGCGTCGCCCAGTCGATCGCGTGGATGCCTTCGAAGTACGCCGATCGGCTTGCGTGGCCGTACACGTAAGCGACGATCCCTTCTTCGACCACGATGGCTCGGCCGCTGTCTTCGACGCCGTCGATGTCCGGGTCGTACTTGCGCTTACTGTCAAACATCTTGCGGGCGACCGGCGACCACCCTATCACTGCGGCGTGGGCGAGGTGCATGACGTCATGGAATCGATACCCGTCTTCCATGTAGGCGTTATCGCCGAGTTCGTTGCCCCACGGCTTCCCGTTCCAGTACGCCTGCGTCTTCGGCTCAATCGCGTCGCTATTGTTGATAGGTCGGAACTCAACGGCAAACGCTCGAGGCAATCGTTGGTTCTCGGGCGCTGAGCGGTCGAGAAGGTCGTCCTCGGTACGGTGCGCTGGGTCCTCGGGAGGCCACCGGTCGAAGACTTTCTTGAGGTTCTGTTGGGCGATGTCGCTTAGGTTGAGCCCGAACTTGTCGGCCAGGTTCGACACGTACCACATGATGTCGCCTAATTCCTCGGCCACATCGTTGTTGAAGCCCCCGTATTGATCGCCATCTCGCAGCTTCTTCTTGTACGCAGCTTGGAGTGATCCGATCTCCCCGGCAACGCCGAGCAGCGGCGCGACGACACCGTCGTCGTTTCGCGTGGTGAGTGGGATCTGGTCGGTACGTCGGGCTTGGAGTTGGTAGGTGTCAAGGTCCATGTTGGCCTACGTCCTTGTTGCGGCTGTTGAGGGCTTGAGCGTCCACGCCCTGAGGCGCTTCGCGGCGTCGAGGATGTGTTCGTCGAACCATGCGTAGCCGTTCTCACCCCACTTCGGTCCCCACGAGTTGCGGATGAGAACAGCGTTCCGCGTGCGGTCATGGCCTGCTATGACAACTGCGTGTTCGAGGGGCAGTTGGTCGAGGTTCGGTGGCAGCGAAGCGACACTGCTTCCGTCCGCCGCGTCGAAGTCTGGCCACACGGGTATGGCGATCGCTATGAGCGACCCGTCCAAGAGGGCTCGGCGGATTTCGTCGACAGTCGCGGTGTGATCGCGACCGTTCGCAGTGCGACTCCGCGCATCGGCGGTTGCAGCTGCCGAGGGCGAGTAGTCGCTCTCGTCGTGCGACGTCGCATCGTCGTAGGGCCAGTGCTCGGCTTGGCACTGGCCCTCCTGAGAGAGCCCTCGCACGGCCGCCCGGTAGGTGGTGCCATCCCCAGGATGCCCGTCGCGCTTCTTCGCGGCCCAGAATAGGAACTCCTCGGAGAGCGCGAGTCGCTCGCCACGGGAGGCGATTGCCGCGGTGTGCAAGGCGGTCAGAGCAAATGCGACGCATGTCCCCCGGCGGCCCTGGTCGCCCGCCGGGGGCAATATGTCGCGAAGATCGATCACGTCCGGCTCGACGTCCTCGGCGGTCATCGCGTCCGGGCCGCCAGCTTGGCGTGCTGGTCAACGTACAGCCCGCTCGGTGAGTCTCCCGTGACGGGCGACGCCACAGCGATGTCGACGTTGAGTGTCTCGATCTGCGTCCCGGCTCCGAATGCTCGGCTGAGTCCGAGACGCACGCTGCTCACGCCCGGTTCGCCGGCTCGAAACCGGAGCGACCGAGTGCGAGTAGCCCCGAGCACCTCGCCGTCTGGCGGCTCGACGCATCGATCATCGATGAGAGCGAGCACGCTTCGATCGTGATCGCCCAGCCGCCATCGGTATCCGGTTGACGCAGCTTCGCGTACGCGAACGATTACTTCGTCGTCAACCTGCAGGAGCATTCCCGTCGGTGCCGTGTCCTCGGTCAACACCCACAAGTCGGCACGACGGTCGGCTGGGGCTTCACCGTTCCCCAAGCTCTCCTTGATTCGCACCGGTGGCACATCAAGTTCGCCGAACACATCAGCCGTGACCAGGCCGTAGGCGCGCAGCTGAGTCCGCATTGCCTGATAGCTGACCCCGAACCTCACAGCGAGTACATACACCTGCGACGGTGACGGCGATCCAAAGTCGATGTTGTGGTCAGCGGCGACTTGGTTGACCAGGTGGAGTGGCATGAGCAGAGCGCCGGCGAAGGCTTGCGCCGCGATCTCGGCGAGAGGGTCAGCCGCATCTGTCGGTTGCCCCTCAATCTCGGCTTGGGTGTCAAGGCTGAGGGAATGACCAAGGACGTGATGGCCGTACTCGTGAGCAGCGGTGAACCGCTGGAGTGGCCGCGGATGCCCAGAATGCACTACGACTCCCGCGACGTCGCCGATGCGCTGGTAGAAGCCATACAGATTCGTCAGAGGCTGGAACATCAGCCAGATGCCGGCGCGATCGATCTCCTGGAAGATGTCGATGCGCTCTTGGTCCATGACCCCAAGCCGACCCCGTTCGCGCAGCGCGGCCGCACGAGCAGTCGCTTCGGCTCTTCGCCGCTCGTCCCACGACGGTGTCATCACTACGCCTCGCTTGGTCGGCCGGCGGCAGGCCCCTGCCTCAGAAACTCGGCGAACTTCAAGACCTGGTCTCGATCAGCCTCGTCGAGGGCCTGAGTTGCCCGGAACAGTGCCCCGTCGAATGAGTCAGCTCCGAGGATGACCTCACCATCGGCCTCGGCATCAAGGAAGTAGGTGACGGGCCGCCGGTAGATCTCGGCCAGCCGTTTCAACTCGAGCCCTGATACTTTCCGCGTGCCTCGCTCAATCGCCGACACGGCGGGACGTGTGATCCCGAGGTGCTCTGCAACGGTCCCTTGGGAGAGACCGAGATAGCTGCGCGCCTCACGGAGCCGGTCGGCCAATGCCTGCCTGTCAGCGTCGATGCCTTCGGCAACGACTGATTTCTGTGGACTCATGGTGATTCCTCCGATTCGACCGGTTGATTTGGTGTTGGGGCCGCGCCGGCAGCTACGGCCATCGCGACGACGTGGGTTCGTGTATGAGACCAGCTAACGAGACACTGCTCAACGTCGCGCGATGTGGCATGGCTGAGTGCGGGGCCATGCAGCGTGACGGTCGGAGCGCCATCGTTAGTGGACAGGATTTCGATGTGGCGCGCTGCCAGTCCCTCCCGGAATCCGGTGCCGAGAGCCTTGGCCACGGCCTCTTTCGCGGCGAATTGCGACGCCTGCTGGGCAATGTTGTCGCCGATGTGTGCCAGTTCACGTGCGGTGAACAATCGTTCACGGCGACACTGCCCGCCCATCGCGTTCGCTCGCTCGACTGCGCTTATTTCCTCAATGTCGATGCCGACGCCGCGTACGGCACCGACGCTCGCCGACAGAGCGGCTGCCTGGTCCGCACAGTCATGCAACATCGAGTCGTATTCCACTCGCTGCGGCTGCGGCACAGTCCTCTAGGAGCTGTCGGTATCCCCTTCGCCCTCCGATCCCAAGGCCCAGTTCGGCATCCGCATGAGCAGCGACGCAGAGCACCTGTCCCGGAGCAGCATCAACCTCAATTGCGATGAATTCGCAAAGGCGCGCGAGACCGACATAGTTTCCCAGCGCCTTCCTGATGAAGTGCTGGTTGCGGTACTGAGCGGTCAGGTGCACAACGCGCCGGACCAATGTCACGCTGACATGGCTCAGGCACGGGAATCCCATCACGGATCGATCGCGCTCGGGCGACTGGACTCGCAGGTGCCCGACCACCTCGCTAAGCCCGACCTCGTAGGCGCTGCTCTTCGGGCCCTTCAGCGTGAGTTCGTGTCGCATCCTGGTCACGAGAGCTTCGAGCTGGTTCTGGCGTTGTTCGCCGGTTCCATCTGTTCCCGTCATGCGGGAGAAGTACGTCTCCTTCTCGGGACCCCGCCGCCGGCGATGAAACTTCATCTTGGCCTCGTGCATGTCGTAGAGGTGCTGGCGCGGTGCCTCGGCGTGATCTGGAAGGTAGAAGGCGGACGGGAACAGCGTGTTCGCGACTGTGTCGATTAGCGTAAGACCCGCGGAGGGCTTCTGTCGCGCCGCCTCGCCGAGGAATCGGTCGACGGCGCTGCGCACACCTTCGTTCGTCGCGTCTGCTGGAAACGCCACGGCGAGATGAGCTGCCTTCCCCCCGGGCGCGAGTTCATCGTCCAGCAGAGAGTCGAGTGCTGCCATCCAGGCACCATCAATCGTGTCGCCGGTGATGGGAATCACTGGGTCACCCCAGCCTTGGCCTCGTGGCGGTGTTGAAGAAGCGTCCCGAGGGAGACAAGGCTCGTCCGCTGCGCCCGACCCAGATCAGCGACCTCACAGAGGTCCTCCACCCCGAGTGTGTCCTCCACGAAGATCACCACCGCCTCAGCCTCAACTGACGCGATCGGAACATCGCGGTCCTTGGACCACGCCACCGCGATCTCAGCTTCGGGCCGAGCGCGAACTTGGGCCAACGCCGCGACGAGGGCCGTGGTGATCTCGGCTCCGATCAGGCTGTGATCGGCTGTCGGCGTTGCTGACATTCGCGCTTCTCTCTGTGTGTGATATTGGTACACCTACGGTAACAAGCGGGTGTACGAAAATCAACCACTCCAAGCACCGGATCGGTCGTCGTTTCATCCGACACCGCCTGACATGTTCGAGGGACCTTGGTCATGGCGTTGCAACCCGGCTCTGGGTTTTCGGCTGGTCAGGGGTGAGGGCGGGCGCTTATGACTAGATTGTGACTAGTTGTTTCCGGACGCGGTGGAGGCCCAAATGACGGATGCACTCGCCGATGACGGCGCCGTGGATCTCAGCCGTCCGATTGGCGCGGCCGACTTCAAAGCCAGATGCCTCCAGATCATGGACCTCGTCAGTGAGTCCGGCGCAGAGGTGACCATCACGAAGCACAACCGGCCGGTCGCCAAGCTGGTTCCCGTCCAACCCCCGGCGAGACGGGCGAGCATCCTCGGCTCGTGCAGGGACTCGCTGATCATCGTTGGCGACGACCCCGATCTCTCGACCGCTGACGAGTGGACCGACTGGGAGGCGGAGTTGGACCGGCTCCCCGACGCGCCCGCGGCCACCTGATGCTGCTGCTCGATACCAATGCCCTGCTCTGGTCGCTGCGCGACGACCAGCGGCTCGGGACGGCGGCACGGTCCACCATCGAGGAGGGGTGGGAGACCGGCTCCCTGGGGGTGTCGGTCGTGACGTTCTGGGAGGTCGCGGTGCTGACGGAGAAGCGCAAACTCATTCTCGGGTGCGAACCGGCTCGCTGGCGTCGGGATCGGCTCGACGACGGGCTGCGGGAACTCCCCCTGCACGGCAGCGAGGCCGTCCGCGCCGCCATCTTGGGGCGCGATGGCTTCCACAACGATCCGGCTGACCGGTTCATCGTGGCGACCGCGCTCATCGGCGGGCACACGTTGCTGACGGCCGATCGGGCGATTCTCGACTGGGGCGGGGATCTCCGCTGCGTCGACGTGCGGATCTAACCGGCGAAGGTGCCCGGCAAGGTCGAGGTGCCCGCTGCCGGACCGTGAGGTCGGCGGCAGGCGGTCAGCGTTCGAAGGCTCTGGCAAGGTCGCCGATGACCGAGCCCTCACCCTTGGAGGCGCCCGGGAGGGGGGCGGCGGCGGCCAGGATGCGGTCGGCCAGGCGGGAGAACGGCAGCGACTGCAGCCAGACCGCGCCGTGGCCCGACAGCGTGGCCAGGAACAGGCCCTCGCCACCGAAGATGCTGGACTTGAGGTTGCCGGCGCGCTCGATGCCGTAGTCGATGCCCTGCTCGAACGCCACGATGCAGCCAGTGTCGACGCGCAACTGCTCGCCCTTGAGCTGGCGCCGAATGACGGTGCCGCCCGCCGACAGGAACGCCAGGCCGTCGCCGCTGAGGCTCTGCAGGATGAAGCCCTCGCCGCCGAACAGGCCGGTGCCGATCTTGCGCTGGAAGGCGATGTCGATCCTTGTGCCCAAGGCGGCGCACAGGAAGGCGTCCTTCTGGCAGATGATGCGACCGCCGTGCTGGGTGAGGTCGACCGGGACGATCTTGCCGGGGAACTCCGCGGCGAACGCCACGCTGGACTTGCCGCCGCCCATGTTGGTGAAGTGCGTAAGGAAGATGGACTCCTGGGCGAGAGCCCGCTTGCCGGCGGCCTTGAGCTTGCTCCACGTCCCCTCGTCGGGGTCGGCTCCGTCGCCCATCTTGGCTTCGAATTCGATGCCGGGGTTCATGTACATCATGGCGCCGGCTTCGCCGATCACCGTCTCGTGGGGGTCCAGCCAGACCTCCACGAATTGCAGGTCGTCACCGCCTACGCGGTATTCGATTTCGTGACTTTGTGCCATGTGAGCAGCCTTGCACAGCAATCACCGCGAACGGTGGCATCCAGCCGGCGCTCCGAGCGCCAAGGCGGGCGACGAACGGTCCGCTGCGGGACTGGATCCCGGCCTTCGCCGGGATGCCGCGGGGGAAGTGGGATGACGGCTCGGTCGCCGGGATGAGGGGTGGGAGTACGGGGCCGCTGGTGGGTGGGAATCCTGAGTTGCTAGCCGGCGAAGGCGCTGGAGCGGGTCTTGAGGCCGCGCTCGTTGAACTCCTCGGGGATGTCGAGGTCTTGGTCCAGGGTGAGCCACAGGCGGATGAGGTCGCGCCGCTGGTCGGGGTCCGGATAGTCCTCGTAGGCCGTGCGGGAGTGCATGACCGAGTAGTTGTTGATGAACTGGATCTCACCGGGCTGGAAGTCCATGTGCAGCTGGTAGCCGGAGCCGGCGTTGATCTCGTCGATCAGCGCCATG
>Ga0209543_1002378_pt1 | contig 13775 bp, 10 predicted proteins | sample MesohylFT_FD_187296 | JGI IMG/M metagenome (GOLD analysis project Ga0209543, IMG submission 187296) | Host-associated microbial community of the marine sponge Aplysina aerophoba from Gulf of Piran - sponge mesohyl, lysed by freeze-thaw... | ecosystem: Host-associated > Porifera > Sponge >...
AATTCCTCCTCCCCGATGCGAGCAGCGCCTCGAGCGCGCCCGGCCGGCTCTCGCCGGCGGCGGAGTCCGCCTCGCCACAACGCACTTGGCCGCCTTCGAGCCGGTACTGCGCGTAGCCGCCGTCGTCCCGCTTCAGCAGAAGAACCGGCGGCTGCGCCGCCGCCTCATCTTCGGAAAAGTCCGCCAGAATCTCTACCGCCTTGGGAAGGCGGCAGCCCGCCGCTTTGCTTTTTCTTGCCATAGTGAATGCTCCTGCTCGATGCCGAGCGCGGCGCCGACCGTGTTCTCCGGTCAATTCCGTCCACGCAAGCGCCGACTATCATAGTCGAAAGTCTCGCGAGGAGCAATTCTCAAGAGCGGCGGAGCGGCGGTCTTCTTTAGCAATCTTTCCCGCATCGCCTTTTCAACCAAATTGGTTTACACCCCAGTTCAAGGTATCGCTTGACAATCTGCTCGACATGTACAGCAGCATCGACTGGGCCCAGGGAAACATCATTATCGCGGTCGCCGGAAACGCGGATGGCACTTCGGGCGTGAGGGATGCGGCCGATACGACACTGCGAGAAGAAATCGAAAAGGCCGCGCACGTCATCTTTGCCTCGAGCTTGAATCAGAGGGATTTCTGGCTCGGGAGCGGGGCGGCGAGTGTGGCCGAACTTCAGGAGAGATATCGCAGCCCGAAGCCGTGCCTTTGGGGCAGCGATGCGCATGGTCTGGATCGCGTCGCCAAGCCCGCGGAAAACCGGTATTGCTGGCTAAAGGGGCGAGCGTCCTTCGATGCGCTGCGCCACGCGTGTCGCGTGCCGGAACGTGCGTACGTCGGTTCAGCCCCGCCGTCATGGTCGGCGGTTTCTCAGATCATTGACGAGGTGCGTGTTGAAAACGCGTCGTGGATCATGACACCCGTTGTGGAGCTGAATGCGGGCTTGACGGCGGTCATTGGTGGGCGGGGATCGGGCAAGACCGCGCTGGTGGACATGATCGCGGCCGGTTGCAGCTCGTACATGGAGTCGGAAGAGAATCCGTCCTTCCTTGCGCGGGCGAGGGAACACCTGTCGGGATCGAGTGTTGTTGTGAAATGGTCGAGTGGCGAGGTTTCGCAAGCGCAGCCGCTCGACGCACCCGTGGATAGTTCATTGGACGACTATCCCCGTGCCAGGTATCTGTCGCAGCAATTCGTCGAGGATCTCTGCTCCATAGAGGGCACGCCCACACTGATCGAGGAAATCGAGCGGGTCATCTTCGAAGCGCACCCTTCACTCGAACGCGACGGCGCGGTCGACTTCGGCGAGCTCCTTGAACTGCGGGCGGGAGGTCATCGCGATGCACGGGTCCGGGAAGAGGCGGCGCTGGCGAATATTTCTGACCAGATCGGCATCGAGATGGAGAAGACGCGTGAGGTCAAACCGCTGGTGGCGAAGATCGCCGCGAAAGAGAAGCTGATTGCGCGCTACGAGAAGGATCGCATGGCCTTGTTGCCCAAATATGGGAAGAAGACGGGCAGGCGGCTCCAGAAACTGATCGCCGCTGCCGAACGGGTACGCGGCCACCTAAGGAAGCTCGGCAATCGAAGGGCATCTATCGTCGGGGTCAGGAACGAAATCAGGGACCTGAGACAGAACCGGGCGCCCGAGGCGCTGCGGGGCATGAGGGAGAACTATAGGAATCTTTCTCTCGATGAGGGCGAGTGGAGGCGTTTTCTTCTCGAATACGTGGGTGATGTCGATGAGGTCGTAGCGGCGAAGTCCGAGGAAGTGGAGAAGAGCACGAAGGGGTTGAAAGGGAAGAAGCCTTCTGTTGCAGTGGATGCCAGCGGGACGTTCCTTCCCAAAGGTGCCGATCTTGCGAGGACCCCGCTTGGCGTCCTCGAAGCAGAGATCGAGAGGATGGAAAAACTGGTCGCAGCAGACAGGGAAAGCGCGCGCAAGGTTTCTGCCGTCTCCGAACGGATCGCCGAAGAAGGAAATGAGCTTGCCAGGCTGAAAGAAAGGCTCGCAAATTGCAAGGGGGCGAATGGCAGGGCGAGGATCCTCGTTGCGGACCGGGCGGACGGTTACGTTCGCGTCTTCGATGCCCTGCTTGCGGAAGAGCGAGTGCTCAACGAGTTGTACGGTCCGCTGATCCGGCGCCTGCAAGAATCCGGCGGTACGCTGGGGAAGCTCTCGTTCTCTGTCTCCAGGGTGGCCGACGTGGGCAAGTGGGCAAAGCAGGGTGAAAATGAGTTGTTCGACCTCAGGGGAGGCCCGTTCAAGGGCATAGGCTCACTTAAGAAGGAAGCGAACCAGATGCTGAGGGACGCTTGGCGGGAGGGAAATTCTGCTGCGGTTTCCAAGGCCATGAATGCGTTTCAGGAGAAGCATCAGGAGGCGCTTCTCGAAAAGGCCCCATACCCGCGTACAGACCGATTGAACTATCGACCCTGGTCGAGGCGTTTCGCGCAATGGCTGTACAGTACAAGCCACATTTCCCTCAAGTATGACATCAAGTACGACGGAATCGAGATACAAAAACTGTCACCTGGCAGCCGGGGAATAGTTCTGGTTCTTCTCTACCTTGCGCTCGACGATGCCGATGACCGACCGTTGATTATCGACCAACCCGAAGAGAATCTCGATCCGAAGTCCATTTTCGACGAGTTGGTGCCGTTGTTCGATGAGGCCAAGAAGAAGCGGCAGGTCATCATGGTTACGCATAACGCGAACCTCGTGGTCAACACCGATGCGGACCAGATTATTGTCGCACATGTCGGACCGCAGTCGGCGGAGGGTCTTCCGGCCATCACGTACAGGAGCGGCGGCCTGGATGAGGCGGAAATCCGCAAGGTCGTGTGCGACATCCTGGAAGGTGGAGAGGATGCGTTCAGGGACCGAGCGAGGCGACTTCGCATTGCCTTGGATCGCTAGGGGACGGAGGCTTGTAGTTTTCTCTGAAACTCTTTTCGGGCTTTGAGCACACTTTCCCCTGGCCGCCGGCACCCGATCCATGGGCCACAGGATACTCCGGTCCCGGCAACAGCGCCACCCCACGACATCGTCCCGGCAACCGTCAGTTACACGCGAGTTTCATGCTCCGGGGTAAGTAAACGCAGAAAATCATGAAGGTTTTGGCGGCGAATGTCGTCGAGAACCGCACGAGCGTCGGGCTTTAGCGGGCCGATGCGGCCCCCGGTATTGCTGTTCCGTAGCTTGATGCGGTTGTTCCTGACGTGCATTCTGCGCAGGAACTGGTTCTCCAACAGCCGGCAGCGTGTCAGTGCCCGTTTGTGGCGTTGGGCTGCCGGAAGAATTCGGCTGGCGGACAGTAACCGATGGCTCCGCTCAGGGTCTTAGTGTTGGAAATGCATGCGCGCCTGCGGGGCTGACGGCGAGTGGGCACGAAGTCTGGCTCACAGACTTTTTATTGAGGACGCGCCTGGTCGGTGCGTCCGACGAAGCAACGATTGCGAGGTATTCGCCGGATGCCAAAGCCCAGCCGAACGGCCCTTCTGACAACAGGCTATGCCGGCTCCGCCGGAGCGATGTGCAAGCCGATGCTGTCGCCGACGCACGAACCCGAGGCCTTCACGGACTCGTTAGCCACGAGCGCATAGCGCACGGTGGTCTGAACCTGGGTGTGACCGAGGAGTTTCCCGATCGTCGGAAGGCTCTTGCCGAGAGTCAGGGCCCGGGACGCAATGGAATGCCGCAGATCATGGATTCGCACGTCGTCGTGGCCCGAGCCGGGCGCGGATGCGGTGCCAGGGGTGCTGAAGATCGGTCAGATGGGCGCCCGGCTTCCTGCCGACGATTACCCACGGGTTGTCCTCGAAGCGGGGAAGGGCGGAGAGCAGCGCCATCCGCGCACCCGTCTTGCCGTCGCGGAGTCTGATCTCCGCCGCCTCTAGGTTCACGTCCTCCGAGCGTAGCGTCCGGATCTCGCTCGTCCGGCAGCCGGTCAGCATGAGCAGGCGGATCGCCGTCACTGCGGAGAGCGTCTCGGAGCCGTCGGCCTCGATCTCGTTGAGGACCTAGCCGAGGCGGTGGAACTCCTCGTCGGTCAGGAACCGCTCGCGCTTCTTCTCCTTGTCCTTGCGCAGGCCCCAGGCCTCCGCGAGATTGAACATCTTCCTGACTACCTCGAGGATGCGGTTCGCCTAGTAGGGCGTGTTCCGGTGCTTTTGGTGCAGGGCGGCGATGTGTTCCCGGTCGATCGCCATCTTGCCGATATCGGGGATCACGAATTTCTTCACCAGCCAGCGGCAGGCCTCGACCGTGCGCGGCTTGCACCGGACCTGGACGTGCTCAACCAGATACCGCTCGGCGACAGTCGGCCTTGATGCGGGCCTGTTCCGACGTGATGACACCGTGGCGGCCGAACGCGACGCGCTTCGACTTTCCGCACGCCCGCGTCTGAACGACATAGACCTTGGACCCGGAGGGATACACGCGGACGCCGAACCCCTGCAGCTTGCGGTCCCAATAGACGGTGTCCTTGTCGCCCACCGGCAAGGCGTGGAAGTTGCGATGCGAGATGGTCCTGTATTCGAGCCTAGCCACGTTATTCCCATTCCCGTTTGCGGTTGACAGCGATGGTGGCGAAATCTACCGTAAGTGTACCCTAAGCGATCTCACTTCACCACGTGGCCCATCTAAGGTCCTGTTTGGCCCCGCGAGGGTCCGAGCAGGCACTCTTGGGAGAAGTCGTGCACATTCCGGCTCATAACCTGAAGGTCGTAGGTTCAAATCCTACACCCGCAACCAAAGACAGTGCCGCTAAGATAATCTCTTAGCGGCGTTTTCGTTTTCTGGAGGTTCTCTTCCGGATGGATTTCGGAATGCATTCGGAACGGTATTTGGGGCATTCCAGGCACCTCAGGGCATTACTGTTCGGTCACGCCGGTAGGGGCGCGACCGCAATCTCCAGCGCTTCGGTGTTCTACCCGCCTGCGGTCGGCTCAGTGGAAAGCTTGCGCCGGCCCTCGATCCTCATGACCGAACCAAACTGGTAGAAGCCGGCCAAAAAATCCGGATGATCTCCACCCCTACCTGAGCTTCTGATTGACTGCTGGACTGATCCTGCCATTAGTGCTGTGTTTATCGGCCGTTGTTCTGTTGGAACGTGTCTGTTACGATCGAGACCGAAGCGCAGATGCGGCTGCTGCCGCTTGCATTATTTGGGTCACAGCCGATGTCGCGATTCAATCCGCACCGTACGGTAACAGGCGTTTATGGCGCAGCCGCGCAGTGGAGGTCAAACTGCCTGGAGACCGACGGATCCGTGTTGACAGATGAGAGGAGCCTCTGGAATTCGACGCTGCTGGATGAACTCGATCGCCGCTTCGTGAAGAACCTCGACGAGGGCAATGGGGACTTTTGGGAGAAGCTCCAGGCTCAGCTATTGCCGGGATCTCCCGCCTGCAAACAGCTGATGGCCGAGCAGTTGTGGATTCTGATGTTGTTCCAATCGAACATCAGCGTGGCAACGAAACTGGACCGGATTCATCAGATTTGGTCTTGGTCCGGGGAGGAGCTGCCGGACGAGCTTCCCCATCTGAGCGACGCCGTTCTACATGGCATTGGATCGACGGGAACCGCCTACAACACGGACCGTAGGCGAGAACTCGTCTGTCTCATTGCCAGCATTCGTGACTTCAAGAGACGCGGGCCCAACGAACGTGCTGAGATTGTTGCCGACCCCTGGGCGTTCGCCGGCTGGCTGAACGGGATACCCGAGGCGCGCAACCGCCAGCTTCGTCACATTCTGGCTCATCTCCTGTATCCGGACACATTCGAGAGGATCAGTTCGGAGAGGGACAAGAAGCAGATTTTGGCGACTCTTAGCGAGATTCCGGAGAAAGAGGTTCGGAAGTGGGATCTGATCGCCATGGATCGCGCGCTTTTCGACTTCCGCAAGCGGCTTGAGAACGAGCAAGGCGCCGATGTCGACTTTTACCTGGAGGAGTTCACGAACGTATGGCGCGCCCGGACGACGAGTTGGCTGCTGAACTGGAACCCCTCCAAATGGCCGTGGGCGTCCATGCCAACCGACCGGAAGGTTGCGCTCGCCGGAGGGAGGGCTTCGAACAGTTGGCCTTGCGGCTCTGCGAAGCTGCGCGAGGGCGATCGCGTATATCTCATGCGAACAGGTGTCGAGCCAAAAGGGGTTGTTGCGACCGGGACGGTGACACGCGCACCGTACGAGGTGCCTAGCTGGGACTCCAGCCGAGAAGACATGAACGGTTTCGAACGCTTTATCGACCTGGAATTCGACGCAGTCCGGCATGCGGACCACGACAGCATCGTCCTGCTGGAGGACCTTGAGCGCATCGCCCCGAAGCAGGACTGGGCCCCTCAGTCTCTTGCAATCGAGCTTCGGAGACAGGCGGCTCAAACTCTTGAGCGGCGGTGGAAGGCGCTGCCGCAAATCTCCTTGCCCGTAGAGCCCTCGGGCATGGAGGGTCGTGAGCAGGCGGCGACTCGACCGGTCGATCCGATCAACCTGATTCTCTACGGTCCGCCGGGAACCGGAAAAACCTATCGCCTGATGACTGAGTACCTTCCCCGGTACAGGGAAAACGGCGAGGATCGTTTCGAGTTTGTCACCTTTCATCAGAGCTACGCTTACGAGGACTTTGTCGAAGGCATTCGCCCTGAGACCGAGGACGGCACAATCAAGTATCGGGTGCGCCCGGGTGCCCTGCGGCGTATCTGTAATCGGGCAAGAAAGGCGCCGAACAAGCGGTTCGGTTTGTTCATTGATGAGATTAACCGCGGCAATGTTCCAAAGATCTTCGGCGAGCTGATTTCGCTCGTCGAGGTCGACAAGCGCATCCGCACTGACGCATCAGGGTACCGAGTTCCCGCTTGCAGTGGCTTGGAAGTGACGCTCCCGTATTCCGGAGAGCCCTTCGGCGTGCCGAGGAACGTGGACGTGATCGGAACCATGAACACGGCAGACCGCTCGATCGCCCTTCTCGATTCCGCCTTGCGGCGGCGCTTCCGGTTCGAGGAACTAACCCCCCAACCCCGGCTGCTCAAGACCATCGACGACGGCGCGGATGGGTTCATCGATCTCCAGCAGTTGCTTGAGACGATTAACAACCGGCTCACCCATCTGCTTCATCGCGATCAAACCATCGGCCACAGCTACTTCCACAAGGTGGCGACGTTCGACGAGCTGCGTCGCGTGTTCGCACAGGAAATCCTCCCGTTTCTCCAGGAGGCGTGTTACGACGACTGGAACCAGATCAGGCTGGTGCTGGCAGATCAGACCGTCGGCGAGGAATTCCAGCTCGTTCGCGCGCGGGCACAGACTTCGACGCAACTGTTTCCGAATATGGAGATCAGCGACATTCCGGACAAGCCAGCCTACGAGGTCATACGGGAGGACGAGATCACACCAGACGCGATCCGCAAGGTCTACGAGACACCCGAATGAGATATCTGACCCTGTGCGAACGGGACACCGTTGGCGTGGGGCAAGGCCGCCCGCTTTCGGAGCACGAAGCCGACGGCATCGCGAAGCTTGCCGATCGCATGCCCAAGGGTTCGCTGGCCTGGGAGCGCCGCGCACTGCGTTTTGGCCCGTTCTGCGGCGTACTTCGCACCTCCGAATTGACGATTGAACTGTTGCCGAAGATTGAACGGGGCGCTTCGACCCCGGCCGGATCACGGGGACTACTGGTTGCCATGCTGGCATCGACTGGTCGCCTCCGGTTCAGTCGAATTGGCGACGCCGACCTCGGCCGTCAGAACCTCCATCTTCTGGATATCTTCATTCAGGACTTCTGCGAGCGTGTGAAGTCGGCGCTACGGGGCGGCGCCATCGCCACCTACATTGCGACGGATGCCAATCTGAGCGCGATTCGGGGTCGGTTGCGCCTGACCGAGCATCTGGCGCGGAATGCCTTCGATCATTCCAGACTGCTGTGCCGATTCGACGAGCGCACTGTTGACAATGCGTTCAATCGCGCCTTGAAGCACGTTCTGCGTGCCCTCCTCAGCCATGCGCTGGCTCCTTCGACAAGGGCCGGTGTGACATCGCTTCTGCACCGGCTCCATGAAGTCACGGATCAGCGAGTGCGGCCCTCGGATTTGGATGCGCTCCGTTTCGACCGCACCAACGATTACTGGCGGAACGCATTTCAGCAAGCCCGGTGGCTGTTGGACGGGATGTTTCCCGACGTCCGGACCGGTGACAGCCGGGGCTCGGCCTTGCTCTTCAACATGGAACGTCTCTTCGAAGAGGTGCTCGGGGAAAAGATCCGTCGTGCAACTCGAACTCTCGCCGATCTGCAACTCCGCGTCGAACTGCAGAGTGCGCAGCGCCGCCTCGCAACTGAGGGATTCCTGTTGCGGCCCGACATCGCCGTTTTCGTGAATGATCGGGTCGAGGCCATACTTGATGCGAAGTGGAAGCACCTGCGAGCGGACGAGCCGCACGCTGATGTTTCGAGCGCCGACGCCTACCAGATGAACGCGTACGCTGGCAGGTATGGGTGCCGACAGCTCACTCTTGTGTATCCGGCCTCGGCAGGGTGCGCCCCTGGTCTCGTCCGGCAGTTCCGACTGCAAACACCTTTGCAGCCGATCTTGGACGTGGTGGCAGTGGACCTGCACGAACTCGCCTTCGGAAGCCGCGTTCCTCTCGGGCTAGAGGGGATGTTTGCCGGGATCCGAACTGGCGGTAGCGCGAAGGAACGTGCTCAGGCGGCGGGGAGCGTAACTGGATGAAGACCGGGGACCAACATCTCAATACGGCGCCCTCGAATGCCGCAAGAACGTCCGCTGGGTTCGACCTGATCGCCTCCGACGGAAACCGCGGATTCCTATCTCCGGAATCATCTGCTTCCGTGAAGTGATCTCCAGTTGCAGGAATTCGTGCCGAACGGGCCGGCGCGACAGTTGGGCGGGTCAGGATGTCACCGTTCTCTGGCGCAGCGTGTTCGGATTGAGCGGGTTGAAGCACACGAGGGGGCACAGTCTGGCGAACCGTGGCCCATCCAATGATCCGACCGACTTGAACACTGAGAAGGCCAAGAGCCGTGGACCCTTGCTGGAACATAATTCTGCCCATCGCGGTCATAGAGCCTCAGTTCGAGGGCGTGTGAATGGCGCCGCCTTCGATCCAGACCCTGCAGCGCATTGCCGGCGAAACCGGCCATCAGGCAAGCACGCTCGAAAAGTTGAACATCCTGCAATCGGCTCAGGGTAGGCCGGCACCAGGTTGTCGGCGATGTCGCGTTGGCGGTAGCTCTGACCGCGGAGAGCGACGCCGAACTCCTTCAACTGGAATGTTACGGGCTTTCGTGAAGAGAATGCGTTTACGTTCTCCGGGAGAATGAGACGGCGGGTAATTTGGCTCTCGGCATCGTGGTTGCCGTAAAGCAAGAAGACCTAGTAGACGCCAGCTGCTACGAGCCGGCCCATCTGCCTGACAAAGAAAATCCCCGTCTGGTAGTCGCGCCAGTCTCCGTCATAGAGATCGCCTGCGATGATGACGAACGCGGCCTCCTCATGCAGAGCCACAAGGTATTCAAGCGCCTCGCGGGTTGCTGTACGGATACGGTCAGCCGCGCCGCCCTCCTGCCCAGCAATGCCTATCAGAGGGCTGTCGAGATGAATGTCTGCGGTGTGGATAAACCGAAAGGACTTCAAGGAAATACCACCGACCGGTCAATGTTGGATGCTAATGCGGGGAAGACTTCTGCGCCATGTCGGAAAGATGACGGAGCTATGCAAGCCAGCCTGAAGACGGGAAGGCATGGATGTTCCAGACCCTGCTAAGCATGCGATCACCGGGCAGGTGGTCATTGCACAGGTAATTCAGAGGAACGGACAGCTTGTAGCGGCCGATGGGAATGCCGTGGGTGTGGCGCCGGGAAGGCAGCGATTGGCCGAGGCGACGGGAACTATCGGGAGTCTGCGCATTTCAGGGTGGTCGAGGAGCATGCCTAGGATTGCGGCGCTCCGACCTCAGATGGAGTGAGCTTCTTCGGATGGAGCGGCAAATCAAGAGGAGGCGACCGGTCGAGCTGGCCAAGTTCGCGTCGGGGCAGTCGGCTTGGCAAGGAGAAGGCAGACGTAGCCGAGGCGAAATCCGGGCTAACATATATTTTGAACACTAACACAACTCATGTTAGTGTTCGGGAATGGAGCTAGAAACCCGACATGTCCCTTCGGAAAGGGACCTGTATCGAGACCGGCTTGAAGGCTATCTCGCAGCGGTCCTGAAGCTCGATGTCCGGTTGCGGGACTGGTACGGGCAGGAGGCACTGCCCGTCTTCCTCACTCGTCTCTATGAATTCTTCGAAACGCGGGTTGGTCAAGCTCCAGTACTCTTCATGTTCGCAAAACCAGACGATGGACACACGCCAAAGGAGATCGGGAAGCACCTGGATCTCGTTAAGAGAGGATATGACGGTATAGTCGTGTATTCGTCGGAAAGACTTACAGCTAGCTCTCGCGCACGCCTTGTCACGGCTGGCATCGCCTTCGCAGTTCCCGGAAATCAGCTGTTTGTTCCGGAACTAGCGACGGACTTGCGCGAGCATTTCAGGGGGCCGAAACCGAAACGGCCCGACAGTTTGTCGCCGTCGGCTCAACTGGTTCTGTTTTTCCACCTCCTCAATGGTGACCCGGGTCAGCAATGGACGCCGACAGAGATGGCGGAGCCGCTTCGGTATTCGGTCATGACCATGAGCCGCGCTTTCGAAGAGCTCGCCGCCGCTAGCCTTGCCCGGATCGAACGGCGCGGTCGCAGGAAGCTCTTGTCGTTTCGCGCAGAAGGGCGCTTGCTGATCGATATTGCCAAGACGCTACTGATTCGTCCCGAGCGGCGAGTGGACCATATCCGATGGCGGAAGAAACCGTGGAGTCTGCCGCTGGCCGGCGAGCACGCCCTCGCCCGTCTAACCGATCTGAGTCCTCCCGCGACACTGCCGGCTTATGCCGTGACCTCCGATCAGATGCGCGAACTGATCGCCGAGGGGTGGGTGGATCGGCGAGATGCCGAGTACGGATCGGATGGAGCGTTAGCGACTTGGCGATACGATCCGCGGGTGTTGGCGAGGAACCAAATGGTCGATCCGCTTTCCCTGTTCGCCCAGTTCTGGTTGGACTCAGATGAGCGTTTGTCCATGGCCGTCGACCGGCTGCTGTCTGGCGCGCCGTTCGGCCTTGGCGATGGCGCAGAGCGCGCAATAGGCCGCGCCGCCGAAGGTAGGGGGCCGGCGCTTGACGCAGACCCCGGCGGCCCTGCGGACGCCGTAGCGGGCGCGCGCGGCATCACAGCAGGCCCGGAACTCTGCCGGCCCTCCTCGGGCGGGACATGCCCGTAGCGGATGCAGAGGCCGGCGGCCTTGCGCTCGGCGTGAAGGCGTCGGGATGCATTCCACGGCTGACGAAGGCAGTGGACGGTCGACCGTCACCGGTGGGTGAAGCAGTCGGGGAACCGCCAATGCAGGGGCCGGTGCGCGACGGTTGCGCTGCAATCGGCGGGGACGCGCGCCTGTGGCGGCGGCATGAAGACATTGCGGACCGGGAATGCGTCGGGCGCTTTTCCCGGTCGCTCGCTCTGGCACGGCGGCGGCGAACGATGGCGACGAATGGCCGTCCGAAGCAACCGGAGCGATCCCCGGTTATTATCGCCACGCCCGGACCGGCGCCGGGCTATGGATGTCGAAGCGGTTGCGGAACGACGCGGCGATCCGGTAGTCGCGGCGCAGGCGAGCGCACGAATACACTCCCGCCAACTTCACTCATGCCCGGCACGGTATCGAATGCTCGAACGTCTTGAACTGGAGAATGTCGGTCCTGCGCCGGGAATGGCGCTGGACCTGCGAAGCCGGCTGAACCTGATCACCGGCGACAACGGGCTCGGCAAGAGCTTCCTGCTGGACGTCGCGTGGTGGGCGCTGACGCGCAAATGGCCCCGCGACCTGAATCCGCGCCTGACATCGGGCTATCCGGCGCGCCCGACCGATATTGCGAGGCCGGCGAAGTTGCGTTTCGAGTTGACGACCGATGCGGGTAAAAGCAGGAGATTCGAGAGCACGTATTCCGTCCAGGACCAGGGCTGGACCGGTCCGCCCGGGCGGCCGCGGAGCCCTGGACTGGTCATCCACGCACACGCCGACGGCGGCTTCTCGGTCTGGGATCCCGCGCGAAACTACTGGAAGAAACGGGGGAATATCGACATTCAGGATCGACTCCCGGGGTACGTCTTCTCGCCCCAGGAGGTCTGGACCGGGTTGATCTCAGAGATCGACGGTCGGGCGACCAAGGTGTGCAAGGGCCTTCTCGACGACTGGTCGAGCTGGATCAGGGAAAAAGGGGATCACGCGCACCGCATGTCGGAGGTCGTCGGTGCGCTGGGCGTTGGCGGCGAGCCGTGGGACGTCGGTCCGATCCTGCGCCTGTCCGTCGACGACGCACAGGACGTTCCCTCGATCAGGACCGATTACTCCAATGCGGTCCCCATTGTGCATGCGTCATCCGCGGTACGCCGGATCGCGGGACTGGCCTACATGCTCGTGTGGGCCTGGAGCGAGCATGTGCTTGCCGCGGAACAGCTCGGCCGCACGGTCACCGGGCGGGTTATTCTGCTGTTCGACGAAATCGACGCGCATCTTCATCCCCGGTGGCAGCGAACGATCGTGCCCGCAATTCTTGGAGTAGCGGATCGCCTGACCGGTCGCGACTCGGACGTACAGCTCATCGCCGCCACTCACTCGCCGCTTGTGCTGGCCTCGATGGAACCGCATTTCGACGAGGAGCGCGACCGGCTGTTTCACCTCGATTTCCGCGAGGGCCGGGTGCAGCTCGATATCGTGCGATGGGCGGCACAGGGGGACGCGCTCAATTGGCTAGTCTCGGAAGTTTTCGGACTTCGACAGGCGCGGTCGGTCGAGGCCGAGGAAGTCATTGAGGCGGCCCAGGCATATATGCGCGGCGATACGCATCAATGCCCGGAGAACCTCCGGGAACCCGAGCGGATACACCAGGAACTTCAGCGCGTGCTGGCCGGGCACGATCCGTTCTGGCCGCGCTGGGTCGTGTGGACGGAGCGCCAGGGCGGAGAATGATCCGTTTCGAGCGCGTTCCCGAGCCGGCGGACTTCGACCGGCGGGCCAGGGTGCCGGGCAATCAATGGCTCGCCGACCATCCGGACAGCACGCGCCCGAGGGATTTCTGGCGGCCCTTCGAGGGAATGCTGGCCGACGGCTTTCGGAATCTCTGCGCGTACTCGGCGATGTACGACCCGGTCGGAACAGTGGACCACATCGTCAGCGTCGATGAAGACCGTTCGAAGGCCAATGAGCGGGAGAACTACCGCTACTGTCCGGCATGGATCAATTCGAGCAAGGGCAAAGTACCGGCAGGCGATCTTCGCGATTCGCATGAAATTTAGGACGATTGGTTCGAACTTTATCTGCCGTCCTTGCTATTACAGGTCTCGGAGGCCGTTCCCGAGGAGTTTTGCGAACGCGCCGAGAATGTATTGATCCGGCTGCATCTGCGAAACGACGAGCGGGTCATGCGGCAGCGCGAAGTGTGGTACCTGTTGACAGAAACTAAAAAGCGCGGCCATTTGATTATTTGGGGCGCGTTTTCGGCCTGCTTGGAAAAAGATGCGAGTGGCGTGTTTTCGGTTCCCGTCCGGTGCTTTTGGAGCCTAGGTCCGGTCTTTGGCGCGGCCTGCTCTTCTTTCCAAGTAGCCCTGGCCGCCGCGCCGCGCGCGCTCTGTCGCGAAAGAGGAATATGCGCATTCTGCGCGGGTTCCGAAGATGCGAGTTG
>Ga0209543_1002384_pt1 | contig 13746 bp, 8 predicted proteins | sample MesohylFT_FD_187296 | JGI IMG/M metagenome (GOLD analysis project Ga0209543, IMG submission 187296) | Host-associated microbial community of the marine sponge Aplysina aerophoba from Gulf of Piran - sponge mesohyl, lysed by freeze-thaw... | ecosystem: Host-associated > Porifera > Sponge >...
CCTGCTCCGCACGTACGCACCACAGGAGCGATCGAACCGCCGGAGCATCGACGATGTCCTTGATTGCCCGCTGCGGGATCTGAACCTCATCGGCCGTTCGGTGGCGACGGATCGATTCCGGTTCACCGTGGGGGCCAAGGCGTCGCTGCCTCCCGAGGTGGCGGCCTATGCCACTCTCGACTGGGTCGCCCGCAGTGGAACCGGCGGCAACACGGTCACGCTGAGTCGTCTGGCGCATGAGCCGGGGGCGGTCGGCCGCGCCTTCAAGCTGGATGAGTCCGAACTGCTGGCAACCCTCGAACCCGCAGTCGAGAACTGCGAACTGCTGGGGCTCGCGTCGCCCACCGGGGCGGTGCAGATCTCCTGGTCCGAGCCGCCCGCGATGGTCGCGGTCCGCCTCCTCGACGACTACTTCGGCACCGATGCATCCGACGCCGGTGCGCTGCGAGCCGGCTACGAGGGCGACCGGCCGATCGCTGATGACCTGTTGGAGGAACTCGGCCTCGGCCGGGACCCCGACGACCGCTTGCGCCGTCTCCATCAACGGGACATCGACAGTGGCGATATGACCTCGGTCGCGGGCCCTGCGACAGCGGTTGCGAACCGATGACGCTGCTGGCCGACACCATCGCTGTTGCGCCCCGCTTCGCGCGCTCGGCGAACCTGGAGCGTGACGCGACCCGCCTCGAGCCGCTGCAGGGTTACGTGGTCACAGCTCGGGCTCTCGACGTTGCCGAACGCGTCGCTGCCACCGCGGCAGATGGCGGAGCGGGCGGCGCCTGGTCGCTCACCGGGCCGTACGGCTCAGGAAAGTCGTCGCTCGGTCTGCTGCTCGACGCAGCCTTCGGCCCGCCGGGCGACGCGCGCCGGTTGGCCGAGCAACTCATCGGCGACGCCTCCGACTCGGTGGGCCGGCTCGTGCGGGAGGCCCACGAGCGTCACGGAACCGGCGCGCGCGGCTTCCACCGCGGCCTGGTGACCGCGCGGCGCGAGTCGCTCAGCCGCACAGTGCTGCGCGCGCTCAATTCGGCCGTTTGTCGCGCGTACGGCGACCCCCCCCCCCCGCGGAATGCTTCGCTGCAACTGACAGCCTGACCGCGGCGCTCGACGACGCTGCATCCGACGATCCCCGCAGAGCCGGCCCGTCGGCTACATCGCTCATCGAGATCGCCCGCTGCCTGGCCGGCGACCGACCGCTCCTCCTGATTCTCGACGAGTTCGGCAAGAACCTCGAGGCCGCCCGCGACGGCGCCGACAACGACCCCTACCTCCTGCAGCAACTCGCCGAGGCCGGGCAGGGGTCCGGGCTGCCGATCTTCCTGCTGACGCTGCAGCATCTCTCGTTCGAGGATCATCTCGCCGGTGCCGACAGCCCCCGGCGACGGGAGTGGGCGAAGGTGCAGGGACGCTTCGAGGACATCGCCTATGTCGAGTCGGCGGCGCAGACCCGAGCGTTGATCGGAACGGCCTTCGAGGTTCACGACGCCTCGCTCCGGGATCGGATCGCCCGCTGGGCACGCCGCGAGGCCACCGAGATGCGCCGCCTGGGCGTCGCCGAGATGGCCGATCCCGACACCGTGGCGTCGTGCTACCCACTCCACCCGCTGTCCGCTGCGGTCCTGCCCGAACTGTGCGGTCGCTACGGCCAGCACGAACGCACCTTGTTCGCGTTCCTGACCGGGGCGGATGCGGCGAGCGCGGTGTCGTTCCTGCGCAAGACCACGCTGGCGGAGCGCGGGCCGCTGCCCTCGCTGGGACTCGACGCCGTCTACGACTACTTCGTAGCCGCCGGGGGCAGCAGCGCAGCCGCCGTCGGGCGGTCGAGCCGATGGGCGGAGATCGCCACCCGGCTGCGTGACACCCACGGCCTCACCGAGCGTCAAGAGTGCATGGCCAAGTCGGTCGCCGTCCTGAACCTGGTGTCGGCCACCGGCTCGATACGGGCCTCGGGGGCGATGCTGGCCCGCACCGGGCCCGGCGCCGCCGGAACCCTCGGTGAGTTGGAAGCCGCCGGAGTCCTGATCTACCGCCGGTTCGCCGACGAGTATCGCGTGTGGCAGGGCAGCGACGTGGACATCGAGCGCCTACTCGACGGCGCCGCGAGACAGGTGGCCACCCGATCGCTGACCGGCGTGCTGTCGGGGATCGATCCCCTCCCGGCGCAGGTGGCGGCACGCCACAGCGCCGAGCACGGCACGCTGCGTGTGTTCTCGCGCCGCTACGTCGACGGCACCGAAGCGGTGGAGCCGCCGACCGCGTCGTCGCCGTACGACGGAGAGGTCCTCGTCGTCGTCGGGAAGGACCGGGGCCTGCCCACGACGACGCCGAGCGGGAGTCCGACATCGGGCGCCAAGCCCGTCGTGGCGGCAATCCCCGACGATGTCGGCCCCCTCGACGCGGCGGCCCGAGAGGTCGCCAACGTCACCGCGGCGCTGGAGGATCCGTCGGTCGCCGAGGACTGGGTTGCCCGGCGCGAACTGGGTGAACGGCTGGCGCTGGCGCAGTCCACGCTGGAGAGCGTCCGCAGCACTGCTCTCGGGGCCACGGCGTGCCGGTGGGTGCTGTTGGACGAGGGCGGCGACAGCGAACTCCCCGCCGGGCGCGGCAGCGCGGCACTCTCTGCGGCTGCTGATCTGGCGTACACGTCCACCCCGCCGGTTCGCAACGAGATGCTCAACCGTTCCGCGCTCACGTCGCAGGGGGCCAAGGCGCGGCGCGAGTTGCTGACGGCCATGATCGAGCACGGATCCGACCGCGACCTGGGGTTGTCGGGATTCGGCCCCGAGGTCGCCATGTACCGGGCGTTCCTGGCGCGAACCGGGCTGCACGTCCCCGACTCCCGCGGCGACATGGGCTTCTGCGCACCGTCCGACCCGCAGCTGCGGCCGGCCTGGGACGCCTTCGCGGCACAACTCGACCGGGCCAAGCGGCGACGCGTCAACCTCGACGATGTTGTTGCCGCGTTGAGGTCGCCTCCGATCGGCATGAAGGCCGGCCCGGTGGCGGTCTTCGTCACCGCGGGCCTGCTGGCGCGCGCCGACGATGTCGCACTGTACGAGCATGGAACCTTCAAGCCGCTGCTCACCGCGGAGGTGTCGGAGCGGATGGTCCGCAACCCGGGCCACTTCGATCTCAAGTGTTTCGCGAACACCACCGGCGCCCGTCGTCAGGTCATCGAGAGGCTCGCTACACGACTCGGAGTCAAGCCGCTGCGGGCGCGGCGGCGCGTCGCCAACGTTGTCGCCGTTGTGAGCCATCTCGTGGCCCGCGTCCGGCGCCTCGACAACTTCACGCGCCGCACCGGCAGCCTGGCGGGGACCACCGCGGCTGTGCGCGACGCCCTGCTGGAGGCAACCGAACCGGACGATCTGCTGTTCCACTCCCTGCCGTCGATTCTCGACTGTCCCGAGGTCGCTCCCGACGCCCGCACGTATCCACACGCCGACGCCCTCGCCGAAGCGCTCGGCGACGCGGTCGACGAACTCGAGGCGTGCCTCGGCGGTCTGCTCGCCGACCTGCAACACCTGCTACTCACGTCGAGCGGCGAGACCTCGCGGAAGGCCGTATCCGGGCAGGCTGCCGCGCTCGAAGGCGAGGTGCTCGACAGTGAGGTTCGAGCCTTCGTGGGCGCTCTGGCCAACGACGCCGCCGAAGAGGATGCCGAGTGGATTTCCGCCATCGCCACGGTGGTGGCCCGCAAGGCGCCCGCCGAATGGCGCGACGACGACCGGGAGCGGTTCCGCCAGGAACTCCCGCAACGGCTCGCCGCGTTCGGGCGCCTCGTCGCTCTGCACGCCGAGCGCCGGGCCGACGGGGGCGGCCCCTTCGACGCCCTGCGGGTCACCGTCACCCGAGCCGACGGCGGTGAGTACGTCCGCCTCGTCGGTGTGGAGCAGCGACAGCGAGCCGAACTCGACGCCATGCTCGACGACACGCTCGCCCGGCTGGCCACCCTCACGGGGTCCACGCAGCGGGCCGGCCACACGATGCTCGCGCTCCTCGGCGAGCGGTTCCTGGCAGAAACACCCGTCACGACGTTTTCGGCGGGCGACGCCACTGCCGGCGGTCCGGGCCGATCCACCGGGGTCGGTGCCGTCGCCGCCGGGCCGCCCCGATCCGCCACAAGCCGCGCTCCCACCGACCGCACCCCAAGCACGGAAGCCGCAGTCGCCACGAGACCCAGTGCTGCTAGCGGAGGGGAACGCCGTGACTGACCTCGCGGGTGCCGACGCCCGCCCCGTCCGCCACATCTGCGGCATCTCCGGTGGCAAGGACTCCAGCGCCCTGGCGCTGTACATGCGCAAGCGAGTCCCGGGCATGGAGTACTTCTTCTGCGACACCGGCGCCGAGCTGCCCGAGACCTACGAGTACCTGACCCGGCTCGAGGTGATCCTCGGAAGCCCCATCGTGCGCCTGAACGCCGAGCGGGGCTTCGACCACTGGTTCGAGGTGTTCCGGGGTGCCCTGCCGTCGCCGCAGATGCGCTGGTGCACGAAGAACATGAAGATCAAGCCCATCGAGGCCTGGATCGGCGACGAACCGGCCGTCTCCTACGTGGCGATCCGCGCCGACGAGTCCAACCGCAAGGGCTACATCTCCACGAAGCCGAACATCACCACACGGTTCCCGTTCATCGAGGACGGCATAGACCACGCCGGCGTGCTCCGAATCCTCGACGACGCCGGCGTCGGCCTGCCGGCCTATTACAGTTGGCGTACCCGTTCGGGCTGCTACTTCTGCTTCTACCAGCGCAAGGCCGAGTGGATCGGCCTCTCCGAGCAGCACCCCGAACTGTTCGAGCGGGCCGTGGCCATCGAGCAGAAGGTCCTGCAGGACGCCGGCGTGGACGGCGACGCCGACTTCGGCGACTCCGCCATGCGAGGCCGCCAGTACACCTGGTCGGGCGGCGAGACGCTGTTGCAGCTGCGCGCCCGCCGCGACCAGATCCTCGAACGCCACGAAGCCGCCCTCACCAGAGCGGCCACCACAGCCCGCGCCAACGTCCCCCTAATCGAAGTCCTAGCCGACGCCCTCGACGCCGACGACGACACACCCCCCTGCACGGTGTGTGCGCTGTGAGCACTTCGGCTAGCACGCGTCGCGATCCCGCGCTGAGTGGGTGGGGGATGACAACAACCCAGTATTTCGCTCACCTCCCCGAGGACACCATCCGCGGCCTCATGGAACCGCAATTCCTCTCACTGCTTGACGCTCTCCGCGGCGTCCACAACGGCGGGCGCGTGCCGGCGGGCGAACTGCGACAGGTGGCGCCCTTGGCCTGCGATCTGGGGGAAATGCTGGCCGATCCCGGCCTGCGGCAACGCGTCGTGACACACGTTCCGGAGGTCAAGCACGCCGAGTTGGCAGAGAGGGTCGGCGCACCGTTGGCGGCCGCCGCGAGGTGGACTCCTGCTCAGGTCGGCGAGGCTCGGGACTTCTTCGGTCTGATCACCGAGGTCGCGGCCGAGCCCCCGCCCGCGGCAATCGGCGACATAGAGCCTGCCTACGGCTTGTTCGATCATCAGCGCAGCGCGGTTCAGCGCCTCATGCCCCTGCTCCTGCATGACCTCCGACGCGCCGTGCTGCACCTTCCCACCGGTGTCGGCAAGACCCGTACCGCCATGCATGTGGTGGCCGAGTCGCTGCGAGCCAACGAGCCGTCGGTGGCGGTGTGGCTCGCCTCGGGTCGGGAACTGCTGGATCAGGCCGTTGGCGCGTTCGAGGACGCTTGGCACCACCTCGGCAATCGGCGGGTTCACGTCTGCAGGATGTGGGGCGATCGCACGCCCGACACAGACGAGATCCGCGACGGGTTCTTGGCCGTAGGCCTGTCGAAGGGTTGGTCGGCCATGTCCTCGATCGACCGGGACTGGGCGCTCCGCTTGGCGCGGCACGTCCGGCTGGTGGTCTTCGACGAGGCCCACCAGAGCATCGCCCCGACCTATCGGGAGATAACCGAGAACCTCACTATCGACTATCGCTGCGCTCTGCTGGGGCTGACGGCCACACCTGGACGCACCTGGGCGGATATTGACGCCGACGGCAAGTTGGCAGAGTTCTACGGCTACAACAAGGTCGGGATCGAGGTACCGGCGGAGAACCCAATCGAGTACCTGATCACCCACGGCTACCTTGCCCGCCCCACCTTCAGGACCCTCTTCACCGAGCCTGGCATCCATCCGGACGACACCCGCACACTTGCGGCTACGGGGTCGCTGCCTGAAGAGGTTCTAGCGGGCCTGTCGGAGGACGCGCGATACGTGACAGCGGTCGTGGAAGCCCTGACGGAACTCGAGGACGCGGGGCACAGACGGGTGTTGGTGTTCGCAGCCTCCGTCGCCCAGGCACGAATTCTGACAGCCCTCCTGCTGCTTCGTGGCCTTCGCGCTGCTGCCGTGACAGCCACCACACCCGCTCAGGAACGGAAGCGGAAGATCTCAGACTTCAAGTCCCGAGATCCCGAGCCACGGGTTCTCATCAACTACGGAGTGCTAACGACCGGATTCGACGCGCCGCAGGCAAGTGCCGTGCTGATCGCCCGGCCGACGAAGTCCCTGGTGCTGTACAGCCAGATGGTGGGTCGAGCGATTCGCGGTCCGAAGGCAGGCGGCACCGAGAGCTGCGAAATCGTCACCGTTGTTGACCCGGCGCTCCCCGGATTCGGCGATGTGGCAGAGGCGTTCGAGAACTGGGAGGACGTATGGCACTGACCGATCTGGCTGACACTGAGCAACTCAGCTTCTCGATCTTCAACACGGCGATGGCAGTCCGCTCCATGCGCGACAGTGGCTACAAGTCGACCGCGCACGCTCTCGCCGAATTGATCGACAACTCCATCGAAGCCGGCGCCACAACGATCGAGCTTTTCGGGGTCAGCCGACGCGAACTTGTCAGCGAGCGGGAGACGTCGCGCCTCAAGGAACTCGCCGTCCTAGACGACGGGTGCGGCATGACGCCCGACGAGTTGCGGGGCAGCCTCCGCTACGGGCACGGAACCAGGCTTGCCAGGAGAGGGATCGGACGCTTCGGGGTTGGCCTGCCCAACTCCTCCATGTCGCAGGCGAGGCGGGTGGACGTGTGGTCCTGGCAGGCCGGCGTCACCAACGCCAGCCACGCGCGACTCTGGATCGACGATGTGGAGGCGGGCCAGAGGGAGATCCCCGAACCCAGCCGGAAGCCACTACCCGACATCTACTTGAAGGCTTCTCAGTACGGCTTCAGCGACTCGGGCACACTTGTCGTCTGGACCGACCTAGATCGTGTGCAGTGGACCCGCGCCGCCACCACGTTCAAGAATGCCGAAGCGCTGATCGGACGCATCTATCGACGATTCCTGTTACCGCCCGGCACCCGGCTACATCCCGACGACGATCGAGACGACGAGATCGGAAAGCAGCGAATAATCGTATGCGTGCCGGTGGAACTTGATGGCACAGACACCGCTCCGACCGTTGATGCCGACGACATCCTCTATGTGCGGCCCAATGACCCACTCTACCTTATGTCCGAGACCTCCTGTCCCGAGGACTTCGGGCCCGGCCCGATGTTTGAGGAGTTGGCAGGCAGTCCATTCGATGTGGTGATCCAACACGAAGACATGGAGCACACGGTGCGTATCCGGGCCAGTTATGCGCGACCGCATGTTCGGATGTCGGAGCATCCCGAGGCCACTTGGCCCGATCAGTACGCGGGTAGTGACGCCGGCCATACGCCTTGGGGGAAACACGCTGCCTCGAACGTAGGGGTATCACTGATCCGGGCTCACCGAGAGATCGAGATCGACAAGGGCTGGATCAACCACTATGACCCCGTGGAGCGTTGGTGGAAGGTGGAGGTGGATTTTCCGCCCGCATTGGATGACGTGTTCGGCGTAACCAACAACAAGCAAGGAGCAATGACGTTCCAACGTCTTGCCGACTTCGTGTGGGACCGTGAATCCCTGCCTGGCGAGGGGTCATTCCGTGAGGTGCGTGAGCGAATGTCGCTCGACGGCGACCCGCGAGTTCATCTCTTCGACCTCCGGCACCAAGTGGAAAAGGCGCGTGACGCGGTTCGGAATAAGGCCAAGTTAGCCAAGCAGAAGAGAGGTCCACGTCACGCTCAGGCAGCCGCTGACGATGCCGACCGCATGGCGACCGCCGAGATAAAACGACGCTCGACGCATGGGCAGATCGGCAGTTCCGATCGCGCTGCACTCACCACATCGCGGGAGGATCAGCGACGGATCCAAGTGACGTCGCTCGTGCGGCACGGTATCAGCGAACAAGAAGCCCGACGGCATGTCACTGAGACGCTGGAACGAGGCAACAAAGTGAGGTGGATTCACGCTCAGCAGAACAACGCTGCCTTCTTCGACGTCGAGTCGCAACCCGGCGTGATTCAGGTCACCTTCAATGCCTCACATCCGGTGTTCAACGACTTCTACGAGATCATTAGCCCCGACGTCGAAAGCTTGAATACTGATGATGCAGTTGAGCGCTTAGCCGACGGCGCGGCGGCCTTTCGACTGCTGCTCTATGCGTGGGCGAGACTGGAGGATGAACTTCCCGACGAGCGCAAGAGGGTATTGCGCGATCTCCGAAACGATTGGGGTAGGTACGCAGAGGACTTCTTCATCATCGAAGAGCAGGCAATCGCTCCTACTGATCGAGTCTGATCAATGGACACCGTGTCACCAGGAGACCGGATCCGTGGTCTGATCTCCAGTGCCCGGAGTTCAGTCGAGATCATCGCTCCGTTCATCAAGGTCGGTACCTTGCGCACGATACTGGAGGCAGTGCCGGCCACCGTACCGGTCCGATGTGTCACACGTTGGCTGCCCCAAGAGGTTGCCTCGGGCGTTTCCGACATTGAGACACTAGACCTTCTGGAACAGCGAGGCAATGCTCACCTGAGCCTTGTGGATAATCTGCACGCGAAGCTCTACATTGCGGATTCCGACTGCCTGGCGGGCTCGGCCAACGTGACATACTCTGGATTCGGCGATTCTCCCGATAGCAACATCGAAGTCCTTATTGCGACGACGGCCGAAGACCAAGGCGTCGCCGCCACCCTTGCTGACATAGAACTCCACGAGCGTCCCGCGACCCGTGAACTCGCCGACCAACTGCGGGCCGTGGTGGATTACCTGGGTCAGGCAGCCCATACGACTCGCCTTCGAGCGACCTGGTTCCCGCGCAGTCGCAAGCCGAAGCCAGCATTCCGCCGCTACCAGGAGTTGTATTCGACGAATATCCCTCGTGGTCTCACGACGGCTGAGAGATTGACTGTTGAAGATATCGTGGGTATGAACTTGGCCCCAGGACTCGCCGAGCGGGAATTCGACGCCGCCGTTAGGGACCGCTTGGAGCAGATCGAACCAGCGAGCGCCCTTCTAGCTGGGACGGGCGATGCCCTGTTGACCTTCAAGGACACGTACTCGTTCCTCTCAGAACTCGATATGGATGGCTATTCCGAGCAGGACCTCTGGCGAGCGTTCATCGAGTGGATGGCCCACTTCTATCCAGACCGTGTCATGAAGCAGTCGATTACCGAGATCGCCCTGAGGCGCGCACAACACATTCACTAGACCCGATTGTTCACGGATGTGGGGGTAGTGGGGGTGCGCGCCCGCGGGAATGCCTCTCTGACGTGGGATAATGCGCCTGTTGTTGACGGCGCGATCCTGGAAAGAGAGGCATTGCCGTGGTGAAATCTAATAGTGTGGCGAAGTTGGTGGTGGCGGGGGGCGCTGGGGGGGGTTGGCCCACCGACCGATGGAACTGGCCAACCCGGGACAGATCATTGAGACCGGTAACCGTTTCGCCGGTGCCGGGTGCCCGGTCGTGTTGAAGCACCTCACCGATCCCGATTTGCGTGTGACCGCACTGAGCAAGGTTCTCAAGTTCGCCGGCTCACTGTACGAGAGCGCGCCGCTTCCGTCGAGGACGTAGGGTCCCGCGCCGAGCCTCATCTGAGGTCTTGTCGAAGGCGCCGGGCACGGATCAACGGCTCCCTGACTCAGCGGCGCGAATCGTCTATTGCATCGGGGTGTCAGCCGCGGGCGAGCGTGCTTCGGCTTGGGGTCAGGAGTTGCGAGCCCTTCCCTGCTTCCGGCTGGCGCGAACTTGGCGTTCCAGGGTGTTGTCGACGAGGCCGGACTCTTGGAGTGTCAGTTCGGCTGCTGCGACTGATGTGCGGACGCGGCGGGCCATGGTTAGGCAGTCTGGATCTTGGAGGACCGACCGCTCCTTCATCAGATGGGCGTCGATGTAGTCGGCGAGCTTGAGGACGCGTGACAGGAGGTCTGCTGTGTACGCCTCGTCGGCTCGATCCCACAGAGTCGGGTGCCCGTCGCCCTGCTGCGACGCCTCGTGCCAGCTTCCGAGATCGTCCCACATGGTGGGGTGACGTTCGCCCTGGTTCCGCGGGTCGGGGAACATCGCCCGCACGATCCTCTCGATCTCCGGCCTAGCGGTGGCCGGCAGGGAGCCGAGCAGGGCCGCCACGGAATGCGTGCGGGGGTACGAGCCCCGGAGACAATCCACGAGCGCCTTGAGCAGGTGCTCGGCGAGGCGGGTCGCGTGGCCGCAGATCCGGATGAACCTCTGACGCTTCCGGTACTCGTACTCCTCGACGTTGCCGGAGCCGACCGCGTCGATCTCCCAGCGGCACGGCGACAGGCGCATCTCGAGTTCGATGGCGTCCTCATTGGCCACGCGTAGAGCTTCGCCGATCATGGCTTCACGCGTCGCCGCGAGGCCGATGGGCTTGTCCCAGCCGACCGGCCCGGTCGGCTCGTCCTCGAACAGCAGCGTGGCGTCGCTGCGGATCAGGCTCTGGCGGGTCGAGGCGAGCAACTCTGTGCGGACGTACCACTCGTAGCGGTCCGTGACGAACAGCTCCTGGCTCCTGAATCCGCACGCCGTCTCCACCGCCTCCCGCAGTGCCGCCGCAGTCTCATCACGGGTCGAGTAGTCCAGATCGTCGAAGATCACCGCCAGGCCCAGATCGCCGTCCCGCGGCTCGGGGCCACCTGCTGACTCTCCGAACACGTACGCCGCCCGCACATCCGCGGTGCGCAACACCGCAACCGCCTCCCGCCACGGCGCCGAGTCGGCCGTGATCCCGCCATCAACGGCAGGGTGGGTCAGGAGAACCACAAGGCGAGCATACCGTGGGCACTACCGGCAAGGTCAAGGGTGAATCTCCCGGCTGCGGGCCGCCACGCCATCGGGCCCGTACCGTGCCGTCTTGCCGTTCGGCTGCGTCCGGCCGAATCCCCGGCCGCCGGGCTATGCCGTCGGGCCGGTCGCGTGCCGCCTCGGGATGCCGGCGGCAATCGACTGCTGGCAGGGCCGTATCTCCCAGTGCTGGCCGTTGTGGGTTAGGGCTACTTCATGGGTTGTGCCGAAGCGGCCGGGGTTGGGGCCGAACCAGTCATGGAGTAGGTGGGTCAGGGCGTTGCCGGGCTGGCCGGGGGTGGCCGCGTGGCGCAGTGCTCGGTCGCCGAAGATGCCGGTGAGGGGCGTGCCGCCCACCCTGAACTCGGTGTGCCCGGCTGGGAGTTGGGGACACCGCGCCCGATCCAGGAGTACGACGGGAGCGCCGTCGTCCAGACCGACCTGCAGCACCATCTCGGCCACGGCGCTGCGGTCGCGCAGGTAGATCTGCAGGCGCCACTCGACGATCTCCTCCACCAGCACCGAGAGCGTCTCGATGTGCTCGTCGGGAACTGCGAACCGAGGCTCCAGGCGCCCGTCGGTCAACCGGAACAGGCTGCCCGACTTGTTCGTGAGGTACTTCAGTGGGTTCTTCTTCCAGTGGGCCAGCCACTGGTCAGCGGTCACCGTGTCGAGATCGGAGACCGCTCGTGGCTGCTGGGTGTCGGTCCGGAGACGGGGATCACGGCGGGTCAGTACCAGAGATACTGACGCCACCTCGCTGACCGGGGCGCCCTTGTGCAGGGCATCCAACTCCAGCAGCGCGGCAAGCGTCACCAGCTTGTAGGCCTTGGTGACAGCCTCGCGTTCGAGCCCGCGTAACACGTCGCCCAGCGCCGCGACCGTTGCTCGTTCCGCTGGCGCCAACAGCCCGAGGCCGTCGAGGTATCGATGCCAGCCGCCGACCTTGCGCACAGGTTCGCTCGATGCGCGGCAGCCAACCGACGAGAACGCCTGGGCGGCCGTGGGCCGGAAGCCGTTCTCCGACTCGTAGTTTCGGCAGAACTCCTCGAGCCTCTCCGCTTCACTCATCAAAGGCGACGCCAAGAGGCTCAGAACCTCGATCGCTTCCAGGTCGAAGTCCACCGAGCATCCCGGTGGCAACTCGAAATCGCCCGATCGCAGCGCCTCTGCGACCTCGGCGTTGGTGGGTGTACGGATGCCGAGCGACAGGAGCGTGCGGGGCTTGCTCAGGAAGCTGTGGTGGTTGCCGACGAAATCGATGACCCGCAGGGCCGCCTTGCCCTTCGTCTTCCGCAGGCCCCGGCCGAGTTGCTGCAGGAAGATCACCGGAGAGTCGGTCGGGCGCAGCATCAGCACCGTCTCGATCTCGGGGATGTCCACACCCTCGTTGAAGACATCCACCGCGAACAGCACCTCGACCGCTCCCGACTGCAGATCCTCAACCGACCGGTGTCGGGGATCGGACCCATCGCCGCTGTGCACGGCCGCCGAGGGCACACCCTCGGAGGCGAAGAACTCCTTCATGAACCTGGCGTGCGAGATCGACGAGCAGAACGCCAGCGTCGGCCCTCGACCCTTGTCCCGCCACTCTTCGAGCGACCTGGAAGCCCGTTGGCGGGTCTCGACGGCGCCGGCCAGCGCCTCGAGATCGAAGCGACCGCCGCGCCAGGGGATCGGAGCGTAGTCAGTGACGTCGGCGACGCCCCAGTAGCGGAACGGCGAGAGTTCCCCCCGGCGGATGCCTTCGGCCAGACCGCAGTCGAATACCAGGTTGTCGCCGCAGAGCGCCAGCAGGTCGGCGCCGTCGCGCCGATCGGGCGTGGCCGTCAGCCCCAGCAGGAAGGCCGGTCGGAAGTGCCGCAAGACCCGCCGGTACGTCGGTGCGGTGGCGTGGTGGAACTCGTCGATCACGAGGTAGTCGAACTCGGCCGGATCGAACGCTGCCAAGTGCCCTTCCAGTGTCTGCACGCTGGCGAATACCGCCTCGGCGTCGCCCGCTTTCTCGTCGCCGAAGAAGAGGCCCAGGTCGGCAGCAGGTCGCACCTGGCGGAACACGTCCCGGCTCTGTCGGAGGATCTCCTCCCGGTGCGCCACGAACAGCACGCGCCGGAACTCCGGGCGGGCGCTGTCGAACGCCGCCAGCCAAGTCTTGCCCAAGCCTGTTGCCATCACCACGAAGGCCCGGTCGAAGCCGTCCCCTCTCGTCCGCTCCAAGGCGGCGAGAGCCTCGGCCTGGATCGACCACGGAGTGACCGGCTGCGCCGGCGGCTCGTCGGGCGCGCCGAGCAGACGACGAACATTGTCGCCCGACTCGGCGGGAGGTTGCGGGACGGGCGGATCGTCGGTCGTACCGGGCGGCGGGGTGGCCGCGCCGCCGGAGACCTTGTGCCACGACTCGCGATAGCGACGCAGCATCTCCCGATCCAGAGGCTTGGAACGCTCGTCGGTCCACAGCGACTCGAAGCGCACCACCAGCTCCTCCACCTGATCGGTGCCCAGGTTCCACTCCACCCCCCCGTCGATGCCCGAGGCGCTGAGGTTCGAACTCCCCACGTAGCCGGCGGCCGTCCCGCCGGCACTC
>Ga0209543_1002390_pt1 | contig 13718 bp, 13 predicted proteins | sample MesohylFT_FD_187296 | JGI IMG/M metagenome (GOLD analysis project Ga0209543, IMG submission 187296) | Host-associated microbial community of the marine sponge Aplysina aerophoba from Gulf of Piran - sponge mesohyl, lysed by freeze-thaw... | ecosystem: Host-associated > Porifera > Sponge >...
CACCCGCTTCCGCATCACCCCCTGCACTCGTGTCCACACCACTGCGGACGCCACTGCCGTCGTCTCCGGCAGCGTGCTTCGCACGCCTGCCGTCAGCTCCTCCGCACTGACCGCCACTCAGTCGCCGTGGCGGCTCCCGTCCGCCGGGTCCTCCGGCGTCCATTCCCCTTCGCTCATACCGCTGGTTCTGCCGTTCCTGACCGCATACGCGGGCTCTGGTTCTCACACCCCACGCATCCCCGATGCTGGTGGCGCCATTCGCACCCTTGGCCCCCGGCTCTCTGCGCAACCCCCGCCTTCCGCCGCCAGACTCTTGTTGGACCGAGCGTGTGTCGCACCGATACACGCCGACCGTCCTGCCCCTGGCCATGCGGGGCTACGCTTGTCCTACACCGGTACACGGGCGGTACACGCTTCTCGCTGCCGAAAACACCGACCGATACACGACCGGCATACGCCCAATGGTTCGCCTCGGCCCCCGCGGCAGCGTTTGCCCCAGGCCCATGCACGCCCCCGAATACAGGAGCCTTCGCCGACATCCCAGAGCGCGAACCGTATTCGGCCTGTCCGTAGAACTCTCAGCGATCACATCCGGGCTCCACACAACCCGAAATCGCCACGCCAAAGCCGATCTGGTAGTAACGACCGTAAGGGGGCGATGTGCTTCGTGCCCACAGATCAGACGCTCCCGGGCTCAATTCTGGAGACGAAAAGGAGTAGGAGCGTGACGAAATCCCACCGAACCGAACCCGAATCCGGCGATGCACCCACTGCAAACCAGGGCGTTGCGCGCAGGACCAGAGGCATCCGCTTCTCCGATTCCGAATGGGAAGGGGTCAAGGCCGCTGCCGAACTGCATGATGTCCCGGCCGCCGAGTTCGTCCGCAACAAGATTCTCGACGCCGCCCGAGGCCCCGCCGGCGCCACCCCGGCCTCGCTCGCGCCGCTGATCGAGCGGACGTTCCGCTATGCGTATATCCTCGCAACGCACAGACACGACGAACTGATCCGCGAAGGACGCGCCGAAGAGATGGAAAAACTGGCCAAGGAGGCCCAGGCACTCCAGGACCAGTTGCAGGGAGGTGTCTCCAGTTGAAGGGGTTCACGTTGCACGGATTGACCATTCGGCCCGCGGGCGAGAACGACCGGGACGCGTTGGTCACCCTCGCCATCTGCACGGCACGGACCAACTACATCCCGTTTCTGGGCCGCGACGCGATCGAGAGGTGGATCGCTGGCGGGGGAGTCACGGACCACCTGGACACGCACTCGGGAACGTGCCGCGTCGCGGAGCGAGACGGCGACATCGTCGGCTTCTGCGTCACCAAGGGGCCGCTGATCGAATTGCTGATGGTGGCGCCAGCGCACCAGAGACGCGGCATCGGCCGCGTGCTTCTGGCAGACGCCGAGGCACGCTTGTTTGCGGAACACGCCGTTATCCGGTTGGAGAGCTTCGCCGACAACTCGGCCGCCAACGCGTTCTACATGAGCCAGGGATGGCAGCCGGATGGGATGGCCGCGGGTCAGGACACCGGCTTCAGGACGATCGGTTTCGTGAAACGGAGGGCGGCACCCGGTGCCATGATACCTCCGGAGGGAATGTAGACTTCGAGTTCGGGGATGCCGCCAATAGCTTCGTGGAGAGGCGGAACCTGACCATCCGCACGTCGGTGAAACGGTTCGCGCTGGACCAAGCCGCATTCCAAGAAGCTCGAGAACCACATCGCCGCGGCCAACCTCCACGTCCTCCACCATGACTGGTGCCGGCCCCCACGAGACGGTCCGCTGCACCCCGGCCATCGAGGTCGGGCTCGCCAAGACGCTGCACGATGTGGAGTGGATCGCCCAGATGGCCGATTCCGAATATGCGAACTGAAGCTTGATGGCGCCGCCAGAAAAGGAAGGAACAGGAAAGGAGACGTGCGTGGAAGAACAGAAAGAAGCAAAACTGAGGCGTGGCCAAGCAATCGCGATGCAGTCTGTAGCTTTCTTACTTATCGGCATTGCGAGCGACATTGACAGGGCCGCCGTGAAGAGTCTTTTGAGGGACGCGAAAACGATATCGGGTGCTGATCCTTGGCGTCATACCATGTTAGGCAGTGCTTGGGTGCTTCACTTCGTAGCCGCCTTTGGTATCGAGTTATCATTGAAGGCGTTGAGAGCAAGAGAAGGATTTTCTCCTCGCCATTGCCACAATCTACTGACGCTGTTCAACGATTTGTTGCCTGCAACGCGATCAAAGCTCGAAACCCAATTCCGCCACGACACACAGCATACGAGACCGGGAGTCGCACTCTCGGATTTCCTCCGTGAACACCGTAACGATTTTCTTGAATGGAGATACCTCGACAAGCCCAAGTCCTTAACCTCCGGGGATGCCGGTCTTTTGCAACTGGCAATGTGCGCCATGCTTGAGACCTATGAATCTCTCTCCTGAGATTGAGATTGACGATGCTGCTCAGCCTAGGCATCCCGCCATTGCGGAAGGGATGGCAGGATACATGGAGCATGTAAATTGGGTGCTTGACATGGTTCACCTCCCGACCCCCGGCCGCATATTCTGATTCTGAATGCCCCTTCTCCACCCGCCGGCGCCCCGCAACGCCGGGAGTCCAAGGCCGGGCCGTAGGGGGCGAGGCCGGCTGTGCGGGAGCGAGTCCCCGCGCGCCTGCCGAACGTCCCGACGGGAGGAACCCATGTGCATCTACGCAAGAGACCACGCCTGCGGTTTTCGCTACAGCCGAGCCGCCTGGGGCGCGTTCAGCAACTTCCAGCCCTTGGCCGTGCCCATCGCCGCCGGACCCTGGAAATTCTGTACGTCCGAGGCGCTGTATCAGGCCGGCAAGTTCGCCGCGCACCCCGAGATTCAGCAGCGCATCGCTGAAGCGCCGACGCCGAGGCAGGCCGCCGCCATCGGCCGCACCCCGGGTCTCGGTATCGACCCCGGCTGGACGGCGCAGCGCGTCGACGTCATGCGCTGGGTGCTGCGCCTGAAGCGCGAGGCCAACGCGGCCGAGATCGACGCGGTGCTCGCAGCAACCGCAGACCGCCCCATCGTCGAGGTCTCCACGCGCGACCCCTGGTGGGGCGCCCGTCCCGTCGCCGACCGCTACGAGGGCCGGAACGTCCTCGGACGCCTCTGGATGGAGCTTCGCGAACAGCTTCGCGGCGGCGACCCCGCGGCCCGCTCCGGCGCCTGGCTCGATTGCATTCGCGTCGGCCAACTGGCCTGCCGCCCCGACACCACCCGAGAGAACGCCTGATCTCCTTGTCGACGGAGTGCACGTCAACCTGGGGACCCGTCCGATTCTCCGGAACCATCTCGACCTTTCCCGCAATTCAACCCTTCGTGCCCGACGCCGATCAGCCGTCCATTCGCGACAGCCTCTCCGCGCCGCCCGGAGGCAGGGCGGCCCCGGTTCGGGCGGAGGACGGTCCGGGGCGAGAGTCTCCGGTTCCGCGCAGACACCTGATCCCGGACGCCTTCAACCCCAACAGACCGTTCACGCTCGGCCGGGCGCCGCGATGGACACCCACTGCGACATTCGCGCAATTTCCGAGGCCTGCATCGAGCGGGCTCTGAAGCACTCTCCAGGCTTTCGCCACGAGATACGGCAACGACGACACTGCCTTCCGCCCGTGTCAGGAGGACCACTGACCCATGCCCCGCATCATCGAAACCACGGTGTACGAGATCGAGGAACTGTCGGCCGAAGCAAAGGACAAGGCGCGCGCCTGGTACCGCGACACCGGCCTGCATGACGATTGGCACGACTGCGTCTACGAGGATTTCGAAACCATTTGCGGAATCCTGGGCGTAACGCTCCGGACCAGCCCGGTGCGCCTTTACGCCGGCGGCGTGCGGCAGAAGCCCCACGTCTTTTTCCGGGGTTTCCATAGCCAGGGCGACGGCGCTTCCTTCGAGGGTTCATGGAGCCACGCCAGAGGCTCGGTCCGGGCCATCCGCGCCCATGCTCCCCGGGACGGGAAACTGCATCGGATCGCCCACGTCCTGCAAGACGTTCAGCGGCGGAACTTCTACCAACTCCACGCCCGCATCCGCCAGAACGGACACTACTGCCACGAGAACACCATGACGATCGCGATCGAGCGGGAGGGCGCCTTCCGGCAGTCCATGACCGACGACGCCGAAGCCGCGGTCGTCGAAGCTCTCCGCGACCTCGCCCGCTGGCTCTATCGCCAACTCGAATGCGAATACACGCACATCACGTCCGACGAGGCCGTCGATGAGATGATCGCCATCAACATGTTGACCTTCACCGCAGGAGGCGAGCGCTTCGGCTGACCGGGACGATCGTCCGGACCCTCTTGTCGCAGCCAAATCCTCCCTTTTTTCTGCAAACCTCACGACAGCCTTGATGTCGCCGGTCGAAGCGGCAGCCCCTTGGCCGATTCCCCGAACAGCCTACGACATCGCTCCTCCCTGCGCGGCCGCCATTCACATGTCTCCGCCGCACCACAAACCTGGCCAGGCATCGCCGCCACACCCCGGCCAGCGGCCGTTCGTGCCCCGACGGGACGAAAAGTCCGAGAGAAGCGGTCGAGAGGGCACGGCCGAAGGACGTCCCGAGGGCGTCCGCGCGGCTCCTATTCCCTGCCGTAAGGAGGTGTTGCTTATGACCGTTCCCGAGAAGATTTCCGCGGACTACACGCTGCGCCCGAGCGAACTCGCCAAGGTGCTCGCCCTCCTGGTGGAGGCACGGCAGCCGGCCATGGTCTGGGGGCCGCCCGGCGCGGCCAAGAGCCAGATCGCCCAGCAGGTGGCCGCGGCCACCAACCGCCAGTACGTTGACGTCCGGGCCCTGCTTCTAGACCCCGTGGACCTGCGCGGCATCCCCTGGCGCGACGGCGCCGACCGCACGCGATGGGCGCCGCCGGCCTTCCTGCCGCCGTCCGACGATCTCCGCCGCTGGCTCATCAATTTGGAAGAGTTGCCGTCCGCGGTCGCGATGGTCCAGGCGGCGCTTTATCAACTGGTGCTCGAACGCCAGGTCGGTGAGTACGAGCTGCCCGAGGGCGCATCGCTGATCGCCTGCGGCAACCGGGAGACCGACCGCGGCGTCGTGCACCGCATGCCGACCCCTCTGGCCTCGCGCTTCGTCCACTTGGAGATCCGCGTCGACGCCGAGGACTGGCTGAACTGGGGCGCGGCCAACGGCATCGCACCCGAGGTGTTGTTCTTCATCACCTACGAGCCGGACCTGCTGCACCGTTTCGACCCGCAGTCCAGTGAGCGCGCCTTCCCGTGCCCCAGGACCTGGGAGTTCGTCAGCAACATCGTCAAGCACCGGAACGGCCTCGATCCCTCGGCCGAACGCGCGCTCTTCCGGGGCACGGTCGGTGAGGCCGCGGCGGTGGAGTTCTCCGCGTTCCTGAAGGTCTGGCGCGAGCTGCCCCATCCGAGGGCGGTCCTGAACGACCCCGAGAATGCCGACATCCCCAAGAACGCCAGCGCGCTGATGGCTTTGTGCGGCTCGCTCTACCGGCTCGCGACCGACGTCACCATCGGCCCCATCGTCACCTTCGCGCAGCGGCTCCGGCGGGAAGTCGGCGAGTCTCTGGTCGGCGCCTGCGTGCGACGCGACTCGGCGCTCCAGCGCTCCCCCGCCTTCATCCGCTGGGCCGCCGCCAGGACCCAGTGAAGGGAGGAAGCCATGTACTGGTGGGTAACCTACTACCCTGCGGGCGATGCCCCTTCGCGCGACTACGCCGTGCGGGCCCGCAGCCACGAGGCCGCCAAACGGAAGCTCGCCGCCGCTCTCAACGTCCCCTTGTGGACCCTCAGGTAGCCCGACACAGGAGGAATCAATGGACTTGAACCGCGACGCCATGTTGGTCGGCCTGCACATCAGCGCCTGGTCCGGCCGGCTCTACGACCGCGAGGCGAGCGACCACGTCGCCGCCCACCACGACGCCAGCGCGAGTGCCGGGCGCTACAACAAGCGCCTGCTCCCCAAGGCCGCCTTCTCCGCCCTCACCGCCACCATGAGCGAAGCCCGTACCCGGCACTACGCCAACTCGCTCCCCTGGGACGACAAGGGCTCGCGCCTGCTCACGGTCGCCAACTACGAGCGCTACACCGAACTCATGGACGGGCTTCGGGAACGCGTGGTGCGCCAGCGCGCCCGTTTCATCGAGGACTACGACCACTACGTCGCCCAAGCCCGGCTCGACCTGGGCAAGCTCTTCCGCATCGAGGAGTATCCCTCGAAGGAGACGCTCCAGGACAGGTTCTCCATCAGCTACCGCATCACGCCGGTGCCTGACGCGGACCACTTCATCGCCAGGCTCGCCTCCGACGACACCGACCGGGTGAAGCGCGACATCGAGCGCCACGTCGAGGAGCAGCTCCACGACGCCGTGGGCGACCTCTACCGGCGTCTGGCCGAAGCGGTCGAGCGGGTCTCGGAGCGTCTCAATGAGGACGAGAACGGCAAGCCTCTGGTGTTCCGAGACACCATGATCTCCAACATCCGGGACCTCGTCGACGTGGTTCCCCGGCTCAACATCTTCGGCGACCAGAGGCTCGCGAGCCTGTGCGAGCAGGTGAAGGACAGGATCGCGGGCGTCGAGCCGGACTCGCTCAGGCCGTCCAGGACCTTCGACCCCGCGGCCCGGGATCGGGTGAAGCGCGACGCCGACGCGCTGATGGAGCAGTTCGCCGGCTACTTCTCGCCGCCGCCGGCCGAACCGGCACGGGAGGTGGCGTGATGTCCCCCGGCGTGCTCCGTGAGTCCGCGCTCCGCGTGAGCGACTGCGTGACCGAACTCCTGCGCAAGCAACCCTTCTTCGGGAGCCTCGTCCTGAGGCTCCCGCTTCGCGCCGATCCCACGCGCAAGACACTCGCGACCGACGGACAGGAGATCCGCTATTCGCCAAGCTGGGTGGCGGAGACCGATGCCCACCTCATCGAGACCGCGATGGCGCGTGTGGTGATGGCGTGCGTGCTCAAGCATCACACCCGGCGGGGCGCGCGAGACCCGGAACGCTGGCAGACGGCCTCGCAGCTCGTCACCCACGCATTGCTGCGCGATGCCGGCTTCACGCTCCCGCCCGACGCCGAAGCCTGGGAGGACCTGAGCGTTGAGCAGGCATACGACCGCCTCCCGGAGCCCAGAGACGACGATCAAGGCGACGACGGCGACCCGCCACAAGACGCGGGCGAGGACGGTCAGCCGTCTCCCGGGTGCAGCGATGAATCCGGCGATTCGTCCGATCCTGACGGTGACGGCGACGACCGGGGCGAGGACGGCGGTGACGATACAAACAGCCAGGACGGGGACGACGGCGACGGTCACGACGAGAACCGCCAGGACCAGGACGGCGCATCCGATGCGCCGCCAAGCCACGATCCTTCCGGCACCGGCGAGGTCATGGACACCGGCGCCCGCGCGGACGACGGCTCCGATCCCGGCGAGGCGGCCGTGGACGTCAACGCCGAGGAGCAGGCGTGGGACGAGGCCATGCACCAGGCGCTCAACATCGCCAAGGCCGAGGGCAAGGCGCCGGGCCTCGTCGCGGAGACGGTCCGGAACGCCCATGCTAGCAGGCTCGACTGGCGGACGCTCCTGCGCCGCTACATGACCGACACCGCCAGCCGCGACTATAGCTGGAGCGTTCCCAACCGGCGCTTCATCGACTCGGGCCTCTACCTCCCCTCGATCCGCTCCGAAAGCATCGACACGATCGCGGTCATCATCGACACCTCAGGCTCTGTTCCGGCCCAGACCCTCGCCGAGTTCTGGGCGGAACTGCGCGAGGTCGCGGCCGAGACACGGCCCGCCAGGGTCATCGTGCTCCAGGTCGACACCGCATTGCAGGAGGCCGCCGAGTACGCGCACGACGAACTCCCCGACGAGGTCGCCCTCAAGGGCCGGGGCGGCACCGACTTCCGCCCAGGCTTCGAGTGGTTCGACGAGCAGGGGGTACAGCCGGGGGTGTGCCTCTACTTCACGGACATGGAGTGCTCCAGCTACCCTGAGAGCCCGCCTCCCTTCGAGGTCCTCTGGGTCAACTACGGGCCTCCCCCGTCGGATTGGAACCGCGAGCCCTGGGGTGAGCGCATCGACATCTGAGATGGTACCGGGAAATCGGACAGGTTGCTAAGGGGTATTCCACCGAGAGAAGGAGAGGTACACACAATGAGCACACGGCGACGGTTCAACGGGGATTTCAAGGCGAAGGTGGCGCTGGAAGGACTGCGCGCGGACAAGATGATCGAAAGAGTCGCTGTGCGGCATGGGATCCATCCGAATCAAGGTTATCAACTTGTCTCCTTCTCTCGATCATCCTCGGCTTCATCCTCCTACTCTCGCAAATTCGGTGAGTTGTCCTCTTGAAAGGCTTCCCATTGTCGTAGTTCCATCATTTCGAAACCTTTCAAACGAAATATGGCTCGAAGCTCCTCAATGGCGTCTTGGCGAGGCTCGAATTCCGGCTCTATCTCAGTAATACCGAATAGCTCCCTTCCTACTCTAGTGAAGGCCGCGCCTTCTACCCATAAAGGCTGGCGAGTAGGTTGTTTATTCGACACAAGCACCCACTTCATTCCTCGGTGGCAAATAATATCGGAGTTCACTCTAGAATTTGTGATGGCGCTCCTGTAGTCTCCACAGGAAGTAAACTTTTCGTGAATCAAACCGTGCTCAACTAAGACAAGAAGGTCATCATAAGCTAGACCGTATCTGGTTAGGAACCCTTGCCCTAGCCTACCTTCACTCGATGGGAGGCGAGCGTCTCTGATACCGTCATCTCCCTTGCGACATAAACTCAAGCTTACCTCAGCTGCCCTCTTGAATGTCTGAGCAGTACCGAAATTTAGTTGTCCAAGCGTGAATAAAGTCTTTATGGAGAACGTCCCAGGAGTTTCCATTTCACGAGCTAATATACGGACGAAAGCCTCTCTCCAGTCTCCCAAGCTTCTTTTGGTCGCCTCGCTTCTGAAAACCTCAAACCAGTCGTAATCGAACTCGCGCCCTCCTGTTTTGGCACCCTTGGCATCAGGGTTAGTTGACCTCCGCTCCAACTTTTTAGCGAGATGCCCTATCGCGTCAAGGACAATCTTCTCGAACCTTTCCTGTTTTTCAACAACCTGATCTAATGCTCTAGATTCAATTGTCATTCCTCTGATTTCATTCTCGTTGACCATCCTGCCTAACTGGAAATCTGAGGTTTTTTTCTTTAGCAATTCCCCAATACAGTCTATACCGGCAGGGAATACTCTACGAGAAACTGCCGCAACTGATTTTGAGACAGAGTCAAGCGTCCTAGCTGCTGGTAAAAGACGTTTAACGAGGGCTTCTATCTTGCCGTCTGCCTCTTCATCAGGTTGATGCTCGTCCATATCAAGCTCTCCTGCCAAGGAAGTTGAGTATGTGGCTCATTGCCGCATCCGTCCGGTCTTGTCGAAGCAACCCAGCTATGGAATTCCCTGCTTCATCGTCTGGCCATCTCTGGATCCCGGTGACACCCTCGCGGTCTCAACCCGCGCTTTGCAGCGATCTCATGAGCGACGGCTTGTACCATGGTCGGATTATATCTATCTTCATCGCTGGTGTAAATGAAGAACCTCCGCCGGATCCTGATCGGCTGGCACGTCGTGACGCAGCTCACCATTGACCTTTCCCTTCCTCGCGGTTCGTGTTGACAATGATAATCCTCCCTGGAGGCCGCCGACCGTTGTACACCCCGCGCCCGCTCGCAGATCTCCGCGCGCGGTCGATTGTCCTTCTAACCACCATCCACCAGCCTTCACGCGGCGGCGGTTCGACGACGCGCTCGCCGCCATCTCGGGGGCGTCTGCGATCCGCGCGCGACCCGATGCCGCGGCATCGCCTGCGGCCTACACCGATCCGTCATCGGCGGCGCACTGACCACCTGGTGAATCACGGGAAGCTGTAGAGGCCCGACATCTCGGCCCTTCGGGTAACAACCGCTAGCGCTTACGGGTACTGAGGTAAAGCCACGCCGTGCTACACCGTCGATCCGCGATGCGCCGACCAGCCCCCTTGCCGCTGCGTCCGGCCGATTGCCGTCCGCCACTGATATTCGTCTGCGATGCCTACATGTCACCCCTCCGGATTCTCCCGCTTGAGCTTTTCCAAGTTCACCAGCTTCCAGGGAACGGCCGGCAGGTTCGCCGCTTCGGGCAAGCCGATCAGGCCGAAGTCGGGGTCGGCGTCGTGCAGGGAGACCAGGAACGTCGCGATGTTTCCTTTCAACCGCGATCTCATTTCGGCGTGTAGGCGGCGGAGCGCGTCTGCCAGCGCATCCTTGGATACCGCCTCGCGCGTCATTCCGACGAACTCTTCGTAGTACAGATCCTCTCCCGTGGGCGCCGTCGGCGCCAGCACCTCCTGTATCGGGCGATTCGAACTCGCCACATAGACCATGAACGTGCGGAAGAGGCCGTCCGTCAGGCCTTCTTTGTCGTAAAAAAAGCTTTACGTCGAAGAAGTCGCGCGGGTGCTGACGTTCGAGCGCCGCATGGAGCTTGCCGCTGTACACAGGGTCCTTTATCAGAATGTGATGAGGGACCCCATTCAGGTCATCGCGATTTCTAATGAGTCTTCTCGTCCTTCCGGCAGCGCCACTCGCCTTCGGGTTTCGGGAAGTCGTGCAGGAGGGGAACTTCGGAGACCTGCGAGAAAGTCAAGAAAAAGCGCCCGCACCAGCCCCGCCTTTCCAGCGTCACGCGCCTTCACAAACCCAGGTCCATCCCGGACCCCCGGGTCCGTTCCAGCGTGGGCTCCACGGCCTTCTCCTGCGATGCATGACCGTCAACCTCTTTCGCGGCGTGCGCCCCGGGTCCCTGATCCAACGATCTTCCGTCCGGCCATGCGGCATCGACGGCCCTGTCCCGTGCGGCCTCTACGGTCTCGCCGATGCCCTCCAGCGCCGCGATGCGCTCCCCGGTCACGGCCTGGAGCTGGGCGAGGAGTTCCTTCGCGTCGTCGGTGACCAGCTCGGCGCGGTCGCGCGCCCGGCTGATCTCGACGTAGAACGATTTCTGCGTGGTCAGGTGCGGGTGCCGCGCCTCCATGGCTGCGATCACGTTGTCCACGGTCCGGCCCTGGAACGCGTGCACGGTCGAGGCCCAGGCATGGTCGAGATGGCGAAGCTGCGGATCGTTCCGCCCGAGTTCCAGGTTTCGCCCCTCCTCGAGACGCAACTTCACCCGCCCGTTCCCCACCTCGGAAACCTCCGCCGTGCGGCTGTTGACGAGCCCGAGACCGGCATCGTTGCGGGTCCAGCGGATGCGGTCACCCGCGCGAAGCTCGATCCCCTCGGTCCTGTACACCTCGGTTCCGCCCTTGCGTCCGCCCACTTCCGCAGGCTTCCAGGAGACGGTCCCGCCGTCCCCGCCCTCGAGCATTACCGACCGGGCCTCGTGATCGACGCCCACGACAAGGCGCTCGTCGCCCTTCTCGACGCCCAGGCGTTTGTACGGTCGATGGAACACGACCACGTCGCCGAAGGCGTAGTTCCCCGCCAGCGCCTTCTCGGCGTTGGTGTAGCCTTTCGAGACCAGCCGCCCGGAGACCATCGCGGGGCCGTGTATCCGCCCCTCCCGGACCAGGCGCTCCCGGATGTGGCCGTTGATCGCCTGGCGGAGTTCGTGGCTCGGCGCCATGACGCCGGTATTCTCGCGCGCTTCGGGCGGGAGTGCGAGCCAGCGGGCGGCCACGGCGCCGGCGATGTTGTCGGGTTTCACCTCGGCGACATTGGAGCCCAGCTTCTCGAAGGCGCGTTCGATGTCCCCCTTGAGGCTCGCCTCCACCGCTTCCCTGAGCGCCGGGTCGCGCTGGCGCATGATCTCATCCATGACCGCTGTCTTCATGCCCGCCGCCTGGAGCTGGGCAAAGGGTTTCCCGGCATCGACCGCGTCGAGCTGCTTGGCGTCGCCCACCAGCACCACGCGCGGGATGCGGAACGCGTTGGCGATGCGCAGCAGGTCGCGGGCCTGCACGGTCGAGGCGAGCGAACCCTCGTCCACCACGAGGATCGTCCTCTCGAATGCCGCCCGCATGGCCTGCTCGCCCTTTTCCGTGAGCCTTCCCTCGGCGACGCCGGCGTTCCGGGCAAGGAACCGCTGCAGGGTTTCGGACTCGATGCCGGCCTCGGACGCGAGCGTCTTCACGGCCGATGCGGAGGGCGCGAGACCCACCATTCGCCATCCCTTCTTCTCCGCCAGGGTCCGGACCCTGTCCAGCATGGTGGTCTTCCCCGTGCCGGCATAGCCCTGGACGCCCACCACGCGGTCTGTGGCGGACAGGATGAGCTTCACCGCATCCTTCTGTCCGGCGGTGAGCGGCCCCCGGTGGAGATGCCCCTGCACGGCCCAGCCCCGCATTGGGGCAAGCCCCTGGCCCTCGCCCGAGCGCATGAGATCGATCGTCTCGCGCTCCTCGCCCACGGTCCGGTCCGTCGTGAGCGCGTCCTTCGCGGCCGGCAGGCTCACGGCATGAAGCGCGCCCGCCTTTTCCAGGTCCGCCACCTCACGCTCGGCCTCGGGAATCGTCACCCGCCCCGGCGCGTGCGCGAGCGCGGCGGCGAAGAGATCGGTGCGGGCGAACACGGCCTCACGCTCCGAAAGGTGCTCCATTGCCCAGGCAACGGCCTCCGCGGCCGGACTCCAGCCGAGCCCGGCCGCTCCAAGGGTCGCATCCACGCCCGGCGCCGCCTCCCGGCCCTGCATCGCAGGCGCAGCCGCCTTGGACGCCGCCTCATGAGCGTGCGCCCTGGCATCGAAACCCAGGTCCGCCGCCTGCCTCTCCCAGACTCCCCGGAGCTCGTCCCGGTCCACGTCGCGCTTGGCGGCGCGGGTCATGAGCGCCGCGCGCTCGGCGACGCGCGGGTTCTCGGCGGTGGCGCCCAGGCCGCGCTCCTCCATCGCCGCCTCGATCTCGGCCCTGCGTGTCGAGAAGGCTTCGACCACCCCGCGCGATACTCCCGCGATCTCGAAGCGTCCGTCCGCGTGGGTCTTCTCGATGCCGTAGCCGAGTTCCGTCAGGTTCCGCGCCAGCTCGCTCCGGTAGAGCATCCCGATGAGCTTCTGCCGCTCGTAGAGGCCCTCGTTGGCCATGGTGCGCCACTTCCCGTCCTCGCCCCGGACCATGTTGGCCAGGACGGCATGGGTGTGGAGTTGCGGGTCGAGGTTGCGGGAGGTGTCGTGGCGGAACGTGGCGGCCACGATCTCCTGGCCGCCTGCCCGCACCATCCTCCCGGTCTTCGGGTCCTGCACGCGGGTCTCAGCAGCATTCCGCTCGACCCAGTCGAGTGACGCCTTCACCGCGCGGTCGTGGGCATCGACGATTCGTGTATCGCCGCCGATGAGCGCGGCAATGGAGACCGACTTGGGAGCGGAGAAGGTGAGGTCGCGCCCCGGACGGTGGACCATCTCCCCGTCCTTGCCACGGCGGCCGAGGCGGCGGCCCGAGCCGTCCGGCACCTGGCCTTCGAGAATGGTCTGGAACACGTCCGCGTCGACCGGACCTTCAAGCCCCAACTCCGCCGCACCTCTGCCGGCCCATGCGCTGGCGGACTTGTGCTCGGGGTCCTCCCTGGCGTAGTAGCCGTCGCTTTCATAGTAGGCCGCGCCCTGGGCGGGCGAGGCGCCGATCGAGAGCATCTCAGCCCCAGTCCCGCGCCCGGGGGTTGTCCAGCGCCGCAGGCCGCGGCTCGCCGGCAGGAGCGGG
>Ga0209543_1002395_pt1 | contig 13692 bp, 10 predicted proteins | sample MesohylFT_FD_187296 | JGI IMG/M metagenome (GOLD analysis project Ga0209543, IMG submission 187296) | Host-associated microbial community of the marine sponge Aplysina aerophoba from Gulf of Piran - sponge mesohyl, lysed by freeze-thaw... | ecosystem: Host-associated > Porifera > Sponge >...
TCACCGAGATCTTCGCGACCCATATCCGCAGTTACCGCGACCTGCCCAAGATGCTCTACCACATCCAGTGGAAGTTCCGGGACGAGGTCAGGCCCCGTTTCGGCGTGATGCGCGGGCGCGAGTTCCTGATGAAGGACAACTATTCCTTCGACCGGGACTTCGAGTCGGCGCGCCTCTCCTACAACAAGATGTTCGTCTCCTATCTCAGGACCTTCGCCCGACTCGGCCTGAAGGCCGTGCCGATGGAGGCGGATTCGGGTCCCATCGGCGGCAATCTCAGCCACGAGTTCCTCATCCTTGCGGACACCGGCGAGAGCAGCGTCTGGTGCGACCGCGACTGCGTCGAGTTCGACATGCTCGCCCGCGCCGTCGATTACGAGGACCCGGACGCCGTCGGGGCCGTGGTCGAGGAGTTCACCCGGCCCTATGCGCGCACGGACGAAAAGCACGATCCCGCCGCCTTCGAGGCGGAGGTGCCGCCCGGGCGGCGCTATGTCGGGCGCGGCATCGAGGTCGGCCATATCTTCTATTTCGGCGCCAAATATTCCGAGCCGCTCGGCGCCAGCGTCACGACCGCCGGGGGCGAAGAGGTTCCGGTGCATATGGGCTCCTACGGCGTCGGCGTTTCGCGGCTGGCGGGCGCGGTTATCGAGGCGAACCACGACGACCAGGGCATCGTCTGGCCGGAGTCGGTTGCGCCCTACGGGGTCGGGATCGTCAATCTGCGTCAGGGCGATGCACGCTGCGACGGCGCCTGCGAAGACCTTTACGCCAAACTTGTGCATCGGGAGCCGCTCTATGACGACCGCCCGGAGCGGGCCGGAGTGAAGTTCGCCGACATGGACCTGATCGGCCTGCCCTGGCAGGTGATCGTCGGCCCGCGCGGCCTCGACAAGGGAAGCGTCGAGCTCAAATGCCGCGCCACCGGCGAGCGCGAGGAGATTTCGCTGGAGTCGGCATTGGCGCGGCTCGCCTGATGTTTTCGGCTTTCGAGCGCACCGTCGCGTTCCGCTATCTGCGAGCGCGGCGGCAGGAAGGGTTTATCTCGCTGACCGCGATCATCTCGCTGATCGGCATTGCGCTCGGCGTGGCGACCCTGATCGTCGTGATGTCGGTCATGAACGGCTTTCGCGCCGAACTGTTCGAGCGCGTGCTGGGCCTGAACGGTCATATCGCGGTGATGGCGATAGACCGCGGCCCGCTCGGCGACTTCGACAAGCTCACCGGGCAGGTGCGGTCGGTCGACGGGGTGACCAGCGCTCATCCTTCGGTCGAAGGGCAGGCGATGATCGTGCGCGACGGCAATGCCTCAGGCGTGCTTGCGCGCGGCATCAGGGCGGAGGATCTGCGCTCGCTTGCCATCATCACCGACAATCTGCGTTCCGGGGCGCTCGATGCTTTCGGAGACCCGTCGGGCGTTGTGCTCGGCGACCGCCTGGCGGCCCGACTCGGGGTCGGGCCTGGCGCCCGAATCTCGATGGTGGCGCCGAAAGGCAATGCCGGACCGTTCGGCGCCATGCCCAGGACCAAGGCATTTCGCGTGCTCGCTACCTTCCATGTCGGCATGTACGAATACGACAACACCTATGCCTATATGCCGCTCGAAACCGCGCAACGCTTCTTCAAGCTCGGCGACGGCATCACCAATATCGAGGTGTCGACGGCCGATCCGGAGAGCGTGCGAGAAGTGGGGGCGCGCATCCTCGCGGCGACCGATCCCGGCGTGCAGGTGTTCGACTGGCGCCAGTCGAATGCGAGCTTCGTCAGCGCTCTAGAGGTCGAGCGGAACGTCATGTTCCTCATCCTTACCCTCATCATCATGGTGGCGGCGTTCAACGTGCTTTCCAGCATGATCATGCTGGTGAAGGACAAGGCGCGCGATATCGCGATCCTGCGCGCCATAGGTTCGACGCGCGGCTCGATGATGCGCATTTTCTTCCTGACCGGGTCGTCTATCGGCGTGATCGGCACGGGCGTCGGCTTCGGGCTCGGCATCGCCTGTGCGACGAACATCGAGCGCCTGCGCCGGTGGGTCGAGAGCTTCACCGGGACGGACCTGTTCCAAGCGGAGATCTATTTCCTTTCCAGATTGCCGGCCAAGGTGGACTCGACCGAAGTGGCCGCGGTGGTGGCAATAAGCCTGGTGCTTTCGGTCCTGGCGCCGCTCTATCCCTGCTGGCGCGCGGCGCGGCAGGACCCGGCGGATGCGCTGCGCTATGAGTAGGGCGGCGCTGGAGCTCGATGGCGTGCAGCGCACCTTCGTGCAGGGCGATACGAGGCTGCCGGTGCTGCGGCGTATCGACCTCACCGTGTCGGAAGGCGAAACCGTCGCGCTGATCGGGCCTTCGGGTTCCGGTAAGACGACGCTGCTGCAAATCGCCGGCCTTCTGGACCCACCCGATTCGGGCGAGGTGCGGATCTGCGGCGAGAGCGCCTCCGGCCTCAGCGACAGGAAGCTGAGCGCCATGCGGGCCCGCCATCTGGGCTTCGTCTTCCAGTTCCACCAACTGCTGCCCGAATTCTCGGCCCGGGAAAACCTCGTGATCCCGCAGCTGGTCACCGGCCGGCCGAAGCGCGAAGCGCGCAGGCGGGCGGACGCGCTGCTCGCCATGGTCGGCCTGTCGAACCGGTCCACCCACCGTCCGGCCCGGCTCTCGGGCGGCGAACAGCAGCGCGTCGCTATCGCGCGGGCCACGGCGAACGGGCCGCGCCTGCTGCTGGCCGACGAGCCGACGGGCAACCTCGACGAAACCAATGGGCGCCTCGTCATCCGGACCTTTCTGGAACTGGCGCGCGAAGCCGGCGTCGCCGCTCTCGTCGCCACACACAATATCGGCCTCGCCCGCCAGCTCGACCGCATCGTCAGGCTGGAGGACGGCGCGCTGCATGAGGACTCAGCCGACTAGGGCGCGGTGCATGACCCGCTCCCGGGCGGGGTCGTAGTCGTGCCGGACCATGTGCAGCGCCTGGGCGTTGTCCCAGATCAGCACGTCGCCGGGGCGCCAGCGGTGGCGGTAAACGAACCGGTCCTGCTCGCAATGCGCGACCAGCCGGTCCATCAGCGCCTGCGAGGAGGCGGCGTCCATGCCGTCGAAGCGCTCGATTCGGATCGGATTGAAGTAGAGCGCCTTGCGGCCGCTGGCCGGATGGGGCCGCACCAGGGGATGGCGCGCGCTCGGCGCCTCGCGTTCCTCGTCCGGCGTCATCGTCGCCATGCGGCGCGGCGCATAGCGGCTGTTATAGACATGGTGGCCGACAAGCGGGTCCACCTCCCGGCGCGCGGCGTCGTCCAGCGCCTCATAGGCGGCGCGCTGGTTCGTGAAGCTCGTGTCGCCGCCTTTGTCCGGCAGCCGGATCGCGCGCAGGATCGTGCCCCGGGGCGGGGCGGGCAGGTGCGAATGGTCCGTGTGCCAGGTGCCGCCGACATTGAGTGGCTTGTTGTCTCCCAGCGTGTCGCGGTGCCGGTTGGAAAGCAGGCGGATGAGCGGGAATCCCTCGACCCGGTATTCCGGCCGCTGCACCGGTTGCGGGACGTTTTCGCCAAAGAGGCCCGCAAGCCGCATGAAGCCCGCCTCGTCCATGACCATGTCACGGAACACCAGCACGACCCGGTCGGTCCAGGCTTCCTGCAACCGCCGGCGTGCTTCTTCGTCCGCGCCGTCGCGCCCAATGTCGAATCCCAGCACCTCGGCGCCGATGACTCCCGGTAGCGGGCGTATCTCGAAAGACATGGCAGCCATTCTCCCTTCCCGGTCAGATGCCCCTGATGTCCGGCGTGCGTCGTTCCCGCCAGGCGCTGTGGGCTTCTTCCTTGTCTTCGGTCAATTCCAGCGTCATGAACCGGTAAAGGTCAACGAGGGCGGCGTCCTTGAGGTTCGGGATGTCCATGCCGCGGTTGAGCGATTCCTTGGTGAGCCGGACGGCCAGCGGCGGCAACGCGGCGACATGTTCGGCTACTTCCATCGCCTTGCCCATCAGCTCTTCATGCGGAACCAGCCATTGGGCAAGGCCGATGCGGTGCGCCTCTTCGCCGTCGAGCGGAAAGCCCATGGCAAGCCGCATGGCCAGACCCTTGCCGACAAGCCGCGCCAGACGCACCGAGCCGCCATAGGCGGGCAGGATACCGAGCGCCGTCTGCGGCAGGCGCCATTCCGCCCGGTTGCCGGCCACGACGAGGTCGCAGCAGAAGGTCAGGATGCAGCCGATCCCGATGGCGTAGCCGTTGACCGCGGCGACGATCGGCTTCGGGAAGTCCATGAAGACATCGAACGGAAAGCGCTCCCGCTTCGACAAATTCTTGACGAACTCGGCAACCGGCGGCATCGCGTGGGTGTTCGGGTCCTTCAGGTTGGCGCCGGCCGAAAAGGCGCGCCCGTCCTCGTCGCCGGTCACCACCACCGCGCGTACGCTGTCATCGTCCGCCCATCGGGGAAAGCATTCGGCGATGCCGTCGTAGAAGTCCTGCCCCCAGGCGTTGCGGGCCTCCGGGCGGCTCAACGTCGCGAGTACGACATGACCGTATTGTTCGACGATAAAGGGCATGCGGGTTGTCTCCTCGGGGCCTGCTTTCATGCTACGGGGCGGCTGGCGCGGCAGCAATGCGCGCTTGCCGTGAGGGGCGCCGGCGTTACGCCCGCGCTTGATATTCTTCTCACAAGTTCTATATATGTTCTCGCAAGGCCCCAACGGAGCGGAAGAGGCATGATCTGGACCTGACAGGCTATCGGAGCCGCGCAAGCTGCCTTTTCCTGACCTCCGCCGTGAACCGGCCGCTCCGCGGCAACAAGAGGCGAGGTCGGCCTGGCGGCCGGCTGTCGCGGTCTGCCTGACCCGCCGGAGGACTGGAGAATCGATCTCGGGTTGAGCGTTTATGGAGGCCGCGTGGACGCGGTTGTTTACGAAGGCCGCGCGGGCGCGGCGCAGGAGAAGCGATGGTAGGGGAATCCACAGGCGGGCCTGTGGGCGCGCTGCGGCGGCCGGGGCAGGGCCGTCCGGTCGGCGAGGAGCTGCGAAGCCGGGCGGTGGCGGCGGTGTTGGAGGAGGGCATGAGCGCCTCCGCTGCGGCCCGACGGTTCGGGATAGCGAGAACCAGCGTTTGCCGCTGGGTGAAGCGTTTTCGCGAGCGCGGCCATGTGCGGCGCGAGCGCATGGGCGGCAGCGCCTCGCGGATCGAGCCGGAACGGGAGCGGATCCTTCGCATCCTCGAGGCGCGCCCGGCGATTTCCATGTACGGGCTGCGCGACGCGCTCGCCGCCGAGGGCCTATCGTTCCACGCGGCCACGGTGCAGAACTTCCTCAAGCGCCACGGCCTGGACCGCGGACGCCGCCTCGCCCGCCGCGGGCGGAAGCGGTGGACCGAACGATAGCGTCCCGCTCCCCTCCCGCCCGGCGGACTACCGCATGCACGCATCCCGTTCGAGGTTGAGCCCCGTGCGCCCGTTGTCCCGGCAACGCCGCGAAGCCGGGGCCGCCCCGGCTCCCCTGTATCACCCCGGTCCCCCTATCGGGGGCCTTCCCCGATTGCCGATGCCGCCGGCGGCGGAGAGCTGACTTACCCTCCGGGGCCTGCCCCGGCTCGGGGGCCGGACATGACGGAAAGAGGGTCGGGACGCCAGCCGGCTCAGGGGCGGATGGCGAAGCGGGAGGGGCCGCATTGCGTCTCTAGCCGTTGCTGGTTCCATTCGATCCACTCGCACAGCATGGCGCGGGTCTCGCAGGGGTCGATGAGCTCGTGCATGGAGAAACTTTCCGCGCGCCGCGCCGGAGAGAGCGTCGCCGACATGCGCGCCTCGATCTCGGCGCGTTTCGCCTCGGGGTCCTTAGCGGCGGCGATCTCGCGCCCGAAGGCTACCGCCACGCCTTGCGCGCGCCGTCCGCGGTCATGGCGCCGGCATAGAAGCGCGAGTCGCTGGAAAAGATACCGACGGGATAGCCATCTCAAACTGTTGTTACAGGCTACAGCCTAACCAGCGAAACTCCGTCCTACATATGGGGCTCCATCGCCAGTGTGTAGCTCGAAATCTTGACGGTGGAATTGGCCGCGAAACGGAGAGTCATCCCGGCTCGAACGCGCCAGAACATATCCTGCTGCATCAATCCAGTTGATGGTATCGTTGGTCACGACCGGAACGACACGATATAGACCGCGCTCACCTGTTGTGCCGACCAATTCCACCCCGACCCGGTTTCCACTGCCAGCGGCTCGTTCAGGCTGTGGCAGGCTGCGTTCCCAGGCAAGGAAGAGCTGTGGATCAATGAAGTCCTCGGCGTCGAGATCGTCGTATTCGGCCTGAAGCCACGCTTCAAATTCTGCCCGCCGGAGGGCAGCCGAATCCCGCGTTTGCGCTAGGCCTTGCGAGAGCGCGAAGGCAACGAACGGATCCAATGTTCCCCACCGCAGCAATTCCCGCGCCCAAAAGCCGAACCACGGCAGTTCTGTGGTCTCTCGCCATGCATCCAGAGACGGCACTGTAAGCGGATCACCGGCGCCGTCGGACCATGCACACGCAACCACCGCGCCTACCGCTACGCCCAACCGAAAGTCGATATTGTCAGCGACAAACCGTTGCCAGGATCGAAGCTGCCTCGGGTCGGGGCTGGCCGCGCCCGGCGCGAGTACCCACCAGCCCAACACGTCCTGCCAGCTTTCGAGGAGTACGCGATCAGTTTCAGTCGCTCGAACGCGAAAGCCGTATCCGCGGTCCGCCGCAATGAGTTCGCCAAGCGCAACGAAAATGGCAAAGCGGTCCTCTGCACTTGCGCCGCCATAATCCTGTGCGCCTTCGATCACCGCCTTCATATCCGGCGCGATCACTTCAAACCGCCGCCCTACATACGGCGTAAAGCCATATTGATATAGCCGGGTGCGTTCGTCGGCGTCGGGATAAATCTGATCGACGATGGCGCGTCCACGGCGCACGAAAGCGCGCTCCAGCCAATCCTCTTGGACCGCGGCGTAGGCTGAGAAAGTCCTGTGCCAAAGCTGTACCAATACCTCTTCCGCTGCAGCCCCTTCCAGGCCCTCAGCCCGCAAGCGTTCGATTTCTTCGATGGCACCCAGAAGAATTCCGTCCAGTTCGTCCACGCTGTCGGCAAGCCGGCTACCTTCAGAGGTTTCAGCGCGGCCTGCGTGATCGCTGATGTCTGACGGAATTGCCGCTTCAAGCCATGCGAGAAAGTCGTCCCCCTCTATACCGATCAAATCCCGCACCCGATCCGCTATGCCTTGCAGCAGCAGTGCGAGGGGGCTATCCACATCGGCTTGCTCAAGCTCCTCCGCAAGCAGCCTGCGCTTGAGCGCATCATAATCATCGCCAAGGGCACGAATTTGGCGCCGCTGTACTGGGATTTGCCTGGGCGCCGTCGATGAGGGACGCCTTGGTATCGCGACCAGTGTAATGGCCTCCATGCCATTGCTCGAGCCCGGCCGTCCTGCCCTGCCGGAGAGATTAAGAAATTCGGCAGCGGACATTGGCGTCTCGACGGAGGTGTTCTTGGCCGAATCGTACGTCCGGCGCTTCAATGCGGTGAGGAATATGATGTCGAAGGGGAGATTGATGCCTTCCGTCAGGGTGGCGGTTGCTACGGTGATCGGGCAAATTCCTAGATCAATAAGACGGGTCATTAATCGTCTTAGGCGCTGCGGCATCTGCCCGTGGTTTGTCGCTATGCCGTGGTCAAGCAATGCGAGTTCGTAGGAATTCTCGCCGCAATAGTCAATGCAGGCCGCTCGCGTTTCCTCAAAGCGCGCGCGATCCTCTTCGTCGTCGGGCGCCTCAAACGTCAGCGCTTCTTGCCAGCTTTCGAGCTCCAGTGCATCCTTGTACCACCCCATTGTCTTTTCAGGTTGCTGCGCAACCGAGATGAGGATGCGGCGGTTATCGTTTATAAGATGCAGCGCGGTCCACAATACGTCCATTTCATTGAAGCGATAGACACTGTTGCGCATCACCGCCGATAGCTCGGGCATCGAAGGTATACCTAAGCGCAGAAAAACGGGGTCGTCGCGGCCTCGCACGAACAAAGGCCGGCCGTTCATTAGTTCAAGCAGCATCCGGCCGGAGTTGCCATGCGCCGTCTCGAAATTCCCAATGATCTGCCTTGTACTGCGATAGCGCGTTCCGACTGCCTGCGCATCCTCGTGGCCCTCGATCCAGCGCGCTACCGGCGATGCGGCGCCGCCGGCGACGGCTGTCAACGCGATCCTGACGATTTCGGGAGATTGGGCGAGCAGGCGCGAAACAAATCCTTCAAGCCGTATTGAGCGGTTGGAATGTTCTGCAAAATCCGCCTGTGTCCGTTCATCGTCCTCGGGGACAACCTGGTGGGCCTCATCCACTACTAATAGCCGCAAGCGCCGAAGCAGCAGTGGGCCGAGATAGCGCATCAGAGCGTCGGCTTTTTCAACTGTCGCTATAAGGACGGTCGGCGTATCAGAATCTATCCAGTAATCGGTAACGCCCCAGTCCGTACCGCCATAGAGACCCGTCACGATCAGGTCACGCCCAAGCTCGGCTGTGAGCTTAGCCTCCACCTCACCAGCCAGCGCCCTTGATGGAACGAGATATAGGGCCAGCGGCGCGGGACCCTCTTCCGCTCTCAGAAGCAGCTCTTTGACGAGGGCGAGATTGGCGACAAGCGTTTTGCCCGATCCCGTGGGCGTGCAAAGTGCAAATGAGGACTCTTCGAGAAGCCGTGCGATGCCGTGCCGCTGCGACGTCCAGAGGATACCGCGCTGGCGGTTGAACTGGGTGCGGGCGAAGACCTCAAGACGCGGCGCACGTTCAGGATTGACAGCGCCGAGCGCGCGAACCGGCGTGTAAATGCTGGCATCCCGGTAGGTAATCGCAACCTGGCATAAAAGCGCCACAAGCGCTGATGCGTCATCGCCCAATGTACGCACGGCCATCTTGTCGAGTGCGGTAAATTTGACGAGCGTGCGGTCAAGACGCTGCTCATCGCCGCGCCGCAAGGCATCGGCGATAGCTCCGAGTGTACGGACCAATTCAACTGTGAAATACCATGTAGTCTTGTCTTCACCGTCATCACTAAGCAAGCGCCCGGAAGCTTCCCGGTCGGCAATGTCTATATTGTCGCGCCAAAATACGGTAACGGAGCGGATGACACCATCAAAGTCGGCGCGCAAGAACCCTGCATAGAGAGTCTTCCCGGGACTATCGAGGTGCACTTTCATAAGCAGTGCGGCTGCCATCGCCGGAAGCCCACCCAACTGGTATGATGCGGCCGCCAATAGTTCCAGCGGCACAAAAGTGTTCAGCTCGTCGTGAGCGCGCGCGAGCCATTCGAACAGTTCGCCGGCCCGGCGGTAGCACAGGATCGCGCTCGCAGAATTTGCCCCTTCGATCCTCCAGAAGATGGCAGCGGCATCGAGCAAACGCCGCGCGTCATGGAGCTGCATACGGGATTCGTCCGCGCCCCATTGAATCGTCGGCACATCCCAGGCGGTTTGCAATCCCCGCACGAAAGATCGCGCTTGAATGGGTGTTAGCGTATCCTCCGGGGCGATTTGGCGTCTAAGCTCGTTGGCAATTTCTAACCGATTTGGGTCTAGTTCAGGCATCGTCACCTCCGTCAGACCAAAGGCTCTCATAGAGTGTGTCGATCAGGTTCTCGCCATCTTTCAAGATGACTTCCACCAGTTGGAGATCGTGCCCAGCGGTATAGTCTTCAGGCATCTCCTTGTATGGAAGAAGGCAGTCCATTTTTTCGCGCGTTGCGGCTCCATTGCCGACAATTATAATAAGATCCGTCCTTGGAAGTGGTTCCGAGTCGCGAAGGACAAGTGCCCGCTCCATCGACAATATTGCAGCATCATAGCCGTCTGGATCGTGCTCCTGCAAAAGCCTCACCAGTTGTCGCACGCCAATTGGTACAGGTGGGTCATTATTCACGTCGTTCCAGACGCCTTTCCCGGAATGGATCTTCGCGCCACCGCCGAGATTGGCGACCTTCTTGCCGTACATAATTACGTCAACCACAGACGGCGTCAGCGTTTTCCGCCATTTGGCCTCGCCCGCGACGAACCTTACAACGGCACCGTTATCGTCCAGGAGCAAACCGACAAAATCAGAACCAAGGCGCCCAATCGTCTGACGGGTCCTCTCCGGGTTACGAGCCAGTGCAAAGAGGTAATTCCGCGCATCTTCGTGATAGCGGAACAGGAAAATCGGCACGCACCAATTATGGCCGCCAACCAATTCATAGCCTTCTGTGACAAGCCCGGCCATCACTTCGCCGAACAGGCCCTTCCGCGCCGTGCTGGGAAGACAGCCGGGGTACTCCACGGGCAGTTTGCCGCCATCGCCTGCGTCGGGGTGAAGATCAATGCCGATATCGGCATGGAATACCTGCCGCGCATCAAGGTGTGCTGACTCAAAATATGGGCGTAAAGCTTCGCAAATGGCCTCGTGATCAATTTTCCTTTGCAGGAGCAGCAAATGTCCAAATTTGCCGTTGGTTGAAGAGTGCTCTTCCAGCCATTCGTCAAGGGTATCATGCGGTGGTAGACAAGTGTGCATCCCACCCCCCGCGGTCGCAGAAGAGGCGGCGGCTCAATCTTTCTTTCTGTCTCGCGCCCTGAAACATTTACATGAAGTTCCTACAGTCACATGCCATATCAGCGATGAATTTTATTCTGTTGCCCAATGCCGGTCCTTTGCCTCGGTTTTCGAAATCGGGTGTTTGGCTTCCATGATCCTGTTAGCCGGGATTCGCATCTCGGCTTCCTTTTGATCAATGTGCTGCCAGCGAAAACGATGGGCAAGCCAAATTCGGCCCTTCCAGCCGGTTGGTGGATGAGTGCGTAATTGTCACCCCGGTCCCCCTATCGGCGTCCATCCCCGACTGCCGATGCCGGCGGCGGAGAGCGGACCTAACCCCCGGGACTTGCTCCGGCTCGGGGGCCGGACATGACGGAAAGAGGGTCGGGACGCCAGCCGGATCACGGGCGGATGGCAAAGCGGGAGGGGCCGCATTGCGTCTCCAGCCGCTGCTGGTTCCATTCGATCCATTCGCACAGCATGGCGCGCGTCTCGCGAGGGTCGATGAGCTCGTGCATGGAGAAGCTCTCCGCGCGCCGCGCCGGAGAGAGCGTCGCCGACATGCGCGCCTCGATCTCGGCGCGTTTCGCCTCGGGGTCCTCAGCGGCAGCGATCTCGCGTCCGAAGGCGACCGCGACTCCGCCTTCGAGCGGCAGCGTGCCCATTTCGGCCGAGGGCCAGCCGAGGACATAGGCGCCGGGGCCGTAATGCGCCGCCTGGGCGACGCCGTACGATTTGCGCACGACGATCGAGGCCCAGGGCGACCGGCAGGTTGCCGCCGCCAGCACGGCGGACGTGCCGGCCCGGATGGCGCCCTCCTGCTCTGCCTGGCTGCCGATCATGAAGCCCGGCTCGTCCACGAAGCTGACGATCGGCAGGTTGAAGGTCTCGCAGAACTCGATGAAGCGCCGCGCCTTGCGCGCGCCGTCCGCGGTCATGGCGCCGGCATAGAAGCGCGAATCGTTGGAAAAGATACCGACGGGATAGCCATTCAGCCGCGCGAGCATGGTCACCTGGCCGGGCCCGTACTGGCGCGACATCTCGAAGACGGAGCCTCGATCCACGATCATGTCGATGGCGCGGCGCATGTTGAAAAACTTGCGCCGGTTCTCCGGCACGATGCTGCGCAGCGCCTCGTCTGCGCGGGCCGGGTCGTCGTCCGTCTCGGTGCGGGCCGGGACCTGCCAGGCGTTTTGCGGCAGGTACGAGAGGAAGCGCCGGATCTGCGCCAGCGCGTCCGCTTCGTCCTCGGCGATATTGTCTATGGCGCCGCTTCTTGCATGGACCTGGGCGCCGCCCAGCTCTTCCTTGGTCACGTCTTCGCCGAGCGCCCGCTTGACGACCGCCGGGCCGGCGATCAGCACCTGGGCGTTTTCCTTCGTCATCACCGCGAAATGCGCCGCCACCAGCCGGGAGGCCGGCAGGCCGGCAACAGGACCGAGCGCCGCCGTTGCGACCGGCACCGCGCCCATGCACTCGGCCACGGACGCAAATCGGCGCGGCGTGTGGAGCGGCTCTCCGACCGGGCCTCCGCCGCCTGCGCCGGTGACGCTGCCGCCGCCGCCCTCATGCAGGCGGACCAGCGGCACGCGGTATTGCAGCGCCAGATCCTCGATATAGACGCTCTTGCGCAGGCCCGCCGCATTGGGCGAACCGCCGCGCACGGTGAAGTCCTCGCCGCCGACCACCGCGAGCCGCCCGTCGATACGGCCCATGCCGACTATGAAATTGGCGGGCGTGATGCTCTTGAGCGTCCCGTCCGCATTGCGCTCGACCCCGCCCGCGCCGCGCCCATGCTCGCGGAAGCTGCCCGGATCGACCAGTCCGTCGATGCGTTCGCGGACGGTCAGCCGCCCCTGTGCGTGCTGGCGGGCCACCGCCTCCGCGCCGCCCTGTTCCAGCGCCGCCTTGCGCTTGGCGTGAATATCCTCGATCTCGCGGGACCAGCCCATCGATCCATCCTTGCAGTTTCGAATGCCGTCAGTCGGTGCGTTCGACGGCCGAAGTTAGCATTGCGAGGGCGCATTCGACGGCGGCGCAGCGTATCTCCGCGCGGTTGCCGTCGAGATTGTGCCTCAAGGTCACGGTATCGCCCCCGGCGGACGCGACTGCCAGCCAGACCGTGCCGACCGGCTTTTCGGCCGAACCGCCCCCCGGGCCGGCCACGCCCGTCACCGCGACTGCGAGGTCCGCATCCGGTCCGGCGCGGGCGAGCGCGCCTGCGGCCATTTCCTGCGCCGTTTCGCCGCTGACTGCGCCGTGGGCGGCGAGGGTTTCGGCACTGACGCCCAGCAGTTCCTGCTTGGCCTCGTTGGAATAGGTGACGAAGCCGCGCCCGACGACATCGGAGGATCCCGGTATCTCGGTCAACAGGGAGGCGATGAGGCCGCCAGTGCAGGATTCGGCGGCGGTCAGCCTCAGTCCCTTCGCGCGGCAGGACTCGAGAAGGCCTTTGGCCCCATCCAGCAGTTCATCCGAAAAGAACGCCATGTCCCAGCCCCCAGTCGGCAAGGTGAAGCAGTGCGGCCGCGCAGGCCGCCGCGGCCACGTCGTCGGCCATTACGCCCGGCCCTCCGGCGACCTTCCGCTCGATCCATCCTATCGGCGGCGGCTTGAGGATGTCGAAAAGGCGGAAAGCGGCAAAGCCGAAGCCGTATGCCAGGGGATCGAGCGGCAGGGTGGCCAGCACCAGCCATTGCCCCACGACTTCATCGACCACGACCGCGCTGGAGTCACGTTCGCCCGACTCCCGTTCGTACTGCGCGGCCGCGCGGCAGCCGATGATGCCGACCAGCACGGCCGCAGCCCCCAGCGCCCAGGGCCCGCCCGCCCAGACAATTGCCCAGGCCGGGGGCAGGGCGGCGAGCGAAGCCCAGCTGCCCGGCGCCGCCGGAAGACGACCCAGCCCGAAAACGGTGGCGACGGGAAGCTCCCACCTCACGGCAACGCGAGGGTCGCGGTCGCCTGGGCGGCGATGCCTTCGCCGCGCCCGGTGAAGCCCAGCCTTTCCGAAGTCGTTGCCTTGACCGACACCCGGTCCACCGGAATTGCCAGGATTCGGGCGAGTTCGGCGCGCATGGCGTCGCGGTGGGGGCCGATCCTCGGCGCCTCGCAGACCAGCGTGACATCGCAA
>Ga0209543_1002397_pt1 | contig 13666 bp, 13 predicted proteins | sample MesohylFT_FD_187296 | JGI IMG/M metagenome (GOLD analysis project Ga0209543, IMG submission 187296) | Host-associated microbial community of the marine sponge Aplysina aerophoba from Gulf of Piran - sponge mesohyl, lysed by freeze-thaw... | ecosystem: Host-associated > Porifera > Sponge >...
CATGGGCGATAAATAGCATTGTCAGATTCCGACGTTCGCGCAATTCAAGCAGAAGATTCAGAACTTGTGCCTGAATGGAGACGTCAAGCGCCGAGACACTTTCATCCGCCACGATAAAATCAGGCTCCAGTGCCAGAGCACGGGCGATGCCGATACGTTGCCGCTGGCCGCCCGAAAACTCATGTGAATAACGAAACATGGCATCCGGTGAGAGACCAACCTCTTCAAGCAGGGCAGCAACCTTTTCTTTTCTTTCTGCAGATGAACCGATGCCATGGGCTCTGAGCCCCTCGGCGATAATCGACCCCACTTTCATGCGAGGGTTCAATGATGCCACAGGATCCTGAAAAATGATTTGTATCCGCTTGCGCATAGCGCGCATTGACTTGGCATCAAGAGTGTTCAGGTCAGTGCCGTCAAAGATCGTCTGCCCTTCGCTGGGTTCAATCAATCTCAATAGAGCCCGACCGAGCGTTGTCTTGCCCGATCCGCTTTCCCCGACAAGCCCGGTGATGGATCCCCGCGCAATATCAAAGCTGACATTGCTGACCGCATGAACTATGCCGCTTTGGGTGTTGAACCACTTCGACAGATTACGAATCTGCAAAAGAGCTTCGCTGCTAGACAAATCAGACATAAGTCCTACCAACAGGGTTGATGCATGCGACGCGGTGGTGGCCACCGATATCGCGAAGGGGGATCGGTGTTGAACAATCATCCTGAACATGAGAACATCGTGGGGCAAAGGCACACCCGATTGGCATGGCATGCAATGGCGGGACAACACCTGGTATCGGAATCAGGCGCTCATTCTTCGGCCGACCTGGGCTTGGAATCGAAGCTAGGAGCCCAGATGTGTAAGGATGTCTTGTGGTCGAAAAAAGCGTGTGAACATCCGCTTGTTCAACGATTGAACCCGCATATATAACCGCCACGTCATCAGCCATTTCTGCCACAACACCCATGTCGTGTGTAATGAACAGGATTGACATACCCAACTCTTTTTTCAGTCGTCTCATGAGATCAAGAATTTGTGCTTGAATGGTTACATCAAGCGCCGTTGTTGGTTCGTCGGCGATTAAAAGTGCCGGGTTGCACACCAGTGCCATAGCGATCATGACACGTTGCCGCATACCACCAGACAATTCGTGGGGATACGTATCCAAACGGGACGCAGCTGCGGGGATCTCAACGAGTTCCAGCATCTCGAGCACACGTTTTCTTCTTTCTGCAGCGTTCAGACCGGTATGCAGAATCAGCATTTCACCAATTTGTTCACCAATCGAAAAAAGTGGATTGAGTGATGACATAGGCTCCTGAAAGATCATGGCGATCTCTGCCCCGCGCAATTTGCGTAATATATCCTCCCCGGCATTATTTATCCGCGTCACTGCTCCGCGGCCATGGTAGGTGATTGAACCACCAGATATTGATCCATTCGGAGGCAAAAGCCCCATAATTGCCAATGAAGCCACCGATTTTCCCGAACCGCTTTCTCCGACAAGCGCGAGTGTTTTCCCCTTCATGAGGGAAAAGCTCACATTCCGCAAAGCGGCGACCGATAAACCACGCGAGAAGAATTCCACCCTAAGGCCCTCTACATCAAGAATGGTTTTGCTCATTCGTATCTCCGCATTGCGGGTTCCACTGATTTGCCAAGTACAGTCATGCGCGGCTCAAAGATTTTTCTTACCCTCGCCGTCGCTCCCTTGCTGTCGGTTGCTACCAAATCACTATCGACGAGGTCAAAAAGCGTCAGATCAGCTCGTTCTCCAATCACTAGGGCATTGCGTGCTCCGAGTCCCAGAGCCAGTCGAGGGCGTTCGGTTACTCCCGCCAAAACTTCTTCAAAAGGCAGACCGACAGCCAATAATTTTGACATTGTTGTAGCCAGATCATATACCGGCCCTTTAATGTTTCTTTTATGCAGGTCAGTTGAAATTGAATATGGTATCAAACCATCGCCAATCGCTCGTCGTGCGGTTTCAAAGCAAAATGATGCCTGGCCATGACCAATGTCCATCAAGACGCCCTCCTCAGCCAATCGCTTGGCCTGCGCAAAAAGAACAGGGGTGTCTGTAATTGATCCCGCCCGTTTCCCATTGAAACAATGAGTAATAATGTCGCCTGGATCAAGGATATCAAACACCTCGTCAATCAACGGCAGCGGTTCTCCGATATGAACCATGAGGGGCATATTTAGAATTTCGGCCACACGTTTAGCGATCCTGACCGGCCCGATACCCCAAGATCCCGTAATAACACCAGAGGCACGAACTTTGATACCGCACACGACATCGGAATTGGCTTCGGCCACTGCCAGTGTCCGGTCAACATCAACAAATTTGCGATCAAGCAGCTCGGGGACCCTGTTGCAAGCAACAAGCCCGATGGATCCAATGTTGAGAAAGGCCTTGATGGTCTCGGCATGTTTTTCGATTACATACTCCCGCAGTCCGTGAAAAGCTGCCTCGCCCGCTGAACCGGCATCCGCCATGGCCGTCACACCCGTTGGACGGCCCGCTTCGGCGACGCGAACAGATATATCGGTTCCGCCATGCCAGACATGCACATGCAGATCACACCATCCAGGTGATAGATATGCGCCTTTGGCATCAATCACATCAGATCTTGGCTGCGCCGTTTCCGTGACCAAACCATCGTGATTTACATGGATTTCCAATGGCGAAGCGTCAAAACCCACTGGGTGGAAATTTCTTATCGTGAAGGCCATATCAAAGATTCTTTGCCAGACGAGGATCAAGAACATCACGCAGTCCGTCACCGATTAGTTGCAGTGACAAAACCGAGATTGAGATGGCCAATCCTGGAAAGAGAATAAGGAACAACGCTTGATCAATATATTGCCGACCTTCATTGATCATTATACCCCATGTTGGAGTCGATGGATCAACCCCCACGCCCAGAAAGCTCAAACCTGCCTCTGCCAGCATAGCATAAGCAAAGATGAAAGTTGCCTGGACAATGATCGGCGACAAAATATTGGGCAGCACATGGCGCACCAGAATCGACGATGTCGATACACCCAACGCTTTGGCAGCTTCAATAAAGGGGAGTTCACGCAAGACGAGCGTCGAGGCCCGAACGACCCGGGCAATTCTTGGTGCATAGACGATGGACAGCGCAATGATAACGTTGACCGCCGACCCACCGAGAATCGCTACCAATGCAATTGCCAATAGAATGTCGGGAAATGCCATCATGGCATCGACAAGACGCGACAACGGTGCATCAAGGCGTCTAAAATAGCCGGAGAATAGGCCGATTGCTATGCCGACAAAGGAAGAGAGGACCGCAACACCCAGACCAACGCCGAGCGAAACACGTCCGGCATAAAGCAAACGAGAAGCGACATCCCGGCCAAAAGCGTCAGCACCAAGCCAATAGAGTGCACCTGGTTCGGTCAGTCGTGCGCGGACGCTCATCTTGGTAGGGTCGCCCGGCGCTACCCAAGGAGCACAAATACAAAGTGCAGCTATAATCAAGAAGACAATCATTGCAACAAGGACAGTTCGACGCGAAAAAAGTAAGTCGAGAAACTTCGCCTCAATCGGTGCTGAGGATGTCGCTAGCATCAGTATTTCACCCGCTTATCAATAAACAGATAAGCAAGATCTGTCAGCAGATTAATCAGCACGTAGAGTGATGCGACAACGATAAGCGTTCCTTGGATGATCGGATAGTCCCTGCGCAATACGGCACTGACCACAAGATTGCCCATTCCCGGGATGTTAAAAACACGTTCGGTGACCACGGCACCTGACACCAGCAAGGCAAAGGTAAGACCGATAACAGTAATGATCGGAATTGCTGCATTCTTAAGAGCGTGGCGCAACACTACGCGCGTTTCACCCATTCCTTTGGACCGTGCCGTTCGGATGAAGTCTTCACCCAATATGTCCAACATTGACGCACGGGTAAAACGCAAAATGAGGGCGGAATTGACGATGCCGAGTACAATTGATGGCAACAAGAGGTACCGCATTCGTTCCCAGAAATGTGTATCCGGGCCTCCGTAGCCTGATGCTGGGAACCAGCCGAGATCGGTCGCAAAATATCTTTGCAGCATAAGTCCCGTCCAGAAGCTTGGTACCGATGCTGCGAGCATGGCTGTGCTGATTGAAGCTTGGTCAAGGAAAGATCCTCGTCGATAGGCTGCATAAATTCCGATCGGAACAGCGATGATCAACGCAATTGCCAGTGAAAAAAGAGACAGAAAAACTGTTGGTTCTGCCCTACCAAGGAGCACTTTGGTCACTGGCTGCTTGAAAAAGATTGATGTTCCCAAATCTCCACGCAAAGCATTTCCAAGGAATGTAAAATACTGGACAATTATCGGCCGTTCTAGTCCGAGTTGCTGACGCAATTCGGCGGCATCCTCGGCCGTTGCTTCTGGCCCAAGCATTAATGCGGCTGGGTCACCGGGCGCAAGTCGAACAATAACAAAAGCAATCGTCAGAACAAGAAAGATAACCACCATCATTCCCATAAGACGATGGATTAAATAGCTTCGCATGGGAAACTCCGGGCCAACAAGAGGGCCGGCCTTAGCCGACCCTCAGAGGAGTATCAGTTTACTTGTACGTTCCAAAAAAATGGCCATGGTGTCGCCGTAACACCTTCAAGCCCGTTCTTTGCGCCCATCAATGCATTGAAACCGCCGATCTTGATAAAACCCACATCTTCAAAAACCTGATTCTGTAACTGTGCAAACAATTCTTTGCGTTGTGTCGGGTCAGTTACCGATGTGAATTCCGCAAGAATCGCATCCTTATCAGGGTTGGACCATCCCAAGCGAGATGTCTTGGAATACAGGCTAGTCAGAGCAGGCTCGGGTAAAAACGGAGAATGGGTGATGTAGATATCCCAAAGCGCTGGATCATTGCGCCGTTGGCCCAAAGTCGCCCAATCAACCACATCCATCTGGACTTGAAAACCTGCCGCCTCAAGTGCTACCTTGGCGACCTCTGCCATCTTGAAGTGGAACTCGTACTGGCGCGAGGTCAGGATTCTGAGTGGTGTTCCATCATAGTTTGCTCTCTGCAGCAACTCTGCTGCCTTGGCCTGATCATTCTGATTGAACATATCGGCACCTGCATCGCTTCTCCAGACCCATCCTTCAGGGTACATTGGCCCGTCAACAATAAAGAAATTGTCATCACCGAAAGCTGCGAACAGCATGTCGTCGATAGGCAGTGCGGCCTGCAAAGCCTGACGTTTGGTCTTGTCGGTCAAAAGACCAGCCTTGTGGTTAATCGCAAAGATGGGCCAGCCAAATGGTTTCAGCAAGATGGGGTCTGTTGTGTCCGAGGATTCCAATCGAGCCAAGCTTTCGGCAGGTAAACCGTCGGCGAAATGCACTTCTCCAGCAAGAAGACTCTCGACTCGCGTGTTGGCATCCGGTATGGGAACAAAGCGGATTTCTTCAGGGGTTTGGTTGCGCGCACCCGCTGAACCGTCCGAAGGTTCGCTACGCGATGAATAATCCTCAAAGCGTACCAATTGCAAGTACTGGTCCGGAACGTGTTCGGCAATCTTGTAGGGGCCGGTCCCCACTATTGTGTCGATTGTATCGCCAATGATTTCCTCAGGATAAACTACTGCAGCCGAGTTTGAAAAGGCTAACAAAGACAGGAGCGGTGAATAGGATTCGTTCATTGTAATGGTAACTTCATAATCACCTGTAGCTTCAATTGAGTCGATCCGGTCCGCCACGCCCTTTCCTCTGGATGCAACAGTGACCCATCGATTAAGCGATGCGACCACGTCATTTGCGTCCATTGTTGACCCATCATGGAATGACACACCATCGCGAATACCAATGGTGTAGATCTTGCCATCATCGGAAATTGTTGGTAGGTCACTAGCCAAAAGCGGCGCGATATTCCAGCCTGAATCAAACGTATAAAGCGTTTCGACAAAATGTTGGGTCACGATCGAGACAACATCCTTGGTACTCATCATCGGATCGAAAGTATCAGCTTCACCAATAATGGCAACATTAATCTTTTCCGCATTTGCAGGTGCGAATGCAAGGATACTTGCAAGCAGCGCACCGAAAAGAGAACGCCTCACGGCGTATTTTGTAAACATAAAAACCTCCATAGTTTATGTATGTCGTATTGTAATAAAATTACGTATTACCATGACTCTAATTATAATGTCAATACAAAAGTTTTTCTTAATCGGCAACCTAGATCAAATAATTAGGTTTTATTATCAGTTCTGGTAATATTTTATTTCTTATTATCTTTTCAGATTAAAAAACAGCCTTTTGATCCTCTTTTGCCAGTCTAATTGTAACTTTTTTCCACCAAAGACCATTTAGTCTCCCACAGCAATCCATACACATACACCTCTTCTGTCCTAACTGAACGGACTTTTTTCGTGATGTATTAAATAGGGCTAAGTCAAGGTGACTGGGGAGCTCAATCGCCCTCAGACCTGAAGCCTGTACAGCGTTTTCCATCACCTCTCTAAGTGCCTACCTTCGGTCGCTGCAAATTTCAGAATATACCGGTCGCCATGCTTCACCAAGCAAGCACACAATAAAATGATGGTGGTGCGAAACGCTTTCATGTACACCCGCAACCATGATGTCCCAACCATCATCCGCGACGAGCATAGTTGAACAGGTTCATGTTAAAGCAGGCCAAAACAACACGAGTAGGAACCAAACTTACCCGACGGCAACATCCTACAGTCACAATCATGCTTGACGTTGCCAAGAGTCAGTTCATAATCACTACATTAACTCCGACAAATGAGTATTACTCAATACAACAGTTCAAGGACCGCAAGTATGTCGTGCTACAAATAGTCACTTTCAATTGGTCGCCGTGGATTACTTTTTTCATTCAATCCATGTTTAAGTATTTTCATTCGTTCCTGAGGGTAAGGTTTAAGAAGCTCTAATGCGTCTTGAATTGAACCAAACAACCACCTCTCATAATCTTTAGGATCAAGTATCGCTGGCATTCTCCCTTTGGCATGGATGGGTTTTACGAGATCATTTCCTTGGGTTGTAACCATTGTGAAATGTTCCCCTCTTGCTGACTCTCCATGCTTATTTGAGTCTTCAAGACGCCATAATCCAGCGATTGCAAACAGGTGAATATCATTTAACGTGTTGTTTTCTTCGCGGACACCAAACCAATAATACTCAGCAGGTTTTCGTCCTTTAGTTTCACAATAGCTTGTAGCAGGAATTAAACACCGATTATGTAAAAAACTTTCACGCCATAGGGTCGCCTGATTCAATTTATCGTCTCGGGCATTATTCCAAACTTGGGGTTTGATCGGTTTGCCATCTCGTTTTGAAAATGCGGGTGTAAGAAAGCCCCAACTCATCATGCTTATTTGACGTTCATCACTTGAATACGGTTTAATAACCGGAGCTAAGTTCCTTGGATAAATTGCCTCTAGTGGGGGATAGTTTCCCAAATGATCATGCGTTGAACTAATTTGAAAGCTCTGGCGTAATTCGCTGACTGTGGCGGTATTAGAATAAAGATTACACACGGGAATAAAATAATAGTAAAAGAAATGACCTCACCATTATAATCTAGGTGGCCGTTCTAGCGATATAAACGAAGAGGTGCAAATTCACTATTGTTGCTGTGTTCTTTAGGAGTCGTAAAGTGACTATTGTTTTGTTCTTAATTGGCAGTAAATTACATGCGCTATATCGCATGGCTTCCTTAATATATAAAAGGCGATCGATCCATGAATAATATTAATCCCACAGCGTCCTTGATTGTCATCGGTGATGAAATTCTGTCAGGGCGCACTCAGGATGCTAATATTAATTTTCTAGCCAAAGAATTAAATGCTATTGGGATTACTTTTAAAGAAGTAAGAATCGTTCCCGATAACACCCAAGCCATTGTGACAAGCCTCAATATTCTCCGCAGCGAATGTGACATCGTGTTTACGAGTGGTGGGATCGGCCCAACTCATGACGATATAACAGCTGATGCTATAGCCAAGGCTTTTGATTTACAACTTGAAGTCAATCAAACAGCGAAACAGATCATACAAGAAAGAGCACACAAGCAAGGACTTGAACTCAATGAGGCACGTTTGCGAATGGCGCGGATGCCCTGTGGCTCACAACTCGTTGATAACCCAGTATCAGGAGCACCCGGATTTATCATTGAAAATGTGTATGTCTTTGCCGGAGTTCCGCGTATATTCCGAGCCATGGTCGGTAATGTCATTGATGATTTACCCCACGGACAAAGTCTGACTTCAGCAACCATTAAGGTTTTCCGCCCCGAAGGTGAACTTGCTTCCAAATTAGCAATCATTGCTCATGAAAACCCTGAGGTTTCAATTGGCTCATATCCGTTTTTTGAAGAGGGTATATTAGGTTCCAATGTTGTTGTCAGAGGTCAAAACATGGCGTTAGTTCACCGCATTGAAGCGGCTGTTAAGAGAGCATTTAGTGTATAGAGCAAGATTGTGGTCAGTTGGCGTCTGGTTTGGTTTCTAAACAACTAATTCGTACGACCCGACCGGCTGAGTGAGTCCAACTTTTGAATTCATTCTCTTCAAAGTCCCAATTCATTCTTGCCTGTTTAATTTCATCCCCAACGGAGCAGCCTTTAGGAAACAATCCATAACCATCTTGATTAAGATGGCAATATGTCCATGTGAGTAGTTGTGGGAGGTTAACGACCGCTCGTGCCGAGATAACATCCGCATTAAGTGATTTAAGTTGCTCTATTCGGCTGTGATAAACAATGGCATTGATGTCAAGCTGGCGAACAGCCTGTTTTAAGAATTCTGCTTTAAAACGATTTGCCTCTATGAAGAAAAATTCGTCCTGTTCATTTAATTGATTTGCCAAAATGGCTAGAACTAGTCCGGGAAACCCACCACCCGTACCAATATCAACCCAACGGTAGGGATGATGTGGTCTGAATCTGAACAGCTGGACTGAATCAAGAATATGCCTTGACCAAATGGAGCTCAGGGTGGAATGAGCGACGAGCTGCTTTTTTTGGTTCCACTTGACTAATAGGTCGTGGAATTGACGCAACCGATTAAATGTTTTTCGGCAGAGATTTTCTTCTAATAAAGACTTGGAGTTACTTGAATTTTCGTGGCCAAAAAACAAATCGGGATGAGACTCATCCCAATGAGCTAGAATGGGATTTAAAGAATGGTCAATCACAAAACCATTCAAGTTATGAGGCTACCTGACCCCGTTGAACAGTTGCGAGTATGTAAGCCAATGCCGACGGTGTCATACCTTCAATTCTTCCCGCTTGACCCAAGGTTTGCGGTTTAATTGTGTTGAGTTTAGCTCTCAGCTCCCCTGATAAACCTTGCATCTCGGAATAGTTCAGATTTTGGGGCAGGCGGTACTTCTCATCGCGTTTAATTGTTGCAGCTTCTTTTTCTTGGCGATCAAGATAGCGGGAATATACCGTTTCGTTTTCGATTTGTTCAGCAATTTCGGGATCTATTTGACCGAGTTCAGGCCAAATGTTTTGAAGCTGTTGCACATTTACTTCTGCATAAGATAACAAATCCAATCCTGTCCTTTGAACTCCATCCATACTGAGCTTTATCCCATGGCCTTTTGCTTCCATTGGAAAGATTCTTCGTTCCCTAAGTAAGCTTTTGGCAGCTGACAGTTTAGCTTCTTTGGCCTCAAAAACTCGTCTTCTTATTTCTGAAACGAGACCGAGTTCTATAGCTTTCGGAGTCAAGCGTTGGTCGGCATTGTCGGCTCTTAAGGACAAGCGAAACTCAGCCCTTGAAGTAAACATCCTGTACGGTTCAGTTACGCCTTTGGTAATTAAATCATCAACCATGACCCCTATGTATGATTCTGATCTTGAGAAATTGATTGGGTCTTGGTGTTGTGATAATCTCGCGGCATTAATCCCGGCGACCAAACCCTGTCCAGCGGCCTCTTCATATCCAGTCGTTCCATTGATTTGTCCCGCTAGAAATAACCCTTTCATTGCTTTTGTTTGCAAGGAATAAGTGAGGGAGCGTGGGTCAACATAATCATACTCTATCGCGTACCCAAACTGAGTGATTTCCACTCTCTCTAAGCCTCTGATGGAGCGAACATATTCCGTTTGAATATCCTCAGGGAGTGAGGTTGAAATACCATTAGGATAAACAACATGGGTTGTTAGACCCTCTGGTTCTAGAAAAACCTGATGAGAAGTCCGGTCAGGAAACCGCACGACCTTATCTTCAATTGACGGGCAATAGCGGGGTCCAGAACTATCAAAATGCCCGCCATATATTGCTGATTGAGTTAAGTTATTGTGAATGATTTCGTGCGTCTTTGCATTGGTATGAGTGATAGCACATGCAATCTGCTCTGCTTCAGGTTGCTGAGACAAAAACGAAAACATAACCGGCTTTTTATCGCCAGGTTGTTCAATCAAGGCATCCCAGTTGATGGTCTGACCATTAAGTCTTGGCGGGGTGCCTGTTTTCAAGCGTCCAAGTGGTAATTCTAAATGCGCGAGCCGTTGAGCGAGTCTGACCGCTGCCGGGTCGCCGATTCTGCCGGCGGGTATGGCTTTATCACCAAGTCGGATTACCCCCCGCAAAAATGTACCCGTTGTTAAAACAACTGCCTGAGCCGAAACCACTGAATCATCAGCTAAAACAACGCCCTTGACCTCACCATGAGTCATATTCAAATCAACGACCTCACCGACAATCACTTGAAGATTGGGTGTTGCTCTCACTTTTTTTTGCATAAAGTGACTGTAGAGTGAACGGTCCATTTGAGCACGAGGACCCCGCACTGCTGGCCCTTTACTACGATTGAGTAATCGGAACTGAATTCCGGCCTTATCCGCAGTCGTTCCCATGATGCCCCCCATGGCATCGATTTCACGAACCAAATGTCCTTTTCCTAGTCCACCAATGGCCGGGTTACACGACATTTGTCCGATACCTTCGAGCTTAAGGGTGATTAAGGCCGTCTTTGCTCCTGATCGCGCAGAGGCAAAAGCCGCTTCGCAACCCGCATGGCCACCACCAACAACAATTACCTCAAATTTGGACATATTCACAAAAGCTTTAGGTTTCTTTATTCACTCACTATTCACTATGGTCATTTATCGCAATTTTTCAACAGAACTCTTATGACATTTATTTTTGTTTCGTTGTAACTACTCAGGTAATATAAATACCCCTTAATTATTTTTTCTAGTTTTTCGTTGACAATATGGAGGTATCTTTCTAGATAGTGTTCGCCCGAAAATACCTGATTATTAGCAAATGTTCGTATTTTCATTTTCTCAGATTCCTTTACCGAACAATACGTTTCAGCGTCGAGCTAAGTTTTCCACTTTTATGCCGATATCGGCATAATAGTGGAAATTGATAACCGGGACCCGGACATTGTCAACTAGAGTGAGTATTATGAGAAAAAGTTGTCTGATGACTATAATGTCGCAAAATGAGATTCCCACCCACCCTAATTATTGGATGTTATTGTCAACGCAGCTGAAAATCCAAGCGGCAGTAGTGAGACAGATTTGTCATGAATCAGGATGCGTAGTTGTAAGTATAATCGTTGACAATAGAAGAGTGTGAACCGCTGCCGAGAATTGAGAAAGAGTCGGAGAAATTAAACGAAAGAAGGGTAAAGATTTAGTGCACAAAGATTTAGTGAACACCCAAATTTGTAGAAACTCCAGCGATTAATTGCCGGAAGATAAAAGGGATAAGATGGTTTGAAGTTTGGTCATCAGGTCTCAGTTTCCTATTATCACTTTCAACAGAAATGGTAGCCTGAAAGCTCATTTTCTGTCCTCATCATTGATGCGGTGATGAAGTGCTCCACATCCTTTTTAACTTTGAATGATATACTGTAGCAAACAGTAATTCCTAATTCCCTATGTGAAGTGGAAAGGGACCAATTACCACGGTGTGAAATATACTGCTGAAGTGTTTGTATTTTCAAAGATAGGAGCAATAGTATCTTTTATAGCAGCGACATCTGCTTCGATTTTTAACACTCTTACTTCGATATCAGCAACTCTTACTTCGATATCAGTCGTTTTTTCTCCCAATGTTTCCAAATCTAATTTTATAGCAGCGACATCTGCTTCAATACTTATCACTCTCGCTTCAATCTTAGCGACATCCACTTGGATATTTGTCACTCTCGCTTCAAGATTAGTCATTCTATCTTCAAGACTAGCCATTCTATCTTCAAGACTAGCCATTCTATCTTCAAGATTACCCATTCTGACATCAAGATTATCCACTTTTACATTCAATTTTCCCAATTCTATTTTTATTCCGGTCAATTGTTGATTGAACATTTCGGCTTGGATACGAAAATTCTCATTCATTTGCAACTCTAAGTTGCTTATCCTGTCATTTATTTTTACCTCTAAGCTGCTTATCCTGTCATTTGTTTCTTGCCTTGACAGGCTATCCCTCTCAATTGTTTCTATCCGTAAGTCGCTAATTTGTGAACTTAAAAACCAAGTTACTCCCACGAGAGTTACTATTAAATTTACTAGGCCAGTTAATACAACAACAATTATAGGGGCATTACCCTTTAACCATCCCCAACCAACAGGTGTTTTTGCTGGTTGTGGTGTTCCTTCAACAGCTTTTGGCAAATTCTGTTCCGTCATTAGTTTTCCTCTCTATTAGTCATGGGAGGCATACACTGAATGTGCTTTAAATATGCCATTGCTGTTCGGACAGGACCTTCATAAACCTTATTATCTGTCACACCAATTTCATCGGCGACAAATCCTCAATTGCTCTTGGACCAAGCCAAGATTCCCCACAAAGAAGGTGATTTACAAGGATGAGGGTCCGTCATTCTCATCCGTTCAATACAATCCTTAAGTGAACCGACACAAGGAACGATAGCATACATCATAGTCAAACCATTTTAATGTGATAATAAATGCGTCTCGTGAGGTCTGACAGGCTTCACTATTCACCCCACCTGAATAGAGAGATTAATTCAGATAATCTCTACGTTGGATAATATTCGTTATTCTATCCTTTGATGGAACCATACTATCTCATTGATTAACCAAATGCAACTCTTTTCGCTGACTTCAACAAAATAAGTGAAATGATAACAATAAGTGATATCATGTCTCTAATAGTATTAGAAACCCATCACTGTTAGGAATAACCTTTATGGCAAGGAAACATCAATTTCCGGCTTCACATCATGCTTGTTTAGGTAGTGTTCGCCAGAAAATACCTAGGGAGTCTTGCTGAAATATTTCACCAGAGATGTAAGCAGATGAACCAGAAGCCATTCTTTATTGGACCAAGGTTTATCTCCATAAAATCCATTGATACGGTCATTTGTCTTTTTGATTCCCAGAAAAACCGTATTCAGTACTTTTCCAACATACATTGGTGTGGCAATTCCATCATTCCGGTGGCACCCTTCTGATATCTTAGGCTGTTCTGGTGCAATTGCCATTTCTTCGTCGCAATAGAACTTCATGGTTTCTAAGAACTCTTCATCAGACACTTCAATCGGACTTGAAATGATATGTGCCCCTTCCCCAAGGCTATCGCATTTGAAATTTTACAATGGTTTTGCTTGCTGACGAACTATATATTTTCAACATTATTGCCAGTAAAGGAAAGAAAAATCCTTTAATCTCCTTCT
>Ga0209543_1002398_pt1 | contig 13663 bp, 17 predicted proteins | sample MesohylFT_FD_187296 | JGI IMG/M metagenome (GOLD analysis project Ga0209543, IMG submission 187296) | Host-associated microbial community of the marine sponge Aplysina aerophoba from Gulf of Piran - sponge mesohyl, lysed by freeze-thaw... | ecosystem: Host-associated > Porifera > Sponge >...
TCCCCGACCGCCTCGTCGAACTGCTCGCGGGTCGCTACCTGTACCGGCGCCCGCTCTTCCGCGCCGCTCTCGTCTCGTTCGCTCATCGCTGCACCTCCGTCCTTTCCGGATATCACCGCCTCCGCCGCCGGCCGCCTCGACGCTTCGGCGCCGGGCGCGGCGGAGGCTTGGCCCGCCCCGGCGCGGTGCCGGCGCCCTCGGGCGCCGCGGCCGGGGCGGGCCAGATTCGCTCGACCACCCATCGGTTCGCGTGCGCGTCGTAGTCCCGCACGCGCACCATCTGGTCGACGCGGCGGACGCCCTCCGCCGTCCGCGTCTGGTGAATGACGGCCTCGATGCCGTCGACCACGCCCCGGCAGACCACCGCCCAGGGCAGCGCGTCGCTCGCCTGCATGGCGCAGGTCGCCCAGGCGCGACAGCGCCGCCTCGGCGTTGTTCGCGTGCACGGTGGCCAGCGACCCGCCGTGCCCCGTGTTCAGCGCCTGAAGCCGTTCGAGACTTCGCGGAAACGTCAAGAATCCCCGTGCCTATTGGAGAAGCGCGACCCTAAAAAGGGGGTCACAGTTGGACAGAACGGGACTCTCAGGGACAGAAACGGCTGGCAGTACGGCTGGCAGTACTCGGCATGGGCAATGACGACCCGCCACCCTCGGGTACCCGGCTGAGCCGACCAGATGCGCGAGGCCGCAACCAGCGCCCAGGCTGGCAGCGCCTCCAGTGATTCCTTCGACTCGGGGGGGAACGGCGCTGGACACTCCTTCACCGCGACGCATCGTTCTGTGCCTGCGGGTTGTCTGCCGCCGCCGCGCTTGCGCCAGATCGTACCAGGGCAAGATTTTGCCGCGCTGCGTCGGCCGCGTCCCTCCGCCAGGTCGATGCCGGCGTACGAGGCCTTGGATAGATGCAGCACGAACCGGACCCACTGCTCGATGCGCTCGGCCACGGCGCCACGCGTGTGCCGCAGTTCCGCGAGCTACTCCTCCGCACGGCTGCGTTCCGCGAAAGCGTGCACCGCCCGCGAAGAGCGGTAGCGACGCCGACACGCGCACCGACCAGTTGAGCGCGTTCGGCCGCGTGATCTCGAACGGCGGGCCGGAGGATAGGGGGTCGAGGGTACCTGAGGTCTGCACGGCGGACAGGTCGCCGCCGGCCGCAACCCTGGGCGACCACAGGGCGCGGCGGGCAGCCAGCACCAACCCCCGCTCCTGCGCGGCGATCGCGGCGTCGGGCTGCCGGAGCTCCGGGCTCTGCGCCAGCGCGTCGGCCGTCATGAAGTCGCGGAAGATGGCGAAGGCGAGCCCGCGGCCGTCACCTGGGGCCGCAGCGCCGCCCGTGCAACCCGCACCGACTGCCGCCCGGCGCGACCGAGCGGTCGGCTGCCAAGAGGTCGAGGTTGGCAGCCACCGCCTCGCGCGCCGCCGCCGCCAAGCTGAGGCGCCGCTCCTCGTTCGGCGGCTCGTCGTGCAGCAGCTCCCCCTCGGTCAGCACGCGCCACTCCGCGTGAACGCCGATGGCCCACGCCGTCGCCACCTTCAGCGTCAGGCGCCGGTTGCGCCGGAAGTCGACCGGCAGGCGTCCGGCGTCCTCGCCCGCGAGAATCCCCTGCACATGGAGCGCCATGCGTCGCCCGATCCGCTGCGCGTCGGTGTCGAGGTAGAGGATCGTCAAGAGGCCCTGCCGACCTCGCTCCGGCCCCAGTAGGAGACAAGCTGCAGGTGCGGGGGGCTGAAGCATCGCTGCGGCAGGCCGAAGCCCGCGCCAGCAACGCCGCGGCGCACCTGCTGCGCGTCCGCCGCCCCTACGAGAACGACAACGCCGCGCGCACGGACCTTGATGCGGCAACCGCCGCCACCGAGTCGGCCGACGCGCAGGTGGAGTCGTTGGCGCGCCGGCTGGACCTCGCCCCGACGGCAGGTCGCCTACACGCGCCCGACGGTGCCGGCCGCGGGAGCCATCGCCAACGGGCTCGCAGAGGCGAACGAGATCGCGTCCCCCGGGCGGCCGGTGGTCGCGCTACCGTCCGGCTCGGCCCCCGAGGTCGGCTCTGCCGTGGCCGAAGCGCTGAACCGTCAGATCCGCGAGGGGATGCCGGTCGCGATGGCCTTCGACGCCATCCCGGACGCGCAGTTCGACGGCGCGGTGACGGAGGTCCGCGTCACGACGACCCCCACCGGAACGACATTTCCCGTGACCGTCCCGCTCGGCCCCGACGCCTCGGAGACCCGGTCGGGGCTGGCAGCCGTGGTCGACATCGTGTTCGGAGACGAGGACACCCGCGCGCGGTCCGTCGTGCCGGCGCACGCGGTGGTCGAGGAGCCGTCCGGCCGGCTTCCCGTTCGTGGCCGAGCCGGACGGCGACGGCTTGGCTATCCTGCGGAACCGGCGGGTCACGGTCGGCGCCTTCGCCCCGAGCGGCCTCGAAGTACTCGAGGGGCTCGGTAACGGGGATCGGGCCGTCGCCGCCGGCGTCCACCGGCTGCAGGACGGCGACGGCGTGCGGTTCGACCCTGCCGAGGCCCCCTGACACGGCCCTGACCCGCGCCGCCATCGAGAAGAACCCCCCGCTCGAGTATGCCTGTGCGGCCCTTGCGCGGCGCGCCTACTATTGGTATCATTCCCCGCTTGGCCATGAAGACCGACACCGCGATTCGCGCCCGTCGGCTCGCCCTACGCCTACCGCAGCGCGTCGTGGCACACCGAGCGCAGGTATCCGAAACACAATTGCGAAAATGGGAGCGCGGCCTGGAATTGCCCGACCGGGACTCGGTAAACCGCATCGCGCACGTTCTAGATCTCGACCCTCACTTCCTTATTGGCGCCCAGTTGGAATACGCAACGAAGGCTACTCCCGGTGAGGGCTACACAACCGCGACGGCAGGTAATGGCGCCATTGTTCGCAGGCGGCTCGAGCCTCCTGCGCGCATGAGAAGCGTTCTGGATCTGTTTTGTGGCTCAGGAGGATTATCCTACGGGTTCGAACAATCCGGCGGCTTCCTTACAACCTGCGGCATTGACCTCTTGCCCGATCGCATACAAACCTTCGTCGCTAACCACAAACACGCCAACGCCATCGCTGGTGATATTCGCCGCTACTCCTTCCGCCAACTACATGACTTCTCTGGTGACGTCGCTGTCGTTGTCGGTGGCCCACCCTGCCAAGGATTCTCGTCGATTCGGCCATTTCGCACTCTAACCGAGGGAGACCCTCGCAACTCCCTTGGTGAACACTACGTACTGGCGATCCGCCATCTCAAACCCGAGTGGTTCGTCTTTGAAAACGTAGTCGGACTCTTGACACATGAACGCGGCGCCCGCCTGCACTCGCTCCTGGACGGGCTCCACCGTGCCGGCTATACTGTTGATTGGCGTGTGATTAACGTCGCATCCTACGGCATTCCTCAATACCGGGAGCGTGTTGTCATTGTTGGCAATCGCCTGCGGATAAAGTTCCTCTGGCCCAACCCTACACACCGCGCACTGTACAGGAGCATGGCAGGCACTCGCGGTCGGCTTGTGCAAAGCACTCCGCTATTTGATGCGCCGGTTCCCGACGCGGTCACAACGATGGAAGCCATAGGTGATTTGCCTGCGGTCGCTGCTGGCGAAGAGGCCACTAGCTACGTCGCTGGCCCGAGGACCCGCTACCAAGCCCTGATGCGCGCTGGCGCCCCGCAATTGTCCCTGCACAAGGCGACGTACCACTCACCGCGGATGCTCCAGATCATTCGACATGCCGGCTCCAACATCTCCGCACTGCCGCGCGGCATGGTTACCAGTGGATTCACATCGTGCTATAGCCGACTAGACCCCGACCGACCGAGCACCACGTTAACTGTGAATTTCGTCCATCCAGCGTCGAACAGGTGCATACACCCCTACCAGCATAGAGCCCTTACTCCTCGGGAGGGCGCAAGGATACAGGGTTTTCCTGATCGCTTCCAATTCCGCGGCACTCGCAGCCAGATCGTGAAGCAAATCGGAAACGCCGTGCCACCACTCTTAGGCCAACGCATTGCTGAGGCTATAGTGCGATCTGAGGAAGTCCGCGAGCTGATCGGCTAGGCGGCCGTGGAAGAAGCACATCCCTGGAGCCGGAGGAGCGGCGCAGAAACGTCTCGTAACCCTCACCGGTGTCCCGGCGGACGACGCTCCCCCACGCCGCGTTGGCTTCCAGCGTCCTCGCGTCGATGCCGACTGTCTTGCCGCGGACCAGGGCCGGCGTCGGCCAGACGCTGCAGCACCTAGAGTGAAGACCGCCTCAGTGCGTTCCACGTCAATCCGCCGGCGGGTGCGCGACACCGTCGACTGGTCCGGCGGCGCCTCGTTGCAGCGCCAGGTCCAGGAACTGGCCGCAGGCTCAGCGAATCGGCCGCCCGCCACGCGATGGCGCGGTCCGAGTCCAGACCCTCGAAGTAGCCGACCAGCAGCAGCCGGAAGTAGCGGCCCGAGGCCAGACTCGGCCGGCCGACCCCGTCGGCATAGAACTTCGCGCACTGGCTCTCGACGAAGGCATCGAACCCGGCCTTGTCCAGAACACGATTGAGGCGTTCGTAGAACGGGTCCACCGCCGCGCCCCGGAAGGTCCGCGCTGGCCAACCCACATCGACGGCCGCCGCCCACGGCGGCGGCGTTTGCCCATTGCCATTGGGCGAGAGTGCAGTACGTGGCATCGCGCTTGTCGATCCCCTATCGGGAGCTCTACCACAGGGCTTGCTAGGCTTCTTTGGGCGACATTCTCTTCACGCGTCGGTCACGCCAGAGATCGTCGGCGGCCTAGCCAGTGGACAACGGTCAGGGTCACGATAGACCACTTCCATCGAGTTCATCCCTGCGGCATTTATGACTGCAGTCTTGCCGCTGTCGCCTTCCGTATTACTGAAATTGAAGTGGTCATCAAGCAACGTACCAACGCGTACCTCCCAAATCCAGACTACGGTGCCCCGTGAGTCCTTGCCACGGCGATAGACGCCGTTGCTGTCCGCGAGCACATATCTCAGGACGATATGTGGTCCCGGCTTTACTAGATGGCCCTTGGGCTTATTGTTTTCCAAGGCGACTTTCAATTCAAGGTCTTCACAGCCCGGACCATGTCCAAGCAGATCGGGAAATTTATGCGGGCCATTGGCTTCGAAGCGACCATCAGATGCCTTTACTATGGCGCCACGATAGAGGTTGCCAACAATCGCGGACAGGTTGGCGAGTTCAATGAGCCGCGAGAGTCGGTCGCTGCCACTTTCTAACAGCTGTGCGTCGATGCCGTCGAGAGAAAGGTGTACCTGTGCAATGCTCTGACCAACAATCGCAAGCGAAAGTCCGAATTCGTCAAGCGAGGCTTGGTGATGGAGGTGTTTCCGTTGTGGAGTTCGTGGCGTCCGAGTGGGTCGTGTGCTCCAGGACAGCAGTTCACGGGGATGCGTTCGCAGGGCTCGCGCAAGTCGAAGTATGTTGAGAACGCCCACGTTCCGCTCACCACGCTCGATGCCGCCTACGTAGGTGCGGTGGAGGCCGGTGAGTTCTGCGAGACCTTCCTGCGACAGAGCCGCGTCCTGACGAAGTTCACGAAGTCTCTCTCCGAAGGACTGAAGGTCGCGATTCGGTGGCACAATGGACTTCAGTAGAACACGATGACGACTATAAATCGACAGCCTATGAGTAGCAGCAAAGGACGGTTGCGTCTGGTTGTGGGGCCGGGACCACGCTCTCTAGAGGTGCATCCAGTAGGCTGTTGCCTGCCGTTCTCGGGGGTCGGTTGCTTGGGGGGACGCGATGGACACCGTGGACCGTGCAACGAGATCGCGCATGATGGCGGAAGTCCGCAGCAGGAATACGCGACCTGAACTTGCTCTGAGGCGAGCGGTTCACGCGCGCGGACTTCGATTTCGTTTGCACGATCGGAGACTCGCTGGCACTCCGGATCTCGTGTTTCGGCGATTCGGCGCGGTGTGCTTCGTTCACGGGTGCTTTTGGCACAGGCATGTTGGGTGCCCGCACACGACCACACCCACCACGCGCCGGAGTTTCTGGCAAGCGAAGTTCGACGCGAACGTGGAACGAGACCGCCGGAACCGACGTGACCTACTCCGGGCGGGCTGGCGGGTCGCGATCATATGGGAATGCACGTTGCGCAAGCGAACTGTGGAGGTCGCCGAGCACCTGGAACGGTGGCTCCGCGGAAAGGAGCCGGTTTTCTACGCGCCCGACCGCCGAAGGTAAACACGGGCAGCCAGATTCTCGAAGGGCTGCGCCTGCCTCAACCTCGGCTTGCGTGTAAGCGGAATACCACGCGACACCTGCCGAAGACCTCCCGCGTACCTCCCGTCCGACTCACGGTTCGTCTTCAGCGGATAGAGCCGGGTGCCGGAAGCGTCTGCGCCCGGTAGCGTCTGCGGCCGGTAGCCCCGCACCGGAGGTGGTCCTGCTCAGCGCTCGTTGCCTGTGATCGTCCGATTCGCCAACGATCCTCGTCAACGTGCTGCACCGCTACATCGCGGTACCCCGATCGTCGTCTTCTGCGTCCGCCAGTCCGCGGCACCCTCGCCCGTCGACGGCCACGCCCGGCTCGGGTTGACGCTCCCAGCGGCGGCGGCCAGCCTGGCTCCAGCCACGGGTAGATGGCGTGCCGCAGCCGTTACGCTTGCTGCGGAACACGGTCCCGTCTGGCGGACCACGGACGACATTCCCACCGCGCGAGGGTGACCGACGCGCCGCTATGCGTCGGTGCGGCCAGAGATGGCCGACCAGCTGGGCATCAGCAAATCCGAGGCTCCAACTTGCGCATGCCCTCGTCCGCCTCCAGCTTCCACGCCGCCCGCAGCGTCCACTGCCCGTGTTCCCCTGCGGCACCCCTCAATATGAACGGGACGCCCCTGCACGGCAGAACTTCGATCAGGACGACCAGCTGCCCGCGAAAGACCGGGCTGGGTTCGTGGGCACCGGACGGCCATGACGGATAGACGCTATCCTCACCCGCCCGAACTGCCCATCTGCCAGCTGCGAGGGTTGACAGGGCGGCGCCGCTCCAACGTCTCCACCTTACCGAACGCGACTTCTACTGCGTCGACGCGGGTCGGGACGCCATGCAGACGACGCTCACGTCTTTCAGGCAACTCCGATCGTCCTCGGTTCCGGTACGTCGTCCGACAATACCGCCGCACTATTTCATCCTCAGGTAGAACCGGACCGCCCTCAGAACCTCGATTACACCGCTCAGGTCGTCGCGCACCGCACACTGCTTGACGAACCGGTGCAGGCGGGCCTTTCCATCGCGCGTGAGATCCCGATGCAGTCTATTCCCGATCGACGTGCTATGGGTCACCGCTCCCGGATGTTCAGACAGAAACACTTCGACGAATTCTTGTGGCAGCAGATCCTCCAGCTCCCACTTCAGCCTCTTGTAGCAGGCGTTCGCATGATGGAAGGCCTTTTCAACAGTCCCCGGATCTAGACTGTTTGGTAGCGGCATGACGGGCCAGAGGCGAAAAACGTCTCTGTACTCTAAGATGCTCGCATCGAACGCCCGCACCGCTTTGACCGCCTGTTTTCCGGCGTCGTCATTGTCAAACAGCCCAATAAACCGATAGCGTAGACTGCCATTCTCCGAAAGGCAGTTGCGCGCTAGGTCCCTCAGAACCCACAGTCGCCGACACAGATTTCGGGTTCCTCCATGATGGCCGACCCCAGCCGCAACGATTGCGAGGTCCCGCCCCAGCAGGTCCGTTCCCGTCGCCTCGTATTCCAGGCGGGCTGCCAGCTGAAACAGTTCGGCATCAGTAGTCCCCTCGACCAGAACCGTCCGGTTCCGGATGATCAATCCTTCCCCCATCGCGTAACGAGCGACGAAATCGAGTTCCTCGGCCACCGCCCCTCAATCCGCCTTCCCCCTGCCGGCCGTCGGCGGCCGCAAGAACGGGCCGTTGAAACCGAAGGAGACGCGACAGGCAAGTCGCATTCCTGGCCTCAGGTCACGCAGCCCAAATTCCTCCGGCCTCAATGGGACCGGCGTGTTGTTGAACTTCTGAACACGCGCCATGGCCCGCGTGCCGTAGTCCGATCCCACCACTGCCTGCACTGTCTGGAGAGTCCTTCCATCCTCCGTCCGCAACCAGCGCAGCCGCTGCGGTACCCGGACGAACTGCTCGCCCTCGCGCCAAAGCTGCCTCAACGACCGGAAGACCTCGCCGCCCTCAACCGCCCGACCGTTCTGGAAAAGAAGAATCGCGTACTCCAAACGTGTCTGAGGCGTCATCCTATAGTCAGTAGCCTGCAATTGCTCAACGAGCTCCAATTGCCGCTTGAACGCGTATGGCTCACTCACGCACAGCAGATCGAATGTTAAGCGAATGATCTGCATGTTACCTCGGCCGGCCGGATGAAGTAGTACGTCAAGCGCCCGCCGTCGGTTCGCCTCTGGCACGTCAGACAAACCCATTCTCGATGAGATGCCATTCCCTTCCGCGAGCACTGTCCACGCCTTGACTAGGACATCAACGGCCCGCGCAGGCTCCATCTCCTGGGCCATCGGCGGTGTCTGATGGAACAAGATATCCAACGCCTTGTCGGCCAGAGCGCCAAGCTGGGGCACCCGATAGTCGACCTCATTCGCGGAAAGTGCGGACGCGATAAGTCCCAAGGCCTCAATGCACTGCTCGACCACTTGGGCCGGCGGCGCACCCTCGATCTGCAGGAGGTTCTTTACGCAGGTCTCGATAACGAACGAATTGGTTGGATTCTCCTCGTAGGCCTTGCGCGTCGCCTCATTCGCCAGTCGCTGCAATTCACGGACTCGGTCACTCGGAGCGCCCCTCGCCGACTCATTGTTGGCCAGGTCGAGATAAGCGTTGGCAAGTGAGTTCCATAGATTGAGATTCGACTCTGATCCGGGCGTGTAATCGATAGAGTGTAGGGCGTATTCAATGTCCTCAATGGCTCTGCTGAGAAGAGCAACCCTCTCGTCGATCGTCACCCCGTAGAGCCTCTCATCTAGCTTTGCAATCCGTCGGCGTGAAATCGCAGTGTGATGGCGAAAGGCTCGGCTGCCACCACGTAGGGATAGGGGCATACCGTCCAGCGTGTCTAGGACCTCCCGCCACAGCAAAGCGAAGCTACCGTGACCACGGTCAGGGTCGATCTTGAGAATCGATGTCGCGAAGTCCTCGCCTATAGATCGGTAGGCACGATCTCCCAACGCCGGTTTTTGGGCAATTCGACGCAGCAAAAGAAAGCGCAGATGTTCCGCGTCCTTGGCCTCGGCAAAACCGAGTTCCTTGCGCAGCGGGAAGTCGTAGAAAAGCGCGTTAATCAGGAATCGGCCCAAGATGTCGTGGATAAGGGTCCAGTATTTTTCTCCCTGTGATGAAATACGCACCAACCCCAGCGCGGCCAAGTCCGCCCTTGAGTCTTCTAGAAGGTGCGACAGCGGCCATTCACCCGCCGACGACGGCAACAAGGCCTCGGGTAAAGGGAGACGCTCGGAACTTAATGCGGCTATCTCCAAGAGCGCGCTTCGCATCGCCGAATCGTCGGTGTTCCGCTTAAATGAGCGATACATCCATTCTTGGATCGATTCTGTCAGGTCGTACTGCCCCTGAATCCAGAAAGACAGGGTCACCCAAAAAGCCACGGTGCCTTCCAGATAGCGGACCGTATGGTCTCGATAGAAGCGCACCCACTGAGACTCGTGTCGTTGCTTGCCGTAAACGCGAAGGAAACGGTTGAGGTGGCGACCAAGCAGGCGCGCCTCCTCCTGACTGATGACGTGGGTCAACTCCGCCACCTTCTTGAAGATGGAAGTGTTGTAGAAGGACAATCCCAGGATAGTGCTAGTGACGATCAAGACGCACACTGGTCGTCCAGACTTCTGCATTTCGTTGCGAAAGCTAACAAGCTCACTGTCGCGATACTGCCAGTGCAAGCTGTCGAAAACGATCAACCACGGGGTCTCGTAGCGGCGTGAAGTGGGTTCGTCCTTGCGATTCTGTGGTTGTGCAGCGTCGGTTCCGACGGTCGGTTCAATACTACTCCGGCTCTCGGTCTCAAATTTGCTGTGCACGCGCTTCAAGAAGTTCACGATCGGCAACGCTTCTGGGACGAAAGGGAAAGGCTTCGCGAATAAAACTGGATAGCCCAGCCTTGCGCATTCCCACGCCAGAACGCGCGCTAACGTCGTCCCCCCGGCTCCAGACTCTGAGGCTATATATGCAATACAATTCTCTTCGGACCCGGCAATGTCGAGCTTCCGCAGAAACTTGCTCAAGGTCTGCGCCGCCTCGGAGTCACGGACCCACGGCAACCCCGCGGCGTAGGGACGCCACGAGGTTGCTGGATCGCGAAAAAAGCCTTCAAGGTCCTCCTCCGAAAGTTCTTCTGGCGTGAGCGGTGTGAGGTCTCGTTCCTCAAGGAGCGAGTACGAGTCCAAGATGGGGCGCTCTGGCTCATCGGCTTCAGTTATGTCGATCCGATGGAACGCCTGATCGAGGTCGCGGACACGAATGACCCGTTGAGCTTTTGGGTAGGTCGTCGCGTAGCGATGCCGGATATCGTCGACCAACTGGCCTACCGGCAGGCGCAAGAGGCTTACGAGGGCAACGCCGCCTATTCCGTCAACCCACTCTTGAAGCGCTTCCTCAGCATCAGGCGCAGTCGAAGCGAAGGTGAGAAACGGGCGAAAATCCGAAGACCAGAGGTCGGTGAGTTCGGGTGGGACCGGGGTCTCGCCACCAGAGACTACCAAAAGTTCACGGGCTTCGGAACGTCGCAGTGCGTCCAACATCGTTACCCGTCGCAGTTGGCTCCTAAAATCGGACGGGGCCTCGTCCACTTGGCGGCCACGGAGGAGATAGATCGGCAAACAGCGCTGCGGCAATTCGATACGGGAAGGATCGCTATCGATGATCTGAATGAAGCCGCGCTTGCGGGTCATGGGGTCGCTGAAGGTGGCAGCGGCCTCCAGCGCGTTGAGCATGTCGGGGTCGTGGGTCTCTAAGAGGACGAGCCGCCAAGGTAATCCGAGAAACGCAAGAAGGGCGTCTTGGTCGGGCGGATCTTTTGGCAGCCGGCGGACCCACAAGGCGACGTCCCTGTTTTCCAGGTTCGACAGCAGTTTGTCCGAAACCGCGTCGATACGGATTAGTGCCTTCTCGATCACGTCCGGTCTCCTGGATGGTGTCGGAGCACAGGTGAGTCCCGCACAACGGCAGTTCTCTCATCACGGGCGCTGACGGGTAGAGGGGAAAGCAACATGGGCCGCTGGGTGGTAGTGGTCAAGTTTGGTTCACTCGCGGTGTCGGCCCGAATGCCATCCCCAGAGGAGGCCCCAGAGATACGCGCCGACCACGAGCCGGACGGCGCTCGAGATCGAGATGTTGCCGCCGTTCACTTCAGAGCAGACCGCCCAGATGAAGAACGCACCGAGACAGAGCCACAAACAGAATCGGCCCCACGGACCCATCCAGTGAGCCCCTACGCCTCAACGACATTCGCGGGCGTCTCAGAACCCGATCTGACGCTGACCGTCGTCATCGAACCGCGGAGGGCGCACGGCACCGGGACTCGCCAGCCACCGATCCCAACGGGCTTCGCGGATGGCCGAGATGCGGGCGTGCTCCCGCTCGGTCATCGGGTACGACCGCTTCGTGCCCGTGACCATGTCGACCGGCCGGAACACGTCGGCGCGGAAGGCCCGGAGCGCAACCGCTTCGGCTCCAGCCTGGTCGCCGGCCATCCGGAGTTCTCGATACTCCGCCGCCAGAGCCTCGCGGGTCGGTTGGGGGATTCGGGACGCCGCCAGAGCTTGCTGTTGTTCATCTGTCTGCCTCACAACTGCCGGGTGAACGATGGGCATCGGTCGGGGGCGGGAGGACGCCCCCGGCCAACCCGAGCTCTCCAACGATTGTAGCGAACTCAGGCCGCGGCGGTCGCCTCGCGCTCCTCCAGCAACGTCACGATGTCCCGTATGCTCCAGAGCGGTCTCGGTGACGCCGGCCGCCTGGGCCGGCGACGTGCGGACGGTCCGATGAATCCGCGCGAAGTTGTAGTAGAGGAAGCGGATTGCCGTCGCCGCGGCGTGATTCTCCAGCTTCTTCGAGAAGGCGTTGGTCAGCCGGGTGTAGCGGCGGATCGACATCCGCATCGTGAGGTTCTGGCGCTCGACGTAGCTGGTCGAGATTTACTTCGGGTTGGGGTCGCCCAGGACCGGCCGCGGGTTGCAGTTCTGGCAGACGACCGGGCTGTAGCGCCGCTCGCTCTCCTGGTCGATGGCGTAGAGACCTTGATGAGCTGGGCGTAGTCGATCTCGCAGCCGAACGCCGACTCGACCGCCTCGACGTAGGGTTGGTGCCCGTCCGTGGTGAGTTGGATCCGGTGCCGGAGCCGGCCGGCGAGATCGGTCATGAAGGCGTGCGCCGAGTGCCCGTCCCGCGGTCCGATGTACCACGCCGGGATCAGCTTCGACTCGGCGTCGATCGCGACCCAAGTCCACACGTCGCCGGCTTCCTGGGGCGCCCGCTTCGCCTTCTCGACGTTCTTCTGCTTCGCGTAGACGAACTGCCAGATTTCGTCGCACTCCAGCCGCCGGCAGTTGAGGTGAGCGTCGCGTCCTGGTACTCGGCGCAGACGCGCCCGAGGTCGAGGATCAGCTTGAGGATCGTCGGCTTCGAGACGCCCGTCATGCGAGCCGTCGCGCGGATGCTGTTGCCCTCGACCAGGACGGCGATGACGCGGCAGCGACGGTCGGTCGACAGCTTGCTCATTCATCCGATTATACCATTACCGCTCAAGCATAAGGGCGCGATGAAGGCGTTTCGGTGGCAGGGCGGGCTGCACATCGAACCGGAGAACGCGGAGGAAGTTGAAGAATTGGTTGCGTTCGCGAAGGTGCTAGGCGGCGTTCGGATCGAACAGCAGGTTGACGGCCCACCAATTTCCGGCGTCGAGACAGGTAACGAGGAGTCGGTCGCTCGGGTCTAGTACAGGTCGGACAAGATCGAATACTCCGTGAGCATTGGTCGCGGTCGCAGGTCGGGTCGCGGGCAGGCCGTGGCCCGGCCGTACCGGGTACTACCCCTCGACCGGAGGGTTTCCGCTCTGCTCCACGCGCTGAGGAACCCTGTCACGGACCACCACTCGGTAGTAGCACCCGCAATTCGGGCACGCCACCCCACCGTTCCTGCCTCCGAGACGCACCGAGAACAGCATCGGATTCTGACGGTCGCAGTTGGCGCACATCCAAGCGACGTTGTTCCCGAGGCGGGTTGCCCGCTTGGTCGTTTCGTCCAACAGACTGAGCTCGACGTCGGTCATTGCGCTCCCCCGTCGTGCTTCCGCTTCGCCCACCGCGCCGCGCTGGCCTTGCGGGCGATCTCCGCGCGGCGCTCGGGCGACAGCGTGGCTGCCCGCGCTTTCCCGCCCTTCAGTCCGCCGCGGCGGCCGAGCGACACGGCCGCGGGATCCTTCTGCGGCTCGGTCTTGGCGATGACGCTCTGGATCGTTCCGAACGCTGCCTGATTCTCGTCTCTGCTCATGCCGGCGATGATGACCGGGCGTAGCCTGCCCGGTCAAGGATCGGCCGCGGTCGCGGATTATCGCGACAGCACCTGGACCGGCCGCTCGCGGGCCGGATTGAACCGGTCGATCTGGAGTCGGGCCATCAGCTTCGAGAGGCCCTGGC
>Ga0209543_1002408_pt1 | contig 13632 bp, 6 predicted proteins | sample MesohylFT_FD_187296 | JGI IMG/M metagenome (GOLD analysis project Ga0209543, IMG submission 187296) | Host-associated microbial community of the marine sponge Aplysina aerophoba from Gulf of Piran - sponge mesohyl, lysed by freeze-thaw... | ecosystem: Host-associated > Porifera > Sponge >...
GGCGGCGTTCGCGGTAGCGCCGCTGGCGCTCGGCATGCTTGTGACGGCCTCGCCGGCTGTCCTGGTAGCGATGCCCCGCAAGCCGCACCGACCGACGCCGGGCCCGGCCGCTGCAGCGCTGCGAGCAGTAGATGTTGCCGTGGTCGCAACGACGGCAAAGAACGACCTGGCAGCGGCACAAGGCGCAGGTGAACAGGCGGGCGGCGTTCCTCATCGCGACAACCGATGAGAACGGGGTGGACCCCCACCGGAACCCGCACGATACTGTGCATATGGGCCATGCCCGGCATGGCCTTGGGGGTGCGGCGCCGGTCGTTAGCCGCCAAGCAAACGGGGCCGGCGCCGCATCGTTCTCAGAAGATCGAGTTTACCCCCGTCGCAGCCCGGGGAAGCCCACCGCCATCGCCACGACATCGCCTCCCTCCAGGAGGCGAAAATCTCCGCGTGACGGGGGCCGGGGTCTCCAGTCGGGCTACGCCCTCCTTCCGTCCCCGGCCCCCGTCACAATCCCGGCGTCGCCAGTCTCACCCTGTTTGTCGCGCCCCACAAAAACGCGCGATTCCATCAAATATGCGCGGTTTCTGACCGTCGCCTACACAACGCGCAGCATTCTCGCGACTACCTCGCGAACTTTCTACTGACCGCCCACCGAAGCCGGAATGAGCGAGGTCAGAGCTTCTTCGCCTTCCGGCTGCACCAGTTCGTCAGCGGCGCCTGGAACGCCTACGCGACCCTCGAGGCGCCGGACGAGCGGTATCTCACCTTGCACGGACAGCAATTCAAACCCGGAGACCGCGATCGTCCTCTTTTCTCCCTCGCCTTCTGCCGCGCCTGCGGCCAGGAATACCTGCCCGTCTGGGCGAAGCATGTCGGCAAGCAGCCGCACGCATTCGAACCCCGCGACCTGTCCGAACGATCCAACGACGACGAGAACGTCCAGTTCGGCTATCTCATGCCGGACCCTTCCGGACTGTTCGATCCTGCGGACACCGAGAACCAGTACCCGGAGGACTGGCTGGAATTCCGCGGCGACGACATCCGGCTCAAGTCCCATTTCCGCCGCTACCGGCCTCTCGGCGTCCCGGTCGATACGCGAGGCGCCGTGTCTGCGGATGGCCTGCCCGCCTGGTTCATCCCGGGGCCCTTCCGTTTCTGCTTGCATCCGGAATGCGACGCCTACTACGACGGCAGCGTTCGGAGCGACATGACCAAGCTCTCCGGGCTCTCCAGCGAGGGCCGGAGCTCGGCCACGACGGTGCTGGCGCTCTCCTCGCTGAAGCACCTCATTGGCGCGGACCTCGACGAGCAGACCAAGAAGCTGCTCGCATTCACCGACAATCGTCAGGACGCAAGCCTCCAGGCTGGCCATTTCAACGACTTCATACAGATCCTGCTCCTGCGCGGCGCGCTCCTTTCGGCCATTCGGGCCGAGCCCGGCGGATCGCTCACCGACGACGTTCTGACCCAGGGCGTGCTTTCCCGCCTGCACCTGGACGCGTGGGACTACTCGGCCAATCCCGAGGCCAAGGGCATCAAGGCCCAGAACACGATCAAGACGCTTCGCGACGTACTCGGCTACCGGCTCTACTTCGATTTGCAGCGCGGCTGGCGCATCACCAACCCCAATCTCGAGCAGCTGGAGCTCCTGGACATCGGCTACCGGGGCCTCATGGATTGCTGCGAGGACGAAGAGGAATGGCGCGCACGGCATCCGCTGCTCGGTTCCATCGAGCCCACGCGGCGCTTCGAATTGGTGCGGGACCTTCTCGAGCGCATGCGAAGAGCGCTCTGCATCAAGACCATCTACCTCGATCCGAACTTTCAGGAACAGATACGCAACCGAAGCTTCAACCAGTTGAAGGAGCCGTGGGGACTGTCGGAGGAGGAGCGCCTGTTCTCCCATGCCTTCATGGTGCCCAGACCCGGCGGCCGCGGACCCCGACGCGATTTTCGCATTCTTCATATCTCCCACCGTTCCGCATTCGGCCGCAAGGTGAAGTCCCAGTCATTCTGGGGGCAGGGCAATCCCTGCTACCCGCCCAAGTTCGACGAGGACCTCTACAACACCGTCATCGACGACGTCCTGAGCGTGCTTGCCACCTACGGCTACGTCGAGCCACAGGACCTCGACGGTGATCGCACCGGCTATCGCATCGACGGTTCGGTGCTTGAATGGCGCCTCGCCGGACAGGTCACGACGGACCCGGGCGCCGCCAATGCGTTTTTCCGCAACCTCTACGAGAACGTGGCCGCGCTGCTCGACAGCGACGACCGCCTTCTCCACCAACTTGAGGCGCGCGAACACACCGCCCAGGTCGACACCGATGCCCGCGAGGAGCGTGAGCTCCGTTTCCGCAAGGGTCTCGAACCCGCCGGACTGCCCATACTGTTCTGCTCACCGACCATGGAGCTCGGCGTCGACATCTCGACGCTGAACGCGGTCTATATGCGCAACGTGCCGCCCACGCCCGCGAACTACGCCCAACGCAGCGGGCGAGCGGGCCGCAGCGGCCAGCCCGCGCTGGTCGTCACCTACTGCGCCGCGAAGTCGCCGCATGACCAGTACTTCTTCGCCGACCCGACCCGCATGGTGGCTGGCGCCGTCAATCCCCCGAACATCGATCTCGCAAACGAGGACCTGATCCGCAGCCACCTTCAGGCCGTCTGGCTCGCGGAAACCGGCGTCATGCTCGGCTCGTCCGTGCGTGATGTGCTCGACCGGGAAAAGCCTGACGCGCTGCCCCTGCACGACGAGGTCGCCGAGCAGATCCGCTCTCCCCGGGCGGTCAGCGATGCGAGCGTCCGCGCGCAGCGCATTCTTTCGACACTCACGCCGGATCTCTCGCGGCAAGCCGCCCCCTGGTACACGGACACATGGTTGGCCAATGCGATGAAGTCCGCCGATCGTCGCTTCGACGACGCGTTCGGCCGCTGGCGTTCGCTGTTTCGCGCGACGGCGAACCAGATGAAGTTCGCCAACGATGTCGTCAACAACGCCGCCTCGACCGAACAGGAGCGCCGCGAAGCGAAGGCGCGGTACGACGAAGCCTACACCCAGCAAAACCTGCTTCTGCACAGCAGGCCGACGATGAATTCCGACTTCTACACCTACCGTTACCTGGCGGCCGAAGGATTCCTGCCGGGCTACAACTTCCCGCGCCTGCCACTGATGGCCTTCGTTCCGGGCCGCCGCGAGAAGGTGGCCCGCGACTCGTTCCTGAGCCGGCCCCGCTTTCTCGGCCTCACCGAGTTCGGTCCCCAGTCGATCATCTATCACGAAGGAAGCACCTACCGCGTGCGCCGCGCCATCCTGTCCATTCGCGACGACGCCGGCGTGACCGCGTCGGCCAGGCTCCCGGTTCAGGCCGCGCGCATCTGTCCCGCCTGCGGCTATGGCCACTTCGGCGATCAGAAGGACTATGAACGCTGCGTCAGTTGCGACGCGCGCCTCGATGGCGGGCGGGCGATCCTCAATCTCTACCGCATCGAACAGGTGTCGACCCAACGGGCGAACCGCATCACCTCGGATGAGGAAGAACGCCAGCGCCAGGGTTACGAAATGGTCACCACGCTTCGCTACAGCGAAGAGAACGGCCGCGCCCGCGTCGAGGGTATCGCCGTCGAGGAAAACGGCCAGACCCTGCTGGAACTGCGCTACGGCCCGGCCTCGACGCTCTGGCGCATAAATCTCGGCTGGCGCCGCCGCGAGGAGAAATCCGTCTACGGCTTCAGCGTGGATGCCAACACCGGCGAATGGACCAAAGACTCGCAGGCGCCCACCGACGCGGAAGACGATGCCGTACGGGACGGAAAAAGCGTCCAGCGCATCACGCCCTTCGTCGAGGATACCCGCAACATCCTCGTGCTTCGTCCGGCGGTCGATCTCAGCGAGACGGCCATGGTCTCCCTGCAATACGCCATCAAGCGTGGCATCGAACAGGAGTTTCAGCTCGAGGAAGCGGAGCTTGCGGCCGAGCCGCTGCCCGACCGCGATAACCGCACCACCATCCTGTTCTACGAGTCCGCCGAAGGTGGCGCGGGCGTTCTTACCCGGCTCGCCAGCGATCCCGGCGCGCTCGGCCGGATCGCCCGCAAGGCGCTCGAAGTCTGCCACTACGGATCGCGCTCCGGACGCTGGACCGGATGGGATGACCTCGACAACCGCGACGATGATTGTGAGGCTGGCTGCTACCGCTGCCTGCTGAGCTACTACAACCAGCCCGACCATCCGAAGATCGACCGGCGCGACGAAGCCATGCTCGACCTGCTCTGCCGGCTGACCCGCGGCGTGCGAAGCAGCCTCGGCCATTCCGCCGGCGCCGGCGACGACTTCGAGGAGCTGAACAATATCGCCGGCTCCGCTCTGGAGAGAGCTTGGCTGCGCTACATCAAGGACAGCGGTTACCGCCTTCCCGACCGGGCCCAGCCCTACCTGGAGGAATTCGATACGCGGCCCGACTTCGCCTACACCACCCATCAGACCCTGGTCTATATCGACGGGCCTCACCATCGAGGCGATCACCAAGAGACCCTGGACGCTGAGGTAACCCGACGCCTCCACGACGCCGGACTCACGGTCGTGCGCTTCGACGAGGATCGGACATCTTGGGACCGCGTGGTTGACGAGTACGCTTGGGTCTTCGGGCCGGGCGCCACGTCGGCCGCAAATTGAGATCTGGAGGACCGGAATTGGACGCGGCGATCACCTTCAAACCGGGAGACCTGGTCAGGGCAAGGCACCGCGAGTGGGTAGTCCTCCCCGAGCCGCGCGATAATCTCCTCAAACTACGTCCGCTCGGCGGCGCGGAAGACGATGCGACGCTCATCTACCTTCCGCTCGAGCCCGAGGCGCCGGTGCCCGCGACGTTCGATCTCCCCAATCCCGAGGCACCGGGCCCCCAGCAGGCGGCGCTGCTGTTGCGCGACGCGCTTCGCCTCAAGCTCCGCGCCGGCGCGGGACCTTTCCGGAGCTTCGGCAATCTCAACGTCGAACCGCGCGCCTATCAGCTGGTACCGCTGCTCATGGCGCTGAAGCTCGACACCATCCGGCTGCTCGTCGCCGACGACGTCGGTATCGGCAAGACCATCGAGGCAGGGCTGATCGCGCGGGAACTGCTCGACCGCGGCGAGATCGAGCGCCTTTCCGTCATCTGCCCGCCCCACCTGTGCGAACAGTGGCAACGGGAACTTGCGGAGAAATTTGCCATCGACGCCGAGGTCGTGCGCACCGGCACCGCCACGCGCCTGGAGCGCGGACTACGGCCGGACGAGTCAGTGTTCGAGGTCCATCCCTATACGGTCGTCTCCCTCGACTACATCAAGTCGGACCGGCGGCGCAGCGATTTCCTTCGCGCTTGCCCGGAGTTCGTCATCATCGACGAGGCGCACGCCTGCGTGCGGTCGAACACGAACACCCGACACCAGCGCTATCAGCTGCTCAAAGGCCTCGCGGACAGCGAGCCGCGCCGGCACATGGTGTTCCTCACCGCGACACCGCATTCGGGCGATGACACCGCCTTCCACAACCTGCTGGGCTTGCTGGAACCGAAATTCTCGGCGTTGGCCGATGCGCCCGAAGGCGAGATGCGCCGCCGCCTGCGCGAAGAACTCGCGCTGCATTTCGTCCAGCGCCGTCGCGGCGACATCGCCGAATGGAAAGACGAGGCAGGCTTTCCTGTCCGCGAGAGCCGGGAAGCGACCTACCGCCTGACCGGCGATTGGGGCGGCCTGTTCGACGACGTCCTCGACTACGCAAGAACCATGGTCGACCGCACGGCTGATGGGACCAGGCTTCAGCAACGCATGTCCTGGTGGGCCGCGCTCGCGCTGCTGCGCTGCGCTTCCTCAAGCCCGGCGGCCGCGTCGCTTGCGCTGCGAACCCGTCTCCAGGCCACCGAGGGCGACACGGAGGATGCGCAGGTCGAACACCTGGACCGGAGGGCAGGCGAAACCGTGATGGACGAGACCGCCGACGACTCGCTCGCCCTCACCGAGAGCATTCCCGCCGGCACCGTCGAGGCCGAGGATGTCGAGGCCCTGCGCCAGCTCATCGACCGGGCGGATTCGCTGCGCGGTCCAAGGAACGACCCCAAGCTCACGGCGCTGATCGACGAGGTCGGTCAGCTCGTGCTCGACGGTTTCCGGCCCGTCGTCTTCTGCCGCTACATCGCCACCGCGCACTATGTCGGCCACGAACTGAAGCAAGCGTTGGGTGCCGGAAATACCCATGTCGCCGTGGTCACAGGGGAGCTCACTTCCGATCAGCGCGAAGAGCGGATCGAGGCGCTCGGCGAACTCGACGAGAAGATTACGCCCATCCTGGTTGCCACCGACTGCCTGTCCGAAGGCGTCAACCTGCAGAACCACTTCAACGCAGTGGTCCACTACGACCTCACCTGGAATCCGACCCGCCACGAACAGCGCGAGGGCAGAGCCGACCGTTTCGGCCAGGCCTCCCGCACGGTTCGCGCGCTCATGCTCTACGGCGAAAACAATCCCGTCGACGGTGCCGTCCTCCGCGTGATCCTTCGCAAGGCCGAAAAGATCCGCAAGGAACTCGGCGTCGCCGTACCCTTGCCAGCGGACAACAACAAGGTGATCGACGCCATCATGAAGGCGGTCCTGCTTCACCGCGGCAGACATTCCCGGGCCGACCAAATGTCCTTCGAATTCGCCGAGACCGAGGTCGAAGTGGACGACGCATGGCGAACGGCCAGCAACCGGATGACGCGCACGGTCTTCGCCCAGCGCCGCCTGACCCCTGACGACGTGCTTCCCGAATGGCGCAAGGCCGTATCCGTCTTGGGCGGTCCCAGCGATGTCGACCGCTTCGTGCGTCTGTCCGCAGAGCGCCTCGGCGCGGCAATTGACCGACGGGACGGCTATTGCCGGATGCCGGTCGTTCACTTCCCGAAGCCCCTTCAGGATCGCCTCGATGCCATCGGATTCACCGCATCGGCGAAGATCGCTTTCGCCCAGCCCGCGCCGGCCGGTGCGGACTACATCCACCGTGCGCATCCGCTGGTGGCCGTGCTGGCGGACTACGTCTCCGAGAAGGCCCTCGACGCTGCCAACCCGGAAGTCGGCGCCCGCGCGGGCGCGATGTTCACGCGCGCGGTCGATACCCGCACCGTGCTCTATCTCCTGCGCCTGCGCTGCCAACTCCAGATAGAGCGGCGCGGGCCGGACGGCCGCTTCTCGCCGCTCAGATCACTTCTCGCCGAGGAGTGTCTCGGTGTCGCGGTCCGGGGCGGCGCCAGTCCCGAAGTAACGACCGAGGACGATGCGTTGTCGCTTCTCACGCTGGAGCCGGGACGCAACATGGCGGACGGCCAGAAGATCCACCTCATACGGCAGGCCCTCGACGCGTTGCCGGGGATGGAAGACGCATTCGCGCACGTTGCCCATGAGCAAGCCCGCCGGGTGCTCGCAGACCATCGCCGCGTCCGCGAGGCGAGCGATGCCAGGGGCCTGCGCTACGACGTCGTCCCGGCGTTGCCCGTAGACAAGATCGGCGTTTACGTTTTCATGCCCATGGCATCCCTCTGACCATGGCGAGCGCCCGAGCCAGCCGCGGCTTCACGGCACTGAAGATCGAAGGGGGCATCCTGCCCTCGGATTTCCTGCACGCCGTCGCCACGCTGGAAGCGCCCAGTCAGACCGGCGCCGACTACGGACTCTCGAAATCGCTTGCGATCAAGGAGGAGCTTGCCCGCTACTGGCGCATCGCCAACGATCTCTACGGAAGCTATTCCGAGCGCCGTCCCCGCCGGGATCTCACTGCGCCCCAGGTCGACGTCGAAGAATGGCTCGTCCCATTCCTGCGTTCGCTCCTCGGCTACGACGATCTTACCGACGCCGACAGTGTCGTGCTGGAAGACCGTGTGTTTCGGCTGACACACCGCGCCTGCGAAGGCGCCGTACCGCTGCTGCTCGTCACGCACGATTTCGACCTCGACAAGGCCGATCCGCGTCTCGGTCACGACGGCAGACGGCAGGCGCCCCACGGCATGATGCAAGAGTACCTCAATGCCGAGGACGCTGCGCTGTGGGGTATGGTCTCCAACGGCTCGAAGCTCCGCATCCTGCGCGACAATCCGAGCCTGACCCGGCCCTCCTACATCGAGGCCGACCTCGACCTCGTCTTCGCGGAAGAGCTCTACCCCGACTTCGCCGCCCTCTGGCTCACCGCCCATTCAAGCCGCCTCAGGCCCCTCGACGACAAGCCGTCGAGCTGCATCATCGAGTCCTGGCGGGCCAAGGCGCAGGAGACCGGTGAACGCGTGCGGGAGAATCTCCGCGACGGCGTCACCGGCGCGCTACGTCAAATCGGCAACGGGTTCCTTCGCCATCCGGCGAATATTGAGCTGCGCAAAGCGCTCGAAACCGGCGCGCTTTCGCCGGACCGCTACTTCCAGCAACTCCTTCGGCTCATCTACCGCCTGCTCTTTCTCTTCACCGCCGAGGAGCGCAACCTGCTTCACGCGCCGGATGCCACCGACGAACAAAGAGCCGTGTTCGCGAACGGCTACGCACTCTCGCGGCTGCGTGAGCGCGCGCTGCGCCGCCGCCATTACGACGGGAACCGGGATCTCTGGCAAGGGCTCCAGATCACCTTTGGCGCTCTAGCCAAGGGCGCTCCTGGACTGGGGCTGCCGGCACTCGGCGGCCTTTTCCTAGACGCCGAATGTCCCGACCTCGACGGCGCCGCCATCGCCAACGAGCATCTTCTCGAAGCCGTCCGCGCCCTCGCGTTCTTCCGTTCCGGCAACAGCCTCGCCCGCGTCAACTACCGGGACATGGACACCGAAGAGCTGGGTTCGGTGTACGAGAGTCTGCTGGAACTTCGCCCCGTCATCGACGTGGACGCCTCGCCCTGGACATTCGCCTTTATCGGTGATGCCAATGGTGAACGCGCCAAGGGGTCTGAGCGCAAGCTCACCGGTTCCTACTACACGCCGCCGTCGCTAGTCAGCGAGCTCATCAAATCGACGCTCGACCCCGTGATCGCGGACGTCGTCAAAGCCCAATCCGAGGATCCGCGCGCCGCGCTTCTCGATCTGAAGGTGATCGACCCCGCCTGCGGTTCCGGGCATTTCCTGCTGGCCGCGGCCCGCCGCCTCGCCGCCGAGATCGCCCGTATCGACTCCGGCGCAGACACGTCGGATGAACGTACCCGCCAGCACGCGCTACGTGAGGCGGTCCAGCACTGCATCTATGGGGTCGACCGTAATCCGCTTGCCGTCGAACTCTGCAAGACCGCGCTCTGGATGGAGACGGTCGAGCCCGGCAAGCCGCTCACCTTCCTCGATTCTCACATCCTTCAGGGCGACAGTCTGGTCGGCATTCTCGACCCCGAGATCATGGCGAACGGCATACCCGACAACGCCTTCAAACCCTTAACCGGTGACGACAAGGCCGTTTGCCGTGACCTCAAGAAGCGCAACCGGCATCGGGGGCAAGGCAGCCTCTTCGATCAGGACGCCGTCATCGAGGTGGCCATTTCAGGCCTCGACCTCGACGCCATGCCCGAGGAAACACTGGAAGACGTGGAACGCAAGCGCGCGACCTGGCAGGCCGGGCTGCGCGACGAGAGGCGCGCCCGCGAGGCCATGCGCGCCGACTTCTTCGTCGGCACGTACTTCGCACCCAAGACGAGCGACAATCTGGAGATCGTGCCTCTCAATGAGGACATCGACCGCCTCGGACGTGATATCCCCGGGCGTCCTGGCGTCGAAGATTTCGTCCGAAGTCTAGCTCACACCCACCGTTTTCATCACTGGCATCTCGCGTTCGCCGAGATCATGCAGGATGGCGGCTTCGACGTAGTGCTAGGAAATCCGCCCTGGGAAGTCTCTCAGCTCAATGAAGAAGAGTGGTTCGCGAGCAGGGCGCCAAGTATAGCCAACCTGGCTGGCGCAGCGCGAAAACAAGCTATTGCCAAACTTCGGGAAGATAATCCGCCGCTTTGGATCGAGTATCAGAACGCTTTGTATGACTACAACGCGAAGAACGCCTTTTGCCGCGCATCTGGTCGATATTCCCTTAGCACATCCGGCAAGCTCAACAGCTATGCGCTCTTTTCCGAAGCTTTCATGCACCTCGTCAACCCGCGAGGCCGCTCCGGCCTGATCGTGCCCACTGGTATCGCCACAGACCATTCCACCAGGGCGTTCTTCGAGCACACTGTATCCCAGTCGCGGCTCGCCAGCCTGTATGACTTTGAGAATCGGGAAGCGGTGTTTCCCGGCGTGCATCGCTCCTACAAGTTCTGCCTCCTAACATTGAGCGGCAAGGGCAACCCCGTACCTGAAGCTGAGTTCGCGTTCTTCCTGCACCAGGCGGAACAATTGAAGGAACCCGAACGGCGCTTCACGCTCAGCGCTGAAGACTTCTCGCTGTTCAACCCCAACACCCGAACTTGCCCAATCTTCCGCACGAAACGAGACATGGAAGTCGCGCGCAAGATGTACCGACGAGCAGGGGTTCTGTGGAGAGATCAACAATCCGATGTGCCCGAAGCGAACCCCTGGGGAATCAGCTTCATGCAAATGTTCAACATGACCAGCAACTCGGGACTATTCCGAACCCGCGATGACCTGGCCGACGAAGGCTGGGAGCTTGATGGTAACGTGTTTGTACGCGATGATAAACGGTATCTGCCCTTGTACGAAGCCAAGCTGTTTCATCAATACGACCACAGGTTTGCTACCTTCCAAGGTGTTTCCGATCGAGACATTCGGAATGGTAATGCCCGGCCAATGACGGCGGACGAGAAATCCGACCCAAGCGCTGTCGTCGTTCCGAGATACTGGGTTCCGGAAGAAGAAGTTGCGGAAAGACTTGACATAAGGCGAATCACCCCACAATTCTTTGCCGAGCCGAGCCGAGCCGAGCCGAGCCGAGCCGAGCCGAGCCGAGCCGAGCCGAGCCGAGCCGAGCCATATTCGACGCGCTCACTCGATTGGGTCGCAGCTCTCTCTCAGGGACATCGCACGAGCGACCGACGAACGGACCTCGGTCCTAGCGATGATTCCTCTCGTCGCCTTTGGCCACACATCAACGATGTTGCTCCTTGGCTCTTCGCGTTCCGCGACGTCACAAATGCGACCAACGAGCGGACAGGGATAACTTCGATGATCCCCGCATTCGGTGCCGGCCATACAGTAACAGTCTTGGTTCTTGAGTAATACCGCGTGTGTCTTGAGTTCGACAAGACGGGAAGTTTTCTGCTTCTTCACATGGAACCTGTACTATGAGTGAAGGCGGTACCGTTATACGTTTCGATTACGTACAGGTTCTCCAAGTTTTTCGAGACATCACCAATTCGACGAATGAGCGGACATTGATCGTCGATAACATTCCCCTAGGTCCAGTGGGGAACAACGCTCCGGTCATCGCGTATCGACACTCTCGCGCCGTAGCATTTGCGCTTCTCTTGGCAAACATGAACAGCATTCCGCTCGATTGGTCCGCCAGACTCTCCGTTGGCGGGGTGCACATGAGTTTCTTCATCGTCAAGCAACTTCCTGTCCTGCCACCCGATTCGTATTTGAGGCCGAGTAGTGTCGGCCACCCCTATGTGCAGTTGATCGTTCCGCGAGTACTGGAATTGACCTATACATCCGAGGAAATGGAAGATTTCGCCGCTGACTTGGGTTTTGATGGCCCGCCATTTCCTTGGGATGAAGAACGGCGCCACTGTCTCCGCTGCGAATTGGATGCAATCTTTGCTCAGATGTACGGTCTCACTCGTTCCGATCTCGAATGGATCCTGGATGCACGGGCACCAAGCTCATCCTTTCCATCTCTTAAGCAGAACGAGATGCGGGCTTTTGGCGAGTACCGGACCGAGCGCTATGTGCTCCAAGCATTCGATTCACTTGAACACGGACAGATCCCCAATTTAGGTGGCTGACCGCTGGGCCGCCCACGCACGCCGGCTCTTGTACAAACCTGTTGTGCAGAGTTCGGGATAAGCCTCCTCAATTTTCTCCCGCACTTCTTGATCGTTCAGTGTCCCCCAGGTCAGATCCTTCACGAACAGCTGCACTCTCATTCGCGTAGCGCGCTGCTTTCGATCCCACTGTGTCAACAGAAGCTTATGGATGTCTTCGGTTGTGTAAGAAACTTGTTTCTTGACGTTTGGATTCTCGTCGATTGCCTTCGCCCAGTCTTTCGCAGCATCCATGATTACCTTTTCCACCGCCGCGTGCATGGAGCGTTTGATCTTTTCGTTTGCCGACTCCACCAAAACTTCTATTTCGGCCCATTTCGTTTGCATGATTAACCATTCGCTCTTTTTATATATCCTTCCGAGAGGTGGACCCAGTTGCCTTGTAAACATCTCTCTGAACGCGTCCACGCGCCTGTTGACGTCACGTGCACCCAAGTCGACGCTGCTACTGAGATCTATTCGCATCCTCTCCGACAACCGGTTCCGAAGATCGTTCTCCAAGCCAAGCTCCGTAAGCTCCTTGGGAATCGCGAGAGTGGTGGTTCGAGACAAGCTGGCACCCGTCACGTGGATTTCGATGAATCCCACATAACCTTGGTACACTTCTGTTTGCTTCTCCTCCTTGAAATCTCTCGGAGGATGTTCCTGCAAGTGGGTTTCTACCTCCTTAATCGTCTCCTCGTCCACTGTGCTCAGCTGCGCTTTCGGTTCAGCCGGAATAAAATGCTGATCGACAGGCTCGGTCAACAACTCGTCGATCACCCCCTGATTCGTGATAGCACTGGACCCGTGGTGCTCCATGGCATCCTGCGCAAGGAAAGCCGGATCGTGCATTTTCGTCGTACCTGACTGGGGGGTGTCCGACCGCTCGCCCTGCGATGCAGATTGCTCCTGCCCTTGTTTCCCCATCATTCGGCCCATCCAGCGCCGAAATTCACAAAGTTCGGCTCCTTCCATCCAGATACCGTTTACCGAAACGCGCTCGATCGGGTCGACGCGCTCTGCGATTGGTGACCAAACGGCGCCGATTCCGGGCGCAGTGATAGCAGCCACCCGTAGTCCAGCTCGATGCTGGATGGTGGTACCGTGGTCGTGGAGTATCCGGACGCCGGCTGTCTGACCGTAACCACTGCGATCCACCTCGTCGTCAAGCTCGATCACGACATGATTGCGCTCACCCGTCCGCTTTTCTGCCGCGAGAATCTTCCGAGCAAGCCTTTCCGTGATCGCCGGACCAAGATATCGAATCATACCCGTTGCACCGTCGATCCAAGCGGCAAGCTGTTCTTCATCCACCTTGCAAGCCTTCATCCCGCGTCCCCAAATCAGCTCGTTAGGTAGGTCAACCTACCTTCTACCTGCAGGCCGGTACACCAAGCCACTGCCTCGAGGCCTTGGTGCCATGTCGGCGAGACCTCGGACAGCGAGGAGATCTACCGCCACCGTCGCGGGTCGTAGCGCTCACCGCCAGCCATGTTGATCGAAACGGGTGTGATTGTGCCACACAGATGGCGACAGGTGGACACGGAGTGCACAAGGCGCGCGCTCATGGGTCCGTTTTGCCAGCCTCATCGAGACCTGCTGGGAAAGCGCCACCGTTCGCCCGGCCGGCCTGATCCGCCAGAAGGCACGGGGGAAAATTTTTCGAGGCGGCGGCCCGGAACTCCGGTCGGGCT
>Ga0209543_1002414_pt1 | contig 13609 bp, 14 predicted proteins | sample MesohylFT_FD_187296 | JGI IMG/M metagenome (GOLD analysis project Ga0209543, IMG submission 187296) | Host-associated microbial community of the marine sponge Aplysina aerophoba from Gulf of Piran - sponge mesohyl, lysed by freeze-thaw... | ecosystem: Host-associated > Porifera > Sponge >...
AACCGTGGCGGACCTGGCCGGGCGCTATCTCGAACAGCACGTCGCGGTGCGCTGCAAGCCGAAGACGCAGAAGACCACCCGCAGCATCGCCAGACGTCACATCGTGCCGGCCCTCGGCAAGCTGCCGCTCGCCGCGGTGGAGCGCCGCCACGTCATGGCGCTCCACGAGAGCCTGTGCGAAACCCCCGCGATGGCCAACATGGTGGTCGCGACCCTGAGCCACATGTACGTGCTCGCCGGCGACTGGGAGCTGGTCCCCGACGACTTCGACAATCCCTGCCAGGCCATCCCGACGAACCCCGAACGCAAGCGCGAGCGGTTCCTCACCGACGCCGAGTTCACCCGCCTCGGGCAGGTGCTGGACGAGGTTTCCGGTAATGGCAGCCAGATATCCGCCGGGGCGGTGACGACGATCCGCCTGCTGATGCTGACGGGCTGCCGCAAGAACGAGATCATGACCCTGCCCTGGGAGAACGTCGATCTCGGCAAGGCGGAAATGCGCATCGTCGACGGCAAGACGGGGTCGCGCACGGTCCACCTCTCGCCGTCGGCGGCGGACGTCCTGAAGTCCCTGCCGCGCGTTCCCGGCAATCCCTGGGTCGTGCCGGGCGCGAAGCCGGGCACGCACATGACCGACATCGACACGGCCTGGCGGACCATCCGCACGAAGGCCGGACTCCATGACGTGCGCATCCACGACATCCGCCACAGCTTCGCCTCGCGGGCGCTCGCCCTCGGCGAGGGGCTGCCGATCATCGGCCGCCTGCTCGGTCACCGCCAGGCAGAGACGACCGCGCGCTATGCGCATCTCGATCGCGACTCGGTCCGGAAATCCGCCGAGCGGGTCGCCGTCAGAATCGCCGAACACATCCTGTAGGCGCTTGATCACCCGTGGGTGATCGTCGGCAGAAATCCAGGCGGTCGGTCTTCGCTCGACGCTGCTCCCGCTTCCACGATACAGTCAAACTCGTCGAACGACTGGTTACTGGCCTCCAAACTGATCTTGTATTTTTTCGTGGATAGCTGAGCTCGGGTATAGAATGCCAAGAATCCCGTGTCGGCGTGACTTCAACCCGGCTACGCGAAACGGTGCGGACCATGTGGTGCCCTATTCGGACACTCACGAACTGGCCGGGTCAGAGCCTCCCTTGCTGCAATGACACGTCTACATGCCACCGTTGACACTTGACCCCCTCTTGAACAGGGTCGTGGCCCACTTGATCGAATCACTTCTGGACATGCAGAGCATCAGCCGTGTACACGCCCTACAGCGGAACCCCAAGTCTGGGGACGGCTGTCAACTGCCTTGTCAAGCAGATGCATGACGAAAGGGACGCACCTTGCCTCGGCCTAAACCGGTAGTCTTGGACACACAATCCTTCGATAGTAAGAAGGACGCGACCATCTTCTTCAAGGACATGTTGAATCGTTACCGCCCCAAACAGCGTGTATCGGAAGAAGACGCTTCGCATCTTGCTGCCCTGCTAAAAAGACATTCCGAGTACCAGGAAAAGGTCGGACTCGGCATCGATCACTTTGAAGTAATGAGCGCCGACTTCAGAACACAATGCTTCCGCATCGTCCGCACAGATGGCACCGGTGTCGACTTTTCTTATCGTCACTGCATAGACGATCCGCGTCCAGTAAACGAATAAGTACAATTTTGGTGTTCCCTGTGTCCAGCCCATTGATGCCTCCGCCTCTTCTACGCGCTATTGTTAAACGTGTTGAATGCGTCCCAGGACTAGCCGGAGTCTGTGCAGGCTTTGAAGCCGGGCATTGGCGCTATGACCAACTCGCCGAACATATCCTCGAATGGTTGCCTGAATTTGCGCTTAACGACCGCGAGTATGCGACACTCACCGGGGCAACCGCCCGGCGCAAGCTTCGTGAGGCCGCGCAAACAATCTATGCCTCGCCCAAGTATGCACGCAGGGGAGAAGTTGGCGAAATCCTACTACATGCAATCATCCGCCAAGAATTTGGCTCAATCCCTGCCATCAGTAAGATATTTTATAAGGATGCTCCGAATGATACCGTAAAGGGCTTCGATGCGGTACATGTTGTCGAAGCTTCCGACGGTCTTGAGCTTTGGCTAGGAGAAGTCAAGCTATACAAAGACATCGTCAGTGCTGTCCGTGACGTCGCGAACGAACTGAAGCAACACACAACAATCCCATATCTTCGATCCGAGTTCGCCGCGATCTGGCGCAAGCTCGATCACTCTCACCTACATCGTGATGCTTTACTTGCTCTATTGGAAAACAACGCATCAATGGACGAAGTGTTCACACGAATTTGCATTCCGGTGCTTTTGACCTACGACAGCGCCACTGTTGCAGCACATAACCGAACAAATGACGCCTATGAGGCGGCAATCACCTCAGAATTCGAACAGCATTATCATCGCTTCATTGGCGTTGCCCTTCCGGCTGAACTCAAAATCATCTTGATCCTACTTCCAATGAACACCAAAGCGAAACTGCTAGACCAATTCGATGCCAAGCTCAAGGGGATGGCGGTATGACCCCTACCGAGATTGAAAGCTCTCTCTCTAACCCGTCTGACGCACGGGAACATGCGTTCCAAATACTGCAATCACTTGGTCGACTACTCGGGGAAGAACCAGAAGATCCACAGGTACTCACTCTGCTCATCCGCGCGCTAGAGCATCGTGAAGCATTTGAGGCGTATTATCCGCTTCTAAACGCCCTGTTAAGGGAGACCGGTCTCTACCCCTACGCTGAACCGAACCTACTCTCATCTCGCGACCGCCTAGCATTTGAGTTCCACAGACCAGCAGGCAGCTCTGACCAATCCGCGTTGGTGTTCCACCGTGTGCAGGCCCTAGTCTATTGGCGCCTGGTCGAAGGGGAGAACATCATACTCAGTGCACCGACCAGCTTTGGCAAGAGCCTCATCATCGATGCGCTGATAGATACAGGGAAGTACCGACGTATTGCTTTAGTTGTCCCCACCATTGCACTCATTGACGAAACGCGAAAAAGACTATCCCGCTTTTCTTCTGATTACAAAATTGTAACACATGCATCTCAACCAGCGGATTCAAGTCGGGGAACAGTTTTTGTTCTAACCCAGGAACGCGTCATTGACCGTGACGATCTTGATCATCTTGATTTGTTCGTGATAGACGAGTTTTATAAACTTTCCCCCGATGGAAAAGATGACAGCCGGGCGGCAATTCTCAATCACGCGTTTTACAAGCTATTGAAAACGGCCCGGCAGTTCTATCTGCTGGGTCCAAATATTAGAACGGTTCCGACCGACTTCCGCGAACGCTTCGAAGCCGGGCTTATAATAAGCGATTTCGTTACAGTAGCCAGCAATGTCAGGCGAGTGACTGGAACCGGTAGATCTCGCGAAAGCCGCGAAGCGGCATTGGTCGACCTAACCAGAGCAGTCGATGGCTCGACGCTGATCTATTGCCAATCACCGGCTAGTGTTCGACGAGTTGCCGGGCTCATGGTGGAACAAAAGGTGGCACCCACCGTACCAGAGCTCGTCGAGGTAGTGGAATGGGTCGGCGCCAATTTCCACCCGGAGTGGATAGTAGCTCGTGCATTGTCGTATGGGATCGGTGTTCATCACGGCCGTCTGCCTCGTGCACTGGCTCAGCTACAAGTTCGCTTGTTCAACGCGGGAAAGTTGAAATTCCTTGTTTGCACTTCAACACTCATTGAAGGAGTCAATACCGCAGCCAAACACGTGGTAATCTATGACAACAAGATTTCAAGAAAGCCAATAGATTATTTCACCTATCGCAATATCCAAGGCCGTTCCGGACGTATGTTTCGGCATTTCGTTGGGACCGTCCACCTGTTTCATAATCCGCCACAGCCAGACTTACTTGATGTAGATTTTCCGGTGTTTAGCCAAACAGAGTCAGCATCTGACGGACTCTTGGTCCAATTGGACGAAGAAGACCTAGGCAGCGAAGGTAGTCAGCGCGTCGGTAGGTTGAGAGTTCAATCAGAACTCAGTATGGAAACAATACGAGCAAACGCGCACGTTGAGCCGCAGCAGCAGATCGAACTGGCTGGACACATCCGTCTGAACGCGGTCGAATTGTACCCATACTTGTCATGGCGCGGCCAACCCACCAATGACCAAGTCTACAAGATTTGCGAACTCCTTTTTGATACTTTGCTTAGCAATGTCGGTCGAAGCGCGGTGCGTAGCGACAAGCAGCTCGCGTATTTGCTTACACGGCTGCAGGAACAGGGCGCGTCGGGATTTATCACCGAACAGGCTTTTGCGTCGGGACCCGGAGCACCAGCGGATGCAAGTGACAGGGTTGAAAATGCGCTTGAGTTCTTAAGAAACTGGGCTTCATTCTACTTTCCGCGGGCGCTTTCCGCCCTGGAGCGTATTCAGGCGGAGGTATTTGAACGCCTGGGGCAGACCGGTGGCTCGTATGCAGCCTTTGCCGTCAGAATAGAAAATTTGATGTTGCCACCTGCACTCGCTGCGTTGGATGAGTATGGGCTACCTTTGCAGCTTGTTTCCCGGCTGCAAGGACAGTTGCCATTCGAAGATGATCTCGACGCAGTTCTCCATGGTTTAAGTGCCCTAGATATTGCCGCACTGCGTTTGGGCCCATTTGAAACGGAATTGCTAAACGAGGTTAAGAATTCTCTTTGATGAAGGTTTTGGCCGGCTGCAGATTGACAGTTTACTGGTCCAGGATGACCCCGTGTTTCGGAAGAAGATCGCGCAGCCCATAGTTTCGATGCAGAGAGGCCGCCCGGTAGGACCAAGCCCTGCGCAGCTCATCAGAACCGAACGCACGGCAACCGGAGCAATGCGGGTTCGACCACCTATCGTTCATTGGAACCAATAGTGTTCGGAGAGTTTTCTGTGGCCGGTGTCAGGCTGTTATCAGCCCAGACTATCTGTCCGCGTCGAACAAAGAAGTGGCTCCCGCAACCCCTCTTTCTCCAGATCGACGGTTCGAGGGTAACGGTTCCCGTGAAATGACGCCTGGCCCGCCATCGCGGCCGATCGTCCTTCAGCAGGCTCACGCGAATGAGGGCGCCGCACCCGCAGGGACAGAGCAGGGCAGCGAACCACGGCACCGACTCTTCGCCGACCAGATACACGCAGTCGGCCTCGAGCATGTCGGGAAACTCCTTCATGGTTTCGGTCGCATATGCGCCGCGCGGCCGCAGCAGCCCGATCAACCACCGCCATCCCCGTTTCAGCATGTTCATTGCTGCCTGCTTCCGACGCTGAGTTCGGCCCATTCGAGCAACGGTTCCATGTCGCCGCGGCCGACGTGCCGGGCGAGCAGCCGACATGGCTCACCGTCGCCCTCGTGTTCGTAGATGCCATGGCTGAGGCTGATCCGGTGCACGGCATAGTCGCAATTGGGATCGATCCGATAGGGGTGAAGACGGGCCAGCAACTCGTTGATGGCGACGCTGGCCACGAGGGAATTGAGCTGGATGACCGCCGGCCGGTCTTCCGGCACCCCACGAATATAACCTTGATCCAGCTGCGAGCGGTACGCCGCCGGATCGGTTCGGTAGATGCCGGCGGCGCGGACCTGCTCCATGGTGTAGACGTGCCGGCTGAGCAGGCTCGAGCCCCCAGGCTGCAAGTAGTGCACGGTTCCGGCAACCTGGTCGACACCGCCCGCACCGTCTGCCTCGATCTTCACGCCGAGATCGAAGTACGGCAGCAGGTAGAAGGTCGCCAACTTGTTCAGCAGGTGGCGCCCGTCGATCGAATCCATGCAACCGAGAACGATGTCACAGCTTGCGACCACCTTGATCGCGCTCGGGTCGAACAGGCTCGTCGGATAGGTTTCCACGACCGTGCCAAGCCCCATCTTCGATATCGCGCGAGCCAATACGTCCACCTTGAAGCGCCTATTGCGAGCGTCGGCGCTAGTGGCGTTCAGGATGCGGTTGAGGTTCTTGGCCTCGACCCGATCGGGGTCCACCAGCACCAGCGAGCCAACGGAATTTCGGGCGAGTTGCTCGACCGCCGGACTGCCGGTGCCCGAACAACCAATAACCGCAACCCGCAGCCGGCGCAGCAGGTCGTAGGTGCCCGCACCGAAGGTTTGTGCTACGCGGCGCCCGAACTCGGGAACCACACTCTCATCGGCTCGGGCCGGCCAGAACGGGAGATCGTCGCCGACCACGTTTACCGACGAGACGCGCGTAAACCGCCCACAATCGTCGACCGTGCGGGCGATCATGCGACCGTCCGCAAACATGACGGCGCTGCCGTGCGGGCCATTGCCCGTCCACGCGCACACGGAAGGGAACAGCGCCTTGTCGGACTTGTCGTCCGTTTCGGAGAAGTCGGACGGCTCGCGGTGGCCGTGAACCTTCATGAGCGCTAGGCCGAGCCTGGCGGCCTCCTCGAGAAGCGGTGGCAGCAGACGCGTTGACCAGGTGACACGGGTGGGGCATCTGACGGAGCAGGCGTCATAGGGAACAGGAACGACCCTGCGCGCAACGAGGCGGTGGCGCGCCGGGTCGGCCCGACGGCCGCAAAGAATCAGCGCCACCGCTTCGCATCCGTCATCCGGAAACAGGTGGCGACGCAATTCGGCCTGCTGACCCGAGGTCAGGGTGAGCGTTGTTTCCATCGCCGCATCAGCCCTTCCGTACCTCACGGTCGAACCATTCCTCGACCAGACCGAAATGGGTCGCGAGGTTGTCGAGGCCGGGTCGCCACGGATTGGCCGGAGTCCGGTGCCGGCTCCAACGCTGCCAGGTCTTGCCATCGAAACCTTCGCTGGCGAGCGCCCGGATTCCCACGCCATCGACACGCGCCAGGGGCGGGTGCACATAGACCATGTCGATCTGCGCGTCGGGATAGCCCGGATCGATGCGGACATACACATTGACCTGACGCCGGTCGTAGCCGTCGGGCACTTGAAACCCGTAGAGCACGACGCGAAGCACGCCGTTCTCCGACACCAACTCGTAGTGCAGGCCGGTTTCGCCAAGCCAGTCGAGATCCGCCTGGGGAAGCGAGAAATCCCGGCGCCCGTCGAAGCCTTCCGTCTGGTCGAGCGGCAAGGTGAGGAAGCGCTCCACACCGGGCTTCCTGAGATCCACCTTTTCCTCAAGCGCGATACGCCGTGGCGGACCGTCGGCAACCTTCAGATAGATGGCGTACTGCTCGATCGGCGTCTTCTTCGCGATATCGAGCAGTTCCCGGCCGGAGAACACGGGGTGGTCGACCGTATAGATGTCCTTGTCGATCTGGATCTTGTATTCGGCTTTATCGTTCATCGCGCTCGGTTCCCTCGGTTCGGTTGGCGGGTGGGTGTCCTACCTCCCTATGCGGACCGGCCACCGCGCTGCGGACAGCGTTAACCGGTCAGATTCGCTCGACTCACTTCGCCGCGTCATACATCCGGCGCTTGGGCGAGGCTCAGGGGCGATCACCCCACACGCCGCACGGTGTCCTCAGCCTCGATGCCACGGAAGACGGCCCTTGACCGGCAGGCCGGTCGCGATAGCGGCGATCCAATCCCGCGCCCCGAAGCGCAACAGGGCATTCCGGAGGCACGACGCGGCAAGGCAATTCCCGTGCATGCACAGGGAATGCCGAACACACGCATGCCCGAAGCAAAGCCCCCGGTTTCGTTGTCTCCGGCTGCACATGCATGGAGCCGAGTCATGACCGGCATATCAACCCCACCCCGTAGCCCTGGAAATACAGCGGTCATTGCCGGGACCGTCTGGGAACACTTGTATTCACGGTGGAAACGGATATCTCGGACGCTCGGCCGCGCGGACGCCTGGAATTCAAATCGGCAGCGGCAAATGTCCGCAACCCGCGACCCGCGCCGCATAGATCTATAGAAAGGGCTCGATACTCATGAAACGGTGGTTGTCATTCGCAAGGTAGCTTCAAGGCAGGATGTGGACGAAGGTCTGCGCCGCCTGACGGACGCGGACCTCCGCCGGCTGGAAGGGATCGCTCGAGTGCGCGCTCTCGGCCTGCACGAGCTGGAATGGCAGGACCTGCTTCATGAGGCCGTTGTGCGGACCCTGGATGGCGCCAGGCAATGGCCGATGGATATCAGCCTCGTGGTCTTCCTGCGCGAAACCATGCGCAGCATCGCCAGCGAACACTGGCGACGCAGAAAGATCGACCCGATCGTGCCGGACTCGCCTCTGCGCGACCCGGCGGAGGATGTCGCAGCGACCGTTCTCGACTCTGTCGCGGACCCGACTGCCGATCCGGAGCGCGATGCGGCGGCCGCTGAAACGATCGCCCGGATCGAGGCGTCTTTCGAGGGCGACCTTGACGCTCTGCACGTGCTTTGGGGAATGGCGCTTGGGAAATCGCCCTCCGAAATTCAGTACGAAGGACATATCGATGCCCGACGCTATGCCAGCACTCAACGGCGAATACGTCGGACGCTTGCCAGGGTCTTTCCGGACAGGGGAGCAGCGCAATGACCAGTAGAAAGCGGTCGTACCGTAATTTGGACAATCTGCTTGCCGGATTGGAACAGGACATCCTGGAGCTGGACGACCGAGAACTCGATGCCGACACCGGTCGGTTCTTCGGAAGCGGTCGAAGCGCTCGGGATGTCATAGCGGCCGGGCTGCGATCCCGTGTTTCCGTCGACCGGCCCCCCAAGGACCGCGGCGCCGCCCGGGCGCATCGGCGACCGGAGACGCCTCCCCGTGAAGCTCCGGCAGTGCCCGTGCCAGCCAGCTTCAGCGAAAAACGAAAATTGCTGGCGGAACTCCTTGCCCAACGGCCTGGCATTCCGGGGCAGTTGCGTATGGCATTCTCGGCGCCCAGGGCGCTATCGGATTCCGACGTCGACGCGATGGTGGAAAAATTGGTCCGGCTCGGAATCCTGCGCCGTGACCACGCCGAAGACGACGACGCCTAGCATCTCCGGATGACAATTAAGCGCTCGACCATGTCGCTTCTGCAGACTTCCGCATACGAGCGGAAACGGGGAAGGTCATTGAACAATGTTTCCCGTTGAACGGATTGACAGGATAAGGACCACAGCATGACGTCCGAAGTCGTTGTAATGAACCGTATGGGCATCGCACTCGCGGCGGATAGCGTGGCCACGATCTACGCCGATGGCGTACAAAAGAAACGCCATGATTCTGTCGCCAAGCTGTTCATGATGTCCGACCGGCACCCTGTAGGAATAATGACCTACAACGATGCATCTCTATTGGGCGTTCCATGGGAAACCATTATCAAGCTGTTCCGCAGACAACTGGGAAAAAGCAGTTTCCCAACACTCGGAGAATATGGACAGAAGCTTGTTGAGTTTCTGATGCAGAAACAGAATTTTTTTCCTGTGGACGTGGAGCGTAAGTACTTCGAAAGACAATTTGAAACGGAGTGTTACCGAATCCGAAACGATGCCAAGTTGCTTTACGAGTTTGTGCCCCTGTCAGAGCGAATGGACGTTGACAGTGCGGCAAAGAAACGCTCGGCCGTCGTTGCGGAGGTCATAAGTGAACGATTGGCCCGTTGGCAGAACCAAGACGACGCCGCAGGCTTCACAGAGAAACTCGCAGAGGACTTTCTTGGCAGCATGTCCGGCGACGTGAGCAGGATAATCAGGAAGGTGTTGTCAAAATGGTTTGTGGACAGCTCCGGAGTCATACAATTGAATGATATTTCCCGTCATCTGATCTTCAAGAGAGATCTGGACATGGAGGTGTATACCGGACTGGTAATCGGCGGCTTCGGCGAGCAGGAACATTTCCCTGTCGTCCAGCACATTTTTGTTTATGGAGTATATGGCGGTATCTTGAAGTATGAACAATCGCAGGTGCAGCGTATTTCCGAAGAAGAGCCCTCATATATTGAATCTTTTGCAGAAACTGAGGCAGTCAATGACTTCTTGTTCGGCGTAAGTGACAAGGTCCTGGATGAAATAGACAGGGCCGTAGAGATCGTGCGCACTTCGCCAGGAGAAGTATTGCGACAGGTCACCGGAATGCGAAAGGACAAGAAGGCCGCTCTGATCGCGGAAACTGAGATTGCTAGTGAGAAATCTGCAAAGAATATTGAAGACAACATCGAATTGCTGCTTTCACGGAGATATGGTGGAATCCTGGATGTGGTCGAGATTCTCCCTTTGAAGGAATTGGCACAGGTCGCATCGACATTCGTAAGACTCAGTTCATTTGAAAAACAGCTTTCCCTGGAGGCCGAGACGGTGGGTGAGCCGATAGACGTCGCGGTCATCTCCAAAGGAGACGGTTTCATCTGGATCAACAGAAAACACTACTTCCAGGCCGGCCTGAACCACCGCTACTTCCGCGACTACCCACAGAACGAACCCCCGAGGGAGGAACCCGATGGCAAAGCAGAAAATTGACATACGCAAGCTGAGAGAACGTGCAAGCACTCCCAGCCCGATCACAGACGATGACCGGGAGTTCATGCGGAAGATGGCGGACCGTATGCCCAACCTCACAGTTCGGCAGAACGCGGAAACATCCGCAAAGGACGACGGTACACCGTTGAAAAGGGGCTACCTTCGCAAGTTCCGAAAAAATTGAGGGTGCCATGTCGGCGGCGACGGAAGCGTTCCCGGTAACGCCGATCGAGGATGTCGCCCATCGGGCGCGCGGCGGTGCCTGAAGGCGCGGTATCGGACCCGACACGCGCTATCGCGCTGCGGCTAACCGGGTTGGCGCAGCGACTGCCAACAGTCTGGGGCTAGACAACCGGCTCCGCACCGCCCGATCCCCGCGGATTGCTCCCGAATCGCTTCCGAAACCCGGCGCCCTCTCGCCGGCTCCGGGAAAAGCGCACCTTCGCGGACCCCTTGCGGTTGCTACGGCCCCCCGCGATCCAGCAGCACACCCAATCGCTGCCGGCCCACGATCCAGGGACGACGACGGGAGCGCCGCACGGTTCCCCCGCGCAGGGCTGCCGTAAATTTCCACCACGCCAGGTTCGCCCAATACGCGACCGTGTATACAGGGCGCATCGGCAATACCGGCGGTCGCACCAAAAACCCCGCCTTTTCGAGGATCGTCGGACCGAAGGACCTCGTCCTGACCAGGACCCAGATGTCTCGCGCCCGACTATCGGCCACATTCTCCGCTATTTCCCGTAGCGACCGCGAGTCGGCGCGCCAGTTAGGTCCCGGACCCAACGCCATCTCGAGTTCGTTCTGCCGGCGATGCAGAAGCGTTATCTGCCCGCACGGCACACGTTCGAGCCTCGCCCGGTTGAACAGGCTCAGGACCAGCAATGCGCCGCAACCCGCGACACATCCCAACAACACGCCCCGCATATCCGCCAGCCCTGACACCAAAGACGTACCCCAAGTCAGCAAGACCATAATGGCAAGGGCGACAAACGCCGATGCCATGGCCAGGTTGCTCCAAAACGGTTCTCGATAGCGTGCATATGCACACAAGGCGGCCAATCGCGCATCAATTGTGCGTCCACGTTTCATCGCGGGTCCCCGATTGAACGATTGCGACATTGTCTTCCGGAACATGCCAAGCGTTCCCGATCTTGGCAAATCGGAACGACCTCGGGCGGCCGTGTTCGTACCGCCATCGCCCGCCTTCGATATCCCGGGCCCACGATCTGCTTCCATAGTTGACGGCACGGGTCCCGAGACATAGGGCTTTGTCCGATAGAACGATTCCCCTGGGTCCCGAGCCGGTGCGGACTGGGCGATAGGTGCAGGTGCCCTCGCCGAGCACACGCCAACAGCCGAGGCCGTCGGTCACGACCTCCGATCCGGGCGCCAGCCAGCGTGGGGCGCCACGCGCGATCTTGCGCTTGCGGAAGCCTCTCACAGGCGCCAGCTTGAGCTTGTGCGGGCGCCCCTCGGCGCCGGTCGAGACCGCCGCCACGAAGGGCGTCTTGCCGGCTGCGCCCCGACCCCGCTTGCCGCCGGAGCGACACCGCCGGGCGCTACAACAAGTGCCTGCTGCCGAAGGCCGCCTTCGCCGCGCTCACCGCCACCATGAGCGCGGCGCGCAGTACCCACTTCGCCCAGACCCTGCCCTGGGACGATCAGGGGAGCCGGCCGCCCACCGTCGCTAACTACGAGGGCTATACCGAGCTGATAGACGCACTCCGCGAGCGCATGGTGCGCGAGCGCGTCTGCTTCATCGAGGACTACGACGACAATGTCGACAAGGCCCGGCTCGACCTCTGCAAGCTGTTGAACCCGGACGGGCTCGCCAACCTCGCGCTGCTCCCTCCAGGCCTCATGCCAGCGGCGCTCCGTCGTCTGCTCCATTTCCGGTCTCCTCATCTCCGCAGCGCGTTTCTACCGCGTTCACAGGCCGGCGGGGGAGCCCGTTTGCGCCGGCCCGAACAGCGCGTCGATATCCTCGCCCGTCAGCCCCAGCGGCCCCCGGCCCGTGCCCTCGAACAGCGCATCGGCCAAGCCTGCTTGCGCGCCTGCATGCGCTGGATGGCGGCCTCGACGGTATTCTCGGCGATCAGCCGGTGTACGAAGACCGGCTTGTCCTGGCCGATCCGGTGCGCCCGGTCCATGGCCTGGCGCTCCGCCGCCGGGTTCCACCACGGATCGTAGACGATCACCGTGTCGGCGGCCGTAAGGTTGAGGCCGGTGCCGCCGGCCTTCAGGCTCGCCAGGAACAGCGGCAGGTCGCCGGACTGGAAGGCCGCGACCTGGCCGTCCCGGTCCTTCGTCGAACCGTGCAGCATGGCGTAGCCCCAGCCGCGCGCCGCGATGTCCCGCTCGATCAGCTTCAGCATCTCCACGAACTGGGAGAAGATCAGCACCCTGCGCCCCTCGGCGACCAGCTCCTCCAGCAGCGCGAGAAGCCGCGCCCGCTTGGCGCTGGCTGTCACCTTGCGGGCGGCGTCGAGCTTCACAAGCCCCGGATCGCAGCAGACCTGGCGCAGATTGAGCAACGCCTGGAATATCGCCATCCGCGATGACGAGATGCCTTTCGCGGCGATCACCTCACGGATCTGCCCGTCCATGGTCGTCCGAATGCTCTCGTAGAGCGCTGCCTGAGCGCCTTCGAGCGGGATCGTCTCGTCGATCACCGTCCTTTCCGGCAGCTCCGGGGCGACCTCTTCCTTGGTGCGCCGCATCAGGAACGGCTTCACCCGGGCCGCCAGCAGCCGCTGCCGGGCGCGGTCGCCGTGCTTCTCGATGGGGGTGCGGAACTCCACCGTGAAGCTCCTGCGGTTGCCGAGCAGGCCCGGCACGAGCCAGTCGTAGAGCGCCCACAGCTCCTGAAGGCTGTTCTCCAGCGGCGTCCCGGTCAGCGCCAGCCGCTGGCGCGCGCGGATCTCCCGGATGCGCTTCGCGACCGCCGAGGCAGGGTTCTTCACCGCCTGCGCCTCGTCCAGCACCGCGATCTCGTAGTCGCGGTCGAACAGCGCGTCGCCGTCCCGATCGAGCAGCGGATAGGTCGTGACGATCAGGTGATGACCCGCAATCTCCGCAAACCGTTTCCGACGGTCGGGCCCGTGCAGCACCAGAACGCTGAGATCGGGCACGAAGCGCGCGGCCTCGCGCCGCCAGTTGCCGACCAGGCTCGTCGGCACTACCAGCAGGCTGGGCCGGTCCGCCTTCTCCTCCAGATGCCGGTACGCCAGCAGCGCCAGGGTCTGC
>Ga0209543_1002417_pt1 | contig 13596 bp, 12 predicted proteins | sample MesohylFT_FD_187296 | JGI IMG/M metagenome (GOLD analysis project Ga0209543, IMG submission 187296) | Host-associated microbial community of the marine sponge Aplysina aerophoba from Gulf of Piran - sponge mesohyl, lysed by freeze-thaw... | ecosystem: Host-associated > Porifera > Sponge >...
GGGTGGGGCGGTGCTCGGGGTTCAGGTGCCTTCATTCGGGAGGAAGGAAAATATGCGGAAAACCGGGTATCTCGGCCGCGTCGCAGGCGCGAAGCTCGGTGGACGCGCTCGGCAGCGTCTCTCACCGAACCCGGCGGGCCGACCCGGAGCGGGGAGCGGACATGTCCTTGACTTCATATTCCGGTAGCGCCATACTGCCTTGATGAATTGGAGGGTCCGGATCGCCGGGGAGTTTGAGCCCGAATTCTTTGCACTGCAGCAAGACGTTCAGGACACGATCCTGTCCATGACGCGCCTGTTACGCCAGTTCGGGCCGCAACTGGGCCGGCCGCAGGTGGATACGCTGAACGGGTCGCGGCATGCGAACATGAAGGAGATGCGATTCAGCGCGGCAGGCGGGGAGTGGCGGGTCGCCTTCGCTTTCGATCCCCTCCGTCGCGCCATGCTTCTGGTAGCGGGTGAGAAGTCGGGCAGGGGCCAACGGCGGTTTTACCGCGATCTCATTCGCAAGGCCGACGATAGGTTCGACCGGCATCTGGCCCGGCTCGCCGAGGAAAGAAGAGGAGAATCGTAATGGCGCTCGACGTGGAAGAGGTAATCGCAAGTCTCGCCCCCGAGCGGAGGCGCAGGATAGAGGAGCGGGCGGCGGAACTGATCGCCGAGGAAATGACGCTGCGCGAGCTGCGCGAGGCCCGCAGGCTCACCCAGGTGAGCGTCGCGCGCGAACTCGGCATCGGCCAGGACGCAGTTTCGCGGCTGGAGCAGCGCAGCGATCTACTGCTGTCCACATTGCGCAAGACGGTCGAGGCGATGGGCGGAAACCTGTCGCTCATCGCCCGGTTCCCCGACCGCCCTCCGGTCGAGCTCGCTGGCATCGCCGAGCACGACGCCAGCGATTGACGCCGACGCGGGGCACTGTTCGTCGCCGGCCGTCGGCAGAGAGCAAGGCCCGGATAAAGCGCAAGCGCATATGGTTGCGAGCCGTTAAGACCTGCGCCGGCGCACGGACTACACGGCCTGTCGCGGCCCGCGCCGCTACGGGACGTGTTCTGAACCGATAGCCCGCCTCCAGTCATCCTCCAATATGTCGTCGGCAATACTGGTTGCGACGCGCTCGGCCGAATCGCGCACCGACTCGCGCGCGAGGTGCGCGTAGCGCGCCGTGGTCTTGATCTGGGAGTGCCCCAGGAGCTTTCCGATCATCGTGAGACTCTCGCCCAGCGCCAGGGCGCGCGATGCGTAGGAGTGCCTGAGGTCGTGAATCCGCACGTTCTCAAGACCGGCGCGCGAACAGACGCTCTTCCAGACATGGTGGACGGAGCGTACGTGTTCGCCGGGGTTCCTGGCGGGAAACACCCACGGGCTCCCGGGTGTCCGGGGGAGTGCGGAGAGGAGCTTGAGCGCCGGCGGCGATAAGGACACCACCCGCGCGCCCGTCTTGGCGTCGGGCAGCCTGAATTCACGCGCCTCGAGCGAGACGTTCTCCCAGCGGAGCGAGAGTATTTCATTCTTCCGGCACCCGGTCAGCATCAATAGGCGGATGGCGGCCACCGCTCCCTCCGAACCGCGCCGGTTTCGGGCTTCCTCCAGGACGCGTCCCAAGCGGGTGTACTCCTTATCGGTCAGGAAGCGTTCGCGCTTGCGGTCGGGATACTTCACGATGGCGCGGCACGGATTGCATCCTTTTGGGACCATGCCCCAGCCCTCGCCCAGCCGGTACATCAGCTTCAGGGTGCGGACCACCTTGTTCGCCATGTAGGGCGTCCTGCCCAGCCGCTGGTGCAATTCCGCCACCTGCGCGCGCTCGAGCGCTTCAAGCGGCGCCCTGCCCAGGGCCGGCAGGATGTGCTTGTAAACCACCACGCGGGCGAGACCCCCGGTGCTCGGTTTACACCGGACCGCCACGTGTTCTTCTATGTAGCGCCTCGCGAGATCGGCCACCGTGGGGCCTCCCGCGTGCTTCACCGGTCCGGGCGCCACATCCTCGCCCGCCTTCACCCGCGCGATGACCGACGCCGCGCGCTTCCTCGCCTCGTCCGCGTTGATCACACCGTGCCGACCCACCGTCACGCGCCTGGGACCCTTCGGACCACGGACCTGGGCGACGTAGACCTTGCTCCCCGTGGGGTAGACACGCACGCCGAAGCCCGTGAGGTCGCGATCCCAAAAAACAGAGTCTTTTTCGACGATAAGCTTCTCGACCAAGCGGTTCGAGAGCGTCCCGGCCAGCAGCTTCGCCATCTCCGGCGCCTCCCCCGTTATTCCCCCCGGGCTTCCGTGGCCCGAGGCTCCAGATGGACCCCGATGCTCTCGCCCACCCGGGCGGCCGCCGTCTTCTCTGCCTCGCGCATAAGGTGCGCGTAGCGCGCCGTCGTCGATATCCCTGCGTGCCCGAGCAGCTTCGCTATCGTGGGCAGCCCCTCGCCCAGTGCGAGCGCCCGGCTGGCGTATGAATGTCTCAGGTCGTGGACCCTTACGTCTTCGAGCCCCGCGCGCTCCCGCACCCGCCGCCAGACCAGGTCGAAGTAGGGCTTGTGGCTCCTTCCTTCTCGCCCAGGGAACACGCGGGCCTCCCCCGGCGTGCGCGGGACTTGACCGAGCACCACGAGTGCGGGCGCCGTCAGGTGGACCATGCGCGGCCCCGACTTCGCGTCTCTGAGCCGCAGTTCCCCCGTCGTGAGGTCCACGTCGTCCCAGCGGAGCTCAAGAATCTCGCACTTCCTGCACCCGGTCAGCATCACGAGCCGGAGCGCCGCAATCGTGGACGGCCGGGCCGAACCCTCCGCCTCCGCCTCGCGCAGCGCGAGGCCCAGGCGGCGGAACTCCTCGGGCGTCAGGAACCGCTCGCGGGGGCGCCTCCGGTAGCGGCGCACCGCCGAGCAAGGGTTGCTCCCGGGCGGTATGAGGTCCCACGCCTCGGCCAGCACGTACATTCTTGAGAGCACGTCGACCGCTATGTCGGCCGCCTTGGGCGTCTCACGCATGCGGTGGTGCATGGCCATGACGTCGCCTCCCATGACCTCGCCGACCCCCATCTCGCCAAAAGACGGCAGGACGTGCTTCTCCAGCGTGCTGCCGTACGAAACGGCGGTGAGCGGTTTGCAGTGCGCCGATACGTGGACGCGCATGAAGCGCTCCGCCAAATCCGCCACGGTGAGCTCCGCATCGGGTGCGGGGTTCTCCCCTCGCTTGATGCGGTCGATGAGGGCGGCGGCAAGCTTGCGCGCGTCGTCGCACGATATTTCCCCATGACGGCCCAGCGCCTTGCGCTTCGGCCCGCCCGGCCCCCTCGACTGCACCACGTAGACCTTCCGCCCCGTGGGATAGACACGCACCCCGAAACCGGCCAGTTCCCTGTCCCAGAAGGCCGCGTCCTTCCCCTCGACTTCGAGCGCGTCGACGGTGCGCTTCGTGAGCTTTATCCTGCTTCTTTTCGGCATGTATCCTCCACTGAAACCGTAATCAAATCGCAAACACGCGGCATCAAACAGGCGCGTATTGGAGCACACGCCTGACTATGTTGCAAGCGCCGGAAGATATGCCGATTGAGTTAAAAGTAAATGAAATCAGGTATTTATCGTATCAGAGCGCGTTCGGTGGGGTGACTGGCAGGGGGAGAAAATTAACGTGTATTTACCGACTTTCTCTAAATCTCTAACATCCTCCTCTCCATTGAATTCCATTATCTAACATTGGGTTGTTTTCCTGAATTAATTACCGGAGAACGGTTACTACCAGACTCGCCTTCCGGAATGTAATGGAACACGATTCCTGATTCTAAAAAAGTTGCTCAGCGCATCAAGCTTCTTGTTACGTTGAACCCGTCTCCTCTTCCGGGCGACGACCACTCCGTTCGAGAACCCTTCCATCGGGCCGATCAACCTCGAAACCTGCATGTGTTCCGGGTCGCTGCAATGTCTGTCCCGAGGCAACAACTCCCGATGTAGTCCCCTTCAATTCCGAGCCTCATAATAAGAGGCTCATATCTTACCCGGCGACCAACCCCGAGTCAATTACGCCTCTTGAATTCTATTGCTACACTGATATTGCTACAGCTTTTTTCGTTTTGTCAAGGTGATTTTCTCGCTTAATTCGGCCTTGGGTGAGAAGGCCGCAATCGGCGAGCGTACAAAACATAAAACCGTCACCTCATCAACTATCGTTTATATGAATATGAAGTAAATTCCGGTAGATTGTCAAGCTATTCCTTTTGCCTGGCGGACTATTGCCGACCCCGGCGTGCCGACCCTGTCTCATCAAACGTTTGCCCCTTGTTTTCTTCAGGCCTGCCGTCGCTCCTGTATCATTCGCTCTACGGTCGCTCGGGTGATCCGAGATACCCTCGTGTTTCTCCCCACCCCGGAACGCAATCCTCAGAGTCCACAGGCGTATGCCCGATGAGCACAGCGCCGGAATAGCGGCGAATCAAGCGTTCCGAGCGGCATTTTCCCAGCGAGTTGCGTCGCCGCGAATACGGAATGATAACGGAAAACCCTCGGGGAGGTGAGCCGGCGATGGTGGACCGCACCGGCCCGGACGCGTGGACCTCGAAGCGCCGAACCACAAAACCAGGAGGTTCCGGCAGCCCCGTTGACAACATGACGATGAAGGCCGATTTCCGGATCGATTCCTCGACTCATCCACGGGATCGTGGTTTCTCTCTTATCGGCGAGCGGGACGGGGTGATAATGTCGCAGGCCGGACCCGAAGCGCGGGCGAGCTTCCGGTCAAGCGTAATCAGCGGACAGCCCAGCGCCTCGGGACGCGGGGTCGGGTAGGCCACTGGCGCGCGCATCCTTAGGTGGAGGCTTGTCCTGTCCCGCTCTTTCGATTGCGGGTGGGTTCGCTGTTCCACCATAGACCACGTTTCCAGCGGCCCCCCTGAAATTCCGTACATCCGGTTCTCCCGGGTACGGCTTCAAGCATCAGGCACCTGGCAGTTCGGTGCGGGGCCTTCCGCGGCATCGTCGAGGTTAAGGCTGACCCCGCCATGCCCCCGATCGGATACTGCGTTTGCTCCACCCTTCGACGATGCCGTCCACCGATTGATGTTCCGCCTCTGTGTGCGGAGCCGTCGGCCGCAACATCGCCACCTGTGCCCTGAGGTCCTCGCTCAGGACGGGTTGTGTTGTCCCGCCCCTCATCGCTTAATCGACCTCATCCGCCAGTGAAAGGAACTCCGAACCATTTCCCGCACAGCGGTTATAGGTCTGGTCTTTGACATTCATGGGTCATCCTGTCTGCTCCTTTCACCTTCCGGTCTTTCACCACTGAACTTTCCCGGATTGCCGCCGTCTCTACCCCGGAGAACCCAATGCGTGCTCCTCAGTTCTTCCGCATCGGCACTGGCCATCGGGCAGGAAACAGGCCCTTGGCATTCTCGTTTGACCCACAAATCAGCTTCATGTGGGAGCAACGTTTCGAGGCTTCATACAATCGTTCGCTTTCGCTACGGCCCTCCGGTTTGCTCGCCACCCTGGCTGACCGGACCGGGCGGGAACCAGGTTCCACACCAGGCCCACGGTGGCTTATTACGTCCCAGCTCGCCGGCCTCAGGTCACCCCGCGACCAGTGGGATATGCTACGGCGCCAAACTGAGAATTGCGCCGGCGGGACTTCCACCCGCAAGTTCAGCAGCTAGACTCGCTGCACATTTCCCCGGATTGCTCCAGGCGGCGCAGAATGTTGCACGCCTCGGCCAACACCCATTCAGGGGCGGCCAGGGAACCCTCGGCGAACGTTGATTCCGCCCATTTCCCCTCACGTCCCGAGTCCACCAGAATCGAGACCGGCACGGACGCGTCGACGATAAGCGTCACGTCCGGTCCGTATCACGCGCACGCAAGATGGTGGAAAGTCGAACGCGGGCGCCCGACGCCTCCTTGGGGTCGCGAACGCCTTGCAGCCACACTTCGATAGATGGCCGCGCAGCGATTCGCTCCAACTCGCAGCGCAGGAATTCCTGCATGGATTGACGTTGCGGCGCCGCGCGCGCATAGCCGGATACGATGGGAAACCCGCGGAAAAGACGTTTTCCCTGAAGAACGATTTCGTCCGGGGAGAGCAACGCCCGCTGCGAGTTCCGTCATATCAGGCGCATGGAGGGGTGAGTCGTTGCAATATCGACGTGAAGTCCCTACGTATTAAATTATTAGGTAGAGGAGACGAACCCGATCGCGCCAGGGTCTCCCCTGGAGTCTAGTTGAAATTCATGAATTTTGCAGATTTTCAGGAAGACAGGCAAGGAACTTCATCACGGGTTTGGGTATGATGCGCATCTTATTTGCCATGGTGCCGGACAATGTCCGGATATGCGTATTCTTCTGACGACTCTCTCGCCGGTACAGAACACAAAACCGGGACTCCGATTGCGCAAGCAGCGCAGTCGGGAAATGAACGGAATGCCCGCTCGATATCATTGCATTTCTCCCGCTCGGTGAATATTGATTCTTCTATGGGGCATGGGAACCATTACCACCCAGCGGGGAGAGAATCTGAACGTATCCAACCGGAGCGTCGCAACTCATCGCCGGGGAAACGCTCTCGGGCACCGCGCGTCGCCGAATCATGCCCGGGAAGACGCCTTCATCCCGAAAAAGCCGCCCGCGACTTCATGTCAGGCCAAGCCGTACAATCGGTGACGGATGCAGGCCAACCCGATGCGTCGGCCGATACTGTGCGGAAGAAGCGGTGCGAGACCCGCAGCGTGGTGGAGGGAGAAACATTACCAACACTCAGATCAGGTTCGCTCAAAACAGGATTCGGCAAGGTGCGCCGAAAGAGTTGCGCACGCACGCTTTCCTGCTAGAATCGCTCGTTCCTTCCAGGCGATGTCCCGCCCTGGATGATCCGTAACGAGACGGGAGAGTCGATGATGGCGACCGGATATTCCGGCGAGGACTGGAATACGAAGGAATTCTTCGAGCGCGCCGACGTAGCGAATACTCTCCGCCGCCTGCAGGACGGAGCCGATGTCAAAGCGCGGGATGAGCGAGGATGGACGCCTCTTCACAGGGCGGCGGCGTTCGGCAAGACTCCCGGAGTCGTGGCGGCCCTGGTGAGGAACGGGGCCGACCCGGACGCTCGGTCCATCAAGGGAGAGACGCCCCTGCATGAGGCGGCCGTCAGGTGCAGGACTCCCGGGGTCGTGCTCGCGCTGCTTCGGTCCGGCGCCGACGCGCGCGCACGGAATCTGGAGGGAATGACGCCTCTGCACCGCGCCGCGGGCTCTGGTGCGACCCCCGGAGTCGTGACGGTACTGGTGCAGGCGGGCGCCGACATGAACGCGCGCTTTGACGGAGTGACCCCCCTGCACTGGGCGGCGGCGAACAGCGAAACCCCCGAGATGGCGGAGGCTCTCGTCCGGGCGGGCGCCGACGCGCTGGCGCAGGATGAAACCGGCTGGACACCTCTCCACTGGGCGGCGGCGGGAGCGAAGAATCCCGGGATCGTTGCGGCGCTGCTCGATGCGGGGGCCGACGTAAACGCGCGGGACCGGAATGGGCTCACGCCCCTGCACGTGGCGGCGTGTTTCGGCAAGGCTGTCCCTGCCATCGCGCAGACCCTGCTTGCCGCCGGCGCCGACCCGGCGGCAAGGGACGAGGGCGATAAAACGCCCTGGGATCACGTCAGGATGGATTCTCCGCTTTGGGGAACGGAGGTTTTCCGGCGCTTGAAGGACGGACGGTGCCCATAGCCCACAGAAATTGCGCGCGCGGCGTCACGCGAGGGATTACTGTCCTTTTCCGCCGCCCTCACCGGTTCCGCCGCCTAAATCGTGGCCGAGGCGAGCAAGGGGCAGACGCCGCGCATTCTACTTGTCTTGCCGAATGCGGCATCGGGCACGCTCCCCTTTCATTTTTTCGTTTTCCTCCAATTACGTGCTGAAAAACCACAATCGCGCCTTTTGAGCGCAAAATTTTTTGCAAAATAAAATGAATGCGAGGATAATGCCTGTATGAGAATCAGGATGATTTGTTGCGATGTAATACGCGTCAATCCTTTGGAAAGACGACTCGGGATTGGGAGAACCGCTCACGAACGAGACAGGCGAGGGGCCGGATGAGAAACATGTTCCGGAGTTTCATGCGATTGCTGTGGGCTCGTCGCGAAGCCGAGGAGCCCGATCCGGCTTCTGATAGCGCGGATATCGGGGAGGAGACGTTCGATGGGCGTGAACTGGCCCCCGAGGCGCAAATCGCCCGGTTCCTGAGCGAAATCACCAACCGCTCCATTCATCTGAGCGAACGTGCCGGCGAGGAGGCGCAGGCGGGGGACATCGAGGGCGCCATCGAGACGGCGCGCGGCATCGGAAGTTCTCTTTTCCACGCCTCCGCCTTGCGGGAGATCGCCATCGCCCAGGCGAGGGCGGGACAAATCAGCGAAGCCGTCGAGACGATACGCCGCATCGACGACCCCGACGATCGAATGGAGGCGCTCAAGCACTTCTCCGCCGTTCAGAGTGGTCCCGCCGCTGCAATCGCCTCCCATACGTTGAACGCCGCCCTTGAGGCGATCGAGGAGATCCGCGACGAAAAGAGCGTTTCCGAGCAAGCGTGGAAAAACGTCATGTCCCTGGTCGAGGCGGGGGATTTCACTGCCGCCATTCAGGCAGCCCGCGAAATCGGCGACCCTTCCTGGCGCTCCTGGGCCTTGCAGGAAATCGCCACGGGCCAGGCGAGTGCAAAGGATTTCCCCGCCGCTCTCAGTTTGGCAGGCGGCATCGGCAAGCCGCTTTACCGCTCCTGGGCGTACCGGGACATCGCCGTTGCGCAGGCCGAAGCCGGGCAAATCGACGCCGCCATGGATACCGCGCGACGCGTGGAAGACCCCGAAGATAAAGAGCAGGCGCTCGCGGCCATCGAAATGCGCAAGGAACAACCCGGCGCGTAGCGCGCCTGGCCGCATCACACAAGAACACGCTCCGGCGCCGAACTTCCAGTAAAATCGCCGCAGACGTCGTACGGACCCGGGCGCGTCAAGACGGGTGCGGGGAAAAACCCCTCCTCGCTCGAAACTGACACCCGTCTTGAACATTATTTGATTCGACGAACAAATTTCCGGCCGCGCCCAATGCTTTGTCGTTCTTGTTGACGTATACGACAAATTCTTTTGTCAGATTATGAATTGACAAAAGCTTGTCCGAGTTATCTAACACGTCGACGTCAGGCGCAGTCAGAATCGTCGCATCCAAGATTGGGGAAAGCGGGCCTAGAATCTTCTTTAAATTCTGTGCGGCGTGACTCAATACATATACACCCATGCTGTGCGTAACCAGAAACGCTGAAGATAAACATGGGAAATCTTTTTGGCGAAAGTTCACTAGATACGAAAGAAAGCTGACTCGCAGTCTTGCTCCGGCACACCCGGAGGATTTTGCAACTTCTCTGTCATCAATGTATTGGATATTTCCGAATTCGCCAGCGGAAGGCCAAGAAAACACGAAAGGAATTAGGTATTGGTCGTCTGAACTATATAGGTGAGCAAGATCCGCCCCCGTTTGGATCGATTCCTGAAAGGATTTGTCAAAGCCGTGGATGAAGACCAAGACCGAGCGATGGTTATTTCTTTTCTTACCCTTCCTTATTAATGGATAACCCTTCCAAAATAGCTTTGATACCTCTGTTGGTAGCAAAAAAATTCCATTTTCATGGTTTGAGGCTCCTTATCCTCAAACTGTTTCGAGATATTCCTCCATGAACACTATGTGGCAGACGACACCATTCAATTATATTATGATCTTCCCAGAATGGATGCACTCGCGACAAAACCTGGATCATCAAATCTGAGGTATGGCAGGGAGAATCGGCAACGTCATGGATAGGGCAGACCGGAGACTTTTGACTCCCTAGGCTTTACACACTACTGCACGAAGTCCAGAGAAAAAAGGAGATCCCATTAGGGCGCAAGCCAGTGGAGAAACGGATGAGACCACACCTTCAATCGGCTGAAGGAAGTGCTCATGCGCCACGATGTTGAAGTGACGGCGAAATGGCTGGGCTGATTGGTCCACAGAAGGCTGATTTAATCCGTCGTCCCCGACCAGCATTCTATACAAGTGTCCATACAAGTGCCCCTCTTGGTTTGATTTTGCGTGATATGCTATCCGCTACATCTGTATTATATTTAATTCGTCATCGTCAGTCTTGTTGCAGTACGAAAAAATGCAATTCGATTGCGAAAACAATCAGTAAATGATACTTTATGCGCATGATAACGAATTCCCGTCGGGTACACACCAGAGATTATATCAGAAATCTTCTCGCTAGCGGGCGCTATCACTTTACTTCAAGCGACGCTCGCGAAGAGCTCGGCGTGTCTGCGGACGCCGCCAAACTCGCCCTGAACCGACTGGCCCGGCAAAATATGATCGCCCAACCCTCCCGGGGCTTCTACGTAATCGTTCCTCCGGAATACCTCTCTCTGGAGTGTCTGCCGGCGGACCAATTTATCCCGGCGCTGATGGAGCGCCTGGGGCAAACCTACTATTCAGGTTTGCTTTCAGCCGCACAATACCACGGCGCGGCCCATCACCGGCCCCAGGAATTCCAGGTGCTGCTCGACAAGGCCCGTCGGCCGATCCGCTGCGGCCGGGTGCGCGTGGTCTTCATTGTCCGCAAGCATCTTCGGAACGTACCTATACAAACCTTCAACACGCCTCGGGGCACGATTCGGGTGTCGACGCCGGAAGCGACGGCCGTCGATCTCGTCGGCTATTATCACCATACAGGTGGACTCGACCAGGTGGCGACCGTTCTCTCCGAACTCGCAGTGCAGATCGATCCAGAGAAACTGGTGACGTCCGCACAGACCGCGCCGATTACCTGGGCGCAAAGACTTGGATACCTGCTCACGTTCGTCAATGCCCGCGAACGGATCGTCCCTCTGAAGGACTATGTCAGGAGAGAAGCCCGGAGAACAGTTCCGCTTCTCACCGGCGCATCAAGTGAAGAAGCGCCTCGCGATGCGGACTGGAAGCTCTTCGTAAACACGGACGTGGAGCCGGACCTGTGATCCCGCGCGACTATATCACCGAGTGGCGGGCGCAGGCGCCATGGGTGCAGGATTTCCAAGTCGAGCAAGACCTCGTCATCAGCCGGGCTTTGATCGCGATTTTTACTCACCCGACCCTGGGAGAAGCGCTGGCCTTCCGGGGAGGTACGGCGCTCTACAAACTCCACATTCATCCCCCGGCCCGCTATTCGGAGGACATCGACCTCGTACAGGTCAGGACCGAACCGGCCGGGCCGATGATGGGAGCGGTTCGAGAAGCCCTCGATCCATGGCTCGGGAAACCGCAATACAAACAGACCAAAGGACGCGTGACATTCAATTACCGCTTTCAGTCCGAGGATGCGCCGCCCCTTCCGCTGCGGCTGAAAGTGGAAATCAATTCACGGGAACACTTTGCGGTTTACGGATTCACTCGGCTGCCCCTTACCGTGTCTTCGCGCTGGTTCGAGGGTAGTTGCGCGATCACCACGTATACGCTCGAGGAGTTGCTGGCCACCAAGCTGCGCGCCCTCTACCAGCGTCGTAAAGGCCGGGATCTTTTCGATCTTGCGGTCGCGCTCGAAACAGGAGCGCTCGACCCGGATCGGGTCGTCGCCGCGTTTGTGAAGTATATGGAGCGAGACGGCCACGAAGTGATGAGAGCCCGGTTTGAGCAGAACCTCCAGGCGAAACTGCGCGACCCGCAGTTCAACGCCGATATCGGCCCGCTTCTGGCGACCGGATTTTCCTGGTACATCGAACGGGCTGCGGCAATCGTCCGCTCCAGGCTGCTTGCGCGATTGCCGGGCGAGCCATGGCAGGGCGGCAAAGAGAACAAGGGAAACACGGAGGAGTAAAAATGGGCGCTGAACCTGCGAGGATGGCTCGTCACTTTAGTTGGGGATGGGGTGACGGGCCTGTCTGCAAGTACTTGCCCCTCAACGATTTCTTGCCGGCAGCCATTCGTTACTCTCCGAGCGCCCTATCCTCAAGAATCTTTTCTTGATTCGATGTGTCGACACGCTCTCTTTTCATCGCCCGTCAAGTATCGATTTCATCTTGAAATCATTCCTGTGATTGTGAATCCTGTTCTGAATTCGGCTTCAGGAACATGTGATCAAGACGGAACGGGAATCGTTAAATTTCCGTATATCCCGATTAACCTTGATGGGCAGAGTGCGCAGCCCTTCCAAAAAGCCGGTTCGCGACAGCTTATCTCCAGGTATGCTACCCGGCCCTCAGAATCCCCTGATGAACATTAGGCCCACGCACATGACGACCGTGTGCCGTGGAAAGGCACTGTCTCACAGCGGGTGCGAATCCCGCCCGGCAACTGTCCCTCCAGGCGGTAGCAATCGGAGCGGGTTAGCCCGGATATTTCACCGAGGCTGCGGATCGGCGTGATTTGAATTCGTGGACGGCTTTATTCGGGAGGCAGCCTTCTTCGTTGGCATGATACGATGACGCACGGCGCCCGAGAGGCGTTTCCCCGGCCCTTGCGAATGCTTTTTCGGAGTGTCGGCCGACGCGCAGGCGCAGGCATCCCGTTGCGAGGATTTGCGCCGCTCCGATTGTACGTTCAGTTTCTCTCCCCCGCCGCCGGCCAGGGCGGGTGCGTACGCAGGTTGTTCAGCACCTTTTCGAAGGTGGCCGCGTGGGGGTAGCCCCGGACAGCGACAGCCGGACCTTGCGCACGGTGACCCGCACGCGGGCGCCGATCTTGAGCAGCTTCAGCCGGACCGTGGCGCACTGGGCCCTGGCGTATGCCGTGCCGGCCAACCCCAGGCGCCGCAATCCATGCATCAGGACGTAGGCGAAGGAGGCGAAGTAGAGTCGCAACTGATTGGCCTTCAGGGTGGCGCTGCTGGTGCGGTCGGCGAACAGGCCGAGTTGCTGTTCCTTGATGCGGTTCTCCATCTCTCCCCGGGCGCAGTAGAGTTCTTCGTAGAGGCGCCTGGCGTCGGCCCGCCGGGGGCGGAGGCTGGTGACCACGAACCGGGGGTTCGCCCCCCTGGGCAGGTGCTGCGCCTTGCCCACCACCCGCCGGGTTCGGGACCAGCTCTTGCGCGTGCGATAGCGGAAGTCGCGATACCGGCGCGCCGGCTCACCGCTGCGGCGAGACACGACCTCGGCCCGGTAGAGGTCCCGGCCAATCGCCCGGACCAACCGCGCGTTGCGCGCCATGCCGAACACGTAGTCGACGCCGTTCTCCTCGCACCAGCGCATCAACGGTTCGCGGCAAAACCCCGAGTCGCCGCGGACCACGACCCGCGTACGCGGCCAGCGCCTGCGGATCTGCGTCACGATCCGCGCCAACTCCTCCTCGCTGCCGGCCGAGGCGTCGATGTTCGAGCGGCGCAACCGCGCGCACAGCAGATGCGCGCCGTTATGTTTAATTGCACATAATGAATAGGCTCTTATCGGTCCTGCTGCGCACGACCGATAAGAGCCTATTCATTATGTAGAGCTCTACATAACCGGGAATCGAAGGAGAGCTGGAAGGCGGTTCTGTTGAGTCTGCGGGAGCGGGGGGTGAAGGCGGCGAAGCTGGCGGTGGGCGACGGGGGGCTGGGGTTCTGGTCGGCGCTGGCCGAGGTGTATCCC
>Ga0209543_1002420_pt1 | contig 13593 bp, 7 predicted proteins | sample MesohylFT_FD_187296 | JGI IMG/M metagenome (GOLD analysis project Ga0209543, IMG submission 187296) | Host-associated microbial community of the marine sponge Aplysina aerophoba from Gulf of Piran - sponge mesohyl, lysed by freeze-thaw... | ecosystem: Host-associated > Porifera > Sponge >...
CCCCGCCGGTCTCCTCAGCGAGCGACCCGAGCAGGGCGCGGATCGCCTCCTGCCGGGCCTGACCTTCCGCCACCTCGGCGTCGTGCGCGGGACCGGGGCGCTTCTTGCTCTTGGCGAGATTCTGGAACGCGCGCTCGTCCTCGATGCGTGCAATGCGCTCCGGCGTGGCGGCGAAGTTGAGGCGCAGGGGGCGCTCCACGGTGACCTTTCGGTAGACGAAGTCCTCGTTCGCGAACACCTTGCTCACGACGCGCGGCCGCGTGCGCGGCTCGTCCGTGACCGGGTCCTGGTCGGTGACAGGGCGGGTCTCGCCATCCTCGAAGTTCCCGTGGATGCGCGTGAGGTCGTCGATCTGCTCTGGCGACAGCTCGTTCCGCTTGTTGCCAAGGCTCTTGCGCATCTTCACGAAGAACTGGCGCCCGTCGACGAGCTGGACCTTGCCCTTGCGGTGCGACTCCTTGCGGTTTGTGAGCACCCAGATATAGGTGGAGATGCCGGTGTTGTAGAAGAGCTGGTCGGGGAGCGCGACGATGGCCTCAAGCCAGTCGTTCTCGATGATCCACTGGCGGATGTTGCTCTCGCCGCTGCCGGCGTGGCCCGTGAACAGCGGCGAGCCGTTGAAGACGATGGCGATGCGGCTGCCGCCTTCCTCGACGGGCTGCATCTTCGAGAGCATGTGCTGCAGGAACAGCAGCGAGCCATCGTTGATCCTGGGCAGCCCGGCACCGAAGCGTCCGTCGTAGCCGAGCGTGCGCGCCTCGTAGTCGATGTCGTATTGCTGCTGCTTCCACTCCACGCCAAAGGGCGGATTGGCAAGCATGTAGTCGAAGCTGTGCCTGCGGCCATCGGGGCGTCGCGTGTACCCGTCGTGGGTGAACGTGTCTCCGAGGATGATGTTGTCGGCGTCGTCGCCCTTCAAGAGCATGTCGGACTTGCAGACTGCCCACGACTCGTCGTTGTGGTCCTGCCCATACAGGAACGGATTGGCGTCGCTGTTGTGCTGGCGGAGGTACCTGTCAGCCTCGGAGAGCATGCCGCCCGTTCCGCAGGCAGGGTCATAGATGGTCTTGACGACGTGGCTGCGCCCGAGGTCCTCCTCCGGCGAGAGGAGCAGGCTGACCATCAGGCGGATGACCTCGCGCGGCGTGAAGTGTTCTCCGGCCTCCTCGTTGGCCTGCTCGGCGCCGATGCGGATGAGCTCCTCGAAGACGTAGCCCATCTGGATGTTGTCGACACGCTCGGGCGAGAGGTCGACGCCAGCGAACGCCTGCACGACCTGGAACAGCAGGTTCTTCTCCTCCATCCGCGCCACCTGCTCGCTGAAGGAGAAGCGCTCCATGATCTCGCGGACGTTGGGGGAGAAGTCGCGGATGTAGGTGTTGAGGCTCTGTGCGAGCTGGTTGGGGTCGTCAAGCAGCCGCCCGAAGTCGAACCGCGACGTGTTGTAGAAAGCTCGGCCGGACGCCTGCAGAAGCCGGCTCGCGCGCACCTGCTCGTTCGCGTTTGCATAGGCGGCATCCGCCTCGAGCACTGCATCCTTCGTCTCAGCGAGCACGCAGTCGAAGCGCCGCAGGACCGTCAGCGGGAGGATGACTTTGCGGTACTCGTTCCGCTTGTACGGCCCCCGCAGCAGGTTGCAGATGGCCCAGATGAAGTTCGCGAGCTCGGCGTGCGTCCGTGGGTTCATGTAATTCCAGTCTCGTATGCGTTCCGCCACCTGAGGGTGACGGAGGCCACATTGTGGCCGCTGGCGGGGTCTACCGCCACGGGGTTCATCCGGGACCCCCCGGGACCTTACGCGTCCTCCGATGCGCGGGAACACTGGCAAGCCCAAACCGGGGTGCAGAAGCATGGACGACGCAACACAGAACACGTACACGCCGGAACAGCGCGAGACGCTCGAGGCGGGGCTGCGGATACTCGCGCAGATGAACGTTCGGGAGCACCTGCGTCGACGATCTGCATCGTCTGACAAGAGTGGCTCGAAGTTAGGTGAACCGACCCACACGTGTAACTCGGTCACCTGACGACACAGGGCAGGGCACGTCTTGGACTTCCGGACCAGGCGTTTCTATCGATACCAGCGACTAGCGGCCTCTGCTTCACTGGTAGAGGTTAGGCTGCTTGTCCAGCATTGAGCCCGAGGGCATTGCAGGGGCACCCCATGACTTCGGCTCTTGGGTGGGGCGGCAAGCCCACTGATCCCCGTGGCAATTGTCGGTCGGAACGGGGGTATGATTGGTCAGCGTCAAGAGACTCAGTGATCTCGGGCGTCCGGCAACCAGCAGTGGCGGCAAGGCCAACGTTGAACCGAAACTGCGAGTGACTTGCGCTAGCGAATCCGGGTACAACGACAAGAGCAGGTTGGATGGACGACAAAGCGACGGTCACGCGAGCGGAACTTGCCCACCGTCTGCTAGTGTCGACAAGTGTAGGAGCCCTCCGAAGGGGACTGCGCCACCACAAGTCTTGGTCGAAAATCTACCGAGGTTTTCGGCCTGAGGGGCTCACGCACACAAGTTTCGTCAATCACGCGTCAGCGTTCGCGCTCGATCCTGACCGGCTCAACGAGCTGGTTGAGCTCTTTCTTGATGATCTCGGCGTCGCCAACGGGCCTCGTGAGAGTCGTCTCCACGCCGCGATTGATGACAGTCGAATCGATGACGACACCCGAAAGGCTATCGCCGTCCTTGTCGAAGCGGATTCCCTGTCTGTGATCCCCGCCGGGGTGGGCAAAGCACTGCCCTACCCGACCACCGCGACAGTGGACACCAAGAGCAGCAAGACGGTCGCCCTGCCGCCGGAACCAGAATCCGAGACCAAGTCCGGTCTGGATGCCAGCCCACCCCTGCCAGAGGAAGCAACGGCTGTGCCCGTTGCACGGGCGACACCGCAGCCAGTCACCCAAGCGCCCCTTCCCTTCGAGTTCTTCGATTGGGATTCTCCCGACGACGATGTCAGTGAAGTTCAGCAGGCCGTCACCCTATTCGAGAGGAGCCTTGTCGCACTTGTCAGGGATCGGCTCACCTCATATCACGGAGAGCAGTGGCTCGAACGTGGGTGCGGGAAGGGCCTCCTTAACACTCTGAAGGGCAGAGCCGACAACCGTGAGACAGCTAGCCCAGAGACGTTGCTCGGCTATGCCCACATCGGCGAACTCCTGCAAGTTATTGTCGCAAGTAGGTCGTGGCCCGCCTTCTCGGCCATCTTCGAAGAAAAGCAATTCCTTGAGAAGCAATTCAGCCACGTCATAGGGATTCGCACGCCAGGAATGCATGCAGGGGATCGTTCGCTTTTCCTGACAGAACAGGTTGCTGGCCTAGCCGCGATGGTCCGTATCGCAGCCTGCTACCACCCAGCGACCGCCTCGGCCATCGACACCATATACACGGAAACGATAACGAACGCCTCCGAGCGAGAAGATGCCGAGACTGTGTTCGGTCGCACAATGACCAATTTGGCGGAACTCACGAATCCCATGGTCATCGGACGAGAAGCGGAGCTACGGGACCTTCATGCCTTTTGGACGGATGAGTTCTCTCGGGTAGTTTCTATTGTTGGACCGGGCGGGGTCGGCAAGACCGCCCTCTTAGAAGAGTTTCTTTACGAAATTCTATCTGCGCCATGCAAGCATACTGAGGATCCTAACCCAGAGATTGTAGTTTTTCTCACTGCGAAGGATAACTGGCAAAGTGGCATGGAACAGGCACCGCCATCGCTTCGCTTCAGCACCCTAGGACGTGTTCAAGAAGTGACTTTGTCATTTCTTGATGTGATGCCTCAAGGCGAAGAACCCGAGGAGATTCGTGACAGGCTCCTAAGCATGTGCCAGAACGAACCGATACTGTTCGCTCTTGACAACTTGGAGTCTTTGGATGACATAGAACTCGAAGCGATCGGAACTTTTCTTGACGAGTTACCTCGACCGAGCAAGGCTCTGGTTACCACCCGTGATAGCCGCCGAATAGGGAGGAAGCTCGAACTTCGCGGTCTTCCGGAGGGCGACTCCATAGAGCTGCTTCGCAAAAGACTTGAAGTTCAGGGTCTCGAGCTCCCTTCGGGAGATGAAGCGACCTTGTCCGCGATCGCTCGGGCGACTGGTGGGGTACCACTGCTCCTAATTTACTGCGCAAATGTCATCGCTTTGGGGTGCACACCAAGTGAGGCACTTGATCGCCTTCGGGGAGATGAATTTCTCCGTTTCTTGGACTTCGCATTCGATAGCTCGGTATTGGCGCTCTCCGACCCGGCTCTAGCCCTCGCGTATTTCTTGTCACTTAAGCGAAGCCCTACGCGCCGGCAAGAGATGCTCTTCTTGTTCCCTAGTGAAACCGATTTGGACGATGCTATCCAACGGCTTGGACAGCTGTCGTTTGTGGAACGGACACAAAACGGCAAGCGGGTTCTCTTCAGATTGAGCACTCCACAGCTTCGGGAGTATCTGCTGAAGCGCGCACCGGAGGGTCTTGCTTCCGAGACCGTTTCTAGGGTTAGGCAGGAAGCAAGAGTAGGTCCAGCGGAGTCCGAGTCTGAGAATGTGGCCATTGCCATCGAGCAGGTCATTCGCGAGGCTCAAGGGACGGCCCGAGATTTGGGTTGGTCGGCCGGAATCGAGGAACTGCAGCGTGGTCGCGAGCGATGGGGCGACGACCGCCGGATCTTGGCTGCGCTTGGCTACTTGCACTTCCGCGATCACAATCGAGCCGAGGCCCGGCGACTGCTCGAAAGGTCAATCGCCGCGGGCCATGAGTCCGCTGAGACGTACACGGATCTTGCCCTCGTCTACTACTTCGACCGGCAATACGACCGAGCGGTAGCACGCGCCGAGACGGCCTTGAGCCTTCGACCGAATCACGACCGGGCCCATCAAGTCCTAAGCGAGAGCCTGCTTGGCAAGGCCATGACTGGCCGACTCATGATCACCGAGAGCCAACGCCGCGATCTGCTCCGGCGCGCGCTGCAACACGCAAGAGAGAGCATCATCGATGATGACATGTCCGCTTGGAGCCAGGCACACAATGAGCGGTCCCGGGACATCGCCTCGCGGGTAGACAGGGTCCTGGCTGAGTACGAACCAGCCGACGGTAGTTCCCCGTCGACGAGGACCGTGCCCGTCACCTAGAACGAGGAGCACCAGCCGCAGTCCACGGTATCCCGACTAGCTACGGCTGCCAGGCCATGCACCATTGCTGAGCGAGGGCTGCCTCGAAGGCGTGCCTGCCTGCGTTATGTACTCGCCCAGGGTCGCAGGCGTACAGGTAGAGTCAGAGTTCTCGACGCCTCCCCCGCCCGGTAGGTCGACCCTTCCGAGTGAGGCGGGCGAAACCCGGAACTCTCCCAGCAAGGCCCTACAGGCCAACCGCCAGTTCGAAAGTTCGCAGTACAGTCGCCTCTGGCCAGCCAATTTGGGGCAACGTGGACTGTACTGCGAACGTTAGGCCCCCGGACTCGATACCGGGTGCGCCAGCCAGCCAAACAGTGCCAGCCCGAGACATCACCGCGTGTCGGCGAGTCGAGGGTCGCTCGTTGAGTCATCGATACACATCCCGGTGAGCCCATCCCAGCAGGCCAGGGGTCGCGCTGACGAGCGCTTCTTCCTCCTGACCGAGTTCCGGTCCGGTGGCTCCGCGACGCCATCGGTTTCATGCAACGTTCACCGGGCTGTGACCTCGTCGCAACACCCATCGCCGACGTTAGGGGCGAGGCACAGTGTCGATGGTGAACAAGATCGAGGTACTGAAGCAGGCGAAGGACGGGCTGGACGTGTATCCCGACCTCCTTCGCTATGCGCGCGAAGGGTACGACGCGATTGACCCCGACGACTTCGAACGGCTGAAGTGGTACGGGCTCTTCCACCGCAAGGCGACCCCTGGCTACTTCATGCTGCGACTGCGGATCCCGAACGGGGTTCTGACAAGTGAGCAGATTGCGGCGGTCGGCGAGATCGCGAATCGCTGCGGGCGGGGACAGGCAGACATCACCACGCGGCAGAACATCCAGCTTCGCTGGATCGAGGTGGAGGACGTTCCATGGATCTTCCAGCGGCTGTCCGCGGCGGGTCTTACGTCCCAGCAGAGCGGCATGGACAACGTTCGCAACGTGGTCGGTTGCCCTGTGGCCGGCCTCGATCCGGACGAGCTGATCGACAGCCGCGCAGTCGCAGTGCGGCTCCAGCAGGCGATCATCGGGCACCGGGCCTTCAGCAATCTGCCCCGCAAGTTCAACCTGGCTATCACCGGTTGCCGGGACGACTGCATTCACGCCCGGACGCACGATCTCTCCTTTGTGCCCGCCCTCATCGGCGATCAACAAACCGCCGGCTTCAATGTTCTGGTCGGTGGGGCGATGGGAGGCCGCGAGCCCGCGTACGCCCAGCCACTGGATGTCTTCGTCGAGGCCAGGGATGTGGTTCCCCTTGCGACTGCCATCCTCGAAGTCTTTCGAGACCACGGCCCGCGCGAGTCCCGGCGCGCCTCACGCCTGAAGGTGCTTCTGAAGGAGTGGGGGATGGAGCGCTTTCGCAAGGCGGTCGTCGAGCGCTTCGGGCGGCCCCTGGCGTGGGCGGGCGAGCCGGCGACCGGGCACGACGGCGGCGACCACATCGGCGTGACAGGGCAGGCACAAGCGGGGCAGAGCGTTGTCGGCTGCCTGGTGCCGGTCGGGAGAATCACCGGGGATCAGCTGATCGAGTTCGGCCGGCTCGCCAGCAAGTACGGCGAGGGAGAACTCCGACTGACGGTACAGCAGAACGTGCTCATTCCCCATGTCAACGAGACCCGACTCGGCACCCTGCTGGAAGAGCCTCTCCTCGAGACGTTCAGCCCTGACCCCTCGCCTTGGATACGGTCGGTCGTTACCTGCACGGGGACGGAGTACTGCCACTTCAGCCTGATCGACACCAAGGGCGAAGCGCTCAAGCTCGCCCGTGCTCTCGACGAGCGATACGAGATCGATGCGCCGGTGCGGCTGCAGATGTCGGGTTGTCCGCACGCATGTGGCCAGCATCGCGCCGGCGAGGTGGGCCTGCTGGGCAGCCGCGTGCGCCGCGGGGAGACGATCGTGGACGCGGCCGACCTCTTCGTGGGCGGCAGCCTCGGCGAGGATGCCACCCTCGGCGAGCGGGTTCGCACGGGAGTCCTCTTAGACGATCTGCCAGGAACGGTAGCCGAGTCGCTGAGGGCGCTTCGCGGTGGTCAGGCAGTGCGCGACCGTGACTCCGCCCCCGAGGCCGCGGGCTAGCCGCCGGTGCCAGGAGGGGGACGCAGCGGCAAGGACTGGCTCCGCTCAATCTGCTGCTACTGCGGAACGGGCTGCGGGGTTCTGGCGCAGGCCAGGGATGGCGTCGTGACGAAGGTCAAGGGCGATCCCGACCATCCCGTGAACAAGGGCCGTCTGTGCGCGAAGGGGGCCCTGCTGCCAGCTATCTTCGAGTCCGATGATCGCCTCCTGAGGCCGGCCATCCGGGCGAGCAAGGGAGGCGCGCTGGCCCCTGCCTCCTGGGAGGGCGCGATCGAGCGTGTGGCCGAGGGTATCCGCTCAGCGGTCGAGCGGTACGGCCCCCATTCCGTCATGTTCTACGGCTCGGGCCAGCTTCCCACCGAGGACTACTACCTCTTCGGCAAGCTCGCCAAGGGGTTCGTCGGGACGAATAACCAGGACACGAACTCGCGGCTGTGCATGGCAAGCACGGTGGCCGCCTACAACCTCGCCTTCGGCACCGACTCGCCCCCTGCTTCCTACGCCGACATCGAGCAGGCGAACACGTTCCTCATCCTCGGCGCCAACATCGAAGCCTGCCACCCCATCCTGTTCGATCGCATCAAGGCGCGAAAACGCCGGGGCGACGATGTGAAGGTCATCGTCGTGGACCCGCGCCGGACGCGAACGGCCGAAATCGCCGACCTCTATCTGCCGGTGCGGCCGGGGACCGACGTCGCCCTCCTGCAATCCCTGCTCTTCGAGGTACGGCTCGCGGGGGGCCTGGACGAGGCGTTCATCGCCGAGCGCACGAGCGGCTGGGGCGAAGTGGAGGCCTCGCTTGCGGGCTGGTCCGCAGGGCGGGCGGCCGACATCACCGGTCTCGCCGCCCAGGAGATCGTCGACGCCGCACGGATGATCGCTTCGAACGGCCCCATGCTCACGCTGTGGACGATGGGCGCGAGCCAGAGCACGTCGGGCGTCGACAAGAACCTCGCGCTGATCAATCTCTCGCTCGCGACCGGGAACATCGGCCGACCCGGCGCCGGTCCTTTCTCGCTGACGGGACAGCCGAACGCGATGGGGGGGCGGGAGGCCGGCGGCCTGGCTCCCACCCTTCCCGGCCACCGCCTCGTCGCAAACCCCGAGGACCGTGCCGAGGTGGAGGCGGCCTGGGGCCTGCCCCCAGGGTCCATCACCTCTCGTCCCGGTGTGACTGGTTCAGAGATGGTGGAGGCGCTTGAGCGGGGTGAGGTGAAGGTCGTGTGGGTCGTAGCCACGAACCCGGTGGCTTCGCTGCCCAACAGCGAACGCGTGCGTGCGGCCTTCGCGAAGGCCGAGCTCGTCGTCGTGCAGGATGCCTACCACCCCACGGAAACGAGCGAGCTGGCCGATGTCCTCCTTCCGGCGGCGCAGTGGTCGGAGCGTGCTGGCACCATGACGAACAGCGAGCGCCGTATCGGCTTGCTCGAGCAGATCGGCGAGGCTCCCGGGGAGGCGCTTCCCGACTGGCAGATCATCAGCCGTGTGGCTGCCGCCCTCGGATACGCAGAGGCGTTCTCGTACGGCGATGTCGAGGAGATATTCAACGAGTACCGGGAGCTCACGCAGGGCCGCGACCTCGACATCACAGGCGTCAGCTATGAGCTGCTGCGAGCCTCCTCGAAAGGCGTGCAGTGGCCCCTCCCCGAGGGAGGTCGCGAACACCCGCGGCTCTTCGCGGACACACCGTTCGCTACGCCGGACGGGCGCGCGCGCTTCCACGTTCCCGCCCATCGGGCGCCGGACGACGCCCTGACCGAGCGCTATCCCCTGTCCCTCGTGACCGGACGGGTGAAGGACCAGTGGCACACGATGACCCGCACGGGGAACGTGCCCAAGCTCAATAAGAGCGAGGTCGAGCCCGTCGTGGAGATACATCCCGTCGACGCCCGTCCCCTGGGAGTCCGCACCGGCAGGCCCCTCCGCGTCAGCTCTCGGCGAGGCAGTTTCCAGGCCCGTGCGCGGGTCGACCGAGCGGTGCGTCCGGGCACGGTCTGGGCGCCGTTCCACTGGGGCGCCCTGCGTCATGTGGGAGGGCCGGTGAACGCGGCCACCAATGAGGCATTCGACCCGCGCTCGAAGCAGCCCGAGTTGAAGTTCGCCGCCGTCCGAGTGGAACCGCTCTAACCGCAGCTTCCCCTGGGCGGTACCGGCAGGCTGGTGGCGCGCCCGCACGAAACATGCCTGGCATGAAACGTCCCTGAAGCACGGTGTTCTCGCGGAGTTCACCTGGTTGCAAACAGCCTTAAACGCGGGGCTCCTACTGTCTTCCCACGACCGAGACAGGTTTCAGTTGGAGGCATCCATTGGACACAGCCCAAATCCGGAACAAGGCGTCGCGGATCGACTTGTTCAGCCTGAAGAGCATGCAGATGCGGACGTTCCACATGACGTGGGCGGCCTTCTTTCTTGCCTTCTTCGGCTGGTTCGGCATCGCGCCGCTCATGGCCATCGTGCGCGAGGACCTCGACCTCTCCAAAGCCGAGGTGGGCAACACGATCATCGCGTCCGTCGCGATCACGATCATCGCCCGGCTTGTCATTGGGTACCTGAGCGACCGCTACGGCCCGCGACGCACCTACACGGGGCTCTTGATTCTGGGCTCCCTCCCGGTGATGGGTATCGGGCTCGCGCAGAGCTACGAGACCTTCCTGCTGTTCCGCCTGGGCATCGGCGTGATTGGCGCTTCGTTCGTCATCACGCAGTACCACACGTCCGTCATGTTCGGCCCCAATATCGTCGGTACGGCGAATGCCACCACCGCGGGCTGGGGGAACCTTGGAGGGGGCGTCACCCAGATGGTGATGCCCCTCGTGCTCACGGTGGCCATTGCCCTTGGGGTAGGGGAGGCACTGGGCTGGCGGGTGGCGATGATCGTGCCCGGCATCGCGCTCTTCCTGACCGGCATCGCGTACTACCGCGTCACCCGGGACGCCCCTGACGGCGACTTCCGCGAGTTGCGGGCCAGGGGGATGCTGCCTCCTTCGGATGAGTCGAAGGGGTCGTTCTGGTCGGCGGCGCGAGACCACCGCGTCTGGGCGCTGTTCCTGATCTACGGCGCCTGCTTCGGCATCGAGCTGACGATCAACAACGTGGCCGCCCTCTATTTCCACGACCGCTTCGCCATAGGCATTGGGCTCGCGGGCGTGATCGCGGGACTCTTCGGGCTCATGAACATCTTCGCGCGGACGATGGGCGGCTTCTTCGGCGACCGTGCGGGCATCCGCTTCGGTCTGCGGGGCCGCGTGCTCTTTCTCGGCGGGGTTCTCCTGATGGAGGGCCTGGCGCTGATGTTCTTCTCCCGCATGGACGCGCTGCTGCTGGCGATTCCGGCAATGCTGGTCTTCAGCGTTCTCGTGCAAATGTCGGAGGGGGCGACCTTTTCCGTGGTCCCCTTCATCAATCGCAAGGCGCTCGGCACGGTTGCGGGCATCGTCGGGGCCGGGGGCAACGCGGGGGCGGTGGCGGCAGGGTTCCTCTTCCGCATGGAGAGCCTCGCGTATCAAGACGCCTTCCTCTACATGGGCATTGCAGTCGTGGCGGCGTCGAGCCTGGTCCTCTTCGTGCGATTCACCCCGCGGGTTGAGGCGCTCGAACGGCGACGGCTCCGTGAGGTTCTCGCGGGCGCGCCTCCCAGTGCGGGAGCGCTCCCTGAAGCCGCTATCGAAGGAAGTGCCGGCGGGAAGTAGGGCTTACGCCACCGATGGTCGCGTGACGGGTCTCACGCGATTACAACGCCACCTCCCAGCGGAAAGTTCGCAGTACGTCGCCTCTGGCCAGCCACCTCGTAGGTGGGTGGGCGTTATGTCACTGCGCTTCATCTGCGTGTTTCCCTCAGAGCCGCTCCTGGACGCGCACCGACTCCAGCTCGCGGAGGGCATGGCGGCCGACCCAACTCGGCGCCCGCGCCGGGTCGGCTGCCAGCCGGGCGGCGACGTTACGTGCCACTGTGTTCAGCGTGCGGGATCGTTTCCCGATCGCTCGCAGGGCCATATCAACTGACTTCTTCACGTAGAGCCGGTCGTCCTGGGCGCCCTGCTCGATCCACGCCAGTGCCTCCACAAACCGTTCGTCGTCCGCTTCCTTGTCGTGGAAGCTGAGGCCCCAGAGCAAGGCGAAGGCTGCGCGCTTCTTGAACTCGCTCCGCGCCCTGGCCCACTTCGGCACCTTGCCCCAGGCGTGACGGGTGCGATCAAACAGGTGGAAGCACGCCGTGTCGCAAATCGCCCAGTTGTCGAAGTCGGCGGCCCAGGCATCCATCTGCGCGCTCGTCATCGCCGAGGGTTCGGCGATGAACACGGCGACCGTTCGAGCCTCGTACCAGCCTGACTCCCACAGCGTGAGCGCCAGGTCATGATCCTTGCCAATCTCCTTCGCGTACTTCTTCATGTCGCGCATTGCGAGCCCGAAGGCACGGTCGTTGGGGATCGCGTAGCGCTGCATCCCCGCCCGGGCTTCTTCCGAGGCGTTCTCCCGCAGCCAGGCCAGCACCGAGTCGGAACTGTGGGTCACGGCATCGCCCCTTTGAGCGACGGAACGATGCCGGTGGAACTGGGTCCCAGTCCCTGATCCGTTCCGCTCGCCATCATCGTGGGCCCGTCGTCGTGAGGCTGCTGCGAGGGTCTAGCTGCCGCCGGTGACGGAGAGGGTAGCGCCGGTGACCCAGGAGGCCGCGGGAGAGGCGAGGTAGACGACGGCCGCGGCAACGTCCTCCGGCTCGCCGATGCGCTTGAGCGGCAGCATGGACCCGAGCCCCTGTCGGAGCTGTTCCTCGCTCATGCCGGTGTACTCGATCATCACTTCGGTGGGGACGGGTCCGGGTGAGACGCCCACGACGCGCACGCGCGGCGCCAGCTCTGCCGCCAGCGTCATGGTGAGGCTGTTCACACCAAACTTGGCGGCAGCGTAGGGGCCGTTCATTGGCGAAGGCTGCCTGGCTGCGGCGGAGGAGATGTTCACAACCACCCCGCCCTCTTCGCCCATGGCGCGGTTGGCAGCCCTCGCCCCGGCCCAGACGGACTTGAGGTTGAGGTCGATCTGGTTGTCCCAGGCCTCCTCGGGAGTGCCGAGGATCGTGCGGGCGGTGCGGTCCTGGGCGCCACCGACGTTGTTCACCCAGATGGTGAGCTTCCCGAACTCCGCGACAGTGGCGTCTGCGAGCGCCTCGATCTGGTCGACTTCGAGGAAGTCCGTTGTCGAGGCCAGGGCCTGCCCGCCGGCCGCGCGGATCTTCTCTGCGACCGCTTCGACCTCATGCGTGCGGCGCGCGGCTACGACAACGGCCGCGCCCGCCTCGGCGAGGCCCACGGCGATTCCTTCGCCGATGCCCCGCCCGGAGCCGGTGACTACCGCCACCTGCCCATCGAGTCGGAACCGATCGAGGATGCTCACATTTCCCTCGTTCCCGTCGGCCCGCCGCTGACGGCCAACGTCTGGCCCGTAATCCACTCGGCTGCGGGCGAGCAGAAATAGACGGCTGCGGCCCCGAGGTCCTCGGGTTTGCCCGCGCGCCCGGCAGGAAGCTGCCCACCCATCTCCTCGACCGCGGCTTCGTCGACCTTCATCGTCTCGAAGAACATCTCGGTCGGGACGAGACCAGGGGCGATGCAGTTGACCCTGATCTTCTGCGGGGCCAGCTCCATGGCGAGGGTCTTGGTCATGTTGATCATGGCGGACTTCGTGGCGGCGTAGGGACCGGCAGTCGGCGACGGGCCCCAGGCGGCGACGGACGCGATGTTGATGATGTTCCCACCGTCGGCCATCTGCTCGACGGCGGCCTTCGCTCCCCACCAGGCAGACTTCAGGTTGAGGTCGACGAGCGTGTCCCAGACATCCTCGGGGGTATCGACTAGGGTGCGCTGGGTGCGGTCGAGATTGCCGCCCGCGTTGTTGACCCAGATCGTGAGCTTCCCCAACTCAGCGACGGTGGCCTCGGCCAGGCGATCGTTGGCGGGGAAGTCGAGCACATCCATGCCCATGGCGAAGGCCCGGCGGCCGAGCTGCCGGACCTCATCGGCCACGGCCTCGACCTCGTGCGCGCGGCGAGCGGCAACGGCCACGTCGGCGCCGGCCTCGGCAAAGGCGAGGGCGATCCCGCGGCCAATGCCGCGGCCCCCGCCGGTAACGACGGCCACATGTCCGTCGAGCCTGAACTGGTCGAGAACGCCCACGGCGCGCATCCTACGGGATCAACCCTTCCGCCCACGAACTGCAGGACCGGGCCCGGGCTCACAGGGTCGGTGACTCGCCTGCTGCCGGCCTCGGTAGCGCCGGTGGCAGTGGTCTCAGAAGACGGCGATCGGGTTGACGGCGCTGCCGGTGCCGCCTTCGAGGCGGAGGGGCTGGATGCTGAGG
>Ga0209543_1002430_pt1 | contig 13540 bp, 9 predicted proteins | sample MesohylFT_FD_187296 | JGI IMG/M metagenome (GOLD analysis project Ga0209543, IMG submission 187296) | Host-associated microbial community of the marine sponge Aplysina aerophoba from Gulf of Piran - sponge mesohyl, lysed by freeze-thaw... | ecosystem: Host-associated > Porifera > Sponge >...
GCAACTCCCTCCCCATACTGAGACCGGAGGGTCAAACGCACAACGAGTGGCTGCTATGTGCGAATCTCAACTCGATTATTCTTGACTTTGTTGCCCGAACCAAAATCCATGGTAATCACCTCAACAAATACATTCTTGACCAATTACCACTCATTCCACCCGAAACGTATGAGACAACCTATATTGGCTCTCGTTCAGCATTGGAGATTGCACGTGAGGCGGTCATTGCATTGACTTATACCGCTCATGACATGGCCTCGTTTGCCCAAGACCTCAATTATGTGGATGCTCAGGGCAAAGTTCTGCCGCCGGTTATTTGGGATATTCGGCAGCGAGCAATTCTCATGGCTCAACTTGATGCCTTGTATTGTCTTCTTTATGGGGTTCATCATCGCGAAGATATACGATACATTTACTCAACGTTTCCGATTGTTGAGCAAGAAGACAATGAGACTTGGGGAGGATATTTATCAAGAGATTTGTGCCTCATGTGGCTGAATGTACTGCTTGCCGGGGATAGTGACATGGATGTTGTCTTTCCAAAATATGCTCAAGGTTGATTTAATTCACTATTCCAAGACCAGAGTACAAATACAAAAACCTTGCGTTATAACGTCACGCACTAAAGCAACTCACCATTCTGACCCTCGGTTTTAGTGCAAAAGGGTTACCAGTATGATGGTCAAAACATGATCCTCAATCTAGGGGGTTAATAAATGGAGTGGGGTATTACTAGATTGTGCAGTATACTTTGACCGGATAGCCTCTACTCGCCGTCCATCTGATGGATGTGTTGGAAAAAATAAATCAGGAGAAGAACCACCGAGATTATCGAAAATCATAACCCCCCGTGATGGATCGTAACCAGCAAATTGAGCGATTTCAGCGCCAAGGTTATCGGCCTCAAGTTCTTCCTGAGGCGAATAAATTCGTCCACCAATTTCTGCTCCTAATGACATCCAATCTGATGCTGTATCTTGACCACTCGCATTCTCGCCACTTGATAATACTGCACCAAAAAGTAAACCAACAACGCGGCGTGTCGTACGCTTTCCATGGTGTTCAAGTATGTAATGTGCCGCCTCATGAGCGTAAACAAAGGCAACCTCGTCTTGATTCCGAAAGGTTGCAACCATCGGTTCAGTAAAAACAATAGTTGGTTCATTCCCAACCTGATAAGCATTTACACTCGGGTCGTTGGTATCAACATAAACCTGAAAGTCGCAATCATCGGACGGACGTGACTGGCGGCAAATAAACTCTGCTCTAGGCTCAATATCTTGTATAACACTATTAACCATTTCAGTCTGTTGCAAACCAAACCGTGGTCCTTCACTCAGGCTTGGCGAATTTTGAATTGGTTCGTCAATACACCCGGATAATGCAATTAAGGACAACCCTAAACATACTATCCAAGAAATCTGAGAATAATTGCGAGGAATAATTGGCAAAGTGAATCGGAATGAGTTCAAGTTAAAGTTTAGACACCAATTGATAAATCAACTTATATAAAACAGTGTTTTATACGCGCAAACCATCCTTGTCAAAGAAATGGATTTGGGCATCAGGGAAACTCAATCCACAATTTTGGCCCACCTTAAATGATGTTTCACCGGGAACTCTGACAGAAACAGAACCACTCGCACCCGCATCAACAACTAGGAAAGTGTCAGCTCCCAGAAACTCAACTAAATCAATACATCCGTCACATTGACCTTCACCCGATTCACAAATTGTAATATGTTCAGGACGAATACCCAATTTTTTTGCAGGCTTTGACCCCTTAAATTCGCCACCTCGACCACTGGAAAGGTTATATGCGTTATCAGTCGTCTCACAGGGAAGAATATTCATTTTTGGGCTGCCAATGAATTGAGCGACAAAAATATCTTCAGGTTTTTCGTATAGATGCTTCGGTGTCCCAACTTGGGCAATATGCCCAGCTTCTAAGACTACAATGCGGTCTGCAAGGGTCATCGCTTCAACTTGATCGTGCGTCACATAAATCATCGTCCGCGCTAAGTTTCTGTGAAGTTTAGCGATTTCATACCGCATCTCCACCCTGAGAGAGGCGTCAAGATTGGATAAAGGTTCATCAAATAAAAACGCAGTTGGATCACGTACGATTGAACGACCAATGGCCACACGCTGTCGTTGCCCCCCTGAAAGGTCTTTGGGGCGCCGCTCTAAATATTCAGTGAGCTTGAGAATTTCAGCAGCATGAGACACTTTTGTTTTGATTTCCTCCTTGGGAACACCAGCCGTCTTTAAGGCAAAGCCCATATTATCACCAACAGACATATGTGGGTAAAGAGCATAGGATTGAAAAACCATTGATAATCCCCTTTTTGAGGGTGGATGGTCAGTCACATCTTCGCCATTAATTAAAATTGCTCCTCGTGACGTGTCCTCAAGACCACCTATCATTCTCAACAGTGTAGATTTCCCACACCCTGATGGACCAACAAAGACAATAAACTCTCCTTCGCCCATTTGTAAGTTTACACCCTTGATCACTTGTATTGATCCAAACCACTTCTCAGTGTTTCTAAGTTCTATCGCGCCCATTAAAATCTCCCGGCTAAATAAAGCCAAACCGCAGCAGTCCAAGTGAAGTGCTTACCTCCCTTGGGATCCCCAGTAAAAGGATCAAAGTACTCCGCAAATCCGCCCTTTTTAATCATCGTTTTAGTTGCTTCAAATAGCTTTTCAGCCTCAGAATACGAATACTCTTTTAAGCCCAAAGCTATCATAAAGTTCATTATCGCCCATGTTGGACCGCGCCAATATCGGCTTCTATCAAATTTAGTGCTTCGTGAGTCAAGACTTGGAATGCCAAATAAAACATCTTTAAGAATTCGGCATAGGTGATTATACATCAGCTGTGAATCAACTCCACCATACCAGCACAGAAACGAAGCCGACGACATCGAATCAGCAAATTGACCCGTCTTGGTACATCGAGCGGCATACGCCTCTAGTTCAGAGTTCCATAAATATGAAGTTCCTTCGGTCAAGCGATTGTAATCTTCTTCTAATTGTGTGGTTTCTAAACCAAACTCCAAGCTGAGTGCAATAAGATCCTTTATGGCTCTCATAAAAATAAATGTCAGTCCAGGGTCACCAACCCGGAAAGGACTCTTGACCTTAAGTTCAGATTCGAACCATTGCGTTGAACGCCCCAGCTGAACTAACCAATAATACTTGTCATATTCTTCTTTTGTCGGTCGCATTTCCTCGTTGACCATCAAGGTGTCCTTACGCGAATAATCTAACGGTGCATCAACGTGGATACGCGAAAGAGCTTTATCCCAGTCAGGTGAATTATCGCGCCCACTTTCCCAAGGATGCGTAGCAACAATCACGCCTTCTTGGAAACGGTTGTCCATAAACCATTGATACCACTTTAACATCGCTGGCAATAAGGATTCAACTCTTTTGCGGCTGACCTCCCTATCCAATTCCCAAAGTATTTTGGCAACAGTTGGAGCGACTGGAGGTTGGGAAATACCCGATGAAGGGATTGGACCACCGAATGCTCCCCAATCACTGGGATTTGGAAAATAGTCTTGACTTAATTCATGAAAAAGAATATGCGGAACCATTCCGTTGGGCCACTGACCCGAAAAAAGTGATTCAAGTTCAATCCAAGCACGATTCATGTCATTAGTGGCATAACCCAGAGAGGCAAATGCACTATCCCAGTTCCACTGGTAAGGGTAAAGTCCCTTCGTAGGAACCGTATAACTCCCCCTGTCGTTGTCCAATAGCACCTGTCGTGCTTCTTCGGTCAGCTGGTCATCCCGAAACATAATATTACCCTTTTACAGAACCTGCGGTCAGGCCCCGCGTCATAAACCTTTCTAAACCCATGAAGATGGCAATGATTGGAACTGTTGATATCACCGCTCCAGCCATCAGGTGTTGACGAGGAATCTCAGATGAATTCAAGCTCGCAACCCCACGAGTCAGGGTAAATATCTTGGGGTTATCAAGCAACATGAAGGCGAGTAGAAATTCGTTCCAAGCAATCATAAAGACATAAAGAGAGACCGAAGCCATAGCCGGCAAACTTAATGGAAGAGTAATTTTTATAATCACAACAATTCTTGATAAGCCGTCCATGAGCCCGGCTTCCTCAACCTCTCGTGGGAGACCTCGAAAGTAACCCTGGAGCATGTACAGGGCAACGGGAATTGTAGTCACTGGATAAATTAAGACTATACCCGCAATGGTATCACGAAGGCCCGTAATGGAAAAGGCAATGTAGATAGGCAGTGCCAGGACGATCATGGGCACCATATAGATCAGTAAGATTGATCGTGATAAAGCCCCTTGGCCAGCAAAACGGAATCGAGCGATAGCATAGGCACCCGGAACACTGAACAACAGAGTGATTATCACCGTTACAATCGAAATAAAGAAACTAATCAGAATGTATCGACCAAAGTTAAAGTCTCGGAACAACTCTATATAACTCCGGAATAAATCCCATCCCTTACTTAAGTCCAAGCCAAAATCAAGGGGATTGAGTAGAAGTTCCTGTTGGGACTTCAGGCTTGTCATAACCATGACATAAAACGGTACAAGCACCAAGATGGTAAAAACAACAAATCCCATACCAGTCAAGGCTTTAATAATGCTATCTTCAAGTTGATGGCGGGTGTTGTCGTTCCATCCGAGCTCTTTGTAATATCTCAACAGCGGCCATGCCATACCAAGTGCATAAATCAAAATCGCTATCACACCGCCCCCAAACGATACGTTTTCGCCAAAAACGACGGGGGATAAATTATATAAATGAGTGAATAAGGGGAGGAAAAAACACATCCCGTTAAACAGGATCAATTGTCGCATTTTAGTTATCGGTGTCAGGTTGACTCTTAAACCAAACAGACCCATCACGATTCCATAGAAAACCAATCCCAGAGCTGAAGGAGCATATTCACCACCCGTCGTAAAGGCCATCACGATGGCAACTGTAGTGGCGACAAGGAAAGACCAAGCGACTCCAATTAAGGGACTCAGAATGTATCCATAACGAAGGAAACTCATAGTCCTTCCTCCTGATTTAAATAGCGGAAAAAGAGAATGGAAAATAAGAATAAGAACACCATCACCACAACAGCAACGGCAGCACCTGCACCAATATTAGCAATAGCAAACGCTTGCTCATAAACATTAACTGTAAGTGTTCGCGTGCCGGCATTTCCTCCAGTGAGAAGAAAAATGTCATCAAATTTGTTGAAGGTCCAAATGAACCGAAGCAGAAATAAAATACTCAGTATCCCCATAATTTGCGGAATGCTGAGATACCAGAATTTCTGAAAAGGTGAGGCTCCATCCATGTCGGCCGCCTCATACATATCGGAATCAACCGCCTGAAGGCGAGCAAGAATAAATAAGAAAGATAGCGGGAAATAACGCCAAACTTCAAAGAGAGTTACCATAATCAGTGCGAGTGGCTTTTCGCCAAAAAAGTTAATTGACTCGTCGGTTATACCCATCTGAATAATCAAGGCGTTGATTGACCCCGAAAAAGGATCCAGTAAGTTAACCCAAGTAAATGCCACGGCAATGACCGGGGCAACATAGGGAAAAAGAAATAGACCACGCAGAACTCCCTGTCCTTTAAAACTGCTGTTCAACAGCAAGGCTACAAACAAGCCAAGGACGAGGGCACCGATTGTGCCAAAGAAAGTATAAAAAAGTGTTGTCCAAAGGACCGTGAAAAACTCCTTACTGTCAAATAGCTTGATGAAATTATCCAATGTAAATTCAAAATTTGTCAGTTTACTATTACTGACACCTTTAATATTCGGTTCACTATCTTCTACGATTTCTTCTACGGCATCTGCGTCACTGGTAATTGTAATCGGAATGTTGTAGGTTTCCCTAAAACCAGGCTCTATGTCGCCGAACTCACAGCGAAGCTGCTCAGGTGTAAGCATGGCACAGAAATCGGGCAGTTCAGTAATGCTGACACTCTCTGGTATTGTATCTTCAAAGAAAACATCACTGATTGGGATGGCCTGTGAGGAGTTTCTGATTCTGTAGCGAATGGCATATCCATCCTCAGTGGTTCGAAAACTCTCTTGAACCAAGGGGACTGTCGGTCGTAGGTCTGGTAATTTGATCGGTTTGAAACTAATCCAAAAAATTGCCAACATGGGAAGAATGACCACAATGGATATAATTGCCACTGTCGGCAGAAGCATGGACCACGCAAATCTGGCATCACGCAGAGCCAATTTGCCGGTGGTTGTTGGAGGCCCTAATTCAGTCATGACCATAATACTCCATCCTTAAGGGCGGTGGACTTAAAAGCCCACCGCTCTAGCATTATTAGTTGACGCTTGCCAACTCTTCATTCATAGCTGCGATAGTAGCCGCAGCATCCATTTCACCATCGATATAGCTGCGAACCAAGCGGTTGATTATCTGGCTATTGATGATTTTTGAAGCAAGGGATAATTGCCCCTCATCAACACCCCACCGTTGTGCAACGGCAAGTCCACCAACGATATCGGCAATCACTGAGGCCTCATACAAATCTTTCAGGGGAGCCTTACGGTCAACCCCGACTTCAAGATTTGACCACGCCATTGTAAACTTGTCTGGTTCGTCTGCTGTACCCGAGCGGACGGGAAATTTACCTTCAGGCGCAATTGATAACGTTTGTGTATACCCTTCATTCATTGAAAAATTAACAAACGCCATTGCCTCTTCGGTGTTCGCATCAGCTGTAATACCAAAGTATCTGACATCACCCCATGCTGCACCATCTGGATTTGAAGGTCCGGCAAAATTGGCAATGACACCCGTTTTTGAAGCCAGCTCTTTTGACGTTGGGTCGTCATTGATTGTTGGGGGTGCACTATCACGAAGACCAGCCAACTCGTCAAGTATAAACGGTGACCAGATGATCATCGCGGCTTTTCCGGCAAAATACAACTCACGTGATTGTGACCAATACAACTCACCGGGAGGAGATGCTTGAGCAATTGCTCTATAGAAGTCTAATACTTCAGTCGTTTTAGCGACGTCCAAAGGTGCAAAGCCGTTGCTATCAACAGGTGAAACACCATTAGCAAGGAACACATGTTCAAGGACTTGACTCATAAAGTTTTCATCAACTTTAGTGGCCGCAACGAATCCATACATATCTGGCGGGTTGTGGAGTGCTTCCAAAGCCGCTAGAACATTGGCATAGGTATTTGGGGGAGCAAGTCCTTTCGCATCAAAAAGATCTTTCCGATAAACGATCATTTGTGTCCAGCCATCAACTGGGACAGAGGCGGTATCATCTTCGTAAGCGGCCATATTTAAGGCCCCTTGAGCAAAGGTATCGGCGCCCAATGCATCGATTACATCAGTTGCAGCTTCGGTGTCCAAAATTCCTGCTTCAGCCCATGGCAAGGCATACTGAAGTGGGTGATAGATCACATCAGGTAAATCACCGGCAGCAAACGCAGCCGTGACTCGAGTCCCAAGATCAGATTCTGTAACTGGAATAACATTAACACTAATACCTGATTCCGCTTGAAATTGATCGGCCATGGCCTGTTGTTTTGCTAAACGGTCAGGTTGTTCTTCAGTTGTCCAAAATGAGATATCTGCAAGGGTAATTGAGGTCGATAGCATCAGTGAAATAAACGCTAGGACCAATGGTTTAAGAAATAAATCCTTCATATTTTTCCCTCCGGAAATGAATTTAAATGGTATAAATTTTAAAATGCAATTTGATCGGGTTTACATAAATTGCAAAATTAAAACCTAATGGATTGGGCAGCGACTTTATTTGACTTTATTTTAAAAGTCAACAAAAAAATTCACCAACTTATCACATTAGTAAATTCCCATGACCAGCACCGACCTGACTTGATTGAACGGCTTTGCCGGTATTAATCTTTGTATTCAATCTCTCAGTATATTGAAAACTCAAACCAAATAATGATGTCACGAAGTGTTTATCGTTTCGACTGCTCTTTTTCTCTGCTTTTTAGTTCGGTCTGGGATCAGCACCTCAACCAGTGCCCCGAGAAGAATACACACTGAACCCGCAATTTGAATCAATCCAAATGGTTCATTGAGTATAATCGCACTTGAACCGATCCCCGAAACAATTTCGAAGGAGAGTAAAAAACACATCAAAGCCGGAGCTATGACCGTGGTGGTCCAAATCGAGAGAATAATCAAAGGAGTGAAATATATGGCCCCAATTGCTAATGATTTTGGACCCTGTTCTAACCAATGTTGTCTAGTTGGTAAATCACCTAATTCTGACCCACCAATCAGCCATACGACCAAACCTACCATGACCGCAAATATCATGCAGTATAAGGACAGGATTGTAATTTTACCTTTGGTTTCTGTTGAAAAGACCAAAGCAAGTCCAATTGACCATATTATACCTGAGACGAGAGCCATAATATCACCGAGTTTTACTTCGGCTAATGACATGCTATTACTAAAGATAAGGACCATTCCTGTGAATGACGAACCAATTGCCAAAAGACTTTGCCAACGCCACTTTCTCCCCAGAAAAGTGCACTCCAAGATAGTACTCCAAGCAGGTGCAAGATAAAATAATAAAACGGCATTGGCAACATAGGTAAAAGACAAAGCTGCGGCATAAGAGGCGACCCCGAATCCTATACACAATGACCCGACTAGAGCTTGGGAAGATACTTGCAATGAAAGGCGCTGAACGAGTACTATCAGCAAAAGGACCAACGAAGCCCCACTATTGATGACTAAGCCGCCCCAAATTCCTTCAAACCCAAGATCATTGAGAGCGCGAACTGGTATCCACCACAGCCCCCACATCATTGCCACAACTATAGCAACAGTCTCTGGCAGCCATCTGTAAATCTTAGTATTCTGAATCATAATTGGGGTAAATTCGGATCAATTCCCGGCACCGAAATCCCCTAAGGAGTGATCGCGTTGAGTTTAGGTTGGGGCAATACGAATTCCGAGATCCAATAATGCTTGTTTTGATGGTTCTGATGGTGCACCGAGCATCAGGTCTTCCGCTCTTTGATTCAACGGAAATACAATAACTTCACGAATATTTTCTACATCGGTGAGTAACATAATCATGCGGTCAATACCTGGAGCGATTCCAGCATGTGGCGGGGCGCCAAAACGAAAAGCGTTCACCATACCACTAAAATTTTGGTCCACAAATTCCTTGCTGTATCCGACTAGGCTAAAGACCTTATAGAGGATCTCAAGTTTGTGGTTCCTGACTGCACCTGAGGATAATTCCACACCATTACAAACGATGTCATATTGAAATCCTAATACATCAAGAGGGTCAAGCGTCTCAAGTGCTTCCATTCCACCTTGTGGCATGGAGAAGGGGTTATGCGAAAAATCTAATTGCCCGGTTTCTTCGTCTGATTCAAACAGTGGATAATCTTTGATCCAACACAGCTCAAATCGATCGGTATCGATGAGGTTTAATTCTTTGGCAATTTCGTCACGTGCCTTGGCTGCCACGCTGATAAAAGAAGATGGTTTGCCACCGAGGAAAAATGCTGCATCGCCAGCTTTGAGATCTAATTGCTTGCGAAGGTTTTCGGTTCTCTCAGGGCCGATGTTTTTGGCTACCGGTCCTGCTCCCACAGTTTGATTATCGTCGATTCGCCAAAAGATGTATCCCATACCAGGCAAGCCATTTTTTTGGGCAAAACTGTTCATACGGTCACAAAAGCGTCTGCTCCCGCCTGTAGGCGCCGGTATGGCGCGAATCTCGTTCCCCTCGACTTCCAAAAGTTTAGCAAAAATTTGAAATCCTGAACCGGCAAAATGTTCGCTCACGGTCTGCATCTTAATTGGATTGCGCAAGTCTGGTTTATCGGAACCGTATCTCATGAGTGCATCGTGATAGGTGATTTGTGGAAAGGCCTTCGTCACCGGTCGTCCATTTCCAAACTCTTGAAACACACCCCGAATCACCGGTTCGATGGTGTTGAAAACATCCTCCTGGGTCGCAAAACTCATTTCGACATCTAATTGATAAAACTCACCAGGTGAACGGTCAGCTCTTGGATCTTCATCACGAAAACAAGGCGAAATTTGAAAATAGCGATCAAATCCAGCCACCATAATGAGCTGCTTAAATTGTTGCGGCGCTTGAGGGAGAGCATAGAACTTGCCAGGATGGTATCGCGACGGGACTAAAAAATCACGCGCGCCTTCGGGCGATGAAGCGGTTAAAATCGGTGTTTGAAACTCGTTAAAACCACGACTTTCCATCGCTTTCCTAATCCACGATATGACTTTGGACCTTGTTATAATCCTATTGTGCAAGCCATTACGCCTTAAATCAATAAAACGATATTTCAATCGTGTTTCCTCGGGGTAGTCAAGTTCTCCAAATACTGGGAGAGGTAATTCTTCTGCTTCACCAAGGACTTCAAGTTGTCGTATGTATACCTCAATCGCACCGGTGGGAATTTTATTGTTAATCAATTCTGGTGAGCGTAAGCGGACTTCACCCGTAATCTTAATCACGCTTTCAGCTTTGAGTTTTTCAACTTCAAAAAATACGTCACTGTCGGGATCGGCCAAGACTTGCGTGATACCATAGTGATCTCTGAGATCAATAAACAATACTCCTCCATGGTCACGAATACGATGGACCCAACCTGCGAGGCTGACAGTTTCATTAGCATGGCTGGTATTCAAATCATTGCAGGTATGAGTTCTGTATCTATGCATTACAATCCAATCTGAGTTTGTTCGGTGGTGAAGAAACAAGAGACAAAATGCTTGAATAATCACCTAAAAAATTCATTGGGTGCTTGTTGACTTCAAATCACCTGAAGGAAAATTAAATGTCTTTGTTATTTTGAGACTATTGTAAGGATGAGAGATAGCAATTAATTTAGTTTTTTGTAGATGGTGATGGAAAGGTATGGTCTAACCCTTGAGGCCCTTGAAAAATCCATCAATTACAGGCTAAGCATAGAATTAATGTGACATGGTTCAGGAAAGATATTATTAATGTATGGTTTATTTTTTCTGCATTGCAAACCATAATATAAGAGTAGACCCAAAATAAAAGGATGATTATTCAAAGCTGTTGAATTAAATTATAGAAATCAGTGCAATTCCTGAATAATTACCACTTGAAGTATCTTGAAGTTTGTAAAGGCATAGGTTTAGGAAGGAAGCAGGCTAAAAATGTGGGCTTGGTGGTTTAAAAATTATCTCAACCGTTTCGTAAGTATCGGTACAATTAAAGTCAATCTTCCCAATGGAAATAGTTTTACCGTTGGCAATCAGGATCAACCTGATATAACCATAACGATTCATAACCAAAAAGCTTTAAGGAGAATTTGCTTAAACCCAAATCTGGCTGTTGGTGAATCCTATATGGATGGTGATTTGACAATTGAAGGCGATGATCTGAAAGGTTTTCTCAGATATGCCGTCAAGAATCTCAATCATTATCAAAACCATATTGTGAGTGGATTGCAAAGAAGATTGCTTGGGCTTTTTCGATTGATATTCCAGTTCAATTCACTCGTTCAATCACGCAAAAATGTTCAACACCATTACGATCTTACTGACGACCTCTACGCGGCTTTTCTTGATGAAGACCGGCAGTATAGCTGTGCCTATTTTCATGATAAACGCTATTCTTTGGAAGAAGCTCAAATCGCTAAAAAGCAACACATTGCCAAAAAATTGCTTCTTGAACCGGGAATGCGGGTGCTTGATATCGGTAGCGGCTGGGGTGGACTTGGACTGACTTTGGTCAAGGATTATGGCGCAAGTATACTAGGATTGACCTTGTCAACTGAACAGCATAAGGTATCTAACCAAAGAGCAATCAACGAGGGTCTTTCTGATCAAGCGCAATTTGTATTAATGGATTATCGTAAGCTTGAAGGCAAATTTGACCGGATTGTCTCAGTAGGAATGTTTGAGCATGTTGGGGTTCCAAACTACCGCGAATATTTCCGAACGATATACAACTCTCTACATGATGATGGTGTTGCACTTCTTCATACTATCGGTCGAACGGCTCCGCCGGGTTTAACCAATTCCTGGCTGAAGAAGTACATTTTCCCGGGCGGATATGTACCTGCATTATCAGAGACCATGGAAGCGATTGAAAAAGAAGGTCTGGTTATCAACGATGTTGAAGTCCTTCGTATCCATTACGCTGAAACATTATCCCATTGGTTCAAGCGGTTTGAGGCTAATATTGATCGGGTGAAAAAAATTTATGACGAGCGATTCTGTCGCATGTGGCGTTTTTATCTGGCCTCCTGCGAGATGTCATTTCGGGAAGGAAACATCGTTGTGTTTCAAATTCAGCTCAGCAAGAAAAATTCTATCCTTCCGATTACGCGTGACTATCTTTACCGTTAGACCTTAACAATTCACAAACGATTGACTAGTTTATGTCACACAATTGTGGCTTCTTATTGAAGCCGAGACTATCATTACGCATTATCGTTCAATTGCCCTCAACAATCAATCTGTCACGCCGCTCAAGACCTATAAATGCCCAAACGAGATGATATATCGTCAATATTGATTATTGGTGCAGGACCGATTATTATTGGTCAGGCCTGTGAGTTTGACTACTCGGGGACACAGGCATGCAAAGCTCTCAAAGAAGAGGGATTCAGAGTCATTTTAATTAACTCCAATCCTGCTACAATCATGACCGATCCGGATATGGCTGATGCAACTTACATTGAGCCCTTGCATAGCCAAACGGTCCTAGAGGTTATTAAAGCCGAAAAACCCGATGCAATTCTCCCGACCATGGGTGGTCAGACGGCACTCAATTTGGCAATGGAACTTGATCAGAACGGAACACTTGCCGAATATGGAGTTAAATTAATAGGGGCCAGTCGGGAAGCAATCAATAAAGCTGAAGATCGTTTTTTATTTCGCGAGGCTATGAATAGGATTGGGCTTGAAAGTCCCAATTCGGCGGTTGCTAATTCTCTTGACGAAGCCAAAGAAGCTCTCAATTTAGTCGGGCTTCCGTCAATCATTCGCCCGGCCTTTACACTCGGTGGCACCGGCGGGGGAATCGCTTATAACAAAAGTGATTTTGAAGCGCTTTGCCTTGCGGGATTGGCGGCTTCACCCGTGCATCAAATCTTGATTGATGAAAGCCTACTTGGCTGGAAAGAATACGAAATGGAAGTCGTTCGTGATACAAAGGACAACGTAATTATCGTCTGTTCCATTGAGAATATTGACCCCATGGGCGTCCATACAGGCGATTCAGTCACCGTTGCACCGGCTTTAACGCTCACCGATAAAGAATATCAGCGGATGCGCAATGGTTCAATCAAAGTCCTCAGAGAAATCGGTGTGGAAACCGGTGGATCAAATGTTCAATGGGCCGTAAATCCCCAAGATGGGCGTATGGTTATCATCGAAATGAACCCCCGTGTTTCGCGTTCTTCTGCTCTTGCTTCCAAGGCGACAGGATTTCCCATAGCTAAAGTTGCCGCAAAATTAGCCATTGGTTATACTTTAGATGAATTGGCAAATG